>Ga0180438_10005562_pt1 | contig 17435 bp, 15 predicted proteins | sample SS_ome_12_FD_132455 | JGI IMG/M metagenome (GOLD analysis project Ga0180438, IMG submission 132455) | Hypersaline lake sediment archaeal communities from the Salton Sea, California, USA - SS_3_D_2 metaG | ecosystem: Environmental > Aquatic > Non-marine Saline and Alkaline > Hypersaline >...
ATCGTGGGATCGCTCATCTCCGCCTTGTCGGATGAGTATGGTTTAGTGACTGAGGCAGTCGTGGTGTTGAGGCAGATAGGTGATCCCTACGCTGTGGAGTCGCTCATCGCTGCCTTGCGGGACGAGGATACAGATGTGCGTGGGGCGGCAGCCAAGGCACTGGGGCAGATAGGCGATCCCTGTGCCGTGGAGCCACTCATCGCCGCCTTGCGGGACGAGGATACAGGTGTGCGTGGGGCGGCAGCCAAGGCACTGGGGCAGATAGGCGATCCGCGTGCCGTGGAGCCACTCATCGCCGCCTTGCGGGACGAGGATACAGGTGTGCGTGGGGCGGCAGCCGAGGCGCTGGGGGAGATTGGCGATCCCCGTGCCATGGAGCCACTTATCGCCGCCTTGCGGGATGAGGATAGCAATGTGCGCTGGGCGGTGGATCTGCCCGACTGGCTGGCCGAGCTGAGGGCGAGTTATGGCCCTAACGCTATGATGCGCCGGGCGGCAGCCAAGGCGCTGGAGAAGATTGGCACACCGGAGGCACTGGCTGCACTTGAGAGCCGTAGTCTCCTCTAAGCTTCTATTTTGCTGTGCTTTTAGGCTCTTGTCAACGCAGGGTAAGTTTTTGCGATTAGCGCCGCTAGCGCCGCCGACCATCGCACCAAAAAGCCGCCCCCACCCGGGCGGCTCTCTTCGTCTCTTTCCACCCCCTCACTGCAACGACAGAGTCTCCTCTTCGTACTTCTCCCGCAGCCCCGGCAGAAGCGCCAGCGCAGCCTGCCTCTCCGTCAACTTCCCGTGCCGAAAGTCCAGAGTCACCCTGGAAATCTTCGGCTCTCCCTTCGTGAACTGCACCGTCATCTCCCCGTACTCACCGGCCCGCATCAGCTCGATGACTTCACGCTCCTCGTCCGTGACCTCGATCCACTGCCCTTTCTTGAGGGCGATCCGTCCCTGGCGCAGGCCCTCGATCACGGCGCTCTCTTCCTCATGGCCTGCTGCTGCAAAACGAAAAGGGCCAGGTCAACGACCAGGCGTTGCTTTGCCCCATTCGGTGTACTTGACCACGCCCTGTGGGGAAATAACAAAGGCCGTACCATGCGAGCGGTACGGCCTTGGTCTTAACTTGATATGCATGCCCCCAAGGGGACTCGAATCCCTTTCGCAGCCAACTGACAGTTCCCCATGACTGGTCAGAGCGCACGGCTTATGCTGTAATTCCAGTTCGGACAGACCTTTCCCGAGTCTGTCGAAGGAACAGTCACCTGGATGGCCGGGCTAGCTGGCCACGGCATACGGCCTGACTTCCCGCTCCAACCGCTCAGCTAGGCTGTCCGCAGTGACATCCAAATCATAATCCATCTGCAACCCCAGCCAGAATTGAGGTGACGTGCCAAAGTAGCGGGCCAGCCGAAGTGCCGTATCAGCCGTAATCCGGCGCTTCCCCAGTACAATCTCATTGATGCGCCGCGCGGGCACACCAATATCCAGCGCCACCTGATTCTGGCTCAAGCCCATCGGCCTCAGGAATTCTTCCAGCAACACCTCTCCAGGGTGCACCGGTTCGAGCTTTTCTTCTGCCATGACCATATTCTCCTAGTGATAATCTACAATTTCCACGTTGTAGGCGTCGCCATCCTGCCATTCAAAACAGATGCGCCATCGCTCATTAATGCGAATGCTGTATTGTCCTGCCCGATCCCCGCGCAGTTTTTCCAGGCGATTGGCCGGTGGGGCTCGCAAGTCATTCAGCGTTACAGCACGATTCAGCATACGCAATTTGCGCAAGGCAACTTGTTGAATATCGTGCGGCAGTTTCTGGGGACGCTGGCGGGAAAATATCTTCTCGGTTTCTTTGCACTTGAAAGATCGGATCACAGCCTGGATTATATAACGCAATGCGTTAAACGTCAAGCGTCATGCCACAGGTTATTCCTGTGGCAACTCACCTGTCCCTTCAAGAAGCTCTATCCTGCCTTTCTCCTGAGACACTCTTGAATCGCCTTCTCGGTTCTCCATCTCCGCAACCTGGGCTGTATGTGGGCTGGTGGATCATGTCATTGCGAGGGCGTCAGCCCGAAGCAATCTCATCGTGGCTCATCTGCGAGATTGCTTCGCCCCTGCGGGGCTCGCAATGACAGGAGCAGGCTCGCCCCGAAGCTGAAATGCCCCCGCCTGCGACTCGAAGAAAAAGGGTAGCTTTGCCTGTCGCATCGCTACCTTCTCTGAGCACCCTATGGCTTGCGGGCTGTGACTTTGATGCTGGCCACTTTGCCTTTCAATTCGTCCAGGTATTGGACCGGTTCCGGTGGCTCACCCAACTCGGTCCAGTCCTCCATCTCGGCCAGGTTGCGCGCAGTGACCTCGACCTGGGTGAAGCCAGCCTGTCTCATCTTGTCCAGATAGACCGTCTCGTCCAACGCCCCGGCCACGCAGCCTACCCAGGCCTCCACGCTGCGGCGCACGACCTCCGGCAACGGCCCCTGAGTTACGATGTCGGAAACGGCCAAGCGGCCACCTGGTCTGAGGACACGATAGGCCTCGGAAAAGACCTTGTCTTTGTCGGGCGACAGGTTGACGACGCAGTTGGAGATGATGACGTCCACCGATTCGTCGGGGAGGGGCATGTCCTCCATTTCACCGTAGCGGAACTCGACGTTGGTGGCTCCTACCTTTTTGGCGTTCTGGCGGGCCAGCTTGACCATCTCGGGCGTCATGTCCAGGCCGATGACGCGGCCCTGGGGGCCCACCTGGTGTGCGGCCAGGAAACAATCTATGCCCCCGCCGCTGCCCAGGTCCAGCACTACCTCGCCTGGCTTGAGCCCGGCAATGGCTGTCGGGTTGCCACACCCCAGCGCCACATCCGTCACGCTCTCCGGGAGGTCGGCCAGTTCCTGGGCCGAATAGAGCCGCATGGCATTGGTGATCTGGGTCACGTCGGCTTGGCTGGGGCCACAGCAACTGGTCTGCTCTGGTGGGCAGCAACTGGCCTGCTGAGGCGGACAGCAACTCGCTGGCTCCCCCTTCTCCACGAACTGGACGGCTATCTCGCCATACCGCTCACGCACCTTCTCTTTGACTTTAGACTCTTCTGACATCTTTTTTTCTCCTTATTTCTTACGAGTGAAAAACTGGGTTTGGATGATCAATCCTCGCTCTGTACTCTCTTGATATCAATTCACCTTCCCTATTATCTCAGAAGCGAATTCCCTCAGTTTTGCTATTTGGGACTTGTCCTGCACGAGATCATTTTTCTCCCATGCGTACAGTTCGATGTCCCCGATTAGCTGTGCTCCATAACATCTGAGCCATCTGGAGAGTAACTCGTTCTGGAGTTCAAAACCGTTTTCGGCCGCAACGGTAACCAGGGCGACCTTTTTATTTTTGAACGGTGGTACTGGATGATTATAGACACTGACGGTTCTGTCGATAAAGTCCTTCATCACGCCAGGAGGACTCAACCAGTAAACGGGAGCACCAACGATCAGCAGATCGGCTTCCCTCCATTTGTTGAGGAGTTGTTGCAGGTCATCATTCTCAATGGCACACCTCTGCAATTTCCTGCACCTTCCACACCCGATGCAGTGTTCTATATTATAATCAGCAATTCTGATGAATTCCGTCTCACCAAGGTCGCGCAGTGTTTCAAGAATCGTTTTTGTTGCAGCATCTGAATTCCCATCTCTTCTGGGACTTCCTGATACTCCTAATACTTTCATGTAAATCGCCTACTTACTGACACCCAGCAACTTGCGGATCACAGGCTGATGATGCCATTCCGTAGCTCTGCAACTTGTGGCCCCAACTGATCATCTGATTACCGATCCAGCCAGCGACTTTCCGAGGTGGTTTCTAGTTGCCAAGCTGTCGAAGCCCGGCGGCTCGAATCAACCGCTCGTGCTCTGCTTCCCGCAGCAGGTCTTTGTATTGCTCTTGACGGACCAGAGGATCTATGTAGTTCAGCATGATGGGTCCTCCTATCTTTTCTATTTATCTATATACTTAAATATTTAAATACATCTATCTTTCACTCCCAAAGAAGACCCCAAGCCTGCCAGCCTCTATCATCAGCGCTTAGGGTTCTTCAATGGTACAGGGCATTTCGGGGATAAACTTGGCCATCAGCATGCCACAGCATTCCTCGATGTTGTCCTGGTTGAGGGAATAGTACACCTGCTTGCCGTCCTTGCGGCTTTTCACCACGTTAGCGCCCTTCAGTATGTTCAGGTGATGGGAGATGGTAGGCTGGGACAGGTGGAAGGCATCGGCAATATCGCCCACGCACATCTCTCCCTCTCGGAGCAACACCATGATTTTCTGCCTGGTGTCGTCGCACAAGGCTTTGCAAAAGTCAACGCATTTGTCAGTCATCTCGTTCCGCCACACAAATAGATGAATTTCAATACGTCTATATATTACCACACTTTGGGCGATTTGTCAAGCCCCAAACCTTAAATTGTACGGAAACACTGCCGGCGTTCAATCAATACAAGATTCGCCTCTTTAACCCTGGTCGGTCCAGGATGGTGATCCTCTGCCCCTCGACCTCGATCAGCCCTTGATCCCGGAAGGTGCCCAGTACCTTGTTCACGCTTTCCCGGGTGGCTCCCACCCAACTGGCCAACTCGGTCTGGGTCAGGCGCAGTTCGATTTCGATACCCTCTTTCTGCACCCCGTAGCGGTCAGCCAGTTCCAGGAGTTTCACCGCCACCCGACCGTAGATGTCGAGAAAGGACATGCTCTCGGCGTAGGCGGTGGTGTACCTCAGGCGGGCGCTCAGCACCTCTATGATGTTCCTGGCCATCCGTGGGCAGGCCTCCAGATGCTGCAGGAAATCATCCCGATGCAGGGTAAAGGCCACCGTCTTTTCCATGGCCACCGCCCCGGCCGAACGGGGCGAGCCGTCGAGAAGGGCCAACTCGCCAAAGACATCGCCAGGACCGTAGATGTTGACCGAGATTTCCTGGCCGGACTCGCTGAGGATAAAGATGCGCACCTTGCCCGACTCGATAATGTACATGGCTTGGCCGGGGCTGTCCTTGTGAAAGATGATCATCCCTTTGCCAAAGGTGCGCCTCCCCAGGCTCTCGACCAGAACCTCGATCTCCTGGTCAGACAGCCCAGTGAAGAAGGGAACGTTTCGAAGCATGGCCACCTTGGACATTTTGACCTCCTACGTTCTTGCAAAGGACTTATCATCACCGCTATTTTGTCACATTAGCGTTTAGCGAGCAGCGATATCAGGGCCTCGATATTTGCCTGCTTCGTCGTATCACGCAAGGTGCGGGCGGCAACGGTAAAGTAACGATGGGCTTGCACGAACTCCAGTTGGCCACTGAACCATTGTTCATCGGTCGTTGGCGTACCAAACGCCGCCAGTTCGGCCTGCAAGTCTCGGCTGCGGACCAGGAAATCATCCCGACCCAAGACGTCCAAATCGGCATCTGCCAGGATCTCTTCTGACAGGGTGTGCGGCGATTGGGGTAGCTTTGTGGCCAGGATCATGCCGCCAATGGCCTCAATGTGCGCCGGACTGTAGCCAAAGCGTGGCAAGACCTCCCTGGCAATCCGGACGCCGATGGTTTCGTGCTCGGCGCGTTGCTCGACAAAGCCGATGTCATGATACCAGGCGGCGGTGCGCAGCAGCAACAGAGATTCGCCTGTCACCCCCTCCAGCGCCGCCAGTCGCTCGGCCGCTGGCAGCACATCATCTCGCGTGTGTGCCAGGCAGTGATAGGTCAGTGCGGGGGAGAGATCCCGCTCCAACCGTTCCAGGGCGTATTGCCTGGCACGTTCAAAATCGGGCTGGTGCATAGTTGACTTTTTCAATGGACTGGTACTTTAAACTGGATCGAGTTGTATTATGATACCACAGATTCCATTATAACGCTAGAGGAACATCACCGGTGGTGTATGGCCGGGAGGGGCAGCGCTATATGCAATTGAGAATCGTACGTGCGGAAAAATGCTTGATTTTCTATCCGCTGTGTGATACAATGTGATAGTCAACATTGAAGCCTTTTCTGTAGGATGCGTGGTGCATGTCATAAGGGCATGCATGCCCTGTTCACAAGCGGAGGAGGAGGGGGAAGCGATGAAGCTTTGCACGAGGGAGCAACCGTATTCGGCGGTAGCCGCCGCGGACGCCAGGTGCACATCGAGACGATGGGAAAGCGCAGTCACACATTGGTATAGGAAACATGAGCCTACACTGCTATTTGGGAGGGAAAAATGAATGCTGACGCGAAAGACACTAGCGGTCGGTTGCGAGATGGCATGAATGTTCTTGCCAATGCCGTTGCTGCCACTCTCGGCCCTGGGGGCCAATCTGTGTTCGACAAAGAAACTGGCGAAACTTTTGCCCATGATGGTGCGGCGGTAGTCAAGGGGATCGTACTGGAGGACCCGTATGAAATTGAAGGAGCAGAACTCCTTGGGGAAGCGGCGATCAGAACCAAGGAAATTGTCGGTGACGGAACCGCAACCGCCATTGTCCTTGCGCATTCGATGTTGACCTATGGTTGGGAGCATCAAGCTGAAAAGGCCGACCAAACTCATCTCAAACAAGGTATGGATAAAGCTACAGAGACTGCTGTTGCTGCTCTCCGCAAACAGGCGTTAGAGCTTGCAACGAAAGACGAGTTGGCAGCCGTAGCAGCCACTGCAGTGGCTGATCCCGAAATCGGCGAACTCGTCGCGGATGTGATGGATAAGGTGGGCTACAACTGCATAATCACCGTTGGAGAATCCCAATCTCGCCAGTTCGAAATCGAGTACGGTGACGAATACGGAGTGGTAGAGGTGCAGGTGGGTGCTGAAACCAAGGCCGATTTAGAGCTGAAGAAGCGTTCAGTGGAGAAGGCTGTCTCAGTTGCCAAGTTGGCAGTGGAGGAGGGTATCGTCCCTGGCGGTGGCATCGCTCTCCTCAACACTTTGTCAGCACTTGAAAAGATTACTTCGAAGAGCGAGGATAAATCCTTGGGAATCAGGATCGTGTCGCAGGCACTGGAAGCTCCCTTGCGCACGATTGTGTCAAATACAGATCATGACTTTGATATGGTCATCGCTTCTATCAGTGGTAGGCCTGAAAAGGGACGAGATGAACATATAGGCTTCGATGTGCTCAAAGGTCAACCCGTGGATATGTTCAGAACTGGCATCATTGATCCAGTTCAAGTTGTCATCACCGCTCTAGAGAATGCTACCTCTGTAGCAATGATGCTCTTTGCCCGCATGGGCACATGAAATGGAAATAGGCATGGAGATGAAGGAAATAGCAACAATAACTTGCCCAAGATGTAGAACCGAGAATCCTGATGACAGAAATAATTGCCAGAAATGTGGGATAAATATTCGACCTATCGGTAGGTTGATATTTCGCCTTATGCAAATTGCGGGTCTTTTGCTTATCCTCGCGTTAAGTGTTATTGGCATAGCGATAATGTGCGTGCAGCCATGGTCAGTCCTCACCTGCCGCTATGTGGAAACTGCGCAAGTTAGTTGTCAGCTTCAAGAGCGTATCGCCTGGGTGATACCTGTGGGGGAAACCCCAATCCCTCACTTGAAGGAAGCTTACATCAAGCAGGAGACCCAAATTAGGGAAGATGAAGATGGAAGAGAGTATACCGTTTCTGTTTATGGGGTCGTATTGGTTAGCGCCTCGGGTGAGATTGGTTTGCAAGGTACCGACGAAATTGGGTTATCTGCAGACCTAACTACCACCCGGATCAACTCCTATCTCAATACTCCCACTGATGAGTCGCTGACGGTTTGGGGGTATGGCCTATGGGGACATACGCTGGCTACGCTGATTGGCGGGCTCTGGTTTATCTTGTTTGCTTTCTGTTTTGTTGCGGCGATCGTGGATATGGTGTTTGGCCCGGATACAGTGGCTAAACTTTTAAAAGCTAAACGAAAGAGGGCCTGATATGAAGAGGTCCACGGTCCTCATAGACTGCTGCCACTGGCAGTCTCCTTATCATTCTCAACTAGGGCTTGCAGAGTGTCAAAACGGAAATTCTCAACCAACTCTGCCAGGGCCTGAGCCATTGGCTCGTCTCTTTGGCTAATCCGGTCAATAATTGCGTTGGCTTCCTCCAGGTTTATCTCTTTTACAGCCTGCTTCAAATCGGCCAGCCATTCCGGTGGCAGCGCGGCCAGGTCTGCGGTCGTGGGGAGCTTGTGCTCGCCCTCCCCTGTCTGGGTCGAGTCGGCCAGAGCCTCCGCCTCGTACAGATAGCGCACCCCCAGATGCTTGGCCATTTTGTCAAAGATCTTTGCCTCCCGGAAAGGCTTCCGCACAAAGTCATCACACCCGATGGATAGAACCCTCTCCAGTTCTTCCTCAAACGCGCTGGCAGTCAGGGCGATGATGACCGTGTCCTGACCTTGAGGTGCAGATCTGATGCGCTTGGTCGCCTCACGGCCATCCATGACTGGCATCCGCATATCCATCCAGATCAGATGCGGCTGCCATTCTTCCCATACCTCGATAGCCTCCTGTCCATTGATCGCCTCGCGCACCTGAAAGCCTAGCGGTTGCAAGAGCTTGACCAACAGCCGGCGGCTGGCCTCCTCATCCTCAACGATGAGGAGGCGATAGACCGGTTGCCCAGATTCTAGCCCAATCACCCGGCGTGTAGGCTGTGTGGCCCGGACTGGGGAAGGGTCTACGACTTGAACTTGCACGTCAAACTTGAAAACACTCCCCGGCCTCCCCTTTACTTCCCCTCCAGTGGGGGATTCCCCCCTTACTTCCCCCCCACTGGGGGGGATTGAGGGGGGGCTGTCCACAGTCAGATCGCCCCCCATCATGCGCACAAATTCGCGGCTGATGGGTACCCCCAGCCCCGTCCCTTGATGCAATTGTTGGCCTATGGCGGTTTGCCTGAAGGCGTCGAAAACAACGTCCAGTTCTTCGGGAGCGATACCCACGCCGGTGTCTTCTACCTCAAACAACAGACAGAGAGGGGAGATAGAGAGGGGAGACAAAAACTCTTTATCTCTATCTACATTGACCCGCAACGTGATGCCGCCTTCGAAGGTGAATTTGACCGCATTGCCTAGCAAGTTGATCAATACCTGGCGCAGTTTGCTCTGGTCAGCGCAGATGTATTTGGGCACATCGGGGGCGCGCTCGAAGGCCAGGCTCAGTCCCTTCTGCTCAACGCGCAGGCGGAACATCTCTTCCAGCCCCAACAACATCCGATACAGGTCAAAGTCTTCCGGTTGTAGTTCCACGCGCCCGGCCTCGATCTTGGACAGTTCCAGCACGTCGTTGATCAGGGCCAGCAGGTGCTCCCCGCTGCGGCCAATCGTCGCCAGATTCTCTTGCTGGTCGGCGGTCAGGGCCGGATCACGCTGCATCAGTTGGCTGAAGCCCAGGATGGCATTGAGCGGGGTGCGCAGTTCGTGGCTCATGTTGGCCAGAAAGACGCTCTTGGCCTGGTTGGCAGCCTCGGCCTGTTGGCGGGCGACGGTCAGCGCCTCATTTTGCTCGCGCAGTTCAGCGGTGCGGGTCTCGACTGTGCGCTCCAGTCCAACCGCCAGATCGCGCAGTTCTGTTTCGCGTTTCTGGATGGCGTCGGCCATCTGGTTAAAGGCGTCGCCCAGTTGACCGATCTCGTCTTTGGATTGCAGTATCACTCGAGTTGACAGGTTGCCGCCTGCCATTTGTGAAGCAACGTCGGCCAATGCACCGAGAGGGTTGGTTATCTGGCGGGCGAGCAGAAAGGCCAATCCGCCTCCGGTAACCCACGTAACGAACACGAGCAAAGCGCTCTGACGAGTAAGCGCAACGATCTTCTGATCCAGGGGTTCGGTTGACAGGCCAATCGTCACCGCACCGATCCGCTGGTTGCCGAGTGAAACGACGCGACTGGCGACCAGTTGATCTTTTTGCCAATTCATCTGAATCTGATTCTGGTCGGAATTAACAAGAGCCTCGCCCAGCGGATCAACTGCCTGGGAGAACACCGGGGTGGGTAGAGAGGCGTCAACCAGGATTGCGCCCTGCTTATTGTACACGATAAACAGAGTCACGTTCTCGTTATCACTTACTACCCTGGCAATATCTAGCAATTCATCAAGCTCCAGGCGGTAGAGTTGATCCCGCATAGTCAGCGGCAGTGTTTCCAGGAGTAAAGTGGCCTGACTCTCCAATTCCTGATGGAAGCTGGTTTGCTCGCGCTGAATATTCAAATAAGTCAATGCAAGCACCACAACCATCACCAACAAGCTGGCAAGACCGGCCAGTTTGCTGCCAAGAGATAGATTGTGCCAGAAGCGTGTAGTGGTGTCCAAATCATTCTCCCGACTCGAGTCACACGTGGTAAAAAATCGCGCCTAATGCATTGGGATATTTTGGACAATTTCCATCATCTCCCGCATCCGGTTCTGCGCGGCTTCAATGCCTTCGGGGAACTCGTCAAAGCGGGACGTCTGGAAAGGTTCAAGAGCCGTCCGGCCCTCTTGATTTTCGTGCGCAGTGATCAGTATCTGCTTGATGGCTTCCAACAGTTCGGGATCAATACCTGGTCTGGCGACGGCTACCTGTCGGGGCACCGACTCGGTTTCTGCCAGAACGACCAGCTTTTCCTTCGCATCGGGGGGAAACAGCACCTCGTAGTTATAATCATCGGTGGCTCCCGCGTCAACCAGCCCGCTTAAAATCCACTGAAGAGTGTTTTCGTCATCGTAGCTAAAGGCAAAGCCCACCTCTTCACCGGCTACAGAATCGTCGTAAGATTGCTTGCCTACGAGATTTAGATCACGTTCAGTCAGGTATACGGCCGGCAGGAGATAGCCTGACGTCGAAAATGGAGTGTCCAGAGCGATCATGTGGCCTGGCAAATCGTCCACCGAGGTGATCCCGCTCTCGACACTGGCAAAGATAACCGTGTGGTACTCTTCCACTCCATACCGCCAGCGCCGTAGGAAAGGGCGAGCGCCGGATGCGTCACTGACCAGGGTAGCAGGGTAGACACTGTCAAAGTAGACGTCAACTGCCCCACTCTCCAGCATTTGGACCATCTCATCTGTGCTGGCAGCCACTTTTACCTGCCCTTCGGTGATACCAAAGCTGTCCAGACGAGCCGCCACGTAATCTGCAAGAGGCTGTGCGCCTTCAATGACTTCCCCCGGATCATCAGAGATGTCGCCAAACACAATCGCCCGGCCTTCAGTCAGTGGTGGTTGATCGGTGGCCGTCTGCGGCGTCTCTGCCGATGGGCCAGCGCAAGCGGCAAGCATCAAGAGCACCGTACCGAGAAACAGTTTCAAGATACCTCGACCTGACATCATAATTGCGCTCCTTTGTTTCCTGTCACATCTATTGGGCTTGGTTTTCATTGTTCTGCCTCCTCAACTAAGATTTGCAGGGTGTCAAAACGGAAATTCTCAACCAGCTCTGCCAGGGCCTGGGCCATTGGCTCGTCTCTCTGGCCAATCCGGTCAATAACCGTGTTGGCCTTCTCCAGGTTTATCTCTTTTACAGCTTGCCGCAAATCGGCCAGCCATTCCAGCGGCAGCGCGACCAGGTCTGCGGCCGTGAGGGGCTTTTGGTCACCCTCTCCTATTGGGGTCGAGTCGGCCAAAGGCTCATCCTTGTACAGATAGCGCACCCCCAGATGCTCGGATAGCTTGTCAAAGATCTCTGCCTCTCGGAAAGGCTTCCGCACAAAGTCATCACACCCGGTTGATAGAACCCTCGCCCGTTCTTTCTCAAATGCACTGGCAGTCAGGGCAACAATGATGGTAGATTGACCACCCGGCGCGGCCTTGATCTGCCTGATGGCCTCATAGCCATCCATCACCGGCATCCGCATATCCATCCAAATCAAATCAGGCTGCCACCGCTCCCAAACCTCGATGCTTTCCTGACCGTTGTTGGCTTCCCGTATCTCAAACCCTAGCGGTTCCAGCAACTCGACCAGCAGTTTCCGGTTATCAACGCTATCATCAACCACCAGCAGGCGGTAGACAGGTTGATTGGGTTCCAAACCAATCACCCGGCGGGCCGGTTGTGTGGGCTGCACATCGGTGGCAGCCACCTGGCTGATTTGAATGTCGAACCGAAAGATTGACCCTTGGCCCCCCTTTCCTTCCCCCCCACTGGGGGGGAATCCCTTTCTTCCCTCCCAGTGAGGGATGCCTCCCCTTACTTCCCCTCCGGTGGGGGGGATTGAGGGGGGGCTTTCTACGGTCAGCTCACCACCCATCAATTGCACGAATTGACGGCTAATCGGCAGCCCCAGACCCGTTCCCCCTTCCTGTGCCTTCCGGCCACTTTCCGCTTGCACAAAGACATCAAAGATGCTGTCCTGTTCCTCGGGGGCAATGCCCGGGCCGGTGTCCTCAACTTCAAACAACAGATAGAGAGGTGAGATAGAGAGGGCAGACAAAGACTCTCTATCCCTATCTCTATCTGCATTAACCCGCAGCGTGATGGCTCCCTTCTCCGTAAACTTGACGGCGTTACTGAGCAGGTTAATCAACACCTGGCGGAGCTTGCCCTCGTCGGTACGAATGTATTGGGGAACATCGAGGGAACGCTCGAAGCAGAGTTGCAAACTTTTGTCCCTGGTTCGTAAGCGGAACATACTTTCCAAATCGGCAAGCAGGCGGTAGAGGTCAAAGTTGTTTTCACTGAGGGTAATGCGCCCGGCTTCGATTTTGGACATTTCCAATATATCGTTAATCAAAATCAGCAGGTGTTCCCCACTGCGGTTGATGATGTTCAGGTTCTCTCGCTGACCGGTGGGCAGGGCGGGGTCACGCTGCATGATCTGGCTGAAGCCCAGGATGGCGTTGAGGGGGGTACGCAGTTCGTGGCTCATATTGGCCAGGAAAGCACTCTTGGCCTCGTTGGCCACTTCGGCCGCGCGCCGCGCTTCTTCCGCCGCTTCTTTGATAACGCAGAACTGCTCCGCCCGCCGCTGTTCGGCCTCAAAGAGGCGCGCGTTCTCGATGGCCACCCCGATCTGGTGGCCGATAGAAAGAAGCAAGTCAACATCCTCTTGGCGGAAACGGTGCAACTGGCGGCTAGCGGCAGTCAGCACGCCGTGTAACTGCCCCTTGGAGAGAAGGGGGATGCTGGCCACGGAGCGGTATCCTTCCCCTACCACCTCTTTCGGCGCATCGGGTTCTTTGGGGAGATCGTCTATGATGATAGGGTGGCCAGACTCGGCGGTTCTGGCAGAGATGATGCCCTTGGCTACCACACGTCGGAACATAGCAGAGAGCCCGCGATGACAAGCCATAAAAAGTTCACCCGTTTTGAGATCCCTCAGATAGATTGCCCCCGACTCGAACCCCAATACTTCCAGTACCTTATCCAGGGTGGCGGTCAGCATAGCCTCCAGTTCCAGGGATCGGCTCACCGTCTGGGCAATAGCGTTGAGGGCCGCCAACTCTTTGGTCCGTTCGGCCACCCGTTGCTCCAGGTGCGCATACGACTCCTGAAGTTGAGCCGACATCAAGTTGAACTGCCCAGCCAACTCCTCTATTTCGTCCCCCGTCCGGGCAGTGATGGTCTGGCCGAAATTGCCCCTGGCTACCTCCTGGGCAGCGCCGATGAGTTCTGCGATGGGCCTCGTGATCCGCCTGACCCCAACGGTGACAACCAAGACCGGCACGACCACCCCCAGTGCCAGTAACAAGAGCAAGAATTGCCCATAGCCTCGGCTCGAGCGGGTCAGCGTTGCCCAGCTTTCCTGGGTGACGAGGCCCCAGGAAGTGCCCGGCACCGGGGCAAAGCTGGCGACAATGTCCTGGCCCTCGAAATCGCGGGTGCGGATGGCCCCTACCTGCCCACTCAACACTTGCTGTACAATCTCGTGCGCGGAGACATCGTCTGTTATACGGTCGGTGTCCGTATGGTAGACCACCCGGCCATTGCCATCCACCAGATAAGCACTGCCGCTTTCTCCGAGGCGAAGCTTCACGATATCGCCATAGAAAGCGCTGACGGTCATCGCGCCCACACGAGACAGGCCGACTATTGTTCCCACGAATTCGCCTTGGGGGCCTGTGATGGGCACGGCAACGACGATGACTTTTGCGTCACCTGGCCCATCAGCCACAATGTCTGAGAAGACCGGCCCCGGCGAGCCAAGTATCTGAGAGCGAAGTATCTGGCGATAGTAGGCACGGTCCGACCAGTTCTGCCCCAGGATCTCTGGCCGCTCCGGTTCGGCGGCCACAACCGTCCCAAAGGTATCGAGGATCAGCACCCCGCCGTCAAAGACCGCTAAACGCCTGCTGGCTCCCTTGAGGGCGTCATGTTGGGCAACCGGGTCATTCCCATAGACGTCCGATCTGCGCGCCTCGGCATCGAGGAGGCCGGCGTACTCTTTTAGCTCCGCCGTGAACTGGCCAGCCGTGAGACGGGTCAATTCCTGGTTCCGTTCAATAACCAAATCTTCCGCCACATCCTGGTAGGCGTATAAAATAACCACGGCTACCACGACCAGGATGATTATGGTGGGAACGAAGGACCAGGCAATGATTTTGGTCCGCAAGCTCCCCCACCAAATTCCCAACAACACGACTGCCCTCCTACTCTGTTTCCTCCTGAGCCTCTTGGATCCGGCGACAGATGTCCTTCATCTGTTCAACCAAAGCCTGACCCAGGGTGAAAATCTCATCCCATGCAGCGTTAGCCATTTTCCTCAGCACCAGGCAAAGCAAAGTAAAACACACTTCCTTGTCCAATTTCGCTCTCTACGCCAACCTGCCCCCCCAATTTGTCCATAATCCGCCGCACAATGGATAACCCCAGGCCGTGACCTTCCGTCCGAACTTGATCGAGACGGGTAAATTCGGTAAAGAGAGTGGCCTGGGCTTCAGGGGTGAGTCCCGGCCCATTGTCCCGAACCCAAAAGCGAATCATGCCGTCAGGTTGGGGCGTGGCTCCTAATTTCAAGCGTGGAGGCTGACCACCATATTTTAAACCGTTGCTCAGATAATTCGTCCACACTTCTTCTATCCACGGGGCATAGCCCAAAGAGACAGGCCACGTTTCAGGCAAGGTAATTTCCCCTTGATACTTTGCTATCATCAGCTTGAGTCGTTCTTGCGCTTGTCCGACAACACATGCCATATCCAATGGCATCAGCTCCACATTCCTTTTACGCACCCCTGCCAGAAGGAGTAACTCCTCAATGATATTAACTGCTCTGTACGCTGCCTGGTGAACGCTGTGCCCGACAGTTTCTAGCTTTTCTGGCTCCAGCCCGGATACGTGATTAGAAAGAAGATCACTATATCCTATGATAGCAGTCAATGGATTTTTTAGATCGTGGGCTACGGTATGAGCAAAGGCGTCCAGTTCCGCTATTTGTTCCTGAAGGCTCCTTTGCAGATTGCGGAGGGTCAAGTGGGTGTTGATGCGCGCCAGGACTTCTTCAACCTGAAAAGGTTTGGGAACATAATCCACGCCCCCAGCGGTAAAGGCATTGACTTTGTCTCCCGTTGCATCCAGAGCGCTAATAAAGATAATCGGAATGTCACGGGTTTGTTCATCGGCCTTGAGGCGCTCGCAGACCTCATAGCCATCCATCCCTGGCATCACAATGTCGAGCAAAATCAGGTCGGGTGGAGTTTCCCGGACGGCTGTTAAGGCTACCTGCCCGTTAATGGCCGGGCGCACTTGGTAGCCTTGTTCAGTCAGCATCGAGGTCAAGACTTTTAGGTTTGCAGGTACATCATCTACAATTAGAATGTTGCCCTTGGGCTTGGTTTGGCTCATTGTATCTTGTATACTGTAGTCAGGGCGACTGGATTGACAGTATACGTCTCCTTTCTTTTGAGATTGAGTTAGGCCATCGCCCTTGGCCGAGAGACAGTAGAGGACATTTGAAAACATTTTTAGATCTACCCACACGCCTTCAAGAACGGGAGCGTAAAATATCCTTTTTATTATAGCTCAAAATCGTGACGTGTACTGTTAGCGTTTTGTGGCAGTTTTGTTACAGTTTCGTCTGTGTGAAGGTCAATGCAACACTCTGATTATACCCCTTGAAACAGGTATGTCAACAAAAGGGAGCGTCGCTCAGGGCTCCGCTCCCTTTTACAATGCTCGTTTTATGTCTGATTACTATAGTATTTAGATTCTAAAGGGGCCTCATAAGGGGCTCCTGCAGGCGGCTCTCCTTGCAGCACACAGGCCAGTTGTGATTGAATCAATGTGCAGGTGCCACTGAGCGTGTCTTGTGGCGTGGTGAATTCACAGGTGGCGTTCTCGCTCAGCCCACGGCAGGCATCTATCGCTTCCTGGGGCGGGGTTCTCCCTCTATCTCTTGCGTGATTGCACTTTATCGAGTACATACGCGCTGTGAGAGTGAAGGAAAACAATTGTTTATTGTGTCCACTATTACTTATATTCTTGTCCCCTACCATTCTTGTATCAGTAGACACAATAGACAAGTGCCCTTTAGTATCAGCACTCGCATTGTGCTGTAAAGGCCAATCCACTAAGCAAATGCCATGTTAACCAGCGTCATAGGTCTTACCTTAGGGACCAAGGTCCACAACTCGCACGTCGTCGAACAGCGTAGCGCCCCCCTGGGCAGGCTGGGGGTGATGGGCCTTAAGGAAGATGGTCATGGAGGGACCGGTGGCGGTGATTGTTTCCTCAGTGTGCACCCAGGCATCTTCGGCTGCTTCGTCCCAGGGGAACCATTGCACGCTGGCTGCCTGATGGTCCTGCCCACCGCTGAGGTCAATCCCTAAGGCGAGCTCCACTGGAGAGGCGCTCTTGATGTGTTTGCCCCAGGCCGAGATAGTGTAGCGATGGCCAGGGGTGACGGAAACGGTACGATAGATGCCCGCCGTGGTGGCGGTGAAATCAAAGGTCAGCTCCTGGGAACGCTGCCCACGATGAACGTTGGCCGGGTTCTTGTTCTCGTTGAGGCAAGAGGAGGCGGGGTTGCCGGGGGTGACGAAAGCATTCCACCCTGCGGCCACCGCCCATCCAGCGCAGTCCTCACCCAGAGGCGAAGACCCAGGCACGAAACCTTCCTCCATGTCCCAACTTCCCCCTTCCAGAGGGGGCATGGTCGGGGCGGGGGCAGGTGTATCTGTGGGTGGCGGGACAGGGGCATCGGTTGGGGGCGGCGGGACCGGGGTGCCGGTGGGAACGGGCTCAGCCGTCGGTGTGGCTGGCGCCGGGGGTTCGGTCGGAGGGGGTGCAGTGGGCGTCGGTGGAGCAGCCACAGTGGCCGTAGGGGACGGCGGGATGGCCGGAATCGGGGTATCGGTCGGATGCGGTGTGCCGTTGGCGCGGGGGGTCTTGGTAGGCGTGGGGGTAGGGGGATCTCGCCGGGCCAGCGGCAAGTAGCCACAAGCGATCGCGGTCAGTGCCACGATGGCCAGGATGCTAGAGACAAGGGACCGTTTGCTCACGACGCTGGTTCCTCTTGGGATCCCTGTTCCTCCACCGGCAC
>Ga0180438_10005564_pt1 | contig 17427 bp, 12 predicted proteins | sample SS_ome_12_FD_132455 | JGI IMG/M metagenome (GOLD analysis project Ga0180438, IMG submission 132455) | Hypersaline lake sediment archaeal communities from the Salton Sea, California, USA - SS_3_D_2 metaG | ecosystem: Environmental > Aquatic > Non-marine Saline and Alkaline > Hypersaline >...
GATGAAATTGCTTATTTTAGCAGCGAAGCAAAGGCATCTATTGATGTGGTACAAAAAAGACTCGCAGATAGACAAGCTCAAGAAAAGGCAAGAGCAGCTGCAGAAGCAGCTCAACAAGCAGCAGAAGCGGAAAAAAAAGAAGCAGAAGAAAAGGCCGCAGAGGCAGAAAAAATGCTGGCAGAAGCAAAAAAAGCAACACAAGAAGCAGAAGAACGAGCCGAAAAAGAAAGAAAGTGCGCTGCAGAAGCTGAAGAAAAAAGAAAACTCGCTGCACAACAAGCTGCAGAGCAAGTACGGGCTGCACGTGCATCTGCTGCAAACAACTGTTCTAGTGGAGGATGTCCCAGAGGTGGAGGAGGGAGATGTAAAAAAGGGTGTACTGTGCAGTAATTGTGATGCCGCTATACCAAAATTAGCATGTCAACTTTATCGACTATTCAACAAAAACAACGTGAGATAAAACAAAATGAAGACATTACCAGCGTCCTCATCAATTGAACTAACATCATCTGCTAAGCATCCCTTAAAAATTTGGCACACAAATGGCAGAAAAATTGAATTATTCTATTCAGAAAAAGATGGTCTAAAGGCAAAAATCACAAAAGATGGAACAGTCATTAAAGTGCCGAAAATATGGATCAGAGGAATACCAACAGAAATACAGATGCGACCCGATATTGTAAAAGCTTGTGTCGAAAATACGTGGGTAGCCCTAACCCAATCAAGGATTGGTGAATATGCCATCACAATCCACGGCAGACTCAGAGGCGGAATGTTTCGTCCTGGAAATCTAAGAACAGAAGCAGCAGCAGGATCAACAAGTCCACACCGAACTACAGCAAATGCAACCAGAGCTCACATCGATGTAGAAGAAATCATCACAAAAGTAAGAGAAGCCAGTGCCTATGCAGAGAGAGAAGCGCCTGGAAAGGATATCATTTTGGTTATCGGCAATACAGGAGCCGGAAAAAGCGCTTTTGTCAATTACCTAGCTGGATGTCGCATGAGAGAAGAACGTGTACCAGGTAAGATGGAGATGGGAGTCGTCGCAGACAACCCTGTTATGGAAATTGGGCATGGATTTAACTCATGGACGGCCTTTCCACAACTACATACAGATCCTGGGTCTCATATCACTTACTGCGATTGTCCCGGTTTTCTAGATAACAGAGGTCCTTCTTTTGACATCCCCAACGCTTTTGCCATTAAATCTATTGTTCAACACGCGCGTTCCATAAAAGGCATTGTGGTGCTAATTAATTACCACTCTTTGCAGGCGGAACGCGGAAAAGGTTTAAGGGAAACCATCAATATCCTTATTCAATTATTTGGAGTAAGAGAGGAAGATGTCGTACGCTATAAAAATGCTATCGCATTATTAATCAGCCAAGGACAACACAGTAACGCGCTAACGTTAGAATCATTAAGAGAGTACCTGCACGGCACTGGAGATTTTCCAATGATCAGCCAATTAATTGATAATGTAGGTTTTTATGACCCCTTGGATCGAGAAGAATCTTTAGCAAAAGGCGCAGTTCCTAGAAACGAAATGATAAGAGCACTCAACGAGACAACTGGTATAGAAACGGCAGGAGACCTATTCGGATTTGCTTTAGGACAAGATTCCAGACTGGCCCTAGTAGAGTTTGTTAGTTTTGTTGAAAATGAAATTAGAACACAATTTCGTGAAGGCAATTTCAAGGAAGTTAATCGATTACTTGAACCATTACAAAATCTGCAACTATTAAATTCAACCCTTATCACAGAATCATTTGAAGGGGTGGTAAAGACAATCCGAGAACTGATCAGAGGACTAGAAGGACAGGATGAATCTCTGGAGTCTCTACAAAAAATAAGAGATGAAATTGCTTATTTTAGCAGCGAAGCAAAGGCATCTATTGATGTGATACAAGCAAGACTCACAGTTAGACAAGCTCAAGAAGAGGCAAAAGTTGCGGCAGAAGAGGCTGAAAAGGCGGCCAAGGAACAAAAGGCTAAAGCTGAACAAAAGGCCAGAGAAGCAGAAGGCGAATTAACACAGGCCAGAGAAGGCCTAGCACAAGCAACTCAAAAAGCTGAAGAATTTAAAAGAAAAGCCGAAGAACAAGAAAGAAAGATTCACGAACATCCCCCCTCCCAACCCCCTATTTTTATTATGCCACCACCACCGCCGATATACCGTGAGAGTGGTGGTAGATGTACTCTATTATAAGATCAATTAATCATTGGGGGAAAAAATAAGATGAAAACAGTAGATGCATGTTCATCAACAAGATTATCATCTCCAAGAAGCCATCTTCTACAAACCTGGCACACAAATGGCAGAAAAATTGAATTATTCTATTCAGAAAAAGGGGGTCTAAAGGCAAAAATCACAAAAGACGGAACAGTCATTAAAGTGCCCAAAATATGGATCAGAGGAATACCAACAGAAATACAGATGCGACCCGATGTTGTGAAAGCTTGTGTCGAAAATACGTGGGTAGCCCTAACCCAATCAAGGATTGGTGAATATGCCATCACAATCCATGGCAGACTCAGCGGCGGAATGTTCGAACCGCCACCTCAAAGACCTATCAGTGTGGAAGAAATCATTACAAAGGTAGAACAAGCGAACCAATATGCCCAGGACAATGCTAGTGGAAAGGACATTATTTTAGTCGTAGGAAATACAGGAGCTGGAAAAAGTGCTTTTGTCAATTACCTAGCTGGATGTCGCATGAGAGAAGAATGCGTGCCAGGTAGTATAGAAAAGGGAGTTATAGCAGACAATCCAATTATGGAAATTGGCCATGGATTTAACTCACTTACGGCTTTTCCTCAACTACATACAGATCCGAAATCTTATATCACCTACTGCGATTGTCCCGGCTTTTTAGATAATAGGGGTCCGGAATGTGATGTCTCCAATGCTTTTGCGATTAAAGCGATTGTAGAAAAAGCCAAAAGCATCAAAGGCATTGTGGTCATTGTTAATTATAGTTCGTTAAGGGCTGACAAAGGAAGGAGCCTGTTTGAAACAGTAGCACTATTGATACAACTCTTAGGAGTACGCGAACAAGATATTGCACATCATAGACACTCTATACAAATCTTAATAAGTAAGGGGCACTCCCTGGCCCATGTAAATAGAGACGTGCTTAGAAGCTACATGCAAGAAGCGAACAATCCTATTATTAATGCGTTAATGGCCAATGTGGGCTTTTATGACCCTCTGGATCGCAAAGAAGCTATAGAGAGAGGAGCTATTCCCAGAACAGAACTAGTAAAAATGCTACAAGCCTCACCCAGCATAGAAGGGGCCAAGCACCTGTTTGGAACAGCTTTAGGACAAGATTCAAGATTGGCATTAAGAGAGTTTGCGGCTCTTGTCAATAACGAAGTTCGGACAAAATTTCAAGAAAACCATTTCAAAGAGGTCGATCGCATATTTAAGACTCTACAGCGGTTGCAAATGTTAGAGCTCAATTTGATAAGAGAAGCTTTTGAACCCACAGCAAGCACCATTAGGACTATGATAAGAGGCTTAGAAGGCAACGACGCATCACTATCGCTATTGGAAAAAATAAGAGCCGAAATGGGGGATTTTATAACAGAAGCCAATGCCTCCATTCTCATTATACAAAATAGAATACGAGACCAAGAGGCTCAAGCGGCAGCCATAAGAGCAGCAGAGGAAGCTAGGCGTGCTGCGGAACAAGCAAGACGAGAACAGGAGCAAAGAGAAGCGGCTGCCAGAGCCCAACTATTAAGTGAGCAAGCTGCTGCTAGCATTCATTACCCCCAACTAAATGCACATCTTACTATCGGTCCTTGGCAGATGCATTTAACGGCTACTCCTGAACGATCTACAAAACTGTGTGTAGCTTGTATTTGTACTGATTGTCTCGGTAAAATACAAATACCTGTTGGATTCATAGAAAAAGAAGCTTTTCATGTGTCAGGCCGAGGACATTGTCGTCCTCTATCTCTAACGGTTCTCACCAATCCTAGGGTTTTTACATTAAATGTGCAAAGCCAACAAGGAAGCCCATTCTCTCTGCAATTTCAAGATTCTAAAAACGCTTTCGCCAATCGTTGGCTTCTATCATATCAACCGATATCACTAGATATCCAAGGTGGCAAAATGATTATTTGCCTGCGGTCGGTAATATCAGAACAAGGTCGACTACACGATCCAAAAAAATGGAGGGGTAGCCTCTCTATTGTTCAAATGAAGCCACATACAAAAGTGGTCGTTGTGGATTTAAATAATGGAGGAAAGATTATTCAAACTCGTGATTATGGTGTTCAATCAAATCCACCTTGTGGAGTAAAAATTTTTGAAGAAGGCATTTATGTTAAACTCACCAATAACACTCATGAAATCTGGCCACTGAGTTTCATAAACTGATTTTAATGAGGTTGCGTTTTTGAGGCTGTGACCTGTCCCCTCATAAATTGGTCAATTTAGATTTAGAAGTTCATACAAACCGCTAACTTAACAGGAGTACGAGCCATGAAGAACAGGTTTACAGAAGAATAAATCATCAGGGTCCTCGAAGAAGTCAAGATGGGTCTTAAAGTCGAAGAGATTTACACGGCCAACATTGGCGAGCGTCTCATGAGTATAGACCTCCCTTTAAAAACATATAGGTCATGTCTAGATTCGGGCGGTTTATAACCTCTTGGGGAAGTATATCAAAGAGCTGTTTATCAAGGATAAGCTCATGTAACGCTGCAAAGGATCCCTTTTGTTCATTTTTCTCTAAACGGGGAGGGGAGTCGTTGAGGATAAAGCTAAAATAACAGCAAAATTCAGATGTAGGAGAAACAAAACTAGAGCGTTCCATTTCAAGAGTATGAATTTCCCCACCTTTTCGAATAAAAGCGTCCTTGGCTCTTTTCTGATCAACAGTGGCTTCTATAGAAGATAGTCTCTTGATTTCTTCTGAAATGTTTTCCTTAGGAAAGTTTGTAACCGTCATTTTTTTTACATTTGGAAGATCTCTTATCGTACATTTGGAAAGAGGATTGTTAGCGACACAGAGCGTTTCTACATGTGGAAGTGTTGCAAGCTCTAGGGGGAAGGTTTCAAGATTTGTATAGCACAGGCTAAGCCTTCGTAGATTTACAGCAGTACCCAGAAAGGAAAGTTGTTCAAGGGGGTTGTGGGAAAGATCGAGAATTTCTAGATTTTTGGGAAGTATTGGTATGTGGGTAAGGCGGTTAGTGCTGAGGTTGAGTGCCCTAAGTTGCTCAAGCTCTACAACCCCTTCAGGAATGCAGAGAAGCTGGTTGCTTCCAAGATTGAGGACGATCAAGTTTACAAGGCGGTTAATTGTCGGAGGGATTCGGGAAAGCTTCATATTAGAAAGGTCGAGATGTTGTATCGACGTAGAGTTCAAAACTTCTCTAGGAATACACAGAGAGTTGTTATATCTACCATTGAGCTCTCCGAGCTTGCGCCCCCTTAGATCTTCCTCAATGATTTGAATTCTCTCATACAGTTTGCCAGAAAGTTTGGGGGCTTCATTTCTTTTATTTGAAAACAGCTGCAGCAAACTGTATTGCTCGCATGCACTAAGAAGTGTCGCAAGTTGTTCTATATCCTCGACAATCTCAAAAACGGATCTGCTTTTGACAGAGACGACCTCTGCTTGATCGCTCATTTGGCTGTCCACAGAAAGAGAGTCGAAAGACATAGGTTGAGCATCTGGCATTTCATCATCTATGGGATCCGATAGATTATTCGGTAACTCTTCGAGCAGACATCTAACGGTTCCATAAATGGAATCTTTGATATAACTGGCTATTTCGGAAGGGTTGGCGTTGTCTGTTGGTGGCGGAGGAAAAAAGAAGTGAAAGAGTTCTTTGAGCCTTCCATCCAGGCTCAGTGTGCGTATATGATCTATTTGGACAAAGTGGATTAGTCGTCTCCATTCACTGTTAACCGTTTGTATTCGAAATAAAGTCCTTCCCGAAAGCTCTTTCAAAATAAGGACGACCACATGGTTGCAAAGCCCAGGAATAGCTTCTGGAGGCGGCGACTGGGTCCTTTGTCGTTTAACCTTTCTTGGATCATGAAGAGAACCAGGAGGGCGTTTGCTTGTTACTTGCCCACTCGGTGTGCCAAACTTGTTAGAAAAAGAGGTAGCAGCATCTACACGAAAGGCCATTTAATCAAGGAGCGTTGATGGGTTTTCGAGCAGCTCTTGGATTCTTTTTAAGAATCCAGCACCTTCAGCACCATCGACCACTCTATGGTCGGCCGAAAGCGTGAGGGGCATAAGCGTTGCCACTTCAATAGCGTTGTTGACAACAATAGGCGTTTGCACAGCAGCGCCAACCGAAAGAATGGCAACTTGTGGGGGATTGACGATAGCGTAAAACTCTTCAATACCGAGCATTCCCATGTTGGATATGGTAAAGGCCCCTCCGGAGTACTCTTCAGGAGTTAGCTTCCCATTTCGCGCTTTATCGGCAAGGGCGTGAATAGCTGCTGAAATGTCCTCTAAAGATTTGTTTTCTGCTTCAAAGACAATAGGGGTGATAAGTCCTCCTGGTACCGAAACGGCAACGGAAATGTCTGCATGGGCATGGTGAGCGATACGGTTTGTCTCTGTAATGAATGAGCTTCGGACATGTGGAAACTCCATAAGAGCTCGAGCAGATGCCTTAACGATAAAATCATTAATTGTTGCCCGTTTTCCTGCTGCCTTCATCTCTGATCGAAGGGCAATTAATGAAGTAATATTAGCCTTGAGACCTAAGTAGAAGTGGGGGATTGTCGACTTTGAGTAAAAGAGTCTTTCGGCAATTGTCGCTCGCATTGTGGTCAAGGGGACCTGCTCGGCGTCATCTGGAACGGTAATCTCAATTGATGGCGTTTTTGACGTTGGGATAAATTTCAGATCCCGGCTCATGATTCTTCCTCGTGGCCCAGAACCCCGAATCCCATCAAGTGAAATGCCTTCCTTTTTGGCGATTTTTTTTGCAAGAGGAGAGGCTAAAATCCTTCTTCCTGTTACAGAGCGCTCTACGGAAGCCGTTGCTTCTTTTCTTTGAGGAGCAGAAGTTGTTGTAACAGGGCTTGGAGCCTCTTCTTTTATGAGCAAGGTTTCTGGCGTATATTCATCGATGGATTCATCTTTATCCGCTGTAAAGATGGCAAGAGAGGCGCCAACCAAGCCCTTTTCTCCCTCTAAAAGGATGATCTTTTTCAAATACCCCGGATCAGGCATTTGGTATTCGATGGTCGCCTTATCGGTTGCAATATCAAGGATCAGCTCACCATCTTTTACATGGTCACCAACTTGTTTGTGCCACTTAGCGATAGAGCCTTCGGTCATTGTTGGAGAAAGCTTAGGCATTGTAAGGGTAAAGGGCATCTCTTGTTCTCCTAATGACAAGTGGTTTCTCTAACTTGAGCGATAATTCGCTCAACTGTTGGAAGAGTCTCTTTTTCAAGCGCCTTCGAATACGGCATTGGAGTTTCTCGTTGACACACCCTTCCAAGCGGAGCGTCGAGGTAATCAAAGCAGCGCTCTTGAATGTTGAAAGCAACCTCACTGGCAATTCCACCAAAGCTATGGCCTTCTTCGACAATAACACAAAAGTGGGTCTTTCGAAGTGATGTAGAGATCGTCTTTATGTCTAGAGGCTTAATTGTTCTCAAATCAATAACCTCTGCCGAGATACCCAGAAGTTGCAATTCGTGAGCCGCCTCTAAGCACAGCTTTATCATTCTACTATGAGAGATGATGGTGACATCACTTCCTATTCGTTTGATATCTGCTTCTCCGATCGGAATCAGATACTCTTCTGTGGGAACCATAGACTTGTCATTGTAGAGTATTTCGTTCTCTAAAAAGAGAACAGGGTTGTTACAACGAAGAGCCGACTTGAGCATACCCTTAGCATCGTATGCATTTGAAGGCGCCATCACAATACATCCTGGAAAGTTTGAGTAGGCCGCCTCAACACAGTGAGAATGTTGACATGAAACTTGGGCAGCAGCTCCATTTGGTCCCCTAAATACGACAGGAACAGAAAACCTTCCTCCCGACATGTAGTGCATTTTCATAGCATTGGAGACAATTTGATCGAGAGCAAGTAGCGAGAAATTAAAACTCATAAACTCGACAATCGGCCGCAATCCAGTGAGAGCCGCACCAATGGCAACCCCTGCAAAGGAGGCTTCACAAATAGGCGTGTCGATAACCCTTTGTGGACCCCACTTATCCAAAAGGCCTTTTGTTATCTTATATGGACCATTGTAGTAGCCAACCTCCTCACCCATAATAAGGACATTACTATCTAACTCCATCTCTTCATCAATAGCTTGACGAAGGGCCTCTCTCATTTCTAATTCTTGTTCTTGCATCTTAATTTCCTTTAGCTGGTGCGAGCACACCTTGTTCTAGATCATTCATCTCTGGCCACGGTTCATTGTCTGCGGCTTTTGCAATTGCCGCCATCTGCTCTCGCATCTCTTCATCCATCTGCTGGAAGGCCCCTTCTGTAAGCCATCCCTGTTCTATAAGAAGGTTTTTGAGAAGAAGAATCGGGTCTCGATCCATACATTTTTTCAGCTCTTCTTTTGTTCGGTATAAAGCAGGATCAGAGATTGCGTGACCACGGAATCGATCTGCTCGACATTCAACAAAAAGCGGTTTTCCTTCGGAAAGAATGTATTGCAAAGCCTCTTTGAACCCTGCATAACAGTTGATGATGTCCATGCCATCAAGCCGCATAAACTTCATGTCATAGGCTTTAGAAAGCTCTTCTGGAAGACGCTCATAGTTTGCCAACGTTCTATGAAGCGGTGTGCCCATGCTCCAGTTGTTGTTTTCCATAACGTAGAGGCAGGGAAGCTCCCACATTGCAGCAAGATTAAATGATTCATGAACGGTTCCTTGAGCCGTTGCTCCATCTCCAAAAAAAGTGACAGCGATTTCATCTTTTTTCTGAAGGTATTTAGAGGTGAGTGCAGCGCCGGTACCGATTGCAAGCTGCCCGCCAACAATACCAAATCCCCCAAGAAGGCGATCACTATAAAAGTGCATAGAACCACCTCGACCCTTGGCATTTCCCGTTGCCTTACCAAAGAGCTCTGCCATAAGAGAGAGGGGAGTCTCTTTAAGAAGAAGAGCAAGTCCGTGACAGCGATATGTAGCCGCATACCAGTGGTTGGGGCCCAACGCTCTAAGAGCGGCCGTTTGAATCGCCTCTTGTCCTATATAAAGATGAAGAAACCCGCCAATTTTCCCTTGTTGGTAGCAGATCTCTGCCCGACTTTCAAAATGGCGGATAGAGAGCATCTCGTTGAGCATCTCTAAAAGGGTCTCTTTTCCTAGCGATTCGACAGTTTTCTGCCGATCACAAGCGAAAAAAAGACCAGAGTCGTCCTTGTGTTCCATGAAAAATCCTACTTTGTACACAGATAGACCGTGTATGATCGCCCATTTTATGAAAAAAAATCAAATATAACCGCAGTTCTTCACCACGACATGCATTATGAGCAATTAAAGCGCAAGTTGAGCCCCATTTTCGTTTATCCTGTGATTACTTCCTAAGTTTACGACTGAGATCCACCTCTTGTTATGTTGCTTGAGTTTCGTTAAGTTCATCTTCCGATGTATACCCTGTAAGAAAAGAAGGAGGGGGTCCCTTCCCATACACTCTGCTTTTTCTCGGTGGCGGAGCTTCAAGGGGGTACCTTTGACCGGGATAAGGGGGTGGCCTTATCCTTTGAAAGGAAAGATCCATCATGTCCTCAAACTCGGGGGCTAGTTCCGACAGCATGTCGACAAATTCTTTAGGGGGTAATAGCACAAGTGCTGCTCGATGGGAATGCTCCCACAGATTCATGGGTGAATAATACGGTTTTTCACCTTTCCATCTGTTTTCCTGTGTCTTCAAGAATAAAAGTGAAGCATCATATAGTTTTCGGGCAGGGTCTGTAGCCCATTCCTGGTTGGATAAGTTTTTTATTTGCTTTTCGAATGAATCTGTTTGTTCCGTTGAAAGAGAGGGTGGCAGTGATTGATGTAGATAACGATATATCGTCTGCCGCACTCCGAGGACAGGCGGGGGAAGCTGTTTGAGATCGTATGCAGATGATTCTAGTACAATAAGGGCATTATTGAGACGTACCCGTTCAATCCGCTCTGAAAGAGCGTTTGGGTCGTTCATAAGAGTCAGAGACGGTAGCAAATAGTTAAAAATGCCCGGAAGGTCTTGGTGGTAGGCATATTGTTCGAAAATTTTTGGTATGCAAATGCCATTTATTTCGAGAAGACGCAAACAGTTCATATGAATGCAAGCCCTCTCTTTTTTCCGTCCAGGTGCCCATACAGGCGACGGTCGAACGATGGTTTTTTTCAAAACGGCTTGTCCTAAAACCCTCCACTGACGACAGACCTGCATGGTCGTTGAAAGAGGGGGTATTGGGAACAGAATTTGTAAAAGAATTTCAAGGGGGAGATCAGAGATATGTGTAGTTCCCGGTTCTATCGATGTTGCTGGCTGACATGTTAGAGATGTAGTTATCGTATGCATTTTTTGTGTTTCCTTGAGATATCTTTAAACTCAAGTTACGTTATTATTCTCCTCATAGGACTCCTGCAGGGAACGATCTACTTAAGTGTTGTTTCTTCCAAGGGAGGCAGCCCCTGCCAAAAGTTGCAACACTCTCGCATCTCGTCTCCTAAGGGAGAAAATAAGGAGCAATTTGAGCTTTTAAAGCACACAGACATTGTCCTAAATAATCCAATTTTAAGTACAGCTTGCTAGTTAAGTGGTTGCATCTTGGTTATCTTGAAAAAGCCTGTCTCTAAGTGTTTGAGGAAAAAGATTAAGCATGAATAAGTCAAGGCTGAGCGCTCTCAAGTTGGGAAAAACAGTTCTTTCTTCGAGAGCGGGATGTAGCTGTCGTACCCCAAATGTTCCCAGAAGGGGAAGAGGGTTGCGCCTTAGATGGAGAACCTTCTTGTTTTTGCCTATGGAAACAAGAGTTTTACGGGGAATGTTTAGCCTATATCTTTGAAGGGGAGGAAGTCGGTTACTATAGGCGAATTCTCTCATAATTGCTGCGGGAGGGGTTTTGCGGCGCCGAAAAGAGTTAGCAAATCTCAAAAGGCTGCTGTAATTGGAGTTGGGGAGGCTATTAACTGCGTGTGTGTATCCTGTAGTTGGTCTTAGAGGAGGCATAAGATATCGATACAACAAGGACAACAATGTTTCGCATGAAATGGGTGGGGCAGATTGTTGATGGGCAACGGGACTGGGGTTGTTAGAAACAGTAACTTTTTGCAGTTTTGGTAGAGAGGCCTCAATAAATAGCCTAGGAAGACCTGTAAGGGGGTTTCCTTCTATGGAAATGCTTTCCAGGCTCGAGAGTTTTAGCAGCTGTTGGGGAAAGGTTTCAAATCGGTTGTTTCGTATGTCGAGTATTCGTAAACAGGCAAGGTATCCAACCCCAAAAGGAAGGTCACCAATCTGATTATCAGAGAGGGAGAGCTCTTCTAGCTGCATGAGGGCAGCAGTTCCTTGTGGAAGGGATCCAAGGAAGTTTTTGTTAAGGCGCAATTTTTTAAGATTTTTAAGATTGCCGATAGGGGGAATGTCTCGAAGTTCATTTTCCTGCACATAAAGCTTTTCTAAGGATTCTAGAGTTTTGATTTCTGTGGGAATGAAATGAATTTGGTTTTTGGCAAGATCGAGCAGTGTCAACTCTTGAAGATTTCTGATATCTGGAGAAACTTTGGTAAGTTCATTTCCTGCAACACGTAATGTCAAAAGCTTGTGAGCCCTAAATAGCTCTGGAGGAAGTTCGTTAAAGACGTTGTTGCTAATATCTAAAAGCTCGAGCGATTCGGTAAATAGTTCTTGGGGAAGTCTGGTAAGAGGATTGTTTGCTAGATATATTCTTTGGAGATTTTGGAGCTTTTGAATATTTGGGGGGATTTGAGAAAGGCCGACATTTTCTAGACCAAGAACGCGCAAATTGGGGAGACCACAAAATTCTTTAGGGAAATTGAGGAGATAACAGCCAGATATCTGGATTCCAGAGACCATGTCTCCATATTTTTCGAACCACTCTGTCGAAAATCTCTCCTCTTCCTCTTCTATTTCTTCAGAGAAGGTCAACGTGCAATCGTCTGCGTTTAGTGCTTCATCTAAACTATACTCATTTATGGTTTTAAGAAAGTCTGTTAACAATTCTGCGTTACGAGAAATAGCACGTGTGTCGAATAGGCTGTCTCCGAACATATCCGCCGGAATTTGATCATGAAGAAACACCACGCTCTCTTTAATAGAGTTCATAATCTCTTGAGCTTCTAAAGGGGAGAGTGGTCCGGCAGGAATTTTCTGAAAAAAGAAAGGAAAGATCTCTTGAAGATCTTTGTTTTCACGGAAGGCTATAACTTGTTCAACTTCATGGGGTTCTGCCATCACTATTTCTCGAGAAGAAGGCGTGTGTGAGAGCCCAACCGGTTGTGTCTGCATAAAAAACCCCCTTATTATAAAAAGGCCATTTATTTTGCTAAAATTATAAGTTGTTTTGCCTTTATTAGAAACAAAAACATTTGTTTTTAAATTTGAAAAATGTTGTTTTGTGAATGAAGATTGCGGATAAGTCGCGATTGCGATTTCTTTTGAGAGATCTCTTAAGTTTTTTTGAAAGCCTCTCCTTTTTTCTTCGCAAGAAAGGATTTTTTCAACAACGCTCCGTTGATTACTGTCAGATCGAGTTTGCAATTGACAAGGTCCTGAAGTTCGGCGTACTATTTCGCCTATTATCTAAGTATGCTAAGGAGCTGAATTCTTCCATGAAATTTCTTATGTCTCGCAATGAGCTCAGTGGTTTGGTTAACGGATTGCAAAATATTGTTGCGCAGCGCACACCAATGCCAATTTTGTCGAATATCTTAGTTGAAGCACAAGACGATAAGGTGGTCTTTACGGCAACGGATTTGACCGTTGGTGTTCGGTGTAGTGGCACTGCCAAGGTAAGCACATCCGGTGCCACCACACTACCTGCTAGACGATTTGCTCAGCTTTTAAAAGAGCTCAATGTCTCATATGTCGAAATCTCCGCAAATGAAAAAGAGGTGAGTGAAATTGTCACAGAATCGGCATCATTTCGCCTACATGGTATGCCTAAAGCAGATTTTCCCGTTCTTTCAGATTTGGCTGGGGCGCAAAGCATTGTCATCAAGCAGTCTGATCTAAAAGAGGCTCTTTTTCGAACCTCCTTTGCGGTCTCTAAAGAGGAAAATAGATATGTTTTGACCGGCGTCTCTCTAACGATAACCGAAAATGGAGCCCTTTTTGTCGGAACAGATGGCAAGAGGATGGCCAGAACCGTTATCCCGGTTCAAAATGAGGATGATGTTTCCTATAGCTGCATTATTCCGATAAAGGCTGTAGACGAGATTGGAAAAAATGTCACCGATTCGAAAGAAGACGCAACGGTTTACTTGATGCCAGATAAAATCGCCGTAGAGGCCAACGATAGAATTGTTATGACAAAACTGCTTTCAGGCGAGTATCCTGAAGTTGAAAGGGTCATCCCGCAAAAGGTCGATACGGTAATTGCTTTACATCGAGAAGAGCTTGGAACACTGCTTCGGCAGGTCATTCTCTTTATTACTGAAGAGAAAGCTTCGATTCGGTTTACCTTAGAAAAGGGTCAACTTCACCTGGAAGCAACAACGGCAAATATTGGTGAGGGAAATGTTTCAATGTCGGTAAATTACGACGGGCCCAAGTTCGAAATTGCCTTTAACCCGCACTTTTTCCTCGATATCTTGCGCCATAGCCGAGGTGAATTTATGTACATGGGCTTTCAGGACGCCTTTAATCCTGTTGCCCTTTCTGATGTTGAGTTTGGGGCGTCTCTAGACCCGCTTCCAACACCGCTGTTTATTTTGATGCCGCTTCGTCTTGGAACGGGTTAAAAAGCAATTATGAGAGTAGAAACGCTGTACGTCAGTCGTTTTCGAAATCTCCAGTCGCAAACTATACATTTTGATGACGGCTTAAACGAAATTGTCGGTCCAAACGCAGAAGGGAAGACCTCCATTTTGGAGGCGCTTCATATGCTTATTTTGGGCGTCTCTTTTAGAACACATCAATTAACAGATCTTGTTCAACACCAAAGAGAGGGGTTTTTGTTAGAGGTACGAGGATCGTCACGGGGTGTTCGAAAAAGTGTTTCTCTTAGCTACGATGGCTCTGGCCGTAGGGTCATTCTCGATGGGCAACCACAGGAAACATCCTCTTCTTTATTAGGAAATCTCGTTGGAGTGACCGCAACCCTTGAAGATCAAGAGCTCGTTTTTGGTCCGCCCTCTGTTCGAAGGCGATTTTTAGATGAGCAGATTGCCCAAACAGATGCTCGATATGTAGAACACCTGCTTCGGTATCGACGCGCATTATCTCAACGAAATTTCCTTCTCAAAAGGCACGATTATACGACAATAAGCGCCTGGGAAGAGCAGCTCTCTATTGCTGGCGCCTATATCGTGGAGCAGAGAAGGCAAACGGTAGCCCTTTTGGCTCCCAAGGTTACAGAAAACTATCATCTTCTCTTTCCCGGCCGGGGAGAGTTTGCCATGAAATATTATACGAGCGCTCCAAACGAACATATTCTCGACTGGTATCGCGATCAGTACAAGGCAAAAAGGGAACAGGAAACGCGAATGGGAGCAACCCTTGTTGGACCTCACAGAGACGATATTGGGTGGACTCTCGATGGACTCCCTATAAAATCAGTGGTCAGTCTAGGCCAAGCACGCTCTGTAACGCTTGCTCTTCGCTTAAGTGAATGGTCTCTTTTAACAGAGAGGGTAGACGTAGACCCGATCTTTCTTATCGACGATGCAGACAGCACCCTTGATGTTCAAAGAAAAGAATGTGTCATGCAAATGGTGGATCGAGTTCCTCAGGTAATCCTCACCGCCCACTCACCATACGCAAAAGAAGCCAAAAAAATCCCGGTTCAATCGGGGACGGTTATTACAGATTCCGCCAGCCTTATTAAACAATAGTTTGTTTTTTAGCATTGTTAGTGTTATTTGACGAATTATAGTAATAAAATAAGGATTTTATGGTTCGGCATTTACATTCACATAAAAAGATCGAGCATAAAAAAAAGAAAAAGCGGCTTCGAGATCGAAACTTCTTTTTTGAAGAGGGGAGAGACTTCTCAAAAAGTGCACCTCAAAATGTGCTAGGAATCTCCGATCGCGAGCTGACCAAAATGTTTGATCGCGCATGGGAGATGCTCGAGTTCCACGAGACAGCAGATGCTGTGCGCGCCTTCACCCTTCTTTGTTACATTCATCCCTATATCTCAGACTCATGGTACGGCCTCGCCCTTGCCTTTCGAGACAGCGAGCTATATGAGGAGGCAGTAAGTGCTCTTTTCATGGCAGAAACGATCGAGCCTAACCGGTTTGAGTTCTATAGGGAAGCTATTGAATGCTGCATCCTTCTCGGAAACAAGAGAGAGGCGCAGCACATCTTTCATCGCATGCACAGCCACCGCCGATCGATTGATGGTTTTGAATCTCTAAAGGCGGAGTGCTCCTACTTGCGAGAGCTTGTTGATTTACCAACTGCGCCGTAAAACCCGGCCATTTATGGCTCGGAGCCATCCGTTAGTGCGGCATTATCTGTCTTTAGTAGAGCCGTACATAAAGACATGAACAGTGGACGGACAATTGATGAGACATTGGCTCTACAGCTTGAAAGTTCGTACAGAGCCTTCAAAACCCTTTAGCAGCACTGGAGATATAGCGTCTAATTTCATCGGCATCATGATCTATTTGCCACCAATTGTCTGTTTGAGAGAAGTCCAGTAACTGCTTCTTTTCACCTTCTGTTAAAGAACGGATATTTTTTTCGTACTCTCTGTACCAGATACCGGTTACTGGAATTTTTCGGCTGGAGCATTCTTCTACAACATTTTCTACAATTTCTCGGCAGTTGTCGACAAAAAGAACTCTTTTTGGATTTCCAATAGCATCGAAAAAGCTCATTAGGGATCTTCCTTTATTTTCTGGTTTTGGGAAGTTGCCACGGCCCTTAAGAATAAGCGTTAAAATGCCGTCTTTAAACCCAAAACCCGATGTTTCTGAGGCCTGCTGAACGAGGGAACCGTCGTAGATACGGCTGTTGGTAAAAGAGATGCCCACTGACTGGAGAGAGCTGACGATGAGCTCCATAGCGCTCCAGCTCCTAGCGGTATATGCCATTGTGGGAATGTTTGACCTTTGTAGGGTATCGACGATCTGGGCCGTGGTTTTTTCTACAGGAATTGAGCGTACAGCGCTTTTTGCGTTTTTCCAATAGTTTCCGCTGATAAGTATGTTCTGAACCGCTTTTTCAAAATATTTTTTCAGCAGGGGAAGTGCGACCTTTTTTGGTATTTTTGTTGCTAGCGGTAGCGCTTTTTCAGCATTTGCGGAAAAAATTACATCTAAAAAAAACCGCTTGGATTCTTCCAACAAGATCGAGGGCATAAACCGAAGCCCCTGACCGTCGTCAAAGACATTATAGATTAGGGACTCATCAATATCAAATATCACAAGAGTCTCTTCGTTGGCATGCCTCAGGACGTCTTTGATGCTAGAAGACTCTACAATATGATGGCTAGTGGATGTGCAATTCATCATCTTCCGTTTGAGTACTATTTTTGGCATATCATTATAATACCATTTTTAGCTTTATAGGTTGTGCTTTCTTTGGCAAAACGAAAAGACGCCCCCAATAACCCACTTACCAAGAAGGGGTTAGCAAAAGCCTTGGTGTTATATTTTAAGGTAGAGGCTACTTTTTTATTCGACGCTCTATTAGCACTTTAAACTTCTTACGCCAGTTAACCAATTTTACGGATTTTAGCTCTTGATCTTGCACAAGTTCGTTTAGCAAAGTCCGTTTATTTAGTTCTGGTCGCACCCAGCGTCCAATACCGGTCTTTTCTAAAAATAGGGCGTTATCCTCCTCCCAAGAATAACCCGGAGTAGTTAGAGCGCGCCGGTGTGATGGTTGTGTCATGCTGACGAGAAACTCATTGGTAGCGCTACCTCCTGATTTAATGTCGACAACATCGGAAATATGGGTGATCTCTGCCATCTTTTCTGCTTCTAAAAAACCGGTGATAATAAATCGCGGTTCATTGCCAACACAAGACGTCAGGTCATATTCCTGTAACTCCTCGACAAGAGCTTGGTTTGTTCCACAGACGACGATAACATCCCATAGATCGTTTAACGGCTCTTCGCCTGTAAGTAGATCTTCTAGCGCTTCCACAATGTGTTCGCGAGATCCCAATAGACCTCGAGAAATTGTTAAGACTCGAGCTTCTTGGCGAATGTGCCACATCTCTCTGATTTCCAAAAGCTTTTTGGGATCGGTAATTGGATCAAAACAAGA
>Ga0180438_10005565_pt1 | contig 17427 bp, 12 predicted proteins | sample SS_ome_12_FD_132455 | JGI IMG/M metagenome (GOLD analysis project Ga0180438, IMG submission 132455) | Hypersaline lake sediment archaeal communities from the Salton Sea, California, USA - SS_3_D_2 metaG | ecosystem: Environmental > Aquatic > Non-marine Saline and Alkaline > Hypersaline >...
GGACGTCGTCCGGCCCTTCGGGCAATACCATCGGGGTCGCCCCGTCGGTCGTGAGCACCCCAATCGCGCCGCCCCGAAACGACCCGACCGTGAGACTGCCGTCGCCGTTCGACTCCAGAATTCCATAAGGCATTACGGAATCGGGGTCCGACCAGCGCACCAAGCCTGTCTCATTAGGCAGACCCGTGTAGACGGCCCGACCCGTTGCTGTCGCGGCTGTGGCTGTGGCCTCATCGGCCGCGACCCCTGACTGAGTGACGACCACATCGAGCGGGCTGACTCGAAGGTCGCTTGACGCAAGGCGGACAATGCCGATCCGCTCATAGGGCGTCGGGTTTGCCAAGCAGCTTACGAGCGCCGCCCCGTCCGTCTCGCCGACCTCGAACCACGACCTGGCATAGAACGAGGACGCCCTCCATCCTCCCTGTGTCGCTTCGATGGCGAGCGATTGTTCCCCGCCACGCTCCGGAACGGCCAGCGCACCTGGCGTAGCAGTCAATATCCTCTGGAAGACGGCCTCGATGCGCTTCGGCGCATCCACGACGATCTCGAGCGGGTTTTCCGCGCCTGCGGCGTCTCCTTGCCAACCGGCAAACCTAGCGCCCGGCGCCGGGGCCGCCGTAATCATGACCGTTTCGCCTTCAACGACGCGGCCGTCAATCTTCGGGCGTACGGACACGGCCCCGTCAGGGGCTGCCTTGGCCTCGAACCTGACCCAGCGCGCGTCCGGCGCCACCGTGAAGCCGGCGGCCACACGCCGACTGCCGCGCATGGTGACATACGCAGTCTCGGCGGTTTCGCGAATGTCGCCGAACCAATAAGCATAGCGATAGCTTTTCTGCGGCACGGGCGTCAGTTTCACAACGGTTCCCGCCGGGTACGTCCCGCCCGGTGGCTCGAGTTGCACCGTGCCGTGAATTGAGCCTGAGGTATCGAGCGTGTAACTCGTGCCCTCGGTAGTCAGTTCAAAAGCCGGGCTCAAAAGCACATCTTCTTCTACCTGGATGGATAGCGGGTTCTCGAGACGTTCCCCCCAACTTATGAACCCGAACCCTCGCTCGGGCACCGCCACGGCCCGGACGGTCGTCCCTTTCGGGTAGCGTCCGCCGGGAGGCGCGAGAAGAACGGTGCCGCGCGCCGTCTCGGCCACCTGAACCGTGTACGTTCCATGCTCTTGCTCCTCGACGGCGTCGGGCATGGGCGGTTCCTGTCGTGCGGGCGTCTCGACCAGGTACTTGTGGCAGAACTCGGCGATATGTTGCCGGATGTCTTTCCCCTCGAATTCCTCGAACCACGGGTCGTGCCCGCCCCCGGGAATGAGACACAACGTGCACGGTATGCCCACCTCCGAACATTTATCACGAATCGTTTCGGCGCGGCTCGGCGGCAGGATCGGGTCGTTTGTCCCGTGGACGAGCATCAAGGGGGCGTCGTCTTTGTCGATTTCATCGAGATAGAACGTGGCCCCCGCGAACACCACCGCCGCCTGAACGCGCGAGGACTCGTCCGGCGAATTGAAACGTGCAATTTCCGGGCCATCGGGCATGAAATCGTCGGGACCGCACGTAGCGAGGACCATAGCCGTCAATGCGCCCGCCGAGTGGCCAAACACGCCTATGCGGCCCGGGTCGACGCGATATTCTGCCGCGTGGGCGCGCACCCATCGGACGGCTGTTCGAGCGTCCGCGAATGCGGCATCCGGCATCGCGGGCGGATTGTCCCCGTGCAACCGATACGCGATCGAGAAACAAACAAAACCCCGCTCCGTAAGGAATGTGCCGATCATGGCAAGGTCGCGGGGTTGCCCGCCTGTGAACGCGCCGCCGTGGATGAGCACTACAGCGGGTCTCTTTGGCGCCTCGTTCTCGACGGGCACATACGCGTCAAGGGTCAGGGTTTTCGTGCCCGGCACGCCGTCAGGCGATGTAACATACCCGGAGCCGTAGACGATGTCGTAGGTTACGTCTACCTCGTAGACGGGTTCCGAGTACGTGGGCGTCGCGGCCGCACTTCCCAGGAGGGCCAGCGCGGCCGACGCCGCGACACGTGCGCACCTGCGCCACAAGCCGGGCCGGCGCGCTTGCGGCGTCGGCAAACGCGCGATGTTCGTCAATGCGTTTCGGGTTGCCGTGCGCCGACGCCCCGGCGCACGGCGACGCTCGCCCCAAAACCTGGAAGCGCGATTCGTTTTCCGCATGACGGGACCTCCCAATTGCGGACGCGTCTGCGAATAGGCAGGATTGCTTCCGCCGTTCCGTCCTGGCGCCTTTCTCGTCAAGTGCCCGCACGGTCTTGCATCCAACATCGAAACGTGTCTTAATGAACGCATCCGCTCGACACATTGGGGAGCAGCCCATATGAAACACGTTCTGGAAAATCGTCAAGTGGCAATCGCGTTCGATCCGGACTCGGGGGGATTCGCATCGCTCTATGACAAGAGACACCACCACGAATACGTTGACAACGTCGAACCGGCTTGCCTTGTCCGCGCCATCATGCCAGACGGCGACCGGCGCTGCAACTGTGTTGACGGCGCCGAACCGAAAATCGTCATACAAGGCAACGCCGCCACGCTCGAGTTTGTGCGACCGGGCCTTCAGGGCCGGATCGCGCTCGCTCTCGAACAAGCGGCGCTCACGATGTCGGCCACGCTCACGAACACGAGCGAAATCAACGTGGAAGAGGTCGTTTTCCCTGTTATCCCAAATCTGACGCCTTTCCAAGAGGCCCGGCTCGTCCTGCCTTGTCTCGGCCCTCGCTGCATCCGTGACCCGTTCGGAACGGACCTCGGCAGCGACCATCGCGCGGCAAACGATTACGGCAACAAGTTCTCCTCACGCTACCCACACACCCATACGACCGCCTGGATTGACTACGGAAACCGGGATCACGGCATCGCGCTGGAAGGGCGGCCGCACGGGTTCTCCATCATGGATTTCTACGTTCATAAGCGGGTCGACAAAAAGGCCGATCCCGTTCGACGCGCGCTGATCATGGCCGTGACGCATCCGCATCGCATACGAGCGGGTGAAACATGGCAATCACCTCAAATGAGGGTACTGTTGCACCACGGAGACTGGCACGTCGTGGCCGACGAGCACCGGCAATGGTTGGAACAGTGGATCCGAAAACCGGCCCGGCCCACGAAGTTCGCCGAAAGCCCCGGATGGCATTTCTTTTTCATGAAACAACAAGACGGCATGGAACTCTACACCTATGCCGACTTGCCGCGAATGGCCAAGGCCGCGCTGGACGTCGGCATGCCCTATCTGCTCCTATTCGGCTGGCACGCCCCCGGCCATGACAACCACTATATGTACAACTACCTCCCGAATGAAGATTGGGGCGGGTTGCCGGCGTTGCGCGAGGCCGTCGAAAACGTCCGCGCCATGGGCGCCAACCTGCTCCCGTTTTACAACGGCACGTTGGCGAACATCGAGACGCCCGAGCACAAAGAGTTCGGCCATCGATGGGAGGCCAAGTCGCGCGTAGGCCACCCCTACTACGCCGGTAACTGGACCCATCACAGCAAGGAAACCGTTAGCCGGAACCGCGATCGGATCCATCACGAAATATGTCCGTGCGAAGAAATGCGAGAGGTTTTCCGCCGCGATGTCCACAGGCTGACCCATGAATACGGCTTCGGTGGCATTCATCTCGATCAGGGCGCCGACAAGATGTACCCTTGCTACAACGCAACGCACCGCCACGCCTCGCCGGACCTGGCGTGTATCGAGGGGTTCTCGCACCTCTTGCCAGAAGCGCTCGAACTGGTTCGGCAGGCCGGGCCGGACGAGGTTATGCTCGTCGAGTGCGCCAACGATTTTGCCGGCCAATGGGCCGACGGCAACTGGTCATGGTCGGTGCTCGAGTTTCCGGAACCCCTTCTCTACTCGCTGCCCTGGGTGCGTTTTAGCAGCGAACTCGACGCCCTCGAGTACGCCCAGGCCAATAAATGCTTCCTCTACAAGCTAAACATGGACCTCCGAATCAACGGCGGCTATGACCTCGTCACGGATTATCCCGAGTTCGCTGCGCATATCCGGGCCTTGGCCGATCTCCGCCGCCGCGTGCTCGATTACTACATCTACGCGGATTTTCGCGACCAGGAGGGGCTGACGATTCGCAGCGGCCCGCCCGACGTCGCCAAAGTCTTCCGCAACTTTGCGCAGAACAAGGTCGGAATCGTATTATCAGAACTGGAGGGTACGCAGAAGGACGTCGCCTTCCGAACCGAATGGCGGGCCGCAAGCAAGCGCGTGCGCGTCGAGTACGCAAGCCGGGAAACGAACTCCCTCGACGATGCCGCCGAGTACGCCTTTACACTGGCGCCTTACGAAACCTGCGTCCTGTGTATCGACTTGGGATCGAGACAATGATGCGGAGCAGGATCGTACGGCGCGTCTCGCTGAAATCCGTCCGAATTCGCCCGTATTTGACAGAAATGAGCGAACAGGCATACGATCCGCAACGGAGAATCATAGATCCGCCCCAGAGGGCGCGCCCAAGGGGGTGACAAAGCCAATCTGACCGCTGCCGTGGACGGCGAACGCACGGAATCGACGGCATGAAAGAAGCCGTTCTGTGCTGCTGGTGAACCAATGCTCAAGGGAATCTCCTCGATCGTCTATAAAGAAACCATCCACATCGTGCGGGATCCGAAAACCCTTTTCTTGGTGTTGCTCATTCCGGTTATGCAGCTTGTCATTTTCGGATACGCCGTAAACATCGATGTCAGAGACATCGAAACGGTGGTTTACAACCTTGACGGACGGCGGGAAAGCCGGGAGTTCCTCGACAGTTTTGCGCATTCGGGCTATTTCAAATTTGTTGAAACCGTGGCGTCTGACGAAGCGCTGATGGATCGGCTGGTGCGGGGCCGCGCCAAAGTAGGATTGAAACTGGCCCCCGACTTCTCGGATCGCGTGCTGCGGGCAGAGGACGCGACGGTACAGGTCCTCATCGACGGGAGCGACTCGACCGTGGCGATGCAGGCGTTGAACGTGGCCAACGAGATCGCGCTGCGCCGATCGGTGGCCCTGATGGCCAGCGAAATCCGCAGCGAAGCGGATTTGCCTGTCGAGGTGCGATCCCGCGTGCTGTTCAACCCGAACCTGCGGACGCCCAACTTCATGGTCCCGGGCTTGCTCGGGGTTATGATGCAGATTCTGACAATGTTGTTGACGGCATTTGCCATTGTGCGCGAGAAAGAAGCCGGCACCTTGGAGCAACTTATGGTTACCCCGGTGTCGCGAACCGGGTTGATGGTTGGCAAGCTGCTGCCGTACAGCGTTATCAGCGTCGCCGAAATCCTCTGCGCGCTCACGATTGTCCGCTACGTCTTCTCGGTGCCGATCGCCGGCAGCCTGTGGCTTCTGAGCGGCTTCACGCTGGTTTTTCTGTTCACCGCGCTCGGCATGGGCCTCCTCATATCGACCTTGGCCACTACGCAGGGACAGGCCCTCCAACTCGCCGTCACCGTGATCATGCCGTCCATGGTCTTGTCGGGTTTCATCTTCCCACAGGAATCGATGCCGTATCCCATCTACTGGCTCGGCCAACTTGTGCCCGCGACCTATTTCATCCGCATCCTGCGCGGCATCATCCTGCGCGACGCCGGCTTCCACGACCTCTGGCCTAACGCCGCCATCCTCGCCGCCATGGGCCTCCTCGTCCTCTCGATCAGCACCAACCGATTCCGAAAAACCGCCGCCTGAAAAACCAAACGGCCCCCTTCTACGCGTGACAGATGCCGGCGGCGTTCAGGATTTCCTCAAAGACAGACCCACCGCCCTTTGAAGAACGTGCTATACATCATGCCTATGTCCGCCAATGGCTAGGCTAGCCTTTGCGCACACACAACCGGCCTACACTTATCATACACATGGAGGGGGGCAGACATGGTTGACAGGCCCTGCACCCGTCATTATTCAACCTGGGAGCCGTCAGGTTCATCGCGCCCTGTCAAGGTCATTCAAGGCAGCCTTTGGATGATTCCCAGTTGGCTCGCCATTCAGAAACTACTCTTCATTAAGCCCCAATAAGAATCGCGCCAGCACGCCTTTACCGTGGCGAACGTGTCGCCGTACCAGATCCTCGGCCTCTGCCTGATTCCCCGCAACGATCGCCTTGGCAATAGTCCGATGTTCGACCGCACTACGACCCGCTCCGAATTGGTGCACGCCGCTGCTTCCCGTCAGCCGGTGTGTCCGCTCATCGTACGTCAGCACATGCAGGCACCACGTCTTGACAATGTCGTGGACCCGTTGATCGCCACACATCTCGACGATCGCCGAGTGGAACGCCTCATCGTCCCCCAACGTGGCAGACTCGTCATCGGCCTTTGCCGCAAGCGTCTCGAGCTCTTCCGCCTGCCCCGGCGCTATGCGTCGGGCCAACAAACGCGCCGCCAGCCCTTCCATAAGCTCGCGGATATCGTACATGCTCGCCATATCCGCGGCCGTAATAGACGCCACAAAGGTCCCCGTGTTTGGTACCGTCTTGACCAACCCTTCCTGCTCCAACCTGCTTAGGGCAAGCTTGATCGGTGTGCGGCTTATCCCCAAATCCGACGCCAGTTTCCTTTCAACTAGTGCGTCCCCGGGGGCTACTTTTCGGTCAAGGATACGCTTCTTAATGCTGTTGTACGCACATTCCGCCAGCAGACCTTTCCTCTTGTCGCCATTGGCGCGTTCGCGCAACGGACGGTTGTGCATCGTGGAAACCTCCTCCAGGGTGAAGCCGACAGCCGCAGACGTTTGGCATGCCACTGCCTATGCGCTATATCAGAATTCTCCGGGTTTGTCAAGAGCGGATCTCCTTTCCGGCCCTAAAAAACCGTTGAAAACAGAGTCTGGATACGGCATACTAGCGGCATTCCACATGAAGTCCATGTATCGGGGGTACGGGTTCATGCCCAAGCGCGTACGCCGGGGCGCCTCCGAGAGGAGACCAATTGCAGATCATGATGAAGTCCCTGGTTCTAGCAGCGCCCGGTAAATTGAGTATCCAGGAGAGGCCCGTTCCCGAGCCTCGGGCAGGCGAAGCCCTGCTCCGTGTGGCGTATGCCGGGATTTGCCACACGGACCTCTATACCATGGCCGGCGGCTATGCCCACATGGCCTACCCGGCCGTACTCGGCCACGAGTTCAGCGCCGTGGTCGAGCAGTGCGGCGTCGGGGTCACTCATCTCAAGCCAGGAGATCGCGTGACGACCATGGGTTTTGTCTACTGTGGCTTCTGTCGTGCCTGCCGCGAGGGCTGGCACGTGGCATGTCAGTATCTCAAGGCCATGCCCCGCGAAATTGAAGGCCCATTCCAGGAGTTCGTCAGAATGCCGGTAACGGCCGTCTTTCTTATCCCGGACTCGGTGAGCCTTGAAAACGCGGCGCTCGCCGAACCCGCCTCATGCGCGTACAACGCCGTCGAGTCGGCCCACATCAGACCGGGTGAGAACGTCGTGATTCTGGGAGCAGGCCCCATTGGATTGCTCGCCGTTCAATGCACGGTCCTGAGGCAACCTTCTGCGCTAATCGCCGTTGGGAAGAAAAACCAGAACCGCCTGGCGCTTGCGGCCCGCTTCGGCGCGACCAATACCATTCTCGCGGCCGAAGATGATCCGTACGCGGCGATAATGGACATTACGGGCGGCAAGGGGGTAGACGCCGTGATTTGGTGCGGCGGCGGCCGGGATGCCTGGGAACTCGCGGGGCAAGTGGTCGGAATCCGGGGGCGCGTGGTGGTCGAGGCCATGCCGCCGACGGCCGACGCGGCGTGGCCCGTCCCCGTCGTCGAGTTCACCCAGAAACTCATCCGCTATCTCGGCGCGGGAGGTTTCACCGGCGCACAATTCAGAACCGTCTTGCAGCTCATACGGGACAAGCGTATCGATGTCGGTCCTCTCATTACCCATAGATTCGGGTTGGCGGACTATCAAGAAGCGCTCGAGACCGCAAGCAAACGCGGCGACATCGCGGTCAAAGTCGTCTTCGACCTGACGCGCGACAGAGCCGGAAGGTCATGGGGCGTAGGCGTATGAGCCACAAAGTGGTCCTGGTGGCCAACGTTCATAATCCCGTCCCCACGTGGGTGGACACGAAGTTTGCCAACGCGGGCATCAATTATGTCTATCATGAGTGCTACAACCGCCAGGATCTCGAGGCGTATGCGGCCGATGCAGATGTGGTCTGGTTCATGGCAAGTCGGGAGGGCTTGGTCGTTGAAGAGACCATGGACGTCTTCCCGAAGCTGGGCGCGGTTGTCAAGTGCGGCAGCGGAACCGACAACATAGACCATGCGGCGTGCACCAAGCGCGGCATAGTCATCGCGCATACCCCGGAAGATGTTACGGACCCGACAAGCGACCACTGCATTGCCATGCTGTTCACCGCCGTCCGTCAGACCGCCCGACAAGACCGCCTCGTTCGCCAAGGACAGTGGGAGCCGCGTGCGGCGCTACCCATTGGTAGGCTGAGCGGCGCTGACATAGGGATTATCGGCTTCGGTAGAATCGGCAAGGCCGTTGTCAGAAAACTCGCGGGCTTCCGAATGCGCGTGCGGGTGCATGATCCCTATGTCGATATCGCGGCCATCGAGGCCGAAGGCGCCGCGAAAGTCTCCTTAGATGATCTGCTGAGTCGTTCTCAGTACGTCCTAGTCACGTGCCCACTGACTGCCGAGACGCAAGGGCTACTTGGCGAACGCGAGCTGGCGCTGATGCGAACCGATTCCGTATTGGTCAACTGCGCCAGGGCGGGCATAGTAGACGAGACGGCACTGGCCAAGGCGCTTGAGCGGCGCCAGATCATGGCTGCGGCGCTCGACGTTCTCTGTGAGCATCCTCTCGCTCCCCCAAACGACCTGTATGCCCTCGAGAATGTGAATTTCACTCCGCATATGGGGGGACACCCGAGCAACTACCCCGACGCATTGTTCATCAACCCCGTTGCCGTGATCCTCGAACTGTTTGCAGGGCATATGCCCCGGTGGATCGCCAACGCGGGCGTGATTCCCAAGTGGCACCTGACCAAAGGGCAAGATGCCGAGGCGAACGCGGAGAAGCCGGCCCTTCCCGAAACGGGACACCGGGGAGAAGGATTGCGTGACGGACCAAAATGACCCCGTGGAGAAAGCGTTGCGAAAGACACAGCTAACACCATTCTGGCGGGACACGTTCCGGACCGCAATTGAAGGAACGACTCCCGATGAAGGCGTCCTGATCTGGTCATTGGGCGGCGCGTCCTTCGCCGTGCGTACACCAGAGGCCATGGTCTATCTGGACCCGTTTTTCGGCGGGCCGCCGCCAGACTCCGAAATAGAGCTGTTCCGCACCACGGCCATCCCGATAGACCCTTGCCGCATCGGCCTGGCCGATGCCGTTTTCATAAGCCACGAACACTATGACCACTGTCATCCGGACTCCCTGTTGATGATGGCGGACGGTACTGACGCCTCGTTCTATGGGCCGGCGTCGGCCGTCAAGCTCATGCGCCAATACGGCCTGCCGAATGACAGGATCCGCGAACTGAAGCCCGGCGACCGGACAATCGTAAAGGACGTCGCCGTCACGGCATGGCCGGCCTACGACCCCATCGAGCCCGATGCAGTCACCTATGTGATCGAAGCCGGCGGCGTCACGTTGTTTTTTGCCGGGGATTCCGCTGCCGGGCCGGCATTTCGCGAGATTGCCGCGGCCAAGGCACTGGATATTGCGATGCTGGCTTTCGGCCGTACCTGGTACATGGGCGAGGCGGAAATGCTGGATGCCGCCGCGGCCCTAAACCCAAAGTTATTGCTGCCGTACCATTGGGAACTCTGGCGGGGCCACACGGGCGATCCGCTTGAACTTGGACGGCTGGTCGAACGCAATAAACCCAAATTTGAAGTATGTCTGCTCCTATTGGGCGATCATCTGCACTACCGACCGGGCGGCCGATTCACAAAAGGAGAATAAATCATGTACGAAGGTCAGCGATTGAAGAATAGGCTCGCGGCTGGCGATGTCTGTTTCGGCACGTGGGTCTTTTCAACGGACCCTACGACGACCGAACTGCTCAGCGAATCGGGCTACGATTTCCTCATTATCGAATCGGAGCACTGCGCCTGGAACATCGAGTCGGTTCAGACCAGCATTATGGCCGCCAAAGGCGCTGACGTGACTATCCTGGTTCGCGTCGCGTGGAACGACGCCGTGATGATGAAGCAGGTGCTGGACGCGGGCGCGGGCGGTGTGGTTGTGCCGCTGATTCGCAACGCCGACGACGCACGGCGGGCGGTCGCAGCGTGCATGTATCCCCCCCTGGGCCTTCGCGGCTTCGGCCCGCGGCGGCCCAGCAGCTACGGGAGAAAGGGCGCCGAGTATGTGGCTTCAGCTAACGACAACATCGTCGTCGTTGCACAGATCGAGCATACGGACGCGGTAGACAATATCGATGAGATTCTTGCCGTACCCGGCCTCACCGGCGTGCTGATAGGCCGAAACGATCTGTCCGGCTCCATGGGCATCCTCGGCCAAACGGAGCACCCCCGGGTCGTTGCCGCGATTGATCAGGTTCTTGCGGCTGCCCGGCGGGCAGGCGGGAATGTCGGCATAGTCTCCTCCGCTGATCCCGACCAGGTCCTCAAATGGATCGAGAAGAGGATGCGGTTTATTACATTAGATTGCGATGATGCCTTCCTGTTGCAGGCAAGCCAAGCCGCGGTTGAACGCGCAAGGGCGATTGTCGAGAAGCGGATAGTGCCATGAGCCTTGTGTTGAGAGGTCGGACATTATGAACTACAGGAGACTCGGCGCCGCGGGTCTAAAGGTCTCCGGAATTGCGCTGGGAAGCTGGCAGTCCATGGGCGGATGCGTGGTGGATCGGACCGCCTTCGCCATGATGGACCGCGCGTGGGACCTTGGCGTCAACCTGCTGGACACGGCGGATATATATCAGGAAGGACGAGCGGAAGAGACCATAGGCCGTTGGATGCGCGGAAAGGCCCGGGAGGAGGTCCTAATCTCCACCAAGTGCCTGCGCCGCATGTGGGCAGGTCCCAACGGCGAGGGTCTAAGCAAGAAGCACATTCTCGTGGCCGCCGAAAAGAGCCTGCGCCGGCTTGGAACCGACTACATCGACATTTACCAATTCCACTGGCCGCACCCGGAGACCCCCATCGAAGAATCCATGGAAGCCATGGAACTGCTCGTCCGCCAAGGCAAGGTGCTTTACCCCGGCTACTCGAACTATGACATCCCAGACCTCGTAGACGCCCAGAAAGCGGCGCGCGCCTGCCGGCTGCGATTCGCCTCGAATCAGATACGCTACACGCTCTTCGACCGCGCGTTCGAGCAATCGCTGATCCCTGCCTGTGGGGAGGAAGGGCTTGGCATACTCGTGTGGAGCCCACTGGAACAGGGGCTGCTGACCGACGCGCACCTGTCGGGGCAAGCGCCAGCCGGGTCAAGGCTGGAGGCCGAGGACCTCGCGGAAACCCTCCTGACACCGGCAAACCTGAAAGCCATGGCCGCCTTGGCCCATATCGCCCGTGCCCGAGGTGCCACGTTGGCGCAGCTCGCCCTGGCATGGCTTCTGCGACGGCCCGAGGTCAGCTCGTGCATTGTCGGTGCATACACGCCTGAGGAACTCGAGGAAGCGTGTAGCGCGGCCCAAATGACCCTCGCGGAGACGGAACTGCGGCAAATCGAAACCATACTACAGTCAAGAGAAAAGACTTTGGGGGCAAAGAAAGGGGCAGAGCATGAAAGCAGCAGTACTTCATAAGGCTCAAGAGATGCGGATTGAGGCCGTCGCCGATCCAGAGATCGAATCGCCGGACGAGGTCCTCATCAAGGTAAGAAATGTCGGTGTGTGCGGTTCGGATTGCCACTTCTACGAGCACGGCCGCATCGGCGACTTTGTGGTGCGCTCGCCCCTAGTTCTGGGGCACGAGTGCTCCGGCGAAATCGTCGAGACGGGCAGCGCGGTCCGGGGTCTGAGTGCCGGGGATTTGGTGACTCCGGAACCGGGCCTGCCGTGCCGGAGGTGCCGGTTCTGCAAGACGGGCCGCTACAATTTGTGCCCACACGTGAAGTTCATGGCAACGCCCCCCTTCAACGGGGCGTTCTGCGAATACCTTGTGTGGCCGTCGGACTTCGTGTTCAAGATACCGGAGGGCGTGTCTCTCGAAGAAGCCGCAACGGTCGAACCGCTTGCGGTGGGCGTCTATTCGGCAAGACGGGGCCGGGTTCAGACAGGGGATGCCGTCGCGGTACTCGGTTGCGGGCCGATCGGGCTCGTAACCATGCAGGCCTGCGCGGCACAGGGCGCGACCACAATGATAGCCTCGGATATCAACCCGTCTCGTCTTGCGTTCGCCCGCAGTTTCGGCGCGATTGCTGTAAGCCCCGATGAGTTCGAGAACGCGGTGGACGATGTAACCGATGGGCTAGGGGCAGATGCCGTGTTCGAGACGGCCGGCACCGTCGCCACGACGCAGCAGGCCCTCAAAGTAGCGCGTAAGGGCGCGTGCGTCGTGCTGGTGGGACTCCCGCCCGAGTCGCCCATGCCCTATGATATCGTCGGCGCCATTTGCAAAGAAGTCGACATCATGGGCATCTTCCGCTACGCCAACTGCTTCCTGCCAGCGCTCTCGCTTCTGGCCGCGGGCAAGGTCAAAACCTCCGACATGATTACCGACAGATTCACGCTCGACCAGGCCGAAGAAGCCCTGAAGGTCAGCCTCGAGCGTAGCAGCGGATTGGTAAAGGCGATGGTCGTGGTCTGAGCAGGCCGATCCCCAACGCTTAAGGCCGCAAGGAGAAGCAAGAATGGACATGAAATGCGCCGTGTTTCACGGAGTCAAGGACATCAGGATCGAGCAAAGAACGCTCCGCGCGCTTGCCCCCGACGAATGCCTGATACGCGTCGAAGCATGCGGCATCTGCGGCACCGACATCCACGCCTATCTTGGCGAGACGACCTACGTGACCCGGCCTATTGTGTTGGGTCATGAGTTCTCGGGCCGGATCGAGTCGATCGGAACGGAAATCAGTAGGTTCCAATCGGGCGACCGGGTCACCGTTGAACCGAACGTCGAGTGCGGCATGTGCCGCTATTGCCGCGAGGGCAATGTCCGCCTGTGTCAGGACAATAGACCTTACGGGATCAACCGAGACGGCGCCTTCGCCGAGTACATGATCGCGCGCCAGGACCGGATCTTCGCAATTCCGGACGGGCTTTCCTATGAAGAGGCGGCATTCGTAGAACCGGTCTCAAACGTCGTTAACGGCGTCGACCTGGCCGAAATCCGGCCGGGACAGGCAGTGGTTGTGTTCGGCGGCGGCCCGGCCGGCCTACAATTCGTTCAGCTTGCCAAGGCTGCCGGCGCCGACCCGCTTGTCCTGGTAACGCGCGGACTCTGGAAGAGAGAGCTGGCCATTCAGCTTGGGGCCGACCACGTACTGAGCCCCAAAGAGGTGGACGTGGGCCAGGAGGTCATGAGGCTTACCGGCGGCTACGGCGCACACACCGCCATCGAAGCCGTGGGTGGCGGATTTGCAGTCGAGCAATGTTTCAGCCTGATCAAAATCGGCGGCAGGGTCATCGTGTATGGCGTCCCGCCGGAATCCGATAAGTTCTCCATTCCTGCCTTTAACTTTCTCACCCACGGGAAGCGGATACTAAGCTGCTGGCTCAACCCGTTTTGTTTCGAACGCACCATTGACATCCTGGCTAAGAAAATCGTTAACGTCCGGCCGCTCGTGACCCACCAGTTTGGCCTGAACGAGATAACTGAAGGTTTCGAGACGATGATACGTAAGCCGGAGGGCTTCATCAAGGCGCAGGTTCTGCCTTGGAACTGAAAGGGGAACACCATGAAAGCCGTAATCCTCGACGCGCCCCGAAAGCTGCGCGTCACAGACGTCCCGATACCGGAGATCCCACCGGACGACGTGCTGATTCGCGTCAAGGCGTCGAGCCTCTGCGGCACGGACGTCAACATCTATTCGGGGCTCTTCGAATGGCCGTTGCCGACGCGGCTCGGGCACGAATATTCCGGCGAGGTGGCCGCCGTCGGGAATCGCGTGAGTGATTTCGAGGTGGGCGATCGCGTAGTCGGCGAGAATCTGATCGGGTGCGGCCATTGCGACGAGTGCAAAGCCGGCCGTTACAACCTCTGCGAACGCACGCCGCAGCTTTTCGACACGCACGCCGAGTATACCGTGGCCCCGGCCCGATCTCTCTACAAAGTCGCTAAGGGAGTAGAATGGGACGTGGCTGCGTTGGTCGAACCCCTGGCCGTCGCATACAACGCGCTCGAGCGCGCGGACCTCCAGGCCGGCGGCGCCGTTGCCATTCTCGGTGATGGGGGCATCGGCTTAAGCGCGCTGCTCATGGCTCGAGTCAAAGGAGCCGGCAAGGCCATCGTGACCGGACTCAAGCCCCACAAGCTCTCGCTTGCTGACCGGTTGGGCGCCGACGCAACAATCAACGCCGATCGAACCGACATCGCCCAGGCAGTCCTGGATGAGACGGGCGGCAGGGGTGCCGACAGCACGATCGTCGCAGCCGGCTGGCCCACCATGGTTCGAGACGCAATGAAACTTACCCGAAGAGGCGGCTCGATCTGCGTTCTGGGCCTCTACCACGGCCGAGAGCCCGCAACGCTCGAGCCCATGGACTTCATCCTGCGGGAACAGACCATTCGCGGCAACTTCGCCAGCCCAAATGTCTGGTCGGCAGTGATACGGCTCGTCGAACGCGGCCTAGTGGATCCAAAGCCGCTAATTACACACAGATTTCCCCTCGAAAACGCGGAGGAGGCATTCAAGACCGCCCTGGATGATCGGAAAAAGCCGGTGAAAATCGTGCTTAACCCCAATATGTGACTCGCCCGGAAAGGGAAAGAATCGAGGGTGCGCTAGGCGGTAACATGCCGGGAGATAAATATGCGCATGCTTATGCCCACAAAATGATATAGAAGCCCTTCAAAGCCATGCCTCACACCTCTCCCCACGATATGGGAAAGCGTCTAACGATGCAATACTCTCGATCCATCGTGATCCCCCCACATCCCCAGGAACGAGCCCTCCAACTCGTCGTCGCCGTGATCATGCCGTCCATAGTTTTGTCAGGTTTCATCTTCCCCCAGGAATCGATGCCGTATCCCATCTACTGGCTCGGCCAACTCGTGCCCGCGACCTATTTCATCCCCATCCTGCGCGGCATCCTCCTGCGCGACGCCGGCTTCTACGACCTGTGGCCCAACGCCGCCATCCTCGCCGTTATAGGCCTCCTCGTCCTCTCGATCAGCACCAACCGGTTCCGCAAAACCGCCGTCTAAGAAAACGATCGTAATCTCGAATTTCTAGAGCCGGCCAGAAGCAGCGCCGCCGCCGACAACCAAACCACCGCCGCGTCGCCGCCAGTGCCCCGCCCTGCCGTAGTGGCCGGCCCGCACGGGCCCGGACCCTCGCCCTCGCCCTCGCCCTCACCCTCACCCTCGCCCTCGCCTTCGCCTTCGCCTTCCCCTTCGCCTTCGCCCTCACTCTCGCCTTCACCCTCCCCTTCGCCTTCGCCTTCCCCTTCGCCCTCGCCTTCGCTGCCGGCAACAACGAGTGCGAAGTCGGCTTGGGTTACTTCGGCGGAAGTGACGGTGATGAGGTGTTGTTGACTCTGGTAGCCGGTGGCGGAAACGGTCAGGTTGTAGCCGCCTCCCGGCACACCGGTGAGAATATACGTGCCGGTTGCGTCGGTTGTAGTGCATGAGCTTGGGAGAGTGGAAAGAACGACGTTGACGTCGGGAATCGGGTCGCCGGTGTCCGCATCGGTGACCACGCCGGTAACGCAGCCGGGTATGTCGATGCCCGTGAAGTCGGTGGCGAAGTGGCGGACGTCGTTTGTGGCGGGTTCGGCGCCGTATTGGTCGACGGGCACAACGCGCCAATAGTAGGTCGTGAGGTCCTGGAGACCGTCGTCGACGGCGCTCAAGAGGACTACCGTGTTTTCGGTCCCGTCTTTCACGATCAGGCCAGTGGTGAACTCGGCATCCGTGGCCAATTCGAGCCGGTACGTCACAGGATCGTCGTTCGGGTCGCTCGTCGCCTGCCACGCAAAGAAGATGTAGGCGGGCATGCTCGCCCCGGTTTCAGGATACAACAGCGTGACCGGCTCGGGCGGGTCGTTCTCGGTTGCGCCGCGATACACCGTCGTGACCATATGTGAACTCGTCTCGAGAGTGTAGCCGTCGGTGATGTAGTAAAACACCTTGTAGGTGCCGGCCTCGTCGAACGTATTGCCAAAACCCGACCATCGCAGAATCCCGGCCTCGGGGTCCGAAATGGCGGGGTCATACGGGAACCACGGCATGTCGACGACTTCCTGCGAGTCCGGGTTATCGGGATCTGCGACACTCGCCCCTTCGTACGACGGCGTCTTGACCTCGATCCAGGCGTAGTCGAGCTCGGCAACCGCGCGATCGGCCACGGCGAACAGGTCGATGGCTTCGTGCGGCCCGATGGTCGGCGCAACCGTCAACCATCCGATCGAATCGCCGGGGTCGTTTACGCCGTAACCCAGGCTGAGTGCGGCCGCGCGCGCGCCGTCTTGGCCCGACGCATGCGAGAGCGGACTCTCGGCGCCCTCGCCGTCGCCGTTGTCGTCGAGCAACGGCGTCTGCGGCCGATGGGCCTGCGGGCCGCTGCCCGAGGCCGTATACTCGATGATCTTCTCGGACGCCGCCTCGAAGGACTCTTTGAACGTCTCGCCGGCCTTGGCCGCGCGGAACAACTCGGTTACAAACGCCTCGCCGTCGCGGATCCCGTCGTTCGGATCGATCACGCCGCGGTGCGACACTTGGTTGGCCGCACAACTGGTCACGACCACGCGGCGTTCGCCGGCGGCAACCGGGATAAAGCTGCCCGAATGGCACGCGCCGTAGATGAACACGACGTCGACGTCTTGCGCTTCCGGTTCGAGCCCGGCCTCGAACGCATCGAAGTAGCCGTCGAGTTCATCGGCAGTGATGATGCGGGCATCGCCGTATTCGCCCGCGTACACGTAGAACGCGTCCTGGCCTCCGTGGTTGATAAAAACGACGTAAAGCGTGGCGGGCGTTGTATTGACCTTCCCGAGCGCCCACTGCTCGATGGCGTACTGCACGTCCGCTTTTGCCGGCGCCGTCACGTCCACCGAGATGTCCGCATCGAGCGTCTCGCCTTCGAGCGTCTCGCGCAGGTAATAGATGTCGTTGTTCGTCCCGTCATCCGCGAAACCGCGCGCGCGCAACGCCCGGTACACATAATCCGCTGTTTTGGCGTGCTCGGCGTGCCCCTCGGTGTCCTCATCGAGCTTGCCCAAAACGATAACCGCGTAGCCCGCCCGATCCTTGATCGTCAACCGAACCGAATTCACATCGTCATAGCCCGTCGAAGTCGCCCTCAAAAAA
>Ga0180438_10005568_pt1 | contig 17420 bp, 12 predicted proteins | sample SS_ome_12_FD_132455 | JGI IMG/M metagenome (GOLD analysis project Ga0180438, IMG submission 132455) | Hypersaline lake sediment archaeal communities from the Salton Sea, California, USA - SS_3_D_2 metaG | ecosystem: Environmental > Aquatic > Non-marine Saline and Alkaline > Hypersaline >...
AACTACCTCCCTCACAGCGACCCTTCGCTCCTGACAAACCTTTTTCTGGAGTATCCTGACGTGGATTTCGACATCTTTCACATGGGATACCCGTACCAGGACGTGGTTTCAGTCCTTGCAAAGAACTTTCCAAACGTCTATATCGATATGTGCTGGGCGCATATCATCTCACCGACTGCGAGCATCAATGCGCTGCTGAACTGGATCGATTGCGTCCCTGTAAACAAGATCAGCGCCTTTGGTGGGGACTATCTCTTCGTCGACGGCGTATACGGCCATCAGCTCATGGCACGGGAAAATGTGAGCAAGGCCCTGGCTCAGAAAGTCGAGGATGGCGTCATGGATATCGCCCGCGCCAATCGTATCTCTGAGATGCTTTTTTTTGAAAATCCCGTGCGTATCTTCAAGCTCCAGGGGAAAATTGAGTGAACACACCCCCGAAACCCCGGATGACTCCCCGTGAGCGTATCGAGTCGGTGCTCAATCTCGAAGTTCCGGACCGGGTGCCGGTTGGCGATGGGCTCTTTCAGCACTGGGGATTCATCAATCACTACCATCCCACTGCACAGAGAGGGAAATGGACGCTTCAGGAAATTTGCAAAGCGGTGGGGAATGCAGAATTGGATTATGCGTTTGACCTTGCACCTTCCCTCGATCCCCATAGAGAAGAGCGACTCGGACTGACCTACGAGGTCACCGAGTGGACTGAAGTGATTGTGGGAAGACCCTTCAAAACGGTGGAACAGGCAACACCCTGGGTAAAAGATATGATCCGGAAGGTCAGACAATCGAAACCGGACGTGATGTGGAGCTTTGCGGGGAACACAGGCATGTGGGGGCTCGGCCAGGGAGACTACCGTGATGAATTCCTGACGAAGCAGGGCTGGCTTGGTGACACCGTGCTCATGCACACGGGAAGCCCTGCGCACCTTGACACCTGTTACATGATGCTCGGTATGGAGATATTTTCCTACATGCTTGCCGATGAATACGACCTGCTCGTAGAGTGGTTCGATGAGCTCTGCAGGCACGAGCGCAGAAGGGTAGACAGGTGTGCAGATTTAGAGCTCTCGCCACTCGCCTGCATTTACTGCGATATCGCGAGCAAACAGGGGCTCATGTTTTCACCCCAGTTTCTCAGAGGTGAGTTTTTCCCACGGCTGAAGCTTTTGATCGATGTGTGGCACGATCACGGCATCAAAGTCATCTATCATTCAGAGGGAGAGATCACCCCTGTGCTTCCGGACATCGTTTCTGCAGGCGCAGACGGCATCAATCCGCTCGAGCCCGATATTCTTGATATCAAAAAGATCAGAGAGGACTACCCGGACCTCATCTTCTGGGGAGGGATCGACAACAACGAGCTCCTGTGCAGCGGAAGCCTGGAGGAGGTTGAGCATGCGGTAAAGGAGCTCATCCGGGATGTGGGGAGCAACGGAAGGCTGCTTTTGGGATCGAGCGGCCAGATACATCCTGCGAACAGGCTCGAGAACGTGCTCGCCATGTTCGAGTTCGGGAAGAAGTATGGGAGATATTTGTAACTCGAGGAACACACAATCAGGTTTTCAGGGAAGAAACAGAAAAATTGATTTCATTTCATAGAGAGAGAATTGCCAAGATTTTTATATTTACTATACAATGTACGATACACATTAAAATTCTTTTCATTTGGATGATATACTTTGATTGCATTGCTTCCCATTCTTTTCTGCGCCTCGGCCATAGAATGATATACCCCATGTGCGACTGCACAATATATTCCAGCTCCTAATGCACTTGAAAACTCTGTTTGCATAACACTGATAGGAGTTTCAAGCACATCACAAAGAACTTGCATGATATACGAAGATTTCTTTGAAATACCTCCTGAAGCGATAATTTTATCAGTATGGATACCTTCTTCTTTAAACCTTTCAATGATGGCCTTTGCCCCAAAAGCTGTAGATTCGACGAGGGATCTAAATATATCCACAGCCCCTGTACCGAGTGTCAATTCAGTTATCGCTCCTTTTAATTTTTCATTCACAAAGGGAGAATTTCTCCCGTTAAACCAATCTATTGATAAAGGTCCTTTTTGGCTGATTGGAAATTTTGATGCTTCGACTGACAAAATATTTAAAATGTTACTATCTACTGTATTTTTCAATTTCTTATACATATTTTTATCAATCGATTTAGATTCATTTATAATATTTTCAAATGGCCACAGAAGCATTTGTTTGAACCAGAAAAAAATATCACCAAATGCTGATTGAGCAGCCTCAAGCCCGATCATCCCTGGAATTACAGATCCATCAACTTGTCCGCAAATTCCCCTGACTACAGTATCACCTATCATTTCATATTTGGCTACGGCAAGATAACATGCAGAAGTACCTAAAATCATCGAAATAGTGTTTTCATCAATTTTATTCGCTACTGATCCCGCATGCGCATCCAACGCACCGACAGAAATTGTTATATTTGGTTTGAGTCCGAACCTCTTTGCCCACCACTCGCTTAATACACCAGCTTTCTTATCGGAGGTATATGTAGCTTCGTATAAACGTTTTCTCAAACCTCCAAGTAAAGGATCAACTCGTGTAAAGAATTCTTCGGGAGGGAGACCGTTCCAATTTTGATGCCACAGTGCTTTATGTCCAGCAGTACACCTGCTTCTCTTGATGAACAGAGGATTTTGAATTTCAGCCAATACTGCAGGGATCCAATCGCAGAGCTCAACCCACGAATATGCAGCGCTTCGCACATTGATGTTATTCTTCACAATGTGTAATATCTTTGCCCAAAACCATTCTGAAGAATATTCTCCACCGCAATAGGTAGTAAAATCCTGTCCCCTCCATTCTTTTGAAACCTGATTGACTCTTTCAGATTCAACAGTTGCTGTATGGTCCTTCCATAAAATAAACATGGCATCCGGGTCATTTTCAAACGACTCTTTTAATGAAAGTACCGTTCCGAATTTATCCACAGGTGCAATTGTAGACCCAGTGGCGCAGACTCCAATTCCCTCTATATCTTTTATCAAATTCTGCGGTATCTTTTTTAGTATTTTCTTAATCGATCGTTCAAAACTTTCAATGTAATCTTTTGGATGATGACGATACTGAAATTTTTCAGGATCACAGTACAAGCCTTCCGACCATCTTTTATAGTACTGGATATCACACGCAACTTCTTCTCCTGTTCTAGTATTGATTAAAAGGGAACGAAGCGAATCAGTACCAAAATCGAGTCCAATCACATATGTATCTCTCATCGCGTTTCCACACTCCATTCCATATCTGGGTCAAGAGGATATATTGGGCGATTGACTTTCCTATAATCCTTTGCATCAAGTATCTGCTTGTTAAAACCCGGGCTCTCAACCATGAAAATCTTTTTTGCAATACTTTTATAGGAAACCAGGGGGTTCAAACCTTCTTTTGTGATAATAAATTTTTTCTCTCGAGGATCGACTCCCAATTCCAATAGAAAGGACGGACCACCAATTTTTCCTGGGTACTCTATGAGCACTATTTCAATAGTATCTTTTTCAACTACCACAACTTTTCCAACCAATGTTTCGTATCCGGATAATGCTTTTTCATCACCTACAATATTCTCATCGATTGCTTTGACAATACCTTCAAAATATAAAGGTGGGTTGTCAATTTTACATACTTTTCCGCCTATTTCCAATCGAACAGTTGAGCCAATCCCACTTTCAACAGCTTTTTTCACCGAATCTGGATCTACCACACCAATAATCACTGATTTTTGTATTCCACTCTCAATAAGAAATCTTATTGATGAGACTACATCTCCAGATGAGCCTCCGTATGTACAATCGCAGAGCTCATCCAGGACAATGGGCTTTCCTTTCACGGTATTCCCTATCCTCACCGCATCCTGTATCGAATATATTTCAAATTGAAAGTCTTTTCGCATTTTCCACATCATATTCGCTAATTTCTCTGCATATTTCGATGCCAAAGATTGCTCGTTATGGGTAATCACTAATACGCTCGCCCCTTGCCTATTTACATCAGCCCAGGGATACCCGACAAAGTACGAGCATGTGAATACTTTTGGCATATTTTCTATTTTTTTTATTTCTCTGTGCATCTTTACAATTGGCTGGCTCCTATTTTCTCCGGGAGTGATAAGTGGTAGCTTAATAAATGATTTCGTTAAAACAGGTTTTTCATTAATCAAGGTCATCATTAATTCTGCAGCTTTACACCCTATTTCAAACTGGTCAATGTGTGGATGAGTTCGATATCCTATTAGAAAATCTGTATTTTTTATCATCAATTCAGATACATTTGCATGATGATCGAGTGTGGCAGAAAGATATGTAGTTGAAGGGATCATTAATCGTATGTCCTTTAAAAGATCCCCCTCTGGGTCCTCAAATCCTTCAACTGTCATAGCCCCATGCAATGTTAACAAAACTCCATCGATATGAGCGATATGGAATTTTATTGAATCGATTAATTTATTTTTCAATTCAGCATACGTTTCTCTCGTTACTATGCCAGATGTAATCGCAACCGCTGAGAGAGTCGGAATTATGTGTATTTTATTCTTTTTAAATGTTTGTATTATTCCTCCCATTTCTGAACTTTTAGTGAGATGATAATCAATTATGGCCTTTCCTTCTAAATATTGTGTTCGCTTAAAAAAATTTATGTCTGTATGAATGGGAGAAAATGTATTCGATTCATGCATGATTGAACCGACAAGTATATTCATCGAACCCACCTCACATTTCACTCTGTTACTGAAAAATGCATATATCTATTGCCAAATGACAAAGTATAACGCTCTCAATAATTCGTCGAGTAAAGATTGAAAAGTATATTGGATTGATTATATAAAAATGTCTTGACAGTGTGCTTCTTCAAAGTATGCTTACACTGGAATCTTATAAATCAATACAAATAAAAAAAGGATAAAGATATGCGGTATGAAATGATGTTTCCATATCAAATAAGAAAAGCTATAAGAGAAAATTGGCCTGTAATATTTCCGATTGGTGTTCTTGAATACCACGGGGAGCATACTGTTTTGGGATTGGATACTCTTGTAATAACAAAGGCACTCGAAATTTTGGAAAAGGAGTTCGACTTTATCATTCTCCCCACTTTTTTTTATGGATCAGCGAGTTATGTTGTTGAACCCCCAGAACAAAATGGAAGTATACATATTGATTCGAATGTTTTACATTTATTTGCACAACAGCTATTTAGAGGTCTTTTGCGGGTGGGATTCCGTAATATCCATTGCTTAATCTGGCATCAAACAGAAAACTTTATAGCCGGGATGCCAACCGATCTTGCATTTAAACTTGCTGCCCGTCAAATACTATTCGAGTACCTTGAAGCAGAAAGGGGCGAAGGATGGTGGGGTGATAATTCAATGAAAAACTACTATATTGATCACGAAAAAGGAAAAAATCCATTCAATTGGATACAAATCCACCCTTTACTAAACATTCAAGAACATCCCGAGATTTCTATTGATCACGCAGGGAAAATGGAAACTTCATTAATGCTCGCCTTCTCTGAGGATTGTGTTCAGATGGATAAAATATCAGAAAATAAATGGTATAGCGAAACAGCAAAACATGCAGATATTGAACATGGCAATATTGTGAAGGAAGCAATCCTCAATAACGTGAGAACATTATTGAAGGAAAATAGTCAATAAATGAACGCTTTCAATTTAATTTCGATAACCACTCAATATATGTACGTAACCCTTTCTCTAAATCATACTGTGGTTTATAGCCCAATTCTTCTCTTGCTCGAGTGATATCTAAAGCGCCTTTCTGGGGTAGCTTAACTCTTTCAGAATTATCCAATAATCCAGGCCCAACCTTTATTTGTGCCCCAGGGACAATCTTCAAAATGATATCAACCATTTGCCCTAAAGTGGTGAGTTGTCCGGAGGCAATATTAAAGACTCTGTGTTTCGTTTTTTTTCTTGATAACGCTAACTGCACACCCTGAACCAGATCATCAACATACGTCTTATCACTTAAATGATCAGCCCCATTCTTTATAAATCCCTTTTCACCTTTTACCGCCTTTTCTATTAAAAACCAAGGAGGACGTTCTCTTGGCAACCCAGGTCCATACACCCAACAGGTGCGGAAAATTACACAATCAATACCATGCTCTCTGTGATATAAGTTGATAAGGGATTCACCAGTATATTTTGTAATTGCGTAAATCCCCACTGGATCTATCGGATGTGTTTCGTGTGCGAGTGTAGTTTGGAATGTACCATACACTTCCTCTGAACTGAGATATATTCCTTCATTGATACCAGCGATCCTCATGGCCTCAAGAATGTTCAACGTACCTTCAATATTCGTCTTCATATATTGTCGAATTTCATCAGCATTAGATGAATAACCAAGGATTGCTCCACCGTGTACTACCTTCTCTACTTTTTCATCCTTTACTACGCTAAGAACCTGCTGAAAATTCCCTACATCGCCTTTTAGAATTGTAATTTTTTCATTTTTCCACTGAATGAGCCTTGGATCAGGTTCCTTCACATCATAACAAATTACCTTTTCTCCTGCCTGCGTTAATCCTCGGGCAATATTCCAGCCCAAAAACCCACAACCTCCTGTAATCAGTACCGCGGACACGACCATGCTCCGTTCAATATTTTTCCGCTTGCAATAATTCTCCCTTGTAAACTACTTCAATATTCATTCGCCTGTGAACTTTGGTTTTAGAATTCTATTTCTTAAAGAATCCTTGAATCGAGCAATTATTATTGCCGTCACTACGAGAATACCATATGATGCCAATCGAACTTCAGAGGAAACTGCAAACATTGCAAGACCAGCTTCAATAAATCCCAAGAGCAGGACCCCCCAGAAAGCATTTATTACTGACCCGGTCCCTCCTCTTAGAGACACTCCGCCAATAACGGCACCAGCAAATGCGAGTATCATGGTGCCCTCTCCTAAATTTACTGGGATCGCACTCACATAGCCGGTATAAAATAAAGATGCCAACCCACATAATGCGCCATCCAAGACATACACGTAGAAATAAGTTCTGCCAATATTGATTCCAAGCATATGTGCAGATTGTGGGTTCCCTCCTACTGCATAGATGTTCACTCCGAATCGTACATACCGGAAAATGAACCATAGAAAAATGAGGATTATGCCAAAAATAATTATAGTGGCAGGAATACTTTGTCCTATTGAAAGATAAAAAGGTGGCAGGGAATCAGCCCAAATCCCTGATGGACTTATGACTAATTTCATTCCTTTGAAAAACATCAAATTCCCAAGCGTTGCGATAAATGGATTTAACCGTAATCCTCCTACAAGCAATCCATTCAGGCTACCGCACCCTGCACCGAATATCACGGGTAAGAAAACAGATAGTACTGGTGGAAATCCTTTAAAGAACATCAATAAACGTCCTGCTGCGAGCGCTGAAAACCCTGTAATCTGGTCTACAGAAAGATCAAAGTTTCCACTAAAGAGCGCAATAGATTCAGCAAGTACGATAAATCCGAGGGGAACCGCAGAATATATGGTAAAAATTATTGTATTAATATTTAACATCCCCTTCGGCCTGAGATAAGCGAAGATACCAAAAAAAATCAAAATTAATATCAATGATATTTCTTCAAAAACATATAAAAGAATTGTATCCTTTGATATTTTCCTCAATTTCAATCTCCGATTCATTTTAATTATTCAATTTGTGGTTACTTTCAACAACTTATTTTCGAGATCCTGTAATGTAAGACCTTCTTTTCCGGTTTCAAGAACTTTTCTCCCCCTCGATAATACAACAAATCTATCTGCGAGCTGGAAGACATGGTGAAGATCGTGCGTAATATAGATCACCGCTATTTTATTTTCTTTTAACTTGTGTATAAAACTCTGAACCTGCTTCACACCCTGAATTGACAGGGCTCGGGTTGGTTCATCCAGAATAACGAGCTTCGCTTTAAACTGCATCGCTCTTCCAATGGCCACACCTTGCCGCTCACCTCCAGAGCAGTATTGAACCTCCTGTTTCGGTGATACACCAAGTCCCAATGATTTCAACGGTTTTTGAGATTCTTTATATATTTTTTTATAATTAATCACCTTGATTGGGCCGAGATGTGCCATTGGTTCTCTGGTTAAAAAAATATTTCGCCCCACATCAAAACAATCGATTAAGGCCTGTTCTTGAAATACTGTTTCAATTCCCAACTTCCTCACAGCAGTAACCGATAAATTACCCTGTTTCATTCCTTGAAAAAAAATCTCCCCTTTATCCTGATAAAAAACTCCAGATAAAATTTTAATCAATGTCGATTTGCCTGCTCCATTTTCACCGACTAATCCGACCACTTCGCCCCTCTGAATTTCAAAATCGACATCATTTAATGCACAGACTTTCCCGAACCATTTGTAAATATTTTTCATCTGGATTAGAGGGATGTTTTGATTCATGGTTTTTCACCTGTGTATTTATGATAAAATTGCAATTCGGATGGATCTTTGCAAAATTTCAAGCGATTTGAGATATTGCACTTGTATTTAAGAGCGACGAGTGTCTTATAAACAATTAAAAGTTACGAATATACAGTTTTTTCCTCTAAAATATTTCTTTGAGGCGATTGACGAAACAACCTCCCTCTCACATTGAGAATACAATCAAGATTGTTTCGTCATCGCCCTTATCAATGACAGATACCCATTACATAAAGGAAATGCTTGCTGAGAAATTCATTAATCACTCAAGCCATTTACTCACGACATTTGACCAAATAGGCAACTCCTCAACATTTTCAGGTGTTACCATTGTTGGCCGGACCTGCAGCCACCTGTGACCATAATTTTCAACAACAGGAGCAGGAGCCCAGGTTGGGTATTTATAGATATTCACTCCCTCATGCTCTTCGCCTGTCAGGTATATATTCCATGTACCATCCGGCTGAGGGCCGTTCGGTTTATTGGGATCAGAATAAACGGTCACTCCGATCGGAGGTATCATATCCTCACCTTGTTCTATGTATGTCTGCAGGAAATACTGGGCGAGGGTTCCATAGAACAGGTTTGGTTGATCAACCCCGGCATCACAAATCCCTTGAAGCATGTATTCCTTCATGGGCTTCTCAACGTCTACAACACCGGTATACACATGACCCTTTCTTCCGCGTGGAATCGCAGCATTGGCTGTCTTGAGTCCCTCCATTACTCCCATCCCTGTGGCAGCGTTGCATGCAACGACTCCCAGAGGTGGTCCCCAGGCAGCGATCGCGTCGACCAGCGTTTTTTTCGCATCTGCCATGCTCCACCCCTCTATCATATACACCACAACTTCAAGATTTGGGTACTTCTTTAAAACAGAAAGAGCTCCATCTCGACGTTCGATGGCCGACATGATTGTTGAGCTCCCACTAAATACAAGTACCTTCCCTCTTGGTCCAACTCCATCAGCTTTTATTGCGTCCATCATTCCCTGTGCTGCCAATTCTCCAATTTTTGAATTACTCACTCGAATGTTTACGAGCACCTTTGGTGTATCCGCATCAGCATCATAGGTAACCACTGGAATTCCCTTATCAACAACCATATTGATAGTGGCGGTAAGCCCTTGAGTTGAAGTAGGACAAATAAGCATACCATCAACACCCTGTGCAAGCATGTACCGTATATCCCTGATCTGTGCTTCCGTGATCATATTGGGATTGAGATTAATAACCTTATTCCCATGATCTAATGCATAATAATCAGACGCTTTTACCAGAACTCTATACCAATCGACAGTTTGCTCATAGGGTGAATTACCCCAAAAATAAGATTTCTCTGTTGGTTCACCCGGTTTCTCTGATGAAAACGCGGGATACCAACTCCCAAATAAGCCAACCATAAAAACAACCATAGTACAGACAATAAAACTGGTAATAAATTTTCCCTTTCTTCCTTTACTCTTGTACATGATCAGCCTCCTCTTTTTAGTCACACTATTAATTTTATTCAAAAAATTATTCTTTTAAGAACTACCACCCCCTCTCATATAATTTATCGTTTCTACTTTCAACACACCTGGAAAAGTATGTGAATCATAGTACCGGATATTCACAAAAATTTCAATATTTTTTCATAATAAAAATCCTCGTTTCCCTTCACAATGCGTTTTTATTTCTTATGGTTAGATACCGATTACTATTCTTCAGTTCTCACACATTCTTACTATCTGCGAATGTGTAGGGAAAGTTGTAAGCAGGTGATAGGAGGAAAAATATCAGAACCCGCAGGATAATTACTCGTGCTACATATGATCCACACCCACTGCATCGTACATGTCGTAGAGCGCCAGATTGTAATTGTAAATTGCGCTCAGATAGCCGAGCTGAGCCCTGTTCAGGTTGAGCTGGGCGTCCTTCAGCTCAGTGCTCGAGATCAGACCGTTTTCGAAGCTCATTTTCGAAGTTTCCATATACTTTCGTGCAAGCTCGACACTCTTTTCTCCTGAGCGTATCTTTGCTTTTTCCTTCTCCAGCCGGAGGAGCAGGTTCTGTATTGCGAGCTTGATTCCGCCCTCAATCGAACCGAGGCTTGTCTTGAGGCTCTCGAGGTCGAATTGGGTCTTCTTGGTCTGAGCGTTTTCGCCGCTCCACGGAAAGAGCGCCGAGAGCGGCATCTGCACTGAAACGCCCACGGTCAGGAGGTCGCTCCAGGAGTCCGGCCCGGAAAATTTGCTCTCTCCCGTTAACGGATCGTAACCGCTTTGAACAGTATAATTTGCAAACCCTGCAATTGTCGGGTACTTTTCTCGAACCGCGAGCTCATTTTGATACTCTGCGGCGTGTATTCCTGTCCTGTACTGCTGGAGGTCGAAGTTGTTCTCAAGCGCGAGCTCCACGAGCTCAGCTTTTGTGAATGTTCGATAGTCGGGGGAGAGCTCTCCCAGGAGCACGATGTCGTATTCGCCCTCCTCTTCACCGATCTCGAGCAGATCTTTCACCGCAAGAATGGCAAAATCAACCTCATTCCGAGCAGATATCACTTCCGGCATGAAGCTCTCAACGTCTGATTCGGCGCTCATCACATCGATCTCGGCACCAAGGCCAGCCTCGAATCTTTTTCGCGCAACCTCGAGAGCCTCACGCTTGTTTGCAATGGTCTCTTCCTGAACGACCAGCACTTCCCGGGCAAGAATGTAGCCGTAGAAAGCCCGCGTGATCGCCATTATGAGTGCACGTTTCTCCTCTTCAAGCTCGAGCCTGGCGCGATTCAGCCCCTCCTCTGCGAGCTTGATCCCTGTTTTTATCTTACCGAAGGTGTATATGGGCTGCTGTGCACTGAGCCCGACCGTCACATCGTCCTTGGCTGCAAGATATATTCCCTCCATTTCCGGCGGATCCGAAATATGCGAATAAGATGCAGAAACAGAAACATCGGTGTAGCGGGAGGACCTCGCGATCTGCACGTCTGCACCTGCCGACGCGAGAGCGAGCATCTTGGTTTTGAGCGCGCTCGAGTTTTTGAGCCCGAGACCGATCGCCTGTTCCAGAGTGAGCTCTATGGTTTCTGCCTGTGCAATTGAAGCACAGACCACACACAGAAGGAGTGTCAGCAGCACGGTGAGCATTTTGAGTCTGTTCTTTCTGTCGTATCTCATGATGAGAGGCACCTCTTTCCTATTGAATAAATTATACTGTATACATCCGGGTCCCTACACCTTTTTGTCTTTTGCCAGGAGGTTTGTGATTGTGGGAATGATGAACAGTGTCAGCAGAGCCGACACGAGAAGTCCCCCTATGCTCACGATTCCCATGGGTTGTCGGATTTCAGCCCCTGCAGCACCGATTCCAAGGGCGAGCGGAAGCATACCGAGCACTATGGCTGATGTTGACATGATAATCGGTTTGAGTTTTGCCGGACACGCCTCAAGCAGGGCAGTCCTCGTGTCCTTACCCTGGCGTTTCAGGATGTTGGTATAGTCCAGAAGCAGTATCGCGTTGTTCACCACGATACCGACAAGCATGATAATCGCCATCATGGAGCTGATATTCATCGTCTGACCGGTAATGAACAGAGCGGCAAAGACCCCGATGAGCGCCAGAGGAACAGTGCCCAGGATGAGAAGCGGCTGAAACAGGTTTTCCAGAATTGCGGCCAAAAGCATGTAGGTGATGAGAACCGCAATCAGAAACGCCTGTCCCATATCCAACGTCATTTCCTGCATCATCTCCGATTCCCCGCCCCAGGAAACCCCATACCCAGCCGGAAAATCCATTTCGCGGATCTCCTTCTGAACCGTTCCCACTATTTCACCGAGCGCATACCCTGCCGCAGGCGATGCAGTGAATTGGATGACCTTGTACTTGTCCTTGTGCATCATCTTGCTGTAGCCGTCGGTAAACTTGATATCCGAAAACTGGGCGAGCCGGAAAGTGCCATTGGGGGAAGAAACCGCGATGTTTCCCACCTCTTCTGGAGTATCAACAGATTCATCGGACATCATCACACGGATATCGTACTCCTCTCCTGCTTCCCGGTAACTGCTCGCAACGATTCCCTCAACCGCTCCTCGCAGCGCAAAGGCGAGATCGTACACGTTCAGTCCTGCTTGTTCGATCTTGACCCTGTCTGGTGTGAGGGTGATTTCAGGCTTTCCAGAACGCGAGCTTGTCGCGAGATTCACAAGCCCCTCCACACCCTTGAGCTTCTCTGTCATCTCGTTTTTGATGCTCTCGAGGGTGTCCATGTCCTGGCCCTGAAGGTAGAACTCTATGGGATAGCCCCCAGGCCCACCCATACCCGATGTGAGCACACGAATTTTTGCATTGGCGACTGTGGAAAGCTCCCGGATCAGCATGTTCTCCATTGCTTTGTCACTCATGTCCCTCTGTTTCGCATCCACCAGCATGACATTCATCTGGGCCATATTGGTGCCCTGGTCCAGCTCACTGAGCGCACCAATCTTTGTCACCAGATGCTCGACCTCGGGATGGTGCTGGATCTTTTTCTCGATTTCACCCATGAGATCCGCAGTTTCAGCCAGGTTGTATCCCTGCGGGAGCTCGACTTCAATGCTCAGGACACCGCGATCCATCTGGGGGAAAAACTCGAACCCTATCTGTCCTGCGAGAAACAGGCTGCCTGCAAAGAGGAGCACCACCAGCACAATGAGCACAACGCCGCGTGCCTTTTTCATGAAGAGCCTGTCCAAAATTCCCTGGTATCCCTTCTCCCACCTTCGAAACATTCTCTCGAGCCTCTGTCCGATGGGATGCTTCTTTCTATCGTGCTCTGGAAGGATGCGGGACGCGAGCATCGGGGTGAGGGTAAAGGACACGAGGAGCGAAAAAATTGTTGCGAAAACAACGGTAAGGGCAAACTCCTTCAGAAACATGCCGACCATGCCCTTCACCAATCCAAGGGGAAGGAACACGGCCACATTAGTCAGCGTGGACGCGAGCACGGCTGTTGCGATTTCAGAAGTGCCCCTGTCAGCAGCCTCCAGCCTCGTGTTTCCCATTCCCATGTGGCGGAAAATGTTTTCGAGGACGACAACCGAGTTGGTCACAAGAATACCGACAGACACGGACAGTCCCATGAGGGTCATCATGTTCTTCGAGAACCCCGCTCCCTGGAGCAGCACGAAGGTGGAGATAATGGACACAGGCATTGCGAGAGATGCAATGAAAGTGGAGCGGATGTCGTGGAGAAAGAACAGAAGCACACCTGCGGTGAGGATAATCCCGAGGAACACGTTCATGAGGGTGTCGTTGACCGTGCTCCTGATGAATACAGAGTCATCGTTCACGATGGTCAAACTGCTTCCGGGCGGAAGCTCCTGCCTGAGCACAGGCAGAGTTTTGTACACTCCGTTGGCAATATCGACCGTGTTTCCGTCCGGCGCGGGAATGATACTGAGGAGCACGACGTTTTCGTCTCGCATTTTGCTCCTGTTGTCGAAGTACACGGTGCGCTCCCGCACATCCGCGCTCGTGTCCTTTATCGATGCAATCTGCTCGAGTTTTTTGCTCCCGTAGGCTGTCGGAATCTCGAGCTCCCGCAACGCATCGATCGAGTCGATCTGCCCCTTCATCCGAACAGAGTACTCCTGAGACCTCTGGTTGAACTGGCCCCCCGGCATATCGATGTTCTGCGCAGCCAGGATCTGGCTGAGATGTGAGAGGGATATCGAGTTCTGAAAGACGATTCTGTTGTCCAGCTCAACCCGTATTTCTCTCTCCTCTCCTCCGGTGACCTCCACCTTGGCAACACCCTTGATTTGTGAGAGCCTGTCCTTGACTCGTTTATCAGCGATATCAAAGAGGTCCCGCATTTCAAGATTTCCTGAAAGCAGAATATCCATTATTGGCATCGCACTGATATCCAGCTTTTCAACAACAGGAAGCTCTGCATCGGTTGGAAACTCGTTTCTTATGGAATCCACCTTGTCTTTGACTTCCTGGTTTGCGATATCCACATCTTTTCCGAGATCGAACTCGATGACGGTAATTCCCACGTTTTCCATTGCATAGGAGGTCAGTGTTTTTATACCGCTGATGGTGGCAACCTCATCCTCGATTTTTTTCGTGATCTCGGTTTCAACTTCAAAAGGACTCGCCCCTGGATACACGACCTGTATCGTCACATAGGGTATCTTGACCTCCGGCATCAGATTCAGCGGAATGCCGAAAAATGCGAGGAGACCGAACAGCACCACGGCGAGAATGATCATGCTGATCATCACGGGTCTTTTGATGGAAAGATTCGAAAGAAACATGGTCCCCCCTACTCTACGATTTTTACCCTGCTGCCCTCTTCGAGCAGCATCTGCCCTTCAACGATCAGCTCATCGCCTGCGTCAAGCCCATCGGCCACTTCGACATCGAGTCCCTGCTGGCGACCCAGTACGACCTTTCTCTTTTCGGCCTTTCCGTCCGTTGCCAGGTACACGAAATATTCATCGCCTCCTTTCATCAAATCCTTCCGCTCCACCACAAAGGCGCCTGTATTCCGATACGTGTTGATCCGGACATCGACGATCACTCCCATGCGCATCCTCGATCCTGGGTTATCGAACTCCACGACCACTCCAAAGGCCTTTCTGTCCTGATTGAGCGCCATATCGACCTGGACAACTCTGCCTGTGAGATTGATCCCATTCCAGACCGCTGAGGCCTTCTGGCCTTCACGGATGGATAAAATCTCTTTCTCAGTCGCCCATACCCTGGTTTTCAGCCTATCGGTTTGTGAGATGGTGAACAGCACATCCCCCGGCTCTACGTTGTCGGATTCCTGGACATTGATTTTTGTGACGTATCCTTCGATCGGTGCCCTCACTTCAACTGTCTGGCGGACCGAATCCCAGTCGGCAGCTGCAACGTCGTAGGCTGCTTTCGCATTGTCCATCTCCTGTCGGGAAATGCCTCCGCTTTCGAAGAAGCTTTTGATCCGCTCATACGTGGTCCGGGCGTTTTCATAGGCAACTTTCACCTGATGATACCGTGCCGACGGGTTGTCTTGAGGAAATCCAAGCACCACCTTGTCTTTCTGCACGAAATCACCCACCTTCACGTAAATGCTATCAACCATGTCCAAAACCATCGAATGAGCAGATGACTCCTCGATCCCGGTAAGCTCGGCATTGTAGGAAAGCCATGTCTCAAAAAGCTCGGGCTGCATTTTCACCGTCTTGACAGGAACGCCCTCCTCCCGGTAGATCTGCTCCAGGTTGTAACTTGCCTGCGAATCCCTGCTGCACCCTGAGTACACAAGCGGTATCAGCACAAGCAGGGGTATCAGAAATAGTAGTTTTTTCATATGACATTCCTTTCTTGAGAAGTTGTATGGAATGAGTGCAGTCCATTGTACCACTCATTGGTGCGTTTCATGGTCATGACTTTATCCCGGTGAGAAAAAGATCAACGATGTGGGGTGCATTCCACTGAATGGAGGAAAACTTCGGCCTGTTGATATGCACTCCCACAGCGCCGGTCACAAAAAGGGCGATCATGAGCGCTGCGTTTTCAGAATCAACTCCATTTCGTAATTCTCCGGCATTGATCCCTTCCTCTATTACACCTTCAAGAGAGCTCATGTATTTCGCCACGATTTTCTGACCTCTCTTTTGAAAAATCTCCGATTTACCCATCTTTCCGAACTCGGATATTGCAATCATCCTGATCTGTCTGAAACCGACGAGTATATCGCTCCGTGTGATCATGTTGATTATGAGCCACCGCAACCGCTCGAGAGGTGAGCTCGCTATCGTTTTCGACTCCTCAAGCAGCAGGTCCAATCGCCTTTCAAATATCTCCAGAATGTAGATGAAGAGCTCATCCTTGTTCTTGAAATGCCAGTAGACCGCGCCCCGTGTCATCCCCATTTTTTCTGCAATATCCTCGATGCGGGTTGCGTCGTACCCTCGCGTCTCGAAGAGCTCGACCGCCGCGTCCAGTATCTTCTGCTTTGTTTCTTCCGCTTCTTCCTTTGTCCTCCGCACTCCCTCCCCCCAATATTTGACATACATACATGAATGTATAATTAAAGAGCGCTTCAGTCAAGGGAAATTCACCTGGGAAAATTACGCTATTCTCTGGAGTGTACTTCTCTGCAGACTGTTCACCGGCTCGGCGCGCTAGAGTTCGATGACTTCTCTATATTTCGGCGTGAACTCTTCGACGCCTTTGTCCCGTACCACAACACCATCTTCGAAGCGAAGTCCGAAATTTCCATCACCGAGAAAGATATCCACCTGGAATGCTATTCCATCAAAAAGAACATAATCGCTGTTGGCTTCGAGAAAGGGGTGCTCGCATTCCATTATTCCAGTACCGTGACACGGCCCATAGAGAAAGAATCTCTTCGCATCAGCTTTTTCAAGACATTCCCAATATCTCTTGAACACCATTGCAGCAGAGATCCCAGCCTTCAGGGTTCCCAGCACCACTTTTTGCGCTTCCACCCCCACCTCAACCAGCCTCCTGTAATCCTCCGGCATCCTTCCGATGCAAAACGGCCGCCCGATGCTTGATGAATAGTTCCCAAACCGACACCCGCAGCTGAATTGAATCGGCTCGTTTTTCCCGATTACCCTGTGCGATGCACGACCGATTGCCTGATTCGTTCTTTTCCCGGAGAGTATGTAGGGAGTGTAGGCAAGATTTTCCGCTTTATTCCTGAACATTTCCCCCGCGACAAAGCTCACAACTTCCACCTCTTCCATATTGGCTCTGATGTTTTCCTTCATTGCTTCAAAACTTTTCATGGTGATTTCAGCGGAACTTTTCATCAGAGCTATCTCATTCTCACTCTTCTTCATCCGCAAATCGATCATAATAGTATCGGCCTTGACAATTTCTGCCTTTCCCGCTGCCTTCTTGATCGCTTCATACACCGGAAGGGTGGTGATAGTCAGCCCGGAAAAGGCGAT
>Ga0180438_10005571_pt1 | contig 17413 bp, 12 predicted proteins | sample SS_ome_12_FD_132455 | JGI IMG/M metagenome (GOLD analysis project Ga0180438, IMG submission 132455) | Hypersaline lake sediment archaeal communities from the Salton Sea, California, USA - SS_3_D_2 metaG | ecosystem: Environmental > Aquatic > Non-marine Saline and Alkaline > Hypersaline >...
AGTTTTTTCAAGTATTTCCTTCTTTCTTTTATCCTTCCTGATATTTCTCTCCCTCATTACTCCATCGCGGAAAGGATACGCAATATATGATTGATTTAATATTTTTACCCCGTGGGATTCTCTAAGGGAGGTCGCTTAAGGCTGGAATCCCACGGGGAGGGGTAAAAACTTGACCGTAAGGCCGCAGTTCTTCTTTCAGTCCGCTGAAGTGATTAGGTAATGTAAATCTATTTTTCAATCCACTCGATTGCATCATTCTCATCCGTAAATATCTTGCCTTGATACCCAGCATTCAGCAGGACAGTTTCTACAAAACCATAATCATTCCTGTTTTCTAAACTTACAAGCAGCGCATGTTTGGAGCCAGGCTTAAATCCCAATTTCCTGGATTTATCATATATGAAATTATAATAGACGATCGGGGATGTTTGATTCGGTGCGTGACGTAAATCAAAAAGAAACTTATTAATCCCGCTTTGATTAGAATTATTGGCTGTTTCTTCTATGAATTCTTTGAACAGGTCAGACGTCACCCCTTCATTTACCCGTATATTTAAGTATTTTTTTCTTTTTACAATAGATATCTCGAACCTCATAATTATTATTCTCCACTGACGTATAATAGGTAGATTATAGATATGACAATAATTCTGCTTTCCGCATGGTACAATAGCTGCTATCAAGCTACCGAATGACATCCGAGCTTTCAGTATGCTCTCCCCAATCCTTGAAGCGGGTAGTTTTCTTTCCGGGCGGTGGTTTCGATGATTTTTTTATACTAGGGCCTGCCATCAAGAATCCAGCACCTGCCGAATAGCTTCCGCCATCTCACGCATGACAAAAGGCTTCATTACAAACTTTCGAATGCCTATAGCTTTGGCCTGCTCTTCATTGATATGTTCGCTGAAACCGGTGCATAGGATAATTGGAATGTCGGGGCGAATAGCCATGAGTTCTTTGGCCAACTCATCGCCTGTCATCTTCGGCATGGTCATATCGCTGATAATGAGATCGAATTTGCCTGACAGTACCTTAAAGGCTGCATGAGCTTCAATTGGGCTTGTTCTGGCTTCGACTTTATATCCCAAATGCTCCAGCATTCCTTTCGCAATATCAACAATAGCTGGCTCATCATCAATGAAGAGTATGTGCTCTTTTCCTGTTGGAATCTTTCCAAGCCGAATTTCGGTTTCTTCCGCTGTTTCAGCGTGCTCAATTCTGGGAAGAAACACATTGAATGTTGACCCTTTGTCTGGCTTACTGTAGACGGTAATTATCCCACCATGACTTTTTACAATTCCATGAACGACAGCAAGTCCCATCCCTGTTCCCCCACTCTTCCCTTTCGTAGTGTAGTAGGGTTCAAATATTCGATCTATGACATTTTTTTCTATACCATGACCTGTGTCGCTTACGGTAATCCTCAGGTATGGTCCTGGATATGTATTCAGATGTTTGGCTGTAAATTCAGAGTCAAGCTCAATGTCAGTAAGGCTCACTTCTAAAACGCCACCTTTTTCATTCATAGCGTGATATGCATTGGTACAGAGGTTCATTATCACCTGGTGTATCTGCGTTGGATCAGCCAGTACCATGTTAGCAGAAGAGATGTTCTGGCGGATTTCTATCGTAGTGGGTAACGTTGACCGCAATAGTTTGAGTGCTTCCTTGACAATTGGATGAATCAGTACCGGCTTTTGTTCCTGCTCGGTATGGCGGCTAAAGGTGAGGATCTGTTTTACAAGGTTTTTTGCACGTTCCCCTGCCTTGAGCAATTTATTCATATCGGACCGGGCACGGCTGTCTTCAGGCAAATTACCTATTGCCAGCTCGGTGTATCCCATGATGAGCGATAGAATATTATTAAAGTCATGGGCAATGCCACCAGCAAGGGTTCCAATGGCTTCCATTTTTTGTGATTGTTGGAGTTGGGCCTCTATTTTCTTTTTTTCTTCCTCGGCTTGGAGGCGTTCAGAGATATCGCGGACAATACCATGGTATCCGATCGGCTGGTTGTGATCATTTCTCATGAGGGAAGCAGACAGCTCAACAACCCTTTTCATTCCATCTTTTCTGATGATTTCATAATCTGTTAGGCTTGCAGATTTTCCAGTTCGGTATGCCTGGTTAAAATCATGATACATTTTCTTGGCAGTTTCAGGGGTAGTGTAATCCCGGTTGTTCATATTAAGTAATTTGTGGCGTGGGTATCCCAATATTTTACACAGCGAATCATTCAAAAATGTTAGATTCCCAGCAAGGTCAACCTCGAAATAGCCCTCTTCAATGGTTTCTAATATCGCTCGATACTTCTCTTCGCTCCCTTGTAGCGCCTTCTCAGCTTGCTTGCGTTCAATGATCTCCCGTTGAAGTTGATCTTTGATTGTAGCGAGTTTCACTGTCCCTTCTTGAAGATCTTTTTTCTGCTCCACTACCTGTGAGTGAAGCTGGGCATTTTCTAAAGCAAAGCCAATTTCACCAATCATTATGGACACAATGTGCTCATCGTTTAAGTCAAAGACCTGCTCCGTTTCCTTATGGGAAAGATTCAAAATTGCTATCAAATCATCTCGTACCAAAATCGGCATGCTGAGAAATGATGGCGGTCCGTATTGAGGATCGTTTGGCTTTTTGGTCCTTGAATCGGTTGCAATATCTTGAACGAGAAGGGGCTTCTTGTCAAATACGACACATTGTGTCAAAGATTCATTGATATTTATGTACGAGTTCTTTTTGAGTCCAGGTTTCAATCCCCTTACTGCTATAACACGAAAGCGCTTTTTTTCGGAATCAACCATATACACTGATCCTACTTGTGCTTGAGATACAGCCATAGCCTTTTCCATAAGGGTGTTCAGTATATCGTCAATATCTAAACTTTTGCTGACGATTTCGGCGAGTTCTTTGATGGCAAATAACTCAAATACCCTTTGTTGCAATTCTCTGTTCGTATCTCCAAATTTTTCAATTAGATTGTTAAAAGAAATAGTTATATCATGGAGTTCGGCTGTATCTTTTTGCATGTCTATTGAATGCATATCACCATCTTTTGCCAATCTGATTGAGATGGCCAGAGTGCAGAATCTGTCGAAAATTTGGCGGAGGATAATCAAACCGGCGAGAATAAGGGCAAGGGTAAGGGCGAAAATAACCATCTGAGAGGATTTTAAAGAGAAATTATTTCTATAAAAAATATAGTAGAGGGTACAAATAGGAAGAACAAAAACCAGAGATTCAATAATGAAAAGTTTGTGTCGTAATCCCTTTTCCTTGAAGCTTACGTTTCTTTTTGGAGATGATGTCATACCGCCTCACGTTTTGAGTATTAGTAGATAGATGTTCCTGATTCCTGATGTATGATTACGGCCTGTCACTATCTGTATACATTTATGTTCCGTGCAGTGCTCGCAGTCTTCGAATTTTCAATATACTACGCTGGCAATTTCTATAATTTCATTAAATAAACTTTATTTTTATAGGCAATTGTCATGCCATCCATAACTTATTGATATTATGATATTTTTTCTATATAAGACTATCACATGCCAATTACTTTGTGCAGAAATGCACATTTTTTTGTGCATTCAGGGTCTAATTTGATTTTAATGGAGAAGGAGATATCAAGAGAGATTGTAACTACACAGGCTCAAAGTTCCCCGATAAATCGGTGTTCAATGGTTATTTGCTGAACCATTAACAGTTAAATGCAGGTTTTTCATGAGCCAGTTGAGGAGTCTTGGCATGGGCAATGGTTCATGGCTCCAAGTTGAACCCCTGAACTGTGAACCTTGAACCTGAAAACCTGGGTAGTTACGAGAGATCTTAAAATGAGAGGCGGAAAACAAGGGGGGATACATATGATTGTTATATCTTCATGTCCAATTCATTTATTTTAGCCAAGAGTGTATTACGATGAATACCAAGTATTTCTGACGCCTTGGTTCTATTCCAGCTAACACTTTCAAGGACAGCACCAACATACTGTTTTTCAAAGGTTTTGATTGCCGCTTTAAGAGGCATATCCTTAATTTCTGTTTTAGTTATAGTAAACATCGGGATATCCTTGAGATGAATAATGGGCTCTTTACACAGGGTAGACAATCGTTCGACTAAATTTTCAAGCTCCCGGATATTGCCAGGCCAATCATATTTCATCAATATTTTAATAGCGTCCTGAGAAAAGCTTTTTGCCTGTAGATTCCTATCTCTTGAGTGCATTTTTAAGAAGTGGTCCAGAAGTAAAGGAATATCATCCTTTCTCTCTCGCAGGGGAGGCAGTTTTACTGGAAAGACATTCAGCCGATAAAAGAGATCCTGCCTAAATTCTCCTTTTGAGATGAGCTCCTCTAAATCTTTATTGGAGGCAGCAATGAATCGTACATCAATCTCGATTATTTTGGTGCTTCCCAATCTTTCGAATTCCTTCTCCTGAATAACTCTGAGGAGTTTGCCCTGCATATTGATATCCAGAGAGTCAATATCATCCAGAAAAACAGTTCCTTTATGAGCAATCTCCAGTTTTCCTATAGAGGTATGGATAGCTCCTGTAAAGGCCCCTTTATTATGGCCGAAGATCTCACTTTCCATAAGCGTTGACGGTATAGCGGCGCAACTGATAACCACAAAAGGCTGGTCCTTTCTGTAACTGCGGTGATGTATGGCTCTGGCAACCAGCTCCTTCCCTGTTCCGCTTTCCCCCTGGATAAGAACCGTTCCATCGCTTTGAGCGATCGTTGCTATCAGCTCAAAGATTTCCCTCATCTTTGTATCTTCACCCACCATCTTTTCAAAAGGGTGATACCTTTCCAGTTCATGCCTAAGATAGGTAACCTCTTTTACAAGGTTGTGTTTCTCTAAGGCTCGGTGAATAACTGATATTACCTCATCAACAACGAATGGTTTAATGATATATTCGTACGCACCCAGCTTGATTGCCTTTACTGCTGTCTGAATTTCTTTGACCGCAGTCACCATGATAATTTCGGTATTTGGATCTATCTCCATAAATGTTTCTAACAATTCAATACCATCAATATCAGGCAAAAGGATATCAAGCAGGATTACATCAATGGTGTTTTTTGAAAAGATATCTATCGCTTCGTTGCCGGATTCAGCTAAAAGGACTTTAAATTCATCTTTTAAAACCATATAAAATGACTGACGAACCCCATGTTCATCATCAACAACAAGAATTGTCGCTCTTTTTTCGGCATCTGTCATTAACTGTCTCCCATGTGTAATTCTTTAAATCTTAAAAAATCGTGGTTTACGACAGAGATAGTCTTCCAAATCGATACTATATGAACATAGAATTTAATGGGCGTCAAGATTTTCAATCCATCAACAGTATCAAGGTAAGCTTCAAAAAACATGCACATAATATTGTGCATGTTTGCACAATATTATGTGCAGACTGAGATTGATTTTTTTATTGAGGGAAAGCAAACTTTTAAAATCTTTTTTCAGAATTATTCTTTCTGTACAGTACGCTTTGCTGAAATGACCATGGGAAAAAGATTTTAGAATACAATGGAAAATACTACCTTTTATAGTGGGGGTTATTTTTTGAATGGGGTAAAGTATTCACAATTTGGCACGTATGTTGAGAGGATTATTTTTTGATTTATGTAAAGGAAGTAAAAATAAGGGACTAACCGTCATGCATATAAGCTTGAGCAAATTTTTCCAGTTGAGGTTTAATGTTTTTTTATATCTGATTTTCGGCTGGAATATAGCCAAGATATATATATTTCTAATTGGAAGATTATATTTCTTTCTCAACAGTGGAGAAAACAGGTGTATAAAAAATGCTATTTCTGAAGTTATTAGATATAGGGATCAAGAAGCCAATATAAAAGTGATCATGAGAAAGGCCCTGGATGGAATATTATCTCATTATTATGAAAAATTATTCATCGCGTTTGAGGAACCTGAAAAAGCAACTAAGTTTCTAAAAAACAATATCGTAAGCGATGATTTGATAGTTTTATATAGAAACTTATTAAAAGGAAACGGTGTCATTGTAGTTACGGGGCACTATGGTGCTATTGAATATATTCCAACTCTGCTTGCGGTTAACAATTTTACTACCTCTATGATAGCAAAATTTAAAACTGAGCGATTAAGGAAGAAAGTTTTTTCCCAAGCTAAAAAATATAACATAAGACTCATTGATGCCGAGAAGACAGGGAACGTTATCAGAGCTGCTATTAAAGAATTAAAAGAAAATCGAATTCTCATAACAGAGTGTGATGAAATTGAAGAGTGGAGAGCATCGGTAAAAGAGAAAACATCTTTTTTGGGGAAAAAAACCTGGTTAGATAGGACAATAAATGTTATTCAAAAAAGAACAGGGGCTGAGGTTGTTTTTGCAATAATACATAGATATAGTCTAAGAAGCTATAAATTAATAATGTACACCTACGAAGATATGTTAAAGATGCTCTATGGTATTTCCTCGTCTTCATCAGTTGGCGAAACAGCATTAAAGTTCCTTGAACAGTTCATTTACTACCACCCAGAGCAATGGTATCAATGGAAAAAATATATAGAGATAGAAACCATTACTCCCTCCGGCCTTCAGGTTGAGATACCGAAATCTTTCCCGCTGTTAAAACCTGCGTTTGTAAAAATCTCATAACAATGCATCAACGTGTGAAACCTGAGCAACATTGTGAGTCACCGAAGGATCAAAGAAGTGTGGTAGCTATTCTGGGTCATCGATTTGTACTATGGTTATTTGCAGTTTTGGAGAAAATAAAATTTCAGAGCCACGTACACAATCATAGATCTCTCTACATATTAACCCTATGGTACGAATACTCTGTTATTTGAACCCGATATATTCGCTCAATCCTGAACAAAGAATGGTTTTCCAATCAGCTAAGGATTTTGGCACCGTGTTGGCGTTCATTGTAGAGCGCACTATGGCCCAAATTTTTTCTTTAGATTTGGCCGGTTGTAGAGCTGGTAGAGCTCGGAGCTTCGGAAGGCCTTTCGGTAGGAAGAATTGATTTTATAAGCAATGAAGGTAGAGGTCAGGCTTTTTGTGGCAAAGAGGGTAGAAAGGGTCCTTTTTACTGTTTGCCACATGCTGTAGTAAGCTTTTCGTAAATAGTGAAATCCCTCATATGCCTCTTCGATACTCATCTGTGCCGGTTTAAAAACAAGCCTCGAGAGACGGTATTCGTTCCAGGCTTTGGGGAAGTTTTGATTGAGAATTCGTCCTGCCTCATGGAGTGCTTTCCACACTTGCGTGCCGGGCAAGGGAGTAAGCTTTGTTATCTGAAGAACATCTATGTGTGAAGATTTTATAAATTGTAGGGTGGAATGAAACACTGAGCGATCATCCTCATCACTACCCAGTACAAAGGCACCGTGGAAGACGATCCCCTCCTTGCGGATCCTTGCGATCAGTTCTTTGTATCTACCATGGTGAAGATGCTCCAGGTTGATACCTTTTCGGTAAGCTTGCAGAGTGTTAGAATTTACGGACTCTACACCTACAAAGACAATCTTTAATCCGGCCCTCGCAGCAAGCCGAATGAGTTCTCGGTCTTCTCCAAAAATGATGGATGTCTGCGTAAAAAAGACCTTCTTTATGCCTTTTGCCAAGATCCGGGAAAAAAAGGCGTGGGTCCATTCCATATCTTTCTTCCCATAGCCTATAATATTATCGTCAGTTAGCCCCACCCATTTCTGGGGTATTTGCTCAAGTTCCTCTATGACTGCATCCAGCGGACGTCTCCGAAATCGCCGCCCGTTGAAAGCGGTAACAGAACAGAAGGAGCAATTCATAGGGCATCCGCGGGAGGTCTGCATGCTACTCCATCGATAATACGGATTCTGGAGGATATCCCGACGTGGCAGTGGCAGTGTCTCCAGGTTTGCCCAAGAGCCTTTGTATCGTTTTTGTAAATGGCCAGCTTCGAAATCCTCGAGAACTTTAGGCCAGATGCTCTCAGCTTCCCCAATAACAACCGCATCGCAAAAGTGGGCCGCCTCTTCAGGCATCATGGATACATGAATGCCACCCATAACGGTTGGAATGCCTTGCTTGCGATAGATTTGGGAAATTTGATATGCACGGTACACCGAGGCCGTTAAGGCTGTAATACCCACAATGTCGGCGTGTCTGTATTCAAAAGGCTTGATATTCTCATCGAGGACCTCTATCTGGTAATGACGCGGGGTCACAGCCGCTAAGTATGGCAGGTTCAGCGGGGGCCAGGCGGTTGCTCGGACAATGCCGATCGATTTATAGGCAATGGAAGGGTTGATCAGTAGTAAACGCGGCATGCTTTCTCCTTCTATCCTAGCTGAGATGATATAGCATATGATAGTGTTATTGTATGAAGTCACTCGGCAGCTAACAAGCCTGAGGGAAGACACGAGAGAAAGAACAGAATTCCTCTGCTAATTACTGTAAAGAAACAGAAAGACAATTTCAAGGGGAAAGTGGGTAGCAGAACTATGAAGAGCGAATAAGAGAGGAGTATTGGCGAGGAGGTGTGAGGGAGCAGGTACCAGCAATGAGTGGTGTTTTTGTTGCAAAGGCTGTGTACAATGTGCTAAAAATTGATGGGCCATTTCGTCGCTTGTGAGATGAAAAGAAATTGCGTCGTACCTGTGGAGGGAAAAGAAAGAGCGACATCCAGGGCACAAAATAACTACAATCCAGTTACAATGAGGAGTTCGCTTTGATTTTATTTATCGAACCGATTTCTAAAAATACAGGAATGTATGTCCCAGCCTATCCATTGCCCATCATGGAGATAGCAAGCTTTGTGAAATTCAACCTTCCCCAGGTAGAAATTGAGATTATTGCTATCCCTGTGGATTATGGTTTGCCTCTTACTCAGGAAGGAAAAGACCAGGTATATGGTGAGCTTCTACAAGACATAACCGAAATAAAACCAAAAGGTATTGGAATCTCGTGTACTGCGATTTCCCAAGCAGAAGAGGTCATCCGATTATGTGAGCTCATTAAAGGGTGCGATCCACATATTTTTATCTTTTTAGGGGGTTATTTCCCAACCATTTACTACGAGGAGATACTCTCCAAGACATCAGCGATAGACCTAATTGTAATAGGGGAAGGTGAAGTATCAGCTCTCAAGATAGTCGAGCTTTTGGAAAGGGGCGAAAATCCGATAAACGAGAATGTCCCGAATCTGGCGTGGAAAAACGATGGTCAAATCCTTTTGACCAAAAAAGGTGGGCGTTTTGATCTTACTAAAAAGGCGCTTCTTAATCTGGAATTATTAAGATATCCTAAGGCATATGATATTTTGCCTTATTCCTTCAGCCGTGGATGTCCCTATCAATGCAATTTTTGTATGGAAAAATTTATACGACCGCTCAGGAAAGAGGTTCATCCAGAGATTGTCCATAAGGACCTGATGAATTTATCACAGCAAAGCAACGCCCACAACTTGATGATCAGTGATGCCCTATTTAAATCATTTGATTTATTTCCTTTTCTTCGATCATTAGGCATGAAAGTTAATTTTGAGACTCGTTGTGATGTATTGGATCCATCGATAATTTCTCAGATTGCAGATATTTGTGGGATTTTGGTTCTTGGGTTTGAATCGGCAAGTTATAATACATTACGGCGGATGAATAAGGTAAGGGATAGAACTCATTATCAGAACTATATTTCTAACACCATTGCCATATTCAAAGAGGCTGTTAAATATGAGATTCCAGTAATGGTTTTTATGATTGCAGGATATCCGGGAGACACAGAAAGAGACCTTGAAGAAAGCCTTATTTTTATCAAAGAGCTGTCAAAAAACAATGGATCAGGTGGGCATGTATTTAAGATTGGAGAATGTCATGTATATCCTAAAACCAATATTTATGACCTTGCCTTATCCTTGCCGGATATCGTTTTTGATGATGACGGTGTTTTTGGGCAGAATATCGTCAGGCAGCCATCGAAAGACCTAAACTTTGAAACAATTCTCAGTTATATGAGAGAGATCTTTCATCTATCCAATTACACACCTACGCTTCAGGCAAACCTCCTCACTATTATGCCTTTTTTCAGACTCCCGGTGCAAGCCTTGAGTGATGATATGATTCCTGACACATGTTTCAGGGGCAAAGACAGGAGGATCTTTAATGCACGGGGAGAAAGCCTTTCTGATTTCAGGGGATTGGTGCCTGGGCTCATTGAAAAATATAAACAATGGATGTCAAGTGAAAGAAGTACTCGTAATTTACCATTTTAATCTTTGCGAAACTTTCTGTAAATGGAAAAAGAAATAAGCTGCATAAACTCCAGGGCCATTTTGGATTATGTAAAGGAATATAACGATGGTAACTGTTCTGCACTACTAAAGGGCCTTGACGACGAGATTGATGCCCTTCCTGACCCTGGAAGCTTTTTAAGAGATCCCAATAACTGGATTTCTTGCTCAGTAGTTTCAATATTATTTGAAAGGGCCAAGTTGATTCTTAATAACGAAATGGCAGCCTACGGCATTGCCAGACATGCTGCTGAAAATTTCTCTCTTGGATATGCCCAGGGCATAATAGTCAAGGCATTTTGGTCAGTTAAGAAGGCCCTCAAACATGCCCAGAAATTAAATGATAAATGGAATAGGACCAAGAAGGTGGAACTGGTCGAAATTAAGAGAAATGAGGCCATTGTCAGATTACACTGGGATAACAAAATGGATATAACAAAAGATATGTGTCTGTATAATCAAGGTGCCTATACTTTTATGCCGCTCATCTGGGGAGGGCAGCCCCTTCAAATCGAAGAGGAATCGTGTTATTTTGAAGGTGCCCCATATTGTGAATATCATTTGAAGTGGCCTGCCAGGAATAGATTCTATGAGATTTTTTCACGGTTTTTCACATCGAAATCTGTTCTAATGGAAACAGTAAAGGAGATGGAGCAAGACAAGCAGGTAATTGAACAAAAATACGAAGAAGTGAATCGTCTGAATGTGGCGTTAAATCAAAAAATCAAACAAATCCTGGCCATACAGGAGACAGGAAAGGCCATCCTTTCAGTGCTTGACTTGGACCAACTATTGACTGTTATCATGAACCTTTTATCCAATGTCTGTAAAATTAATCGGGCCATAATAATGCTTGTGAATGAAAAGGAGGATTTGCTCGAGTATATATATGGTGTGGGCTTTAATGGTGATGTCCCGGAAGATATTAAAAATTACAAGGTTCCCCTCCGTCGTGTAAGCAACATCCTGGCAAGGGTCACTAATACAGGGCAGCCAGAGTATATTCCAGAAGTAAAAAGTTCAAGCCTGAGAAAAGAAAACATTATCTTGACCCACGGTAAACCCATATCAGTGTTTGTGGTTCCTCTGATAACAAGGTCTAAGGTGATCGGAGCCATTGCCACGGATGCTGTCGATGGGATAGGTATCCCAAAAGAAACCAGGGAGACGTTGGAGATCTTTTCACCCCAGATTGCTATAGCCATAGAAAATGCAAGACTTTACTGTAAACTGCAAGAACAGATGGAAGAGCTTAGAAGATCGCATGTCCTGTTGAGCAGGGTGGAAAAATTCTCCTTTTTGGGTAATCTGGCTGCAAGATTGGCCCATGAGATTAAGAACCCTATGACAGCCATAGGAACCTTCCTGCAGATGTTACCCCAAAAATTCAACGACGAAGAATTTCGAACAAACTTCTATAACGTTGCAATGGAAGAGACAACACGGGTGAATAATTTGATTACAGAACTTCTCGATCTTATTAATACAAGAGAATCACACTTTGAGTTTCACAACCTCCACAGCCTGATTGATAAGATGATCTTTCTCATCTCTCCGCAATCCAAGGCAAAGAATATTGATATTATCCATAAGTTTGATATCTCAATAGGAGAGGTGAAGATGGATTCTGAAAAAATGAAACAGGTTATTTTAAATCTGCTTTCTAATGCTGTAGATTTTACCCCAGAAGGGGGGAGGATAGAGATTTCTACTGCAAAAGAATTCATGAATGAAAGAAGAAAAGATATTCGGATAGAGATTAAGGACAATGGGATCGGCATACACCAATCAATGATGAATAGGATATTTGAGCCCTATTTTACAACCAAATATAAGAGTAATATGCATAGCGGCACAGGTCTCGGCCTGTTTATTGCTCATCAAAATATTCAGGATCATAAGGGGACAATTGATGTCCAAAGTGAGGTCAATAAAGGTACAACATTTATTCTCAATCTCCCTGTTGATCCTTCAGTAAAATTATCAGGGAAAACAATAGATACAATTCATGAAAATTAATACGATTAATATCTATAGAGTATCCCTTCCTTTTGTAGGCGATTTTTCTATTTCCCGTAAAAAAGGGTCTTCTGCAAATAATATTGTTGTTGAGATAGTTGCAGACAAGGGAGAAATAAAGGGATATGGTGAGGGTGCACCTATACGATTTGTCACCGGCGAGACACAGGAAAGCGCGGCCAAAAGTGCCAGTCGCTTTGCACAGAAGGATTCTTTTCCCTGGAAACTGGATAATGTTTCACAGATATGGGATTTTATAGACAGTTTACCTAAAGGAAAAGAAGATAATGCAGCAATTTGCGCAATCGAGATGGCTCTTTTGGATGCCCTGGGTAAGATCCAAAACAAACCTATTATAGATTATTTCTCCAAGGATTTTTACACTGGCTCGGTTTATTATGGAGCTGGAGTCCCTCTCGGCAATAAACTGAGAATTATGGAACTCTGTGAATTGATTAAGAAGCTCAGGATTAATCAATTACGGGTTAAAATGGATACAGATTTTGAACAAAATAGAGAGGCGGTTGAAACACTCAAGCTGGTGTTTGGAGATGACTGCGATCTCAGGATAGACCCAAACGGTGTTTGGGATCGTGATCTTGCTTTTAAGCATATACCGCTTATTAAAAAGCACAAGGTTACCGTTGTGGAAGAGCCCATGAGCTATCTTAATCCAGGTTTCACAGAATTTGTAGGATTGATGAAGAGGTATGGGGTGACGTTAATGGCCTGCGAGACAGTATGCACCTTAGAAGATTTGGAAAGAATAATCAAAGATGGCTATTATAACATGACCAATGTAAAATTATGCAGAAGTGGCGGTTTTCGAAGATCACTGAGGATGATTGAGCGGATTCGAAGCAGCAGGCTATCTTTTCAAATCGGCTGTACGATTGGCGAGTCGGGCATTCTTTCTGCTGCGGGTAGAGCGCTGAGTCTCCTCTGTCGCGATGCTAAATACTATGATGGCTCCTATGATCAATTCTTGTTAAAGGAAAATATTACTGAAAAACATGTCTCCTTTGGGCCAGGTGGTGAGGCAGGACCCCTTGATGGACCAGGGCTTGGTGTAATTATTAATAAAGAAAGCTTAATGCATTTGAGTAACGGTTCTCCCAGTGTAACGATCTCGAACCCTTTATCGTAATGGAAACAGGTATGAACTCAGCTATAGACTACCATCAGTGGAAGGAAGAGCACAAAACAATACTGGATACCTTTTCTGATAAGAATGTAATGATGTTATTTTCAGGAGGCAAGGATTCATCTCTGGCTTTGGATTTTATTTTAAGGGCGAAAAAGGAATTTGGGTTTGATTTTTCAGCACACGGTGGAGCCTATCCGGTTCACAGATACCCAAGTAAAGAAAAGAAAATGATCGAGTCCTATTGGAATAAAAGAGGTATAGATATACATTGGTATGATTTGGGGGAGACGGATGACTATATAAAGAATGAGATCAATCCATGCCTCAAATGCCAGAAGCTACGAAAAAAGATACTGAAGACCATATTAGGGGATATGGTTGATGATTGGGAAAGCCTTGTCCTTGTGACAGGCTATAGTCTCTGGGATATTGTCAGTTATTCCATAGAACATATCTTGAATGATTTTTTTTCAAATTCTATAGATCCTGGAGATAATAAAAGATTTATGGAAACAGCCCAGCGTTTTTATCCTTTACTTAGAATGAAGGAAGGCTATACAGTTTTTAGACCTCTAATAAAGTACAATAGCAACAGTATCCAAAAAGTGATTACTCAAGCCGGTATCCAGACCCTTTCAACCCCCTGCAAGTTCAAAGAATTCAGGCCAAAAAGGATTTTAGGAAGGTACTACCAGAGGATGGAGATTTGCTTCGACTATGATAAGGTATTTGATTTTGCAAAAAGATCACTTGGTCTCCCTGATGTTGCCACCTACACCGCAATTGATAGGGATGAATATCTTCTAAACATTTTTTAATCATCATTTTTCCTCCAGTCGACATTCATTCAGATCCAAAATAATTACCATTATTTGGAAAGACATGATCGTTATTGACTTTGTTGATGTTCTTGAATAGATTGAATGCCAATGTTCTATGGTTAGAAAGCGATTGATATACAAAAAGGGAGAATTAAGGGATTTTTTATGAATGATACTATTATGCATGCTATTAGGCAAAGGGTAGCCAACGAACCATATGCCAGAAAGCTGGGCATACGGTTGATCAAAGTGGAGCCGGGGTATGCCCTAGTGGAGATGGATGTTGCTGATGATATGGCAAACATACATAATATAACCCATGGGGGAGCAATCTTTTCCTTGATTGACGAGGCCTTTGAGATATCGAGTAACTCCCATGGTACCATAGCAGTTGCCCTGAATATGACGGTTAGTTTCCACAGAGCCCCAAAAAAAGGAGAGGTGTTAAGGGCGGAATCAAAGGAGATACATCTTTCCAGAAAGACGGCAACCTACGATATCAAGGTTACAGAAGGAGAGGAACGTCTTATAGCATCATGCCAGGCCATGGTATACAGGAAACAGGAAAAGCTTCCCTTTCTTTGATATTCGGCTGTCACTGCTTAACGATAAATCCTATACCATCCACCTCTATCTTTCCAGTATCTTTGTCAATATCAAAGGTAAGGGGTAAAAATTGCTCTATTACCCAGATATTTGTCAGGAGATGTTCAGTTATGCGTTCAGTTATCAATGTTGAGCGCCCCCTAGCCAGAGCCATATAAAGAGCAAGTTGGTCGGCAAGGTGAATATCAATAACACCCCGTGAATGTAAAAATTTGATACACTCATCACAGGCTTCATTCGCTACGTCCTCAGCCCTTTTTCCTTTTTTGCCCAACGAGGTGAATCCTCCTCCACCTCCTTCGAATTGAGCATGTAAAAAAAGAACTGTGCCCTGACCAGAAGATGGGGCGTTATCAATTGAGGTGGTGGGGTTGAGCCTAAGATGTTCAAACCTTTTTACGCTTTGATCTCTTTGCCTTTCAGCTATGCTTAACGGAAGATTGGAGACGGCAGAAAGAATATGAAGATGTAATAATTTGCCTCGATTGAAGAGATGAATCGGCTTAAGGTCTTTGGTGTTTTTTATTACGGCACGAATTGTACCGCCACCTTTTGGATGCCATCCCCATTTATCAATCTCTACGGTAACGTTTCCTCCCATTGTTTTAAGGGCGGGCAGAAACACAGTTTTAAGGTAATGAAAAGATGGGCTCCATGGAACATGTGTTCCACCTGTGATCTGAATTTGAGAGGAGATTTTTCCAAAAAGTAAAACTGGAATCATGGCCTGCAAAACGAGACTCGTTGAACCGGCAGTTCCAATATGAAATGAGTAATTTCCTTCATGTATCTTGCCAGGTTCAAAGATAAGCTCATGTGAGTCGATTGTAGCACCTTGAACTTTAGCTTTCGTAATAGTTGCCAGTGAATGTATTGCTATGAGGTGTTGGGGTCTGAGCCCTGGCTTTTTCCTATTACCCCTGATGTGGTGAATGTATAGCGGTACTTGACAGATGGAAGATAATGTTAGGGCTGTTCGAAGGATCTGGCCACCTCCCTCACCGTGCCTGCCATCTATTTGAATTTTTTTATGTATTTGCACGATTCTATCCTCGCAGAGGTGAAAGAATATAGCGGTCCAGGAAAATTCATTTTAGTAAAAAATTAAAAAATACAAAAGACCAATATATTATTTTTACTTAAAATGATTTATTATAGTATCATAAATGGGGTGAAAATATAGGTATAGATACAGATACCAGGAATAAACAAACAGCATGTACAAAGTTGGAATAATAGGTGCGGGCATTGGAGGGTCTTACCTTTCATATTGCTTAGGCAAAGAAGGAGTAGATACGATAGTTTTTGATTTTCGAGCTCCCCATGAGAAAATCTGCGGAGGAGGAGTGAGTTACAAGACAATTGAAAGGTTTCCAATTATCAGGGAACTTCCTATTCCCAGGAAGGAGATCTGGAAGTCTACTTTTATTTCCCCGAAAGACAGGACGGTTGAAATAGGGCTTGAAAAACCATTAACAATATTTAATCGAAGAGATCTGGATTACGCTCTTCTTAAAAAGGCAATGAGATTCGGTGCTCATTTCAGAAAAGAAAAGGTTCAATCCTTTGCCCGTGAAGGTAATTCCTGGAGGATTTTTACAACCAACGGTGATTATAAAGCTGAGATTTTAGTTGGGGCAGATGGGGCCTTAAGCAGAACAAGAAGGAAACTGAATGTGGTGTTGAAAAAAGAAGATGCCTTTTTTGCCCTCGAGTGTTTTTTAACGGTGAAAAGAGATGTTGTCATATTTAAGTTCTTTCCTGATATTCAAGGATACTTGTGGGCATTTCCTCGAAGTAATAATCTTGCTGTTGGCATAGTCTCAAATTATTGCGGAAAAACGAATGTTAAGGATATAGAAAAGAAGCTGCTTAATTTTATCGAGAGATATTATCCTGAGCAGGCACCAAAAATCTCTGTGCAAGGTGCCTACATTCCCCTTTTTTGTGCAGACGATAGTAAGAATATACGTATTTGCGACAATAATTGGGCCTTAATTGGAGATGCTGCTACTTTTGTCGATCCAGTGAGTGGTGAAGGGATCTATTATGCGGTATATTCAGCTGAGATCTTGTCACAATGTATAGTGGAAAATGAGTTAGCCCGTTATCAGCCATTATGTATGAAACATTTTGGTGAAAATTTGGTCAAGGCTCTTCTGGGTCTTAAATATTTTTACCAGCCTGAGTTTATAGAGGTTATGATTCAAATGGCTAAAGGGAGCCTATCGGTGTGCCGAATTATATCAGACATGATGTCTGGCAGTTTAGATTATTTAAGCTGGAAAGGGGTGTTAAGAAAGGGATTGCATGCAATAATGAGTGACTTTATTTTCAATGCGGACCTGGCAAGTAAGCATGAAGTGATAACCAACCTTTTTAAACTTTTCCCAAGGCATTATAGGCCTTTTTTGGGAAACAAGATTTCATGACTTTTCGGACCACAGTTAAACAGAAGGTCAAAGGCAGAGAGATTATGGATAAATGCACCCCAGAGCTGGGGATACACAGGAGATGGAGGTGTAAAAAAATGTAACGTTATTCCTGCGCGAGAAAATAGATCC
>Ga0180438_10005573_pt1 | contig 17408 bp, 9 predicted proteins | sample SS_ome_12_FD_132455 | JGI IMG/M metagenome (GOLD analysis project Ga0180438, IMG submission 132455) | Hypersaline lake sediment archaeal communities from the Salton Sea, California, USA - SS_3_D_2 metaG | ecosystem: Environmental > Aquatic > Non-marine Saline and Alkaline > Hypersaline >...
AGCCCAAAGGCCATCTCGGAGTCCATAACAGAGCGCCTGAAAAAGATTCGTCGGCTTTCGAAAGCTGCTACGGCTGATACAGAGGGAGCAAGCGCTGCAGAGGCAGAGGCAGCGGTCACGGATCAGGACTCAACGATCGAGTTGGAGGATGAGGATCGCTGGGCGCGGATGGATCGCGCTGCTGTTATTGGAACTGCCGATGAAATTGACGCGCTCGAGAAGCTTCGCCGTCGGGCACGTAGCCTCAAGCCCGAGCAAGACGGGAAGCTTGTCTGGCTTGTGAGCCACTTGCCTGATCTTCTGAACCGCCATCCCAGAGCACCTAGGATTCTCGTCTTCACTCGTTACAAACACACTTTGGAATACCTAGGCGAAGTCCTGACTCACGAAGCAAAGAAAGGTGAAGCGCTGGCCGGTCTTGCAGTCTTTTCAATTCATGGTGAAATGAAACCCAAGCAGCGCCGCCAGGTCTTTACTGCCTTCGAAAAGGCCTCCCGTGCAGTATGTATCGCCACCGACTGCATATCGGAAGGCCTAGACCTACAACGGGGCTGTGCCGAACTTGTGCACTACGAGCTTCCTTGGAATCCCAACCGCCTTGAACAACGTAACGGCCGTATCGACCGCTATGGCCAGCCTGAGCCGACGGTTGGTATCACGACCTTAGTGCGCGAGGACGATTTGGATGTTACCATTCTTGAGGTTTTGATCCGCAAGGCAGGAGCTATCCGCGAGGATTACGGCTTCTGCCCCGTGGTATTCTCGTCAATTAACGACCTCGAGCGTCTGATCGCTAAATACCGGCCCGACCCTCAGCTTCTTCTGCCGTTCGGTACCTTTACAAGTGCAGCTGATCCATTCGACGAGGATCGCATCCGAAAGATACAGGACGAGTCTTTTTATGGCCAAGCTGATGTTCGGCTTCCTGAGGTGGAGAGAGCGCTACAAGAAACCTACAAGAGCGTAGGCGCACCTGATGAGATCCGCGGCTTCGTGCTGTCGGCCCTAGCGCGTGCTGGCGCGTCAGTCGTTGATAAATTGGGAAGGACGCTCCGAATCGATCTGCGCGGAACAGGTCTCGCTGATCTCGCAGAGCGAGTCGAGGCAACATTCGACACACGCTTGGCAATGGATGAGCCGGATCTCGAGCTGCTCAACATTGCTCATCCAATTGTTCGGCGTCTTATAGAGCAGGTTCGTGACGCTGCCGCCGGCAGCCAAGAGGGGAGAGTTGCAGCGCGAGGCAGCCGTGAGGTTCAGAAAGCCACTGCCCTCCTCCATGTCCTAGCCAGGTACGTCACAGCCTCCGATCCACCGGTTGTCATGGAGGAGTTGATTCCCGTCACCTTTGAGCCTTATAACGAGGGGCTGCCGACGATCGAACCGTACGCAATCTTGCGCGCAGCCGCAGCCCCGATCCCTCACACCGAAGTGGAACTACGCGAGATCTGCGCTGAGGCTCTTGCCGCACAGCACCTCCCTATACGGATCGACGAGCAGGTCGAGCGTCGACGCAAGAGGCTGGAGGAGCGGCAGCGCTCGATCCGTCGGCTTGCGACCGCTTGGTCCGAGGGTATGGACAGTGTTGAGCTGGCATCGACTGACTGGCTAACCCTAACCGTTTTGATACCCGCAAATGGCTGAAACGCTCGATTACATCCACGCCTCGGGAGGCCTTCTTGGTGCCGCGGTACTAGCTAACGCCTTAGCGGAAAATCCTAAGATCGATATCTTTGCACCCGCTACCTTCGCATTTCACGGCCGCAAGGTTGAGAGGCCTGCTGTCCATGCTGAGACAATCGAGACCGCCTTCGCCCTAGCCAGAGAGCGCTATGAGCAGGTTGAAGAAAAGATAGAGGATCTAGATGTGGGAGCGTTACGCGAACGCTGGCTTCTGCCTCTCCTCTATCTTTTTGACTTTAATCCAGTCTTCCAGCGCGCTCACCTATTAACTGAAGACGGTCGCGACCGCTTCGCTATCAGCCACCTCGGTTGGCCTGGTGAGGGTGCTCCGCCCATTATCCTCGTTTGTGAAGATCTTGACTCTTCGCCTGGCCGAGGCAAGCGCTCCCCCCATGAGGAGCTTCAGGCCTTCCTCAACCGGACCTCTGCATTATGGGGAATAGTAGCTAACGGCAAGCGCCTACGTATCCTGCGCGACTTCCACCACGAACACGTGAAGGCCTTCGTTGGCTTCGACCTAGACACGATTTTCGAGGCCGCCGACTTTCCGTCTTTCCGAGCCCTTTACCGCCTTATCCACAGGAGTCGCTTCGTCCCAATCCCGGGGGCCGAGGACAAACGTACGCCGCTAGAATTTCTCTTCGAGAAGAGCCGCGAACAGGGGGTTGAGATCGGCCGCCAGTTGCAGCTCCAAGTGCGCACCGCTATAGAGGCTCTCGCCAAAGGTCTTTTCGACCGCGAACTGATGGAGCTGCTCGATGATCCCAACGAAGCGCGCGCGCTATACCATGAGCTTTTGCTTGTCATCTACCGGTTACTCTTTCTGCTCTTCGCTGAGCAAAGACGCATGCTGCCGGCAAGCGGTATATACGCCGAGACCTACAGCATCACGGCCCTTGTTCGCCTAGCAGAGAGCTGGGCACTCGAACCGCGCCACAAGGATCTTTGGGAAGGACTCAAGATCACCTTCCGCATGATTGCCGAGGGTGTGCCTCAGGCTGGGATTTATCCCTACAATGGCCAGCTGTTCGAACCGTCGCGCACAGCGCGTCTCTGCAAGCGTACATGCAATAACAAGAACCTCCTCGATGCGATCGTGGCGTTAACCCACGTGCGCGTCGGTGGCATACGCCAGCGTGTGAACTACGGCGAGCTAGGGGTAGAGGAGCTAGGATCGGTCTACGAGTCGCTTCTGAACGAGACGCTCAAACGAGCGGTTCGCCCCACAGAGCACGAGGGTCGTGTGGTTCCGACCGGCGGCGTCTTTCTTGCTCCCTTCACCACCGATCGCAAGGACTTGGGTGCCTTCTACACGCCACCGGAGCTGGTAGATTTCGCCCTCTCAATCTCCCTCGACCGACTCATTGAGGAACGCCTTGACGCGACAAGCTCCGACCTTGATGCCCGCGAGGCAGCGCTCCTCGGCTTGCGTGTTTGTGATCCAGCCTGCGGCAGCGGGGCATTTCTTATCGGCGCTGTAGACCGAATTGCCATAGCACTTGCGACCGAACGTGCGAGCGGGGAAACACCTACCGAGGATGCAGTCTGTCGCGCACGCCGTGACGTACTTCAGCACTCCATCTACGGGGTAGACAAGGACCCCTTTGCAGTCGAGCTCTGCAAGGTTGCACTCTGGATCCACTGCGCGGTACCGGACCTACCGCTTTCGTTTCTCGATCATCGTATCCAGCACGGCGACTCACTTGTGGGCTGGCCGCTTCTTGCGATCCCGACCGAGATCCCTGAGGATGCTTATGCCGTTCCCTCGAAAATTCATAGCAGCAAGAGGCCTGAGGACCGAAGGCTTCGGGAGTTCCTGCGGGCTGCACAGGCGAGCAACCGTGAAGCGCTCTCCGGTCAGCTTGAGCTAGGCAGGATCCCACGCATGCCGGATGTGCGCGTGGACTTCCCAGCGATCCTCGAAGAGGACGAACGGATCCCTGCGGATGTGGAACGCAAGGACGCGGCTTTCCGGGAGTTCCTCAACTCTGCTGAGTACCGTCGTTTCGATGCCGCGGCGTGCCTTTGGGCGGCGTCTTTTTTTTGGAGCCCTGAGGCGGGGGCTGAACCTCCGACGGTTGCCGATTATCGCCGAGCGCTGACAGGCGATTTCGATTCCGAGCAAGTCGAGGCTGCGCGGGCACTTCTATCTGAGTTCCCCGCCTTCCACTGGCCGTTACGCTTCCCCGAGATCCGTGCCCGCGGCGGATTCGATATCATCATCGGAAATCCACCGTGGGAGCAGGTAAAGCTTCACGAACAGGAGTGGTTCGCACCACGGCAATCCGATATCGCGGCGATGACGACAGCGGCACGTCGCCTAGCCATCGAGGCTCTACGCAAGGAGGATCCGGATCTTTACCGCCAGTGGCGCCGGGCCGAGGCGGCCTTTCACAGGATGGCCGAGCATATGCGGAACTGCGGCCGGTTCACTGCATCGGGACATGAACCGAACACCTATCTCCTTTTTACCGAGACTGTAGCGGAAATGCTTTGCAGGGATGGTCGTGCGGGCATCCTCGTAAAGAGTGCCCTCGGCCTCGACAAGTCAGCATCAGCTCTGTTCGGAAAGCTTGTTGAAGTGGGGCAGGTCGAGGAGTTTCACGACTACGTAAATGGAGGTGGAGTTGTCGGCAGCAAGATTTTTCCAGCCATAAATGAACACGTGCGTTTTGCTATGTTAGGAATCCGCGGAATCCGCGGGCTGCAATCAACATTCTTAGTGACCGTACTCAATTGGACCGTGGACGAACCACGCAGGCGGCGCCCTCAATTATTCGATCAGGAGAGGTTGGAGATCCTAAACCCAAGGACACGCACCTTGACCTCCTTTCGCAAGCCCGAGGAGATGGCGATCGCACTCGACATCCACCGCCGCCTGCCGATTCTTGACTTCGAGGAAGGTGGTGAGGATCCGTGGGATCTCGGGTACTGTACGCTTTTCCACTCGTCGGGAGCGTCCGCCCACTTTCTCAAACGCGAACACCTCGAATCCGATGGATGGGTTCTTGGACGAAACAAGGTCTTCCGTCTCGCAGCCGACCGCATAGCGAAAAAGGTAGCGGAAGGCACGCCCACGCTATTCAGCAACACAGAGTCGAACATTCAGGCCTTGCCTCTCTATGAGGGCCAGATGGTAAACCGTTACGATCACCGAGCTCGAACCTACGAAGGCTATACTGGAAGGAAAAAGTACGGACGTAAACCCGCCGCACCAATTACGACAGCGGATCAGAAACGCGATCCCGGATTCGAAGCTGAGCCCCGCTATTGGATGTATAAGAGTGTCGCCGAAAATCGCCTGCGCTCAAAAGTCACAGATCGTATAATGATCGGGTATAGGCGCGTAGCAGTATCTTTTGCCGATCAGCGATGTGCAAAAGGTACTATACTCCCCCGTGTACCAGCGACGGATGCGGTTCCCATTCTTGCACTCGAACGGGATAATGTTTTGGAGTTCTTGGGTGTCTTCAACTCCACTACATTCGATTTCCTTGTCCGAGGCCACCTCCCCGGTGCGAACATGACACTTATGTGGATGTTGGCCCAGATCCCCGCCCCTGCCCCCGGCCTCGATCCGCGTATTTCTGACCACGTCCGCAAGCTTTCGCTCACAAGCTTCTCGGTTGCCCAGCTTTTTGGCATTGATCCGTACATGTGGGATCCTGAGGAGCGCTACGCACTCGACGTGGAAATCGACGCTCTTGTAGCCCACGCCTACAGACTCACTGCCGCCCAGTACACGACCGTTCTCAATTCGTTCGAAGTTATGGCCCGCATCCAGATCCGCGAGCACGGCCGTTACAAATTCAAAGAGGATTGCCTTGCTGCCTACAGGAGGATCGCATGAATCCGCTCGAAGTCTTCCATAAGCTCCAATTCTCATACCGGAGCTATGTCGATACCTTTCATAGCATTCGGAACGAGCGCATCCGTGACTGGCTCTCAGAACGTATAGAAGAGGGTCGCTTCCTTTGGCGTGCGCCATACCTGACACTTGCCCGGCATTTTCAGCCCGGCGATGCACTCGAACGCCTGGTTGACAAAGGTCTCTTCCAGCCGGAGATACTGCGGATATTCCGTCGCGATCGTGACAATGCGGACAGTGGCCCGATCTCTCCATATCGTCACCAGACCGAGAGTTGGCGTATCCTCCTGGAGAAGGAGCGCAACTGCGTCATCGCCACAGGAACTGGTTCTGGTAAGTCCTTTTGCTTCTCGCTACCTGTGGTCTCTGTTGCGCTCGCAGCAAATGCAACCCTAAGGATAGGGCCACGGGATAGGCGTGGCGTTAAGGCCCTACTTATCTACCCCATGAATGCTCTAGCTAACTCCCAGTACGAGGATCTTTCAGAACGACTGCACGGGTCAGGGCTCACGATATGCAATTATACAGTGGACCTTCGCGACGATCCAGAATCGGCCCTGCGCGCCTTCCGCGAGACGACCGGCCGTGATACTCCGTGGAACTCTGAAATAATCTCGCGCCAGGACCTCCGCGAGGGGCGAGGAGCAGACATTTTGATCACGAACCATGTAATGCTCGAGCTCATCCTCACCCGATTCGAGGACCGCGGCGTCTTCCCGTTGGGCCGTCTCGCAGAGTTGCGCTTTCTTGTCCTCGATGAGATTCATACCCATTCTGGCCGTGGAGGGGCCGACGTAGCCTGCCTTGTGCGGCGGCTCAAGGAGCATACAAAGACAACTGGGAAGCTCCGTTGCGTTGGCACATCGGCGACCATTGAGAGCGGAACACAGGACGAATCGCATCAGTCGATTGCGAGCTTCGCATCAGAACTTTTTGGAGAGGCTTTCGAGGCCGAGGATGTCGTTTCTGAGACTTATTCCGCATACCTGACGCCGGCCGAACCAGATCCGCTGCCTCAACGAGTCACAATCGAGCACGACTTGGTTGCCACAGCCGCCAAAGGTGACGCTGTAGCTGTGCAGAATCTCCGTGATTCTCTGTGCGGAAGAGCGAACGCGAGCCAAGAAGACCTCCGCCGCCACGCTGCCGTTACCTTTCTCGAGCACACTCTGATCCCCGACTCTGAGACTGGTCCTTCGGAAGGGAAGCCGTGGAATGAACTCGTGGCCCGCTACCGCGAAGCCTACCGTTCTGCTGAGACTGAAGAGGAGGCATCGGATGAGCTTCTTGCCTCCCTGGTCGCGGCTGAGCAAAGCCGCATCTCGAGGCCCGAGGTAGAAGCGGGAGGAGACACTGTTCCGCTGCTCCTCTCGAAAGTGCACTCCTTCTTCAGCCAGGGTCAGCCGGTTGGGACCTGTCTCGGCGAGTGGCATCTATCTGCAAGCGGAGCGCGGATTTGCAGTGAATGCGAGGAGCCTGAGGATGTACCAGCCTTCCCTCTTATCTTCTGTGCCGCCTGTGGGACCGAATGCGCAGTGGTAGAGATACGGGAAGATGAAAGCGGAGAGCGAGCAGCGCCGCGCGACTTCGCGGGTGGGGAACCGGAAGAGTATGCCCGTGCGGCCTACCTTTTCCCCGAGCCTTGGGATCCGGAGACTGCGCCTCCGGATGAGACAGCCGTGAGAAGGAACGGCGAGCCTCGAAAGGGAATGGAGGGCGCTGTACCGCGCAACGTCCGCGTCTGTCCTGTATGCGCGCGGATTGGCAACACTTGCGAGCACAGGGAGCCTATCGAAATGGCGCTCGTAGAAGCCCCTCTTCTGCTTTGCTCCGCCTGTGGTGTTCGTTACGACCTTCGCATTCGTGAGTTCAATAAGTTTTCGGTGGTAGGTGCAGTGGGCCGCGCCACAGCAATGGATCTCCTAGTATCCCGTGATGTCGCCGAGCTGGATGACCCAGTGAAATCACGCGTCATCGCGTTCACCGACAACCAGCAGGACGCGGCATTTCAGTCTGCCCACTTAACGGACGTGAGCCACCGGATGCACTTTCGACAGGCTCTCTACCGAGCTGTATATGAGAGGAGGGAGGTGCCGCTCATCGATGTTGGCGGAGCCGCTTTCGAGGTCATGCGAGAATCGGACACACTGCCGCTGTTCGCGCTGGAAACCGAGGTCCGGGTGGGACGCGCGGCGCGGAGTATCGAAGCCGCGTACAAGCGCTACCTTGCGCTTGGGGCCCTCAGTGAGTTGATTGGACGGCCCCGGCGCGTGCGGCCAAGCCTCGAGATGGTTGGGCTTCTCTCGGTCGACTATGACGGCCTTGACGACCTTGTTATCGAGGATGAGTTCTGGCGGGACACTTCACTTACTTCAGTGCCCTTGGACTTTCGACACGACTTACTTCGCATCCTTCTTGATACCTTCCGCCGGGCCGGCGCCATCGGTAGCGACATCCTCCAGGAAGGAGATGACTTCCGTTCTTCGGTTATTGTCCGTCTGAATCCAGATGTCCTCTTCCATGAGGACGGCATGCCACCGCTTCGCCCAGCGGTGTTCAGCGACGAGCTGCCCTCGGACGACTGGAACTACCAGGTCCGCCGCTTGGCAGGCGCGCAGGGGACCCCCTACCAGCCGCCGATAGTACGCTGGATCCGCCGGAGACTGGACCTCGACGCCCACGCGGCCCGCGCCCTTGTGCGCGCCTTGGCCGGCTTATTATCACGCCCCGACGTACAACTTCTGGCAGAGAAGCAAGGGAGAGGAGGACGATATCTTGAGCTGGCTGAGAACCGGATTCTGCTGCGTCCCTGTGCCGATGAAAGCGCGCTTGTATGTCCGCGCTGTCGACTTCGCTGGGAGCTTTCGCGCTCTCATCCATGCCCGAGCTGCGTCAAGGTCGATCTACGAGAACAGACCTGGGGGCCGCACTATTTCCGTCAGGAGTACACCCTCGCGCTCGGCAGCCGGCCCCGTATACTTGCCCAGGAACACTCCGCCGCTGTGTCGGGTGACGATCGTCGGAAGTACGAGGCATCATTCCAGAAGGCGGACGATCCGCTGAACGTTCTCGTTTGTACCCCGACAATGGAACTCGGAATCGACATCGGGGGTCTTTCCTCCGTCTTTCTGCGTAATGTACCGCCTTCACCTGCGAACTACGCGCAGAGGAACGGACGGGCTGGGAGGCACGGCCAGCCTGCCTTGATAACTACTTTCTGCGGTACGTTTGGCCCGTACAGCAGGCACGATCAATATTTTTTCCGATTCCCCGAGCGCGTGATCTCGGGGCGGATTGCGCCACCGCGCTTCCTGTTGGACAATCGTTCTCTCCTGGAAGCCCACATTCACGCGTTGGTCTTGCAGATCTCAGACCTGCGGCTGCCGCGGAGGATCCGCGAATATATACGAATGGATAGCGAGGAGGTCATCGACGCGGGGCTGCCGATGATCGAGAGCTTTGCAGAAGAGGTCGAGCGCAAGGTCTCAAATGCACAAGAGCCCATCGAGGATGCGGCCCGAAACGCCTTCGGTCAATATCTGGATCGGGCTTGCTTTCTGGAGGAGGACGTGAGGCACCTCATAGAGAGATTCGCCGAGGAGTTCGACCGTGCCCATGACGACTTCCGCAACGAGTACCAGCGGCTACAGGAGGAGCTGCAAGAGATCCACGCGCGGCAGGCCCACGCGGGTGTGACTCGGGAGGACGAGATCCGTCAGCGAGCAATCGGGGGGCGGCTCTCCGATATGCGCGACGGAAAGGGTGACTTCTACCCCTATCGCTACCTTGCTTCTCGCGGCTTCCTACCGAACTATGCGTTTCCGAGGCGTGCATCGAACGCCTTCTTCACAGACCGAAAGGAGAGCAAACCACGCGCGCGTGCCATCGCTCTCCGCGAGTTTGCTCCGCTGAATATAATCTATTTCCGCGGAGGGCGCTATCGCGTAATCAAGGCCCAACCTCGATCCCGTGGACAGGCACAGCACTGGAGCCGGCTGAAGACGTGCGAGTGTGGGAACTTCTTCCTCGGCGATCAGGTCAGGGAGGCTGGCGCCTGTAGCGTCTGCGGGCGGGATCTGCTCACTATCCATGCCTGGAACCGCGTCCTGGAATTGCCCGACGCCGTGGCTCGCCGCTCTGGCCGCATATCAGCGGACGAGGAGGAGCGAACGCGCCGGGGATTCAATGTCAGACCTTACTATCGCCTCGGTTCTACCACGTATCATGGCCGGATCGTCGTAAACGGTGACGTAGAGATCGGGTCGTTCATAGGCTCGCACCTTGGAGAGCTTCTACTCGTTAATCTCGGATTCCGCGCCTCCCCAGAAACTGGATTCCGTTACTGCGATCGCTGTCGGAGCTGGATTGCAAGTGAAGGGGGTGAGGAGGCTCACGTGGATGAAGAAGGTCGTAATCGCTGCCCGGCCGGAGGTACAGAGGAGGACATACGCCGTGAGGTGCTTCTATATGTCCAGGGAAACCATGATCTTGTCGCTCTTGAAGTCCAGGTACCACCCGATGACCGAGAGCAGTTCGGCTGGTCCTTAGCCTACTCTCTCCTGGGAGGTTTCCAGCTCGCCTTCTGCGCCGAGGAGTCGGAGTTGGGCGCTCATCTCTTCGAGGTTCCTGGCCACCCCTCCCGAAGGCGCATCCTGCTCTACGAGATGGACGAGGGAGGCTCGGGAATGCTGCGGAACTTGTGGGATGGGGAAGGATGGCGGCGGACGGCACGTCGCGCCCTTGAGTTGCTCCATACTAGTCCCGAGACCGGCGAAGACGAAGCCGATGCCTGCGAGAAGGCCTGCTACGATTGCCTGCTTTCTTACTACAACCAGCAGCTCCATGACGTGCTCGATCGGCGGGCGGTGGTCAGGTTCCTGCTGCGGATGCTATCTGCGGATCTATCGCTAGAGGACGAAGGTAGCGAACTGACCTGGCAGAGACTCATGGAGCAAGCTGTCGGAGGTGAGCCCAAGGTGATTGAACAACTCGAGCGCCGTGGATTTCCTCTTCCTATTGGGCAACACAAAGTGGTCCGAGACGCAGAAGGAGTTGCAGTCACTGAAGCTGATCTGCTCTTTAAGGGAAAACTTGTGGTATGGGTGCACGAGCCAATCCACCGTCTTGAACATGTGGCGCGCCATGATTCGGCCAAGGAACGAGTTCTCCGTTCGCTCGGATATCGGGTTATCAAGATCTGGACTGAAGATCTTGAGAAAGGCTTGCGAGATCTTGCCTTGCGACTGGAACGTCCGGATCTTGTGAGTTGAATTTATTTCTTGCAATCAGTGTTTGCGATTAGGAATTGCACCAAGCTCGATATTAGGCATGGAAGCCGGAAGTTGAGATGCTGGCTTAAGCCGGACGGGCGTCGCATTGAGATATACGACTTGGGGAGGGATTCTTCTCATTCACTAACTATGCAGATTGGGAGGGTGAAATAATAAAATTCAAGGGAGATCAATAAATAGTTGCACCACATGCGTCTTCATATCTTGTTGGTGAAAGCGATCGTTTGGATAATCGCCTTCCCCCCTGGCAAAAGCTATTGAAATTGATGACTGAATTACTGTTGATTTTGTTAAGACTATACTAACGGTACTTTAATGTTTGATCGTGAAAATTAAGCTATGTCTTAAGACTTGGAATCTGACATTATAATAACAGTACTCTGTCAACTTAAAATGATCTCCGTATCGATTTCGTTAAAAAAAGGAGCTCTATATGACATATTATCGAGCAATCGCTCATATTTTATGGGAATTGCCCTTTCCACTACGCTTATTACCAACGCCCTTTTGGGTATGGGAGCCCTCAGAGGGAGTCGCACTCTTTGATCCCAGGTCTGATGTAGGCGAACTTGCTTGGAAACGCAAATCTAGCTTTCTACAAGCCGGCGAGGTTTTCGAGCATTTTGGGATAGACCCAAATTGCTACCCCAGTCGTAATTATTTCGTCACCTCTAAACTCAGCTCTGGAAAGGAAATTGGGACCGCACATATAACTGGAGGGAGGGAGGGAGGATTTGCGGAGGCGCGTCCATATACCGTCGCAAATATATTTCTATGTCTACGTCATCGTGATGAATACTCCTCGGATACAGTTTTGAAGCGTGCCGGCGATGCCTTGAATAATATCCTAGAAATAGATCGTTTCTTAACAATGGATCCTCTAGTTAGACCAATAGATGCTGATTCCGATTGCTATTATACGCTTGTCTCTGTTGCCGATGTGCCAAAAGATCAACAGAAAAATGACCCTAAGGCATTGTTGGCAATGAGTGACAGACTTCCTTTTGGATCGGTAATTGGGGAGAGTCGAGCGCACTACATAGGTTTAAACAGTTATGACGATTTAATATCTGACAGAGCTATTTCGAAAGAGATTCTACGACATTTTATTTCCATGGTTTTAATCCCCCATGCCCTTGAGCTTTTTCACCAATTAATCTTATCAGCAATAAGAAGACTTAAACGGAATGAAAATGCGATGGCAGTACTCGATGCACAGTCTGCTTTCGAAAGTCTTGTTGCTGTTCTCGTTTATGAGAGTTTAATAAAACAGGGAAAATCAACCGACCAAATAGAATCTGAAATGGATCAAGGAGGGCCTCTTCATACGCTTCAGCGCCGTTTGGAAGCCTTGGATCGAATTGCGGTACAGCAAACAGCAGGAGGTGTGGAATCTAGGAGATTTTTAGGATCCACACAAGAAGCGCTTTGGCGTAGAGTACTTTACCGTTTAAGGAATCGGATCATTCACGAGGGAGTAAGAATTGTATCATTCGAAAATGCTAAAGAGGCTATCAGGGCTGGACTACATGCCATATATGTAATTCAAGACATGGTGCCTGAGTTTAATCGTAAACTAATTTGGTCAGGAGATACTCTTGAACTTATGCATATACGACAAAGTGCCGGGCGCTTATCGAGACTATTTGAAAACTGAAGGCGCCCTTTTTAGGAGAGGGGATTATGGGAATTCATGATTTGTATGGAAAGAAGGTGATGAAAAAAGCTTTTGGTGTAGAATACAAAGACCACGGATATCCAGTGCAGATAGTATATGGTGAAGGTGAACCGGCTAGAATCGACGGAACAATTGGAACTCAAATCGCAGTTGAAATTGAATCCCGAACTTCCAAGCAGGTTCGAGGCGCAATTCTTGACCTCATCTGTCATCGTTATCCCTTCAAACTTCTGGTAATTCTCCCTGTCCACATGTCAAATCCAGAAGTCGCTGTAGTTCAATACAGAAATATTCTTTCAAGATTTATAGATAAGAATAAGTTCAACGTAGTGCTTTTGAAAGGTTCTGGTTATATGTCAGATATAGAGCATGACGTTACTTGTGTGAGAGTTGTAGCACAGAGATTGCAGAATTATGAGGCTTAAGAAGTGATTGACATATGCCGACTTTGTCGCAATCCCAAAACGATGAAGGACTCCCATATCCTTCCAGAATTTGTATTTCGACCAACATATGATACATCTAGAACTGCAGTCTTAATAGACCTCGAACATGAGAGAAGAAGAAAAATGCAAAAGGGTTTCACGGAGCGCCTATTATGTCTCGAGTGTGAGGGTCGGATAAACGTTTGGGAGACGTATTTTTCTCGAGTATGGTTTCATCGAACTCATCGATTGCGACCAGATAGACTCCAAGAGAAAGGGATTGTTATCAAGGGACTCTGCTATACTCGCTTCAGGCTATTTCACCTATCAATATTATGGCGAGCAGGGATTTCTCGCCTTTCTGCATTTCAGTCTGTTAGACTTGGTTCGCATGAAGGTAGAATTAGAACACTCCTCTTTGAAGAAGAGCCGGGCGATCCGGATGTCTATCCCTTCTTTGGGATTGCTCAAAGAGTCCCGGAAACCAACAAATTCCAGGACCAGCTTCTAAAAGCTCCGGATGCATCTCGGCTCGATGGACACAGAGTTTATGTCTTTATGTTTGGCGGTGTAATGTGGTGTTACCTCGTCTCGGGAAACCTAGGTAGCTTCTCTATGCCACTCACATTTACAAAAGACGGGACTCTGACACTTGCTGTGCAGGACTGGAACGAAGATCCATATATTCAAGAGCTCGCGAAGAGATTAGCAATAAGTTCAAAATTGTCGAATAAGTAATCAGCCCAGCTTAAACGGTTTTGACACTTTTTGAACAAGAATCGGTTAGGTTAATCCTGAAATCATTTGAGACCTTATATCTCCAATTCTTCGGAACGCTCCTTTATTTAGCAGAAGGAATCCCTTTTAATGTTTAGTCATATGGGGTTCATAAGGTTCTTGTTCTCTTGCGATAAGCCATCTGTGCTGGTGACCACGGGACATCCAAGGGCCAATCCCCCACATTCCTTAAATTCGCCCCAGTATATTGATAATAAACGACTTGGATAGGTGCATTGACTTATCACATTCTCATTATATGCTTGAATAAGAGGTGACAAATTGGCGGAAACAGCAACGTTATGTTGGTTACGTCCGTGTATCCACTATAGAACAAGTTCGCGAGGGCGTTTCCTTTGAAGCACGAGGAGAACGGATCTGCGCCTTGGCTATCGCCAAAGGCTGGGAGCTCGCATGTGTGATCCAAGACAAGGGGTATTCCGGTAAGGACCTTAACCGCCCCGGCATTCAGGATCTCATTAAGCGCTGCAAGGCCGGTGAAATCGACATCGTCATCGTCTACAAGGTCGACCGCTTTACCCGGGCAGCCTACGAGCGATACGCCACTCTGACACCTTTGGATTAAAGTCCGGATCTCCTTAATTAGCACACAATCTATGCTATCCATCAATCCTTGGCATTTTTTACTTTATTCCTGAATTAAATCCATGTCCGAAAACTCCCTGCCGCACTGATCAAACCTATAGATCGAATGCTTCTTCTTTATCGGTTGAGATCCTGGCCCTTCGCTAACCCACTGTGTGGTGAATATCCCAGGGAGCTTTCGGGTTCTACTAAATAAACAAAATGGACAACGGATGAGAATTTCGCAGTCCATCATGCGCCTTTTCTAAGTGAGGCCAATCGCGCCCTCTGTGTACATGGCGGCATATCACAAACAGGAGGCCCGGATGATATTGGGCCTCCAGGGGCCTCAGCCTAGATGACCAGCCTATTTTTAATCAATAGGTGGAGCGTTCGGGCGAAATAAGCTCGAGCCTATGTGACAATTTCTTATTAATTTCCCTAACGATTACTTGCTTTGAAATTCTGTATTTAGCTTTCATCCCTGGATAATTATTGTACAAATAATCGAGTTCCCGCTTCTGCCTAACAGACAGGATGGCTATCCTATAGCAATTCGGTCGGTTATTTCTAGCTATCCACTGAATCACACTTTCCGCTCGAAACAGTAGTTTTCCGCCAATCTCAATTTGGATGAAAGGAAAATTGCGATATTCCATCCATCTGTGTAATGTAGTTTTATTCAGATCTAATATTCTTTGAATTTCTTTGGATGAAAATAGTTGCAATTCATCGCTAACCTTAAGAAGATTTGATCTAATGACGATCGCATTTTTTCCTAAAGGGTGACATTCATGTTGATGTAGCCATTTTACAACTTGCTTTCTATAAAATACGTAGCTGCAAATTTCATTCTGGCCAACATTTATATGAGGAAGCTTATGAATTGTCACCCATCTTCTTAGCGTTTTTTTTGTTATGCCCAATTTCTTACATAATGTACCCTCTGTAATAATTTCTTTATTCTTATATTTCAATAAATCTTTCGGCTCCATTTTCAATCCTTTCCAGATTATGCAAATATCTTTGAGTGGTTTCGACAGATTTATGTCGCAAGGCATCCTTGACCTGAAGCACTGGGGCTCCAGATTGCAGCGAGCATGTAGCGAAGAAATGTCGCAGGCTGTGTGCGGAAAGCCTCCGATTGTTGGATTCTATTTTCTCTTTATGGTTGCATATTATTCCTCTTACTGCTCTGGTCGTAAGTCTTGATTCCTTATTTCGATTGCTGAGTGAGACAAAAAGAGCTGCTTGTACTGGAACTTGGCCACGGTCCTCGAGATATTCCAATAGGGGAGTGAGGGATTCCTTCGTCAGAAGTACGAATTCATCCTTTGCTTCTCTTCCTTTGCCTTTGATATAAAGAATTCCCTCCTCTCCATTAATTCGAAGATCCCCATAATTTGCGCTCGCAACTTCAATAGTTCGGAGGCCGGTCCTTGCCATGAGATTAATAATCGCATAGTCTCTCTTTCCCCGCTGGGTGGATGTGTCAATTGCGTTTAGAATATCTCGTATTTCATGCTTCGAGAAAGCATCCCGTAAATGTCCTGAGGCTTGTTTGAATCCTTTAATATCCTTGGCTATGTTCGGATAATATCCAGACTTTTCAAAGAACATGAAGAGCCGCTTGATGCCGACCAGATAACTATTAACTGTATTGGGGGAAAGATCCTTAGAGCGCAACCATGACTTGAATCTGATCAAGGTCTCTACGGTAGGTGTGGTTATCAGCTTTTCATCCATCCATTCCAAAAAGTACCTTGCTGCTTTTGCATAGAGTTCTTTTGTTGAATCCTTGCAATCCAGGCTGCTGATGAAGCGGGACATTAAAAATCGGGCTTGGGCCGAAGCGACAAATGAGCTTCTGGCCAGGCCTTCCCCGGCTGGATAATCAGTGAGTTTTTGTAATGCACATTCTAGCATTTTAGGCCTCCGGTTTTTTCTGGAAAAGATTACAATGCTATACAACTAATATAAGCTCTAAATTATTATTTGTCAATAATTTACGTGTAAATACCAAGTGATGTATTACCATAGTTAGCAATTGGGTTCAGGTGTATGTTGCGCGTGGTCTGTCGCTGGATTGACAGGGTACGGATCCCGTTCGAGGGCACCACAGAGCCTCCTCCCAAAAATATCTACACACACGGACTGGCCTATTTCCGTTAATAGACAATAACGGAAATAGAATCCAGCCTAAACAGCAGTGGGATCCAATAAATTTTCACCCCCCCACCCCAGTGGTGCCACCCCCGCGACATCATTATACCTCCAGCACTTTTTACATATCAAAATCTCAACACGGCCCCCCTTCAACTGCCAATGATGTCGCTTCAACTCCAATCCAGCCCTAAACTATTGATAACTTAACAATAGTAAGCGTAATGCACACTACAATTTCGGCATAAATTGAAGTAGCCCGCGAATACCTTGGCAACCTTACTCTCTTTTTGGAAGTAAGATTGCCAAGATTGCCAAAGATTTGGAAGAGCGAGCTGGCCACCAAGAGCCAGCGAGCGGTAGTCAGCGAGAGCCCGAGCTGACAGCAGGTAGCGCTAGATAAGCTATATTTAAGCTCTATTATAGAATCAGCTCTATATTATCTTATATAAGATTATATAGACTATTTATTGGGCTTATTAAGAAGCTAATAAGAGGGATAGATAGAGGGGGAGTATGAGGGGGAGAAAGGAAGGGAGAGCGGGCCGCATCCTATTATTGTCTGTAGATCACTCGTTGGTTTTGAATCTTCTTTCCTTCGTTGCCCAATGCTAGCCCGCGACATTCAGGCCACCGTAGTTGAAATCCACCCAGATTTATTAACCCATCTATTTTTGCCAGCCCCTCGCTACAGATATCATATGCATAGATCCCGCAAAATTCTCTTTTGTCCGGAGTTGTATGAAAATCAATTATAAATAATAAATGTAGCGAAATTGATCACATAACAGTGGCCGTTTCGACACAAATCATCTCGAGTTTAGTATATATGACCTCACGAGGCTCAGAGCCGCAGTAATCTAAAGTACATTACAATGAATATTGTTAACTTTTTCATAAAGCACATATTATTTTGGATTCATGAATGAATTGTACAT
>Ga0180438_10005574_pt1 | contig 17402 bp, 15 predicted proteins | sample SS_ome_12_FD_132455 | JGI IMG/M metagenome (GOLD analysis project Ga0180438, IMG submission 132455) | Hypersaline lake sediment archaeal communities from the Salton Sea, California, USA - SS_3_D_2 metaG | ecosystem: Environmental > Aquatic > Non-marine Saline and Alkaline > Hypersaline >...
AGAAAATCGCTTTTTAAATGGGCCAGCCTTAGGATATCCCCGCGTGATATGGGACTATTTGACTGGATTAGACCGAGCGTCCGGGCTTTTGCCTTGTCAAAATATGTGAATTGAACATGCTTTTCAAAAAACCCGGGTAGGTCAGCTTTCAAGTATTCAACGATTTTGACCGCCTGAATAAATGCTTCGGGTTCTATGGCCGTTGATTCTGGCATGTCGGCAAGCTGCAAAAGGGCTGCTATTTTGATCGTTGCCACTTCAAGGCGCTGGAAACAGGCTTGCATTTCTGGCCGTTCAATCGCGAGGCTTTGCCGCTGATGTTCGGTCCCCCAGGATTCTAAATGTGAGAGAATGGGTTCAAGCCTTATCTCTTTGGGTTCAAGCCCATATATGGACCGAAGCCTTTTTAATATCTCGGAATTCAATAGAAATCGCCCCGGGAGACGGAAAGGCCTTTCTTTCTCATCGGGTGCTGATACCATCAGAAAGCGCGTCCATAGGCCGCCGTAGAAATCATTTTCACGGCCTGTCATCATGGATATCAGCCAGCTTTGAATGCCAGCGGCAAGGATTGATATAGACGGGAAGCTTACGTCAAAGGGATCCTCGCCTCTTGTCACCCGGCGAAATCTCGATTTTGCATCGTATAGGTCCGTCAAGAGACTTGGAAGAGCCTTGTTATATTCTGATCCAAAGGCAAAGCCCCCTACCTGGATGAGCTCTCGCCACAGGATGAGGCCGCAGCAATTCGTTGTCAGGTAGCTTAAAAAGGCCTCGGGCGTGAAGCTTTCCGGGAATATAACCTCAGGATCTATTTCCGCTAAATAATCATTGACAATATCCAGCACAACCGATTTCCGGCAAATAGTTGAAGGTGCAAGAAGCAAGAAATATAGATTAAGCTGTGTCCGGCGCGGGTATGAAAACCAGTGAGAATTCAAAAGCCCGCTCAGAATTCCCAGACCGGAAAACAGGATAAATATATAAGGTGCATCCGTAACCCGGGAGATCGAATCAGTCCAGAGATTAAGGAAGGAATTGTCAACCTCGAGTCTCTTTTGATGCTTTGGTTTTTGCTGTAATTCATGGATTGCCCTCAAATCCGGGGGCATATAAAGCTCTGAAGCTCTTAAGAGTTTCCGAATGGCCGTTATCTTTTTCGGCCTGTCAGAATACCAATTTAAAAAATCACATATATCAAACTCATATTGCTCTGATGGAAGAGAACAAATTTTAATCTCGCTGGCCGTTCCCCAAAGAGAGGCCGCGACCTTTTCCGCGTTATCCTCTTCCCCTATGTCATAGGCGATATAGACAAGCTTTCCTTCAAACCAGCGCGTTAACTCTTCCGGCCAGCTCGAGGCTCCGTATGGCCCGGACGTTGATGCAAACCCGAGATCCGCAAGGGCGTCCGCGTCTTTCTCACCTTCGCAGATAATGACTGAAGATGAGTCTTTCCACTTTGGCAACCTGTAAGGAATAGGCGTTATTCCTTTAAGGTTATATGCGGCCCTCCCCCCTTCCATGCGCTTAAATCTGAAGCTTTTAGGTTCAAGGCGCTCTTTCTCAAAAACCAAATCACCATTTTCATTTTCATATTTATAGCAATCTACAACCTTGTTACTCTTATTCGAGCTGCTATTGAATTGCTTATGGTCGCTCATTAACGATTCTCGTACAATCGCCCCCTGTCAGGGTTTCAGCTCTTCAACTGCATTCATCACCCTAGTTGCTTCTCTTAATTTTGCGTGTACCTTGCCAGAAATGATCGTGGCGTTCCTGATGTTTTCTTGTCGGCAATCTTCTTCTAGGCACCAAAATCTTTTCAGAAGATCCAACAACTCCTCCAGGGCGAGATCCTTAATAAGCTCCTCTTTCTTTTTTCCGATTTCCCTGTTCTCTTTGGTATACCCTCCCTTAAGCACATCGACCCCATCAAACAGACGTTCCTCGATTTTTTTAATTGCCCTTCTTTTCTTGTTAATCATAAATCTTCTCCTTTTTCGTCTCTCGGCCTGATGGTCCTGTTTTCAAGAAACCTCTCCAGGTCCTTCCGGTCTATCCGAATCCCAATCCCCGGGATTTTGCAGAAAGGAATTTTCCTGCTGGCCGTTAATCGATAAACGGTTTTCAGATGAACCCTCAGGAATTCCGAGGCCTCACCTGCTGTCAACCATCTTCTTTCTTCTGGCATTTTTTTAATCTCCGTTGAAAGCATTCACCCTTAAAGTAAATCCTTTTCGGTTGGCTGTCATTTGCACAAATAGACTTTTTTTTTCTGAATTGTGGAACTAAATGAGAGGCCGGAGATTATATGATAAGATAGGAATAATCTGGGAATACTAACATATAATTAAAATTGGGATTTTTTTCACTTAGATCAACCACAAGAGGTAGGAAGGTCTCGTTAAAGAATTCGCGACATGGCCAGTTCTTTTTGTTTATAACCTCTTCAAGCAATTTTTTGGGAATGATATTTATTTCATTTCTTTTGCGCCCAAAAACTGCAGCCCCACGACTTGTTGCATAATGACGAAAATCATATGATCTGTAATACTCCCCCCATCTTTTTTTGTGTTTGAAAAATTGATTTTCCAAATATGCGGGATCTGAATAGTTTTGATGGGGCTTTAGATCGCAATATAATTCATAAGGAGAAAGAATTCGCCAGAACCAATCTAATAAATTGGAAAGGACGGTCCAATCTATCTTTTTATTGTAACCCTCAGGAATTCTACGGTTGCGCTTTTTTAAAAAGGATTCATAATCTTTTAGAAAAAACACCCACATAGCAAAAGCCAAATTTCTCTTGCTAATAGAAATTCCCCTTTTTGCTAAACGTAAATTAAAATCAATTTGTTTTAGATATTTATTAATTAAATCAAAAAAAGATTCCAGTTCATATTTATTTCTGAATTGGTTTTCAAATTCTTTATAAGGTATTTTATTATATTGTCGTTTCTGGTCTGTTTTTCCAAGAAATAAAACATCATAATCAATTATTGTTTCAATGACTCTTTTTTTTAAATTTAAAAATCGCTTTTTCAGGCCATTTAAAACTTTTGCGTCATATTGTTTACGGATAGACTTCGTTCTTAATCCAGAATAGTAGTCTTGCTCCCACCTGCAAATTTTTTCAAGCCAAAATTCTTTGGAAGGAGAATTCATTTTTTTTGTTTTTATCTTTTCCTTTTTGATAAAATCCTCATGCTCTGGATCGCAAAAAAAATTCACCCGAATGCGGAACCTGGTAAAAATACTTATTAATATAAAAGCAAACGGGTATAATCCAACGTCAAATTTTTTCAACAAGAAATTTTCTAGCTCTTGTGGCGTGAGCTCAGTAAGATGTTTTTGCATTTCTGCCTCCCTAAGCAGCACCCCCAAAAGAAAGCCGGGCCAGGCGGATAGGGATTCTCCGCTTTTCGGGAGCTACCCTAGACCCGGGATTTAATTCCATCATCATATAAAAGCTAAGGCCAGAGAAAACGGTTGTCAAGACGCCATTTTCAAGTGTCGACTTTTTGGCGGGTTTTTTACAGAATCGGGCTGAAAACCGCAGAATTCCGTTGAAATGGGGATTTGATAAAATTCCGCATAAATTACTGATTTTCATGGGATTAAGGGGAGATTAAATGGTACGCCTGGAGCGATTCGAACGCTCGACCTTTGGTTCCGGAGACCAACGCTCTATCCACTGAGCTACAGGCGCACCTAAGGTCTAATTCATTGATATCAAAAGGGATGCAAATTTACAAGGATTTTCTCGTTTGGTTCCAGTCACTGATTCCGATTTATTCCGGTCTCTTTTTGCCGGATTTCGGAATCCGGGCACACTGAAGCGACGCTGGATTACTTAAAAAGAATAAGCCATCATGACTTTTCTCGAAAAGAGAGGTGGACAAGATGGCCAGTCATGAACCCAAAAAATAATGATGCCCATAAATTGCTGGATGAAATACACAGTCGGATCACGGAGGGATTTGATACACCTGACCTCAAAGAGGCCAAAGCCCTGCGCCAAGAGTTAAAGGGCTGAAAATAATTTACGGGATTCCAATTCCCTATAATTCAGGGATCCTCAGAGTCTTTTTCAGCGAATTAAATAAAAAACCCATCAGAATTTCCAATCCGCAGGAAACCTTTCTCTCACAAACTCCGTCTGCATAAATGAACTATAAATACACAGGCAATATGGATAAAAATTCATGATCAAAAACTACATCAAAATCGCTTTAAGGAACATCATAAAACACAGAGGATTCTCATCGATCAATATTGCGGGGCTGGCGATCGGGATCGCATGCAGTATCCTCATCTTGGTTTTTGTGGCGCATGAATTGAGCTATGACACGTTTCATGATAAAGCCGATAGAACTTACCGAGTTGCCGTGAGGGCTTCGATCGGCGAAACAAAGATTAACCAGACCAATTCCTCGTCTGAAACATTCCGGAAGCTGCTCGAGGATTTCGCCGAAATAGAAGCGGGTGTCAAATTTTTGAACCTGGGGAGAACTCCCATCCAATTGGGTGATAAGACTTTTTTTGAATCGCAATTTTTTGCCGTCGACGAGACATTCTTCGATGTCTTCACTTTTCCCTTGATACATGGCAATCCAAAAACGGCTTTAAAGAATCCGAATTCCATGGTCGTCACCAAGGACATCGCCTTAAAATATTTCGGGATAGCGGATGCAGTGGGCAAAATTTTAAGAGCGGATTTCTCCTTCGGCCCGGGGAGCGTCGACTTCGAGATCACGGGAGTCTCCGAGAATGTTCCTGGAAATTCTCACTTTCATTACGATCTTTTGGCATCATCAGCGACTTTCCCTACTTTAATCAACGATACCGGCTTCACTTCCAACGCTTTCATTTCGTACATACTCCTTAAAGAGGGAACGACCCAAGAATGGTTTGACGAACAATTGAAGGCTTTTACCCGAAAACATATGGGTGGGGAGCAATTCGACGCATGGATCGCCAAGGGAAATTCCTGGGAATATTTTTTGCAGCCACTCACAAAAATCCATTTAACCTCGGACCTGAACGGAGAATTCGAGGCAAACGGCAACGAGACATATGTCTATATATTTTCCGTTCTCAGTATCATCATCCTGTTGATCGCCTGTATTAATTTCATGAACCTGTCCACAGCAAAATCATCGCTCAGGGCCAAAGAAGTCGGGATGAGAAAAGTCGTAGGATCGGGCAAAAGCAGGCTGGTACTCCAGTTCCTCAGCGAATCCATCGTTTTGAGTTACATTGCACTTGCCATAGGAGTTATATTGGCAATCGTTCTCCTGCCCTTGAGCAATAATCTGATCGGCAGGCAGATCGACATTCAATACTTCAACACTCTTGGCATAATCCCCCTATTGTTAGCGCTCGGGTTTATCGTAGGAATCATATCAGGATCATACCCAGCCTTTTTCCTCTCGTCCTTCAAACCCATCGCAGCCCTCAAAGGAAGCAAAACCAGCGGCAAAACCGGATCATGGTTGAGAAACACACTTGTTATCGCTCAGTTCACGATCTCCATATTCCTCATCATCGGAACTCTGGCCGTCAATCAGCAACTTAAATTTTTCCAGAATAAAAAATTGGGATTCGATAAAGAACAGGTTTTGGTCATCAACAATCCCGGTTCTTTGGGGGATAAGACCATTCCTTTTAAAGAAGAACTTCGAAAACAGCCCGATATTGTCAATGTTTCAGGTTCCACCACATTGCCTGGTCAGAGTTTCAGAAATTACGGATTCGGAGCCGAAGGTGTTGATGAACAATTTACGCTGAATCTTTGCATTTGTGATTACGATTATCTCGATACCCTGAAGATAGATATGGCTCGGGGGCGATTCTTTTCCAAGGAGTTCACGACTGACTCGCATGCAGCAGTGCTCAACGAAAAGGCTGTGGAATTGCTGGGCTGGGAAGATCCGATCGGGAAGAGAATCAATAACTGGGCCCAAAACAAAGGCGATTTTGTCGTAATAGGTGTGATCAAAGACTACCATTACGAATCACTCCATCAGGAGATAAGACCACAGGCCCTCTTCTTATCCACGGGTTATTACACAAGCGTCGAGAGCTTCATATCCGTACGTCTCAACACTATAAATATATCAGAGACAATACGCCGCATCGAAAATACTTGGAAAAGATTCGCTCCTCAGACGCCCTTCCAATATTCATTCCTCGACAGAGATTACGAGAATTTATACATCAATGAAAGGCAGACCAGGCAGCTGTTCTCGATTTTCTCTTTCCTGGCGATATTCATTGCCTGTTTGGGCCTGTTTGGGTTGGCCTCTTTTATCGCCGATCAAAAAACCAAGGAAATAGGTATCAGAAAAGTTTTGGGAGCCTCGGTAGTTAAGATCGTCAAAAATCTGAACGGAAGCTTTTTGAAATGGGTTCTGATAGCCAACCTTATTGCTTGGCCTATCGCATGGTTTGCAATGAACAGATGGCTGGAAAATTTCGCCTATCGGATCGGCTTGTCCTGGTGGATGTTCGTTTTGGCCGCCGTCTTAGCCGTGATCACTTCATTGATTACCGTAAGCTTCCAGACAGTTAAAGCCGCCCTCAAAAACCCCATCGAATCTATACGATACGAATAAAATGTAAATTGTAGTAAAAGGGGTAAAATGGTAAAGCGGGAAGGGTCCACAGCAATTATATCGTGAGATTTCGGATTCAGCAGCTGCTTTTGCCTCTTGGATAAAGCGTTTCTTTGCATCTATATCGAGTGTTAACTCTTGTGATAAGAATTTAAGAGCAATAGTAGGATCTAACCGAGTATCCTTCGCCCTATAAACAACACCCATGCCACCTTCACCGGGCTTTCCGATAATCTTATACTTGCTGGCAACGACAGCACCTTTCTTGAATCCCCTGGCAGGTGCTCTTAAAGTTTTAGTAACAGTGACCTCCTTGGAAGGCTTGAGGAGTGCTGCACATTTACCGCAATAGAATGTATCATCTGGAGTTTTGGTCGTTCTCTGTCTATTGGAGGGCGGAGTCCATCTAGAACTTGGTCGCTTGGAAATCTTTGGGAATTTGTGTCGCTTTTTGATTCATGACCTCGCCGGTTTCGGTGTGATACCTTCATTCTAGGATGACAATAAGGAGCAATTGAGAAAAATTATGGGATATTGCTGCAAGCCCAAAAACGGAATTCTTTTAAATTGATAAATTGTTATCCCGCCGAATTCATAGTGAAGGCCCTTGAACCGTCTCTTCTTTTTACGAAATTTCCTAATTCTGATTGAAGCAAGATTCTAACGCTAAAAACCATATTTTTGGGAGTAAAATGGTCAATCTAAGGGCTATATTGTGCTGCTTTTTTCAGTAATTCAATTATTTTGAATAAAATAGAACAGCCAAACTACAAGAAAGAACAAAAAAGATCACTGGCCGCGGAAGAGGTTGACCAGCTGCACGCGGTTTTTCACACCGGTTTTCTTATAGATGCGGTAAATGTATTCCTTTATGGTGTGGGGGGAAAGATAAAGCTCGTTTTCGATATCCCTGCTGCTCTTCCCGCTGCAGATAAGACGGGCGACCTGCTGCTCGCGCTGCGTGAGCTTGTATTTTTCAAACAAGTGCTCCATCAAAACACTCGTACCCACCGGACTTGTCTCTTGAGGAAAAACACTCTTGACAAAGGCCTTTAGCCGGACGAGAGACACAAGATTGATCGCATAAAAAAGAACCGACTTGAAAAGAAGATATTCCTCCAGATTCAGCACTTCGAACAATTGAAATGCATCCAAGCACATCGAAGCGGTGAAAATCAGGAACAAAAACAGCGATAGTGTTTGCAACTCCTTTGACTGAAAAAAGAGCAAGAAAACTAAAAAATAACCCCCCAAAAAAAATGAGATGGCAATTCCTGCCAGAGAAGCAGCATAGTAGGGGATTCCCTCCGCTTCAGGACTTATAAGCGCATAGACAATTTGACTGGAGATCAACCCTGCAAAATATATCCAGAACAGAATCCGCCATTTGATTGACCAGCTCTTTTCTAAAAGAGTAAAAATCAGTCCGATAAAAACATAAAGGATGAAAGCGGTCAAAATCGATAGCACAAAGTAATAGCTGAAAGAGAAGGCGTTACGAGCATTTAAATACGATTGGTTCATCAGATTGATCTGAATATAGTTGAAACAAAGACCCAAAAACACAGCAATATTCAGAAGGATCAAAAGCGCTGCATGGAACTTCAAATAGCGGATAGGGAAACGGTGATAGAGCAAAATGGCGTGTGCGGACGCGGCCATGCCCACCCCAAATGCCAGGATGATGAGGACAAGGCTCAAGTGCCCCATTTTAACGGGATTCCTTTTTCGGCCTATTCATTTTGCTGTCAACGGCAATTTCTTGCCTAAAGATGATTGGGTTATTTTAGTACACAGCCTCATTAATAGCAATGAGCAGAAGGCCGGCGAACAATGATCTCGTGGTAAGGCATTGGATGATGTGACACAGGATAAAATAGATCCCCGCTATCCTTCGTGCCTTGCGTTTAGAGAGTAGATACTCCGCGCCATGACTCACGTATTTATACGTTGGTCAATGCCCGTTATGTGCCATGAAGCAAGAAGGGGAGTCCGATAGCCGGGAAGTTCACTCTCGTCCGGAGGGGCTGGAAGGAAGATTGAGGAAATCTCGCACATGCGTGAAGAACACATTTGCACACTCGTGCCAGTAATGACCACACCCCTTGAGCAAAACGAACTCCACCTCAGCACTCGATAGCGCATCTTTTGTGGCCATGGCCATAGGCAGGCCGAAGGGATCATCTTCACCCCACAGCAGCAAAACAGGGAGAGTGAGCTTGGCTGCATCCGCACTGAGATCCCAGTCTCCCAGTGCCTCCATAGTCTGCTGGTACGCAACCGCATTAAAATCCGTGTTTTTCAATCCCACAGGCATAGGGAAGTCGGGATCGGAAAAATAGGCTGGAAGGATGAGCTCTATCAAATTTTTGTCGTTTTCAGGACGAGTTTTAGGTATGACACCTTGATCCTGTAGCATGGCAATCCGTTTATTCAGCTGCGTTTGACCGGCCTCTACGGCCTCCCGAATGGGTGGACCGCTTGCCATCAGAATGATTGAGCTGACGTTTTGGGGAAAGACAGCCGCATAACGCATGGCGAGGATTCCTCCCCAGGAATGGCCGAGGAGATGGACTTTCTCAGCCCCCACTGCCTGCCTAATAGCCTCGACATCTGAAATATATCCAGCTAACCCATAGCCCCCGTTGAAAGGATCTGTTGATTGACCCGTGCCGCGCTGGTCATATGTCACCACTGCAAACGCAGCGCCAGCAAGCCTTTCGAGATCGCGCATGTAGCGGCTCGATTGTCCCGGTCCGCCATTAATGGCGATGAGCACATTGTCTGAGGACAGATCTCCTGCTGTTCGTACAAACAAATTGACATTCTCGATAGAGACCTTGATTTCTTTTGTAATAGGTTTGGTGTTTTTGGCGGCTTGAATGCGTTCCGCCGAATCTAACACCGAATCCCCTACGATCAAAGCCAAAATAACAGTAAAAAACTTGATTTTAAACGGCATTATTTTCTCCTTTCTTTTTTTTCCACATGCGGTCACAGTAGAGCATCATGATTAAAACTCCGACCATCAGTGCATAAAAAGCATGGGTGCGTGGTATAAAACCCACGCCCGCATTCCAGGACGCATGAAGAAGAGCCACTGCCAAAATGCTTCCCCGAGTGCGATTGTAAAACCAGGTGAAGACAATTCCAATCTGTACGACCTGTAAAAGAACTAAAACAGGCCCAAAAACCTGCAATTGAGCGAACATAATGGGAATGTGCCAAAGACCCCACATGAATCCCAGAAAAAGACCGGCCGTTAGAGGACTCAGTTGCGCTTGAAGACGGCGGAGGGCAAATCCCCGCCATCCCGGTTCCTCGGCAGCCCCTCCACTGTTCACGAGATTGGAGACAAAGACAAGACCTATCAATAAGAGGACTATCTCGAATCCTTCGCCTTCAATGGAATACTGCGGCTCAGGGATATCTATGCCTATTGTTGAGTTAATAGCCCTCCCCATAAAGAGGAGCAAGGGTATTATGGTAACCGCAAGTATATACCATCCCGGATGGCCCTTAGGTCTGACCAGTGAGGAAAGGTGCTCTCTTACTCCCTTCTTTGGAGAGAACGCACTTGAGATGACAACAGCGGGAAGGAGCGCCATAAGCGCTCCGGCCGCAAACAGGAGGACATTAAAAGGCATGCTTCTGACCAGAGACGCAAACAGAACCAAATTGACCCAAGCTATGATCCATACACAGACAAATACGATAGCTCGCACGCGTTTTTTCGTCGGCCTCTGTCCTGGATTGATGACCGCAGACAGAAAAATACTTGTCAATGCAGGCGCGAAGGCTCCGACTGACACAAGAGGAGCGCGGTAGAGGTCATTTTCAGGAAACAGTCTCAATGCCAGGATAAACATGCTCCAGGATAAGGCGAAAGTCAGGATGAAAAAGGAAGTGACCGGATGGGTTTTTATGAATTTTTTTGATGTCATCGCACAGATATTATTTTCCTTTATTTATATGTTGACAATTGGAACAAACTCCAATTTCACAAAATAGGAACAATTTCCTACTTTTTGAGGTTTGATGTCAGGAGAAGAAGGTCTTCCTGCAGCGTTCCGGCTGACCGTTGAAACAATACGTGATGGTCTTCATGAAGATAAATGGATGGCGGTAAAAAGACAGGCAGGACGCTCACTCTCTTTGGCCGCCATCAGAAGATTTTTTTGGAGAACATGTGACGGAAGCGGCCTTTCGGCCGCAAAGATATCAATATAGTTATGTTTCACAATAAGTGCATATATTTATCAGTCTGTTTCGTAATATAACCGCTTATTATAATGCTGGTAAGTTTTATTTGCTGAATCTGGTATAATATCGCTGTTTCAAACGGTGCGCCCGTAGCTCAGCTGGATAGAGCAGTGGACTTCGAATCCAATTTTGGGATTGAGCTAAATCCTTTAAAATGAGCTAATTATATTTAATATCAGAAATTTACATTTTTTCTGTTTAAGATATGTTTAAGTACTTGGTTCATCACGTTTTTGGATACTTGAGTTGACGTAGGGGGACATCATATTAAGTGCTTTTACGTAGTTTTCGATGCTTTATGGTCACAATATGCACCAGAATCTTTTTAGTTTTATCTAATTCTTCAATCCCGCCAATCTCTCCCTGGCATCATCCACTTCAGCTATACCCGGGCCATCATCCTTCCATAGGGCGAGGAATTTCTCATTCAGATATGCAGTACCAATTTGACTATTTCAAATTCAGTTTCTCCAAAAGCTCATCAAACCTGGGATCAGAGCGGAATGGATCGAGGTGAGGAAGAACTTTTAACGTACAACAAGTCGGCTCGCGTTCTTTATATGCATCATTCCAATACTCAAAGGCTTTATCAAGGTCTTCAATTTCAGAGTAGGCCATAGTAAAGCAAGAGGCATGGATGTATTCTTTTTTCGAACGGTTATGAAGTTCCTGAAGCAGGCTTTCCGCCTTCTCTCTTTTTCCCAATTTGGAATAGACATAACTGAGCAAACCAACTGACCAGGGAAGCCCACCGGTAAGTCTAATGGCCTTTTTAAAACTTTTTTCTGATTCTTTATAATTTTTCTCGACGGCATAAGTAAAACCCATATGATAAAAAGCCATGCCGTAATCGGATTCTATCTCAAGGGTTTTCCGATACCACTTCATCGATTCATCATATCTTCGGGCGCAATAATAAATATGGCCCATATCGCAATTGATAACCAGAGAAAGGGGGTCAAGGTTCACGGCTTTTCTCATCTTTCTTATGGCTTCATCGAATCGGCCCATCCAACCCAGGAAAAGGGCATAAATCCAGTGAAAAAGTGCGTCACCCGGATTGAGTTCTATGGCCCTTTTTAAGCTTCTTTCAACAGCGGGCCAGTCCCAATCAAAGAACAAGCTGATAGAAGCCTTCACGCGATAGGCAAAGGCTGAATTGCTGTCTATCTCAAGAGCCTTTTCATTCAAAGATTTGGCTTTGGGGAAAACCTCTCTGGGCCAGCGCTGACCGCCGGAAAAATCCTGTGTAATTGCAATCGGGCGTCCCCCAGCCACCTGACGTACAACCAGATGCATTTGACCTACAGGTCCGGTCACAAAGGCCACCATCTTTCCATCCGGTGAGATATCGGGATCTATTTCCAGGCCTGGCTCGTGACTTATTTGCCGCATTATACCGATTTTCAGATTTTTCTGTGCGACACCCGGACGAAAAATGAAATAAGCCGCTATGGCTATGAAAATGACAAGGATATATACTGATAATAGGGCCCTTTTTATACTAAACTTCACGGATATTTCTTTCGACGTGAGAGGTTTCTTTTTGGAAATTACCTTCTTTGCCAGTAAACGCTCCCCATCCCTCCTGTTCCGAGCTTCTCAACGATTTCATAGCGGCCAGCGAATGTGTGCCCCTTCTTAGCTCTTGGGCGGGAGTTTCTAGAGTTTTGGTGACCTCTGGGATTTTCATTAATGGTAGTAACTGGGCTCCACATTCCTTACAGAATTTGGAGTCGGAAGTATTGTTGGCATCACATCTGGGACATTTGGTTGGCATCTTGCTTCCCCGAGTTTGCGGGGACAGAATATCAATTTCCAGAAGGAGCTGTCAATCGCCAGATTTATCAGATATGTCACTTAATTTATCTAGCCTAAATCGTGGAAGGAAAGTGGACTTCTCCCCTATTCCAAATTGTCACAGCTTGTCACGAAAAATGCTTAAAATCGCCTACGTTTCCGTACGATTGCTTAAACGTAAAATCGGTAGATTACCTCTGTTGGAAGTGATTACCCCTGTTGGCTTTCAACTTTCAATTAATGGTTCCGGAGACCAACGCTCTATCCACTGAGCTACAGGAGCAACTTATTTATAATCAACAACTTATAAATTTCTCGTTTTGGTTACTTTCAGGAAATGTGACTAAATTGCAACAATACGTTCCAGGCCCATTCTTGTCAACTGGCCATTTGTCCGGCCTTTTTTCCAACAGAGCCTTCGACCGCAGCCATCTTGCGTGAATCCGAAGTATGCGAATACCACACCGTCATCGGGATGCCTATATTTGACTTTGCTGACAGGATCAAATTACATAACGCCCCTGAATTACCCCTATAAATTGGACTATATCAGGTGTACTGGCTATCCATGTTCGTCCTCCTTTGAACACTGGGTTTCGGCCGACTTCTAAAGCACTGTAATTTTAAATTTGCAGCGTTTGCCACCTTTAAGGACCGAATCGATAAGCTCGACATCGACAGTGCGGCCGAACTTGAGTTCGTTCATCTCCTTAGCATAGCCGACCGAGCAGTGACAGAAAGTGGAAGAAAGCCCTTCTGGCTTGGATTCAACCATTGGGCAGAGACAGACATTTTCAGGGGATGGTCCGCCTGTTTCGGCACTGCTGTTGAATTGAAAATATATGACATTACCATCGATTCTGAATCCTTCTTGCTCGATGTTTTGACTAGCTCTCTCTGCCCATTTCTTGAAATCGACCTGTTTGATCTCCTGCTTGGTATCCCTAATCCACTCCCTGTAACACTCCCTTCCGTTTGCCATCATCAGTCTCTTTCGTGTTTTCTCATCAAGCGTCTGGTCCATGACATCGAAGAACCGTTTCACCCATCGGTCGGCATATTTCATACGCTTGACTGCTCGCTCTTTGGTCTGCTCACCGGGTTGAGCCTGAGGTTCCTCCTGGTATAGGGCGGCTTGTAGACTGCCAGCAGCGGCGCACAAACAGGTGACGCCGCCAATTTTCCCGGCTGCTTTCAAAAATGCTTTGCGATCCATTGTTTTGGTCCTCACATCTTCCTCCTTATTAAAATGAATCAATTCAATCCATTTAATGTTAAGGATCTCCCTTCGTTTATGTTTTTAAACGAAACCCTAAAACGTTTCCTGCTCATAGAACACTCCTTTCGTAGATGGACCTTTTTTTTTGCAACCTTTTTTATTTAAAATACATCTTATATATGTAACTTACATAAAAAGATATTTATTATGAAAGAGCTAACCGTTTTGGAACAAATTATCCTTTCTGTCATCTTAAATCTCGAGGATGGAGCTTATGGGGTTTCAGTACGACAAAAGGTTCAAAAAGTACTGGGTAAAAAACTAAACTATGGAACCCTATACAATACCTTAGAGCAACTCCTGAAAAAAGGCTATGTGAGGAAGACACAAGGCGACTCTACTCTAGATAGGATTGGCCGCCCCCGGATTTATTACGAGTTGACACCCGCTGGAGAAAAATCCTTGTGGGAAGCCTATAAGCTTCATACCACAATTTGGAAGACCATCCCTGATTTTGTAAAAAATTTCAAACCATGATCAAAAAGAAAGAGAATCCTCCCCGATTGGCCCGATGGATTCTCTCGCTCCAAGATCATTATGAGAGAGAGTACTCCATCACCGGCGACTGCAGCGAGGAGTATAAACAAATTGTTCGTCAGAAGGGAAAATCTAGCGCGCTTTTCTGGATCTGGATACAGGTATTTAGTGTGATGGTTTTGAGCTTTAAGCGTTCCCTTTTTTTTGGAGGAATCATGTTTTTCAACTATCTCAAGATAACTTTAAGAAACATCAAAAGACACAAGGCTTTTTCCTTTATCAATATAACCGGGCTTGGGATCGGGCTGGCGATCTCCCTATTCATCGTACTTTGGGTGCAGGATGAGCTAAGCCATGATAGATTCCATAAAAACTACGAAAATATCTACCGGATAGTGGAACAATGCGTGATTTCGGACGGATCGGTCAATCCTGGGGCAACAACTCCCTACCCTCTTGGTCCAGCTCTTCGGGATAACTACCCTGAAGTCGAAGGATCTCTCCATTTCCTCATCGAAGATGAAACCCTGGTAGGATACAAAGATAAACGATTCTATGAAAAAAAGTTCGCTTTCGCCGATGCAAACTTTTTCAGCCTATTTTCGTTTCCCATCCTCAAAGGCAATCCGGAAACTGCAATCAAGGATCTCAACGGTCTGGTTATAAGTCAATCTATGGCCAAAAAATATTTCAAGAACGAAGATCCCCTGGGGAAAACCGTCACTATAAATACCCGGCATGACTTTATTATCAGCGGAATCATGTTGGATATGCCCCGCAATTCTCACATCCAAGCAGACTTCATCTGTAACTTTGAATTTCTTATTGCCAACCAATGGTCAAAGCGCTGGATCGACCACCAGTACTACACCTATCTGCAGCTGAAGCCCAACACGGATGTGGAGGCTTTAGGGGCAAAGATTAAAACTTTTATCAACGATAACCAGCTCGATCCAACCACAATCCATATCGCGCTCCAGCCCCTGAAAGATATTCATTTGCGCTCCAATTTCAACTACGACATAGGTGGCACCAGTCAAGGGAAAGCCTTGTATGTTTACATTTTCTCCATTGTGGCGATCCTGGTTTTGCTTATTGCTTGCATCAATTTCATGAACCTGGCTACCGCCAAATCCACCAACCGTGCAAAAGAGATCGGAGTACGAAAAGTGTCCGGAGCATCCAAAAACAATCTTATAAATCAATTTATGGGCGAATCCTTTTTTATGTCTCTTTTGGCTATGTTATTTGCCTTGATATGTGTTGCTGTCCTGCTGCCGGAATTCAATAGCTTGACCGGAAAAAATTTTAACAGTATCGCAATTATCAATGGTTCGCTGTTTTTCTATTCTTTGGCTTTAGCTGTGATAACAGGACTGATGGCCGGCATCTACCCCGCTCTCTATCTGTCCTCATTCAGCCCCTCATATGTTCTTAAAGGAAAGCTTCTTTCAGGTGCAAAGAGCCGCTATTTCAGAGGCGCCCTGGTTGTGTTGCAGTTCAGTCTATCCATCATTCTACTGATAGGGACATTTGTGGTTCGCGATCAACTGAAATACATGCAGGATAAGAATCTAGGGATAAATAGAGCCAATATCATTTATATGGAGATGCGAGGAAAGCTCAAAAACAACCAGGACGCTTTCAAAACCGAACTAGTTCAGAATCCGGAAATTAAAAGCGTGACGACATCCTCCGAGCTGCCCACAAATATTAGATGGGCTACAACCGGGGTAGATTGGGAAGGAAAAACTCCAGGATATAGGATCCTTTGGAGCGTGATGTCAGTTGACTTCGATTATATTGACACCTTCGGATTGGAAATATTGGAGGGACGTAATTTCTCCAAAGAAATGTCAAGAGATATCAACACCGCCTATATTATCAATGAAACCGGAGCAACTGTTTTAGGCTATGAAAGGGCTATCGGGAAAAATTTTTCTCTATGGGATACCAAAGGCACAATAATTGGAGTTGTCCGAGATTTCCATTTTAATTCGCTTCATGAGCAAATCGAACCTCTCATCATCAAAGTAAATCCCCGTTGGAATTCCCTTGTTTTCGCAAAAATCAGCTCCAACAATATAAGGAGTGTCATAGCTAAGATCGAAGAGACCCACCAGCGCATGAATCCGGACTATCCCTTTCAATTTCATTTCCTGGATGCTGAATATGAAGACATATATCTCTCTGAAGAGCGGACCGGTAGGCTGTTCCAGTACTTTTCGTTTATGGCTATTTTTATTTCGTGTTTGGGTTTGTTTGGTCTGTCGTCTTTTATAGTTGAACAACGCACTAAAGAGATCGGCATCCGAAAGGTCCTTGGAGCAAAAGTGTCGGTCATACTGCTGCAGCTCTTGAGAGACTTCACCATATGGGTATTAATAGCCAATGCTATCGCTTGGCCAATCGGTTATTATGCAATGAAGCAATGGCTGAAAAACTTTGCTTATCAGACCGATTTTGACTGGAGTATTTTCTTGATATCCGGAGTAATTACACTTCTAATTGCTGTGATCACAGTTAGTTTCAAGTCCCTTAGGGCTGCCACAGCCAATCCGATCGATTCGCTGCGGTATGAATGATGGATTTTCCACCGTGTCGCTTTTGTGCCCTCTTTCTGCATAGGATAATGCAGACAATACAGATAATTGGAAAGATACAAAACTTCCCATTTTTCTGGAACTTCTCGATTTTTCAGTAAGTTACTTGTTTTTTAATTTTTTAGGGAAAAACTTGGTATCTTTTTCCTGAGGATTTTAAGTCCCCAGACATCCTTGTAACGCTGGGAACAAATTCGAATCACTCCAGGCACATTATGGTCACACCCCTCAATATCTAATCGAACACTATATGCCTAATCGTCTTTTTCAGGAAAGCCTGGATATCCCTTGGGCATAGAAACAGCGAGTTTTGAAGTTAGGAGGAGGTTTCGAATTAGAGATGTCTTTCCTTAGCGTGCA
>Ga0180438_10005575_pt1 | contig 17399 bp, 30 predicted proteins | sample SS_ome_12_FD_132455 | JGI IMG/M metagenome (GOLD analysis project Ga0180438, IMG submission 132455) | Hypersaline lake sediment archaeal communities from the Salton Sea, California, USA - SS_3_D_2 metaG | ecosystem: Environmental > Aquatic > Non-marine Saline and Alkaline > Hypersaline >...
CCTCTTGACCCCTTCCTTCAGTCGATCATCGAGGGTCGGAAGCAGCGTGATGTCGGTGGTTATCATCTCGTCGTGCATGTGCTCCATGTTGTGGCAGATGCTGTAGGAGATGCCGATGGAGGGCTCGGCCCTGAAGCAGATGAAGTCGTAGAGACCCCAGGTGATGTAGATCCTGTCGGCCCGGCTGAAGACGGACGCCTTCTCACCCCCTTTCAGGTTGGCGATCATGGCGTTGGCTATCTTCCGTATCTCCTTCCTCACGAGGTCTGGGTAGAACATGGGAGGATGGTGTTCTTCGGGGATCTGGACGACAGGGAAGTACTCCGGTATGTATTTCTTCACAATCTTCTTCTTCCTGTTCATCTCTGCATCGACCAGACCTGGTAGAAGGCGCTCAGCTACCTTCTTGACGATCTTCTGGATGCCCTTCGCCTTGTCGGACATCCTGTCCTGGACGGTCTTCTCCACCAGGATCTCCAGGTCCTCCTGCGATCCTGTCGTGGTCGGCCTCGGAACAACCGTGACGGCTTTCCGTTCGCTCTCGGCTTCCTGCTTCATCTTCGGTTCCTCTACTTTCTTCTCCCTCGGTGGGGGTTGTGGGATGGTGGCACTCGTCGGCTGTCCCTTCGGCTTCTTCTCTGGAGCCTGTGATGGCGGGGCGCTCTGTTCCCGCTCCCTCTTCTGCATCTCTGCAACCCTGGCGTTCAACCTGGCAATCGCTTCCTGTTCGGCGGCCAGGTTGGCGTTCTGCCGCTGGCTCTGGGAAGGCGGTTGGCTCGGAGGTGGTTGACTGGAAGGCTCCCCTTCCAGTGTCGGTTCGAGGATGGATACGAACCGGTTGGGGTTCTCCATCTTGATATGTTCACAAGTCTGCTGTCCACAGATTGGACATGGAGGGCATGTGCAGGCGTTGACGTTCTTCTTGCATATCGAGCATACAGGTGTGTATTGCGGTCGTCTATGTGGGAACATCATCTTCGTTCACCTGCACAGTGGAAAATCGAGGATGGCTCAGGCCGAGGGCCCTGATCCTGGAGATGGTGTAGTCCTTCCGTCCATATCCCATCCGCACCGTGATCTCCTGCAACGTCAGGAGGCGGCCCAGCTGTGGATCGGGCTCCTGGACATAGCGGGCCAGGCATGTCTTCCGCAGCGCAGTCACGGTCAGGGATTCGGAGAGGCCCATCTTCTCACCGTAGGCCAGCAGCATCTGCTTGACGCCGCTTTCCGTGATCTGGAATATGGGCTCGCCATGCTCCCCGCCGTATGCTTCCAGATAGATGGGGAGCATCTTCACCGTCACGTGATCGACATGGACGTTGCGCCTCCCCGTCCAGACCACTCCGGCCTCGGAGAATCCTTCGTCGGCCCAGCTGAAGTCCTCCGGCTTGAGTTCGAGCAGTTCCTTCATCGTGAGACCGTTGAGGATGAGCCTGATGATGAGCCAGTCCTCAAGCTCCTTGACCAGTCGTTCATCGCTCGGACCGGCCAGCTTACTGATCTGATCCCTCGTCAGTATCATCGGTCTCCACTTCCTTCTTCTTTGGCTTCATGTCCATCTTGTAGCTTGCCCCTTCACCTTCCACCACCGTCTCCTCGATGAATGGGATGGGGATCTTCAGGATGCCGAAGGAGGCGAGCTTGGTCCTTCCCTTCAGGGTCAGGGGCTTCCACTTCGGCTTGATTGGGGGTTCCAGGACCAGCCGGATGTCCGTGTCGATGATGTTGGCCACCCGTAGTTCGTCGTCCTCGTCGGAGTCGAAGAAGGAGAGGAACTTTTTGATCCACCTCTTCGGCAGCATCACCACACAGGTGTACATCCGCCCCTTCTGGTAAATCATGTCCAGCTCGATCAAGTAGTGACCTTTCTCGTAGGTCATGGCCGAGATGCCCAGTGGGTTCAGCAGCTCGGCGGGTTCGTCCTCCTTCAGCTTCGTGTTCAGCAGCAGATCCGTGTCGTCGCTCATGCTCTTCCCTCTTTATACATCCATGGGTATCTGGTCTGTCCGATAGGTGAATCCAGGTCGAGAACCTGGGGCTTGTTGAACTGGAGATAACACTTCATGTGGCATGGGTTTCCATCCTTGTCGTGGCAGGATATGCCGAGCTTGGCATTCGTGTCGCTGATGACCACCGTCTGACCGCAATAGACACATCTGCCGGTGTAGGTGGGACCCAGAGGCACGGTCAATCCTCTTTGAGTTCTTCGTCCAGGATGGGGTCCCCGACCCAGGCCCAGCCGTCCTCCCTCTCCTCCACCAACCCCTTCTTCTGTAGGTCTTCGAGGTCGGACCTGATTGATTCCACCGGCCAACCGACTGTTTTCGAGATGGCCAGAAGGTCGGCCGGTTTCCCGATGCGCAGGAAGTGGACGATGGGGGAGAGGTCCGCTGGCGATCCCTCCCAGACCCAGGTCCCGTCACCGGCCTTCGAAGGCGAGGCGAGACCGATGTTGGCGAGCCCGTTGAGGGCGTCGATGAGCTCGCTGACGGAGACGTTGAGGATCAGGGCCATGGCCATCTCACCGAGGTTCGGGCCGACCTTGCGGAGCAGCTGGGCGACCCGCCAGACCACCATCTGGGTGGTCCTCGGTGTCTGGGGGAACAGGAAGTGATACCGTTCGTGCTGGCAGAGCTGGCAGCCGCGCTCCCCTGCGAACACGAAATCATGGTTCGGACACCAGGCGGCCGTCTGGCCGGTCTCCTTCTCGTATTCGGTCAACCTGCCGATAACCGTCTCGTCCAAGATCTTCTCCACCTCTTCGATGGAGAACTTCCGTCTCTTCGGCGGGGTCGTCTTCACATCCCTGATGATGATCGTCTTCCCCTCTGTCTGGATGGCCTCGACCAGTCGGGTCACGACGGCCTGCAGTTCCTCCTCACTCATCCTCATCACCTTCTCTCTCCACGCTCTCAATCTCTTCCAGGCGCTGCTTCAACGCCTTCAGCTGCTTCTCCATGCCGGCGAACCTCTCCTCATCGGTCTGCAGCTTCACTATGATTATCCTCTCCTGATCCACGTCGAGCACTCTCTCTCCTGGATCGAGGTTTATCGGTTTGTTTTCCTTCGGGAGCTTCATCACACGGATCTGCGAGATATCGTAGGGGAGAAGTGTGGGCGGGGCTGGTCGGAGCGCATCGCTGATGGCCTTCGGGAAATTCTCCAGCATCGTCCTGAAAGGTCCGTCGGTGGGGAGAGGTGGGAGATGGAGGAAGAATCCACCGCCAGGAGCCATCCCGATTGGTGGTGGACCCGGGGGGAACTGGGGAGAATCGTCCTCGAATGTCGCCCCGCACTTGGAGCACTTCAAGTCGTCGGGGCCGAGGGTCGTTCCACAATGGGGACACTGTGGCGGTCTTGCTTCTTCCATAGCAACCGTTTCAGGGGTCATCCCATTATTTAAAAGACACCATACTGCCCCTGCACGAAGGCAAAATGAAGATGGTTCACGGTCATCCCGATATTTTAAAAAGTCAGATGCCTTTCAGGTGTACATGGGTTGGAAGTGTGGCATCTGCGGCAGGGCGATCAGGAAGAACTCCAGACACTACAAGGAGAACCTGCCTGGCCGCAAGCGGTATCACCTGAAGTGTTACGACGCCCATGAGAACACTGATACGGCAGGGAACCTTCTGTTCGGTGCGCACGACAAGAAGCGGCGGGCCGAGAGGGAGGAGAAGGAGGGGCGACTGGCCCACGCCCTCGAACTCGCAGCCATGGCCGTCGGTCAGATCGAGTGCCTTACGGATGCCGAGAGGCGTCCCATCAAACAGACCGTCAGCTCGTTCTACGACTACTTGTATAAGGTGAGGAACCGGGTCGCAAGCGAGCTTGAGAAACGATCTCCGAAGGGCAACCCCCGCTCGAAAACCTACTACTGCAGCAAGTGTGGTAGGGAGCACAGGTCCAGTTCGAAGATAGGTCGGGAACACAGGTAGGATTTCCATGTTCGGAGAGATGACCAACAAGGGGATCAGGACGAAGCTGGTGTTCGAGGACAGGCAGATGACCATCGAACAGCCCGAGTACGAGAGCAGGGCCGAAATGTCGGACTACTTCAGAAACCTCCTGCCGATAGACCCAGAGGATGTGGTCTGGTGGGAGCACATAATCGAGCTGCCCAACGGGATCGAAATCTGGGAGAACTCGAACGAGGACGCCGTGGCCACCTCCGACTACGACGATGACGACCAGTACATCGTGGGCTGGTACGACGCCGACGATCTTGTCGGGTGGGTCCTCTACGGGACGGAAGAGCTCGATAATGTGAAGGCGGACTGGCTATACCAGCTGAACTACTTGTGATTCGCCAGGAACTCCTCCCAGGTCACCGACCAGAAGAACTCCCGTCGGTTGCACCAGCGGGCCAGGCGCTTCAGCTTCAGAGGTGCTGTCCGTTTGTTGTAGATCATCATGAAGGGATTCGTCCCCAGTTCCTTGAGGTGATGGACACGGGCGAGGTCCTGTTCGAAGGTCGTGTTGAAGTTGACAAGGACGTACCACTGGATGTCCGACCGGATGTTGTGGCCGGCGTCCGTCAACAATCCACAAACCCTCGTCACGATGTCTTTGTAGCGAGGATGATCGTAGGCCAGCGTCAACATCTTCGTCTTGAAGGTCCGAGAGCAATACTTGACGTCAACCAACAGCTCTGCGAGCCGCGGCCGGCGGTCCACCACCCTTGCATCGAACCCCTGATTGATGTTGACCTTTCCCCCCCACTCGGCAAGCCACTTCAGTTTTTCCTCGACCTGGGGATCCATGGCCATGTTGTTGTCGAGGAGGACCAGCCGGTCCCGGCCCCCCACAATCCGCTCCAGCGTGATCTCTTGTCGGAGCTTGCCCTCCTTTCTCGGTACGACACAGAACTTGCATTTACGACCGCAGCCGCGGCTGCTGAAACCGAGAGCATAGGGCCAACCCGCTATCCCCCGCCCATCATAGATCTCGTAATCAGGGTCCAGGGCCTCGGCCTCCGGGGGTAGGTTGCGGTGCAGGTTGATGCCGGATCCACCGATATGGAACTCGGCCTGGGGGTACATCCATCTCAATCCCTGGGCCTGGGCGGCGCTCTCCTCGAATATCACGGAGACATACACGATGTCTGGGTTGCTGATCGGGGTCGTGCGCACCAGGTTCTTCCCGACGAGGCAGACCTCATCCCCCATCGACTTGTACCAGGCCGCAAGCTTCATCAGGGCGAGGTTGGGGAAGGGGCTGCCTCTGTTGCCGGAGGAATCGAAGGCATTGAGAAGAACCTTACTCCCCACCTTAATCTCCCCATTCCATGAGAGAGGTCCGTCCTTTTAGCTTCTTCAACCATGGCCACCATGCGTCGAGATCATCCCTTGTCGAACTGAGCATCTTCCTCTTTCCGAACTCCGAGTATTTCTCGCTGATCTCGAACCCGATGAAAGCCCTGTTCGTCCAGTTGCATACAGCTCCGACAGTACCGATACCGGCGAAAGGGTCTACTACAAGATCTCCTTCTTCGGTCATCCCCTGGACGAATATATCGACTATCTCAGGCGGGAACAGGGCCGGATGCTCGCTCTCCACCCGCCACCATTCTGTATTGTGGACCAAATTTATCCTCAGGACGTTGGGGGGGATCGCTCCCAGGTCGTTACATCGCTTGTCCTTGGAATACGCTGATACCTGGCGGATTGGATCAGGATAAAACTTCGATGGGACCGCCTTGGATGCCCAGAAATAGACCGAATGTCTCCTGTTGAAGCAGTCTGACCGTGTATCGGATGATTTCTCATAGTGCCAGATCACCCGGTCTCTCAGGATGAAGCCTGCTCTTACGAGGGCCGGAACCACCCATAGCTCAGGGAGCTCACAGCTCCCCTTGTTGTACTTCGGCTGGAGTTCCATCACTAAATTACCATCGGGTGCGAGGACCCTATACACCTCACAGAACAACCTCTTTCCTATCCACTTCTGGTAGATATCCAGTTCGAGGTCATCCGAAAAGCTGTCGTACTGCTTCTTCCCACTCTTACGATGTCGCTTCAAACTGACATTGAACGGTGGGCTCGTGAGAACCAGATCCACAGAACCGTCGGCAAGACTTGGTAGACCATGATCTTCATCCATCCATCCCCCCCATGGTTCCCCCTCTGCAATCCCTCCGGGGATGAACCGAAGGTCTCTAAGAACCTTCCTCGGCATCTCCTTCCCCATCACCCGCTGGCTCGATTCCGTTCCGCTTCATCTGCGTCCGTATGGTGGCCCTGCCTACCTCCTGTTCCAGATCACGGTCGGATTCCGCATCCGTATCCCAGAAGGCCAGGATCTCGTCCCGGACGATCCGACCCAGTGTCACGGGCTCGATGGCGTCGGCCTCCCAGGTATCGGTGGTCTTGAACTTGCCAACATAAGCCTTCCAGTTGCTATCCTTCCTGTTGGCAGGGGTTGGGTTGGCGGAAAGGCCGAGGTCCTTCACCTGCTGCATGGTGACCGCCACCCGCTTGAACGTGTGCAATTCAGCCGTCTGCTGGACGAAGGCCGAGCCGCTGGAGAGCTTGACCACCCAGTCGTTGGCGGTGACGTTGTTCTTCGCTTTGTCCTCGATGGCGATACCGCTCGGATCATGGTCCCCGATATAGAGGATCACCAGCTTCTTCTCGATGGCATCCCCCAGACTCGATTCGCCCTGCTCATAGCGCTGGAGACGTCTGATGGCATCCCATTGCTCGGTGATGGAATCCTGCCCACCGAGGGGCTTGAGCACAATACCCAGATCGTCGCAGACGACCTCCAGCGTCGCCGCCACACCCTTTGCTTCGCACCAGACCTCGACGTGGTAGGGCTGGCCCCACCACTTCGGAAGGTCATAGTGCCGGTCGAGCTCCTTGATGTGGTTGAAGAACCGATTCCACTGGTCTACCGGATCTATGTATTCCGTATCGAACTTCTTCGTGAAACGGGTGTTGTCCTTGAACACGTCGATGGCAATCACCCCGAGCTTCCGCAGCTCGGTCATGTAGTCCCCGACCCGTTCGAACGCCGACTTCGGTATGATCCCCCTCGATTCGAGGATGTAGCAGACCTGTCTCACGCCGAGGGGGATGCCCAGCGCCGTGTAGTGGTTGATGATGTCGATGGCCGCCAGGCTGATCCGCTTCTTGTCGGCGCTCCGCCACTTCTTCGTCGCTTCCTCGAAGGTCGGCGGGTTGACCGTCAGGCTCTGGCCGTTGCGGAACCACTTCATCAGACCACTCCCTCTTCGAGCATGAAGCTTGAGATCTTGCAGTCCGGGTTGCGGCAGAAGGACATGTACCCCATCCGGTCTGGATACCAGCCGCAGGCCGGACAGATCAGCTTCCCATCTTCGTCCTGTACCTGCTGAAGCAGGTCCAGGACCTTCTGGGCCCATTTCCTGTCCTTGTCCTTCTCCTTCTCATCGAGCTCTGAGTATGGGACCCAGAGTTTTTCCCATCGTGAGAGGTTAAAATCGAGTTCAGGGGCAATGGTCTGAAGGGCATTCCTCAGGTCCTTCGACCAATGAATCCATTGTTCATGTTCCAGGTTCGCCAGTGATTCCAGAAGACTGTTCACCATATACATCACCTACTTGTAGGCATCCTCTGATGGATACCCGTACCTCCCTTCCAGGAACCGATGGAACCTTCCTCTCCACTGGGCCTCCAGCCTGGCCTTGTAGATCAGTTCGAAGAGGACGAAGGCTTTCTCTATCCACTCTGGATCAGAGTGAATGTCGGACCCCTCCCTCTCAGCCTTCCGATGGCATTCATCCACGAACCATCTCTTCAGTTCATCATCTCCCACGAAGCCGAATATCGGCCTGGTTATCTCTTCCTGTCCTTCCATGAACTCACTCCTTTCTACGCTGTGCTGCCTTCTTCTCCTGACGCTTCTTCCGCATCTCCTTCATCCGCTCCTTCTTCGACATGATCTCTTTCGCTTCATCCAGATCGATGATGGCGGGGTCATCATCGTATGGAGCTTGACCTTTGGGCCAGATCCCATCTCGCCTGAACCACCGGGACCGTACAAGGGTCTCCAGGTGGGGTTTGAGCCTCGGATACATCTTCTCCCATGTATCCAGCGTACCCACGTCCCACTGTTGGATGGGGGTGGGTTCTCCCACCTTTTCCTTCATCTGGTGGTCGCTGGAAGCCATCTGCTGGTAGGCCGGGAAGTATCTACCGTAGTAGCAACCGACCTCGAACGAATCGAACCCGATCCGCCAGCAGAACCCCTTTCCCACCTTGAGGATGTCCTGATTACGCTCACACCACTGGAACCACATGGCCATCCGTCCTTCCTGGTGTTCCATGATTTCGACGGCCCTCTGACGGACCTCCGGGAGGAAGTCGTGCTCGGAGCCGGGAGCCTCAATCAGCTTGACGAGCTTCCACTCGTCCTTCGCCGTCGGTTCTGGATCACCGAGCTGGAGCACGGAGCCGTTCTTCACCTGGACCGGGACCAGCTTCCCGTCCTTCGCCGCCCACCAATATCCGTTCATCTCTACCACCTCAACGGGGTCCGGCGGTCCTCTTCAGCGATGTCCATGCCGGCGAGCTTGAGGTACTTCTGGGTGTTGTTGATGTGGGCGTGTCCCAGGATCAGCTGCAGGTTACGGAGGTTCATCCCCTGCTTCAGCTTCTCGACGGCGAAGGAGTGTCGCAGCATGTGTGGATGGCAACGCTTCTTGTCGATACCGGCCCGCTGGGCCATGTATCCGATGGCCTCCCCGATGGCCTGTCTGGTGATCCCGGCGTTCCCCACCCTCTGGAGGAGCTCCGCCGTCCCGGGAGGTATCGGGACCCTCCTGTGCTTGTCTCCCTTTCCATGAGGGACGAGGAGCCACCAGGTGATGATGCCGTTATGTTCGGTCTTCCTCAAATGTTCGGGGTCGGCTGAACACGCCTCGGAGACCCGCAGGCCGCAGTCGGCCATGAGCCTGACCAGTAGGAGGTGATGGTCGTAGTTCGCTTCCTCGATGAGCGCCTTCACCTCCTCAGGTACGAGGTAGTCCTTCGGCTCCCATCCGTCGTACTCCGCCTTCAGTTGACCACCTTGCCGTTCCCATTCTTCAGCCAATGGTCGATCAACCGCCCGTCCCAGGTCAGTTCAATCTTCCTGGTCCGCCCTCCCTTCCCTTTGGAAAGGACCTCGGTATGCAGGATACCGAGTACTCCGAGCTGGTCCGTCAAGTCATAGATCCGCCGGGAGGTCAAAGGGATCTCATTCCTGTCGTCCGCCTCGATCTTGTATCGTTTATAGAGGACACCGCTGGTCATCGGCTCCTCACCGTTCTGACAGAGGCAGGAAAGAAGGATCTTCTGATGGACAGGTAGCGACTGGACGAGATACTTGTGGTAGTTGAGGATTCCCTTGGTCCGTGCGTCCTTCGCATGGTGCAACATCACATACTCGTCCCCGTTCTGCTGGGCGAGGTCCACGGCCTCACGGAGGAGCTGGATGGTCTGCCTAGCGTCGCCAGATTCCTCGGCCCCTACCTGTGCACAGTAGGGGATCACCCCATCTCCAAGCACGCCGTCGGCCAGAGCCTCGTCGGCCCGCTCCTCCAACAACTGTTCGAGTTCCCGCTTCGTGTAGGACGGGAAGAGGACCCTGAGATGTGTGTAGGCACGGAGCTTGGCTGGAAGGACGTCGAGGATACCGATGTTGTTGAAGATGCCCAGTACGGAGCAGTTCGTGGACCAGATCAGGGTGGAGAGGGTCGATTCGAGATGCTTGCCGAGACTGTCCATGTTGTCCAGGACCACCAGCACATCGCAATCTCGCTGTGTCATCACATGGTTGAGACGGTCCAGGACCCGTATGGTCGGAAGCCCGGTGAACGGGAGGCGGTTCTGCCAGTCCTCGATCATCTGGTTCGTTATGTTCGTCAGGAGCCGGTATTCGGTGTTGACGAAGGCACAGTCGAACATGCAGATGACGATATCACGGTCGAGCGTTTCCGCCTTCAGGCCCATATCCTCGATGACCTGGGTCGTAAGACTGGTCTTCCCCGATCCGTTGGAGCCGCCGAGGAACCCGTATACGGTGGACCGGTCCCTCAGGATGGGGGCGAGGATGCCGGCCATCTCCTTCGCCTGCTGGTCCCTGTGCATGACGTGGGATGGCTGGTATCTATCGGTGAGTGGAATCCTGTCCACATACAGGCGCTGGTCGCTCAGGTAGCTGTCGAAGATGTTCTCACGGTTCCTTTCCATCGTCTTCCTCCTCCATCCATCCGACGGCGTTCACGGTGGTCAGCCCGCCGAGGTAGGCCCGCAGGGTCTCCACCGGGACCTCCAGGACCTCGCCCATCTTCTCCGCCGTGATCCCGGGGTTGTCGGCCAGGACCCGCAGGATCTGCCTCAAAAGGCTCTGGTCCATTTCCTCACCGAGCCTGTCCTTCACGACCACGCCGATAATCCTGAACTTGAGGTCCGTCTCGTGGACCGCAGACCACCAGCCGGTCTCCTTGTCCAGCGCCCAGACCTGCCCACAGTACATGCAGGGAGCCGTCTTCATCCCGCTGTCCCCACCATGCTTGGCCACCACCTCCTGATCGATGGTCTCGTAGATGGCGATGGAGGCCAGGCAGCAACGGTCCACCTCGTTGGGGAGGGGCCAGTCGTTGATGAAGGCAACCAGGTCCCCGACGTGCTTGGTGCAGATGTCGTAGCTGAGGTTGGCAATCTGCACGGGCACGGTCCCCCACTCTTCGCACTCCGGGAGGAAGTCGCAGACGGAGCCTTCCTTCATCTCGACCTGAAGGACACCATCCTCATCTTCCTTCCATCGCCCCTCCTCGTCCATGACGTTCATCTCGGTCTGGATCAGCTCCACCCAACCACACCCGTTGCAGCGGGGGCAGTCCCCCGTCGCACCACAGAGGCGGCAATCCGCCCGCTGTTCCTTCGTGAAGGGTTTCCAGCCGACCCATCCCGGGATCGGTCCTGATCTGGTCTTGCAGTCGTGGTGGTCGGTACAGTCCTCCACACAACGCTGGACCAGGCCGACTCCTTCGCATACCCCGCAGCTCTCGGCCCCGAAACCCTTCCCCGTTCCCCTACATGCTGAGCAGCGGTAGACCTGGCCCTGGATGGCCCATCTCGGTGGCAGATACCAGACATCTCGCCCGGGTCCGCTGTGCCACCCTTCCTTCTCCTCTTCGAACCAAGAATCATAGATCTCAATCCCATTCATATCGTCCTTGTCGTCCATGTTCATCTCACCTCACTCGAAGTACTTCTCATCCCACTTGATTTTGTTCTCGAATTGCTTTCCACATTCATCACAGAAATGTGTACATTTGTAAATCGGCTCGTACCATGATGCTTCCTCAATCACCCGACATACAGCTTCCGAGCCGCAATCAGGACAATCCAGCGGGGGGACCTTGAACCTCTTGCCCTCGGCAAGCAGCTCCTCGGCCCTTCTGGCAATCTCCTTCACTTCCACGAGGTTGTAGCGGTACATCTTCCTCAAGCGATCTTCCTCTTCATCCATCATCTCATCTCCGATACGATATGGTTGACAAGCAAGTTGGCGAACCCGTCAGGGATACGGGCCCTTCTGGCGACACTGTTGTCGCTCAACGTCCCGGTACGGGTGCTCCCTCTCGGAGTAGGAGCATGACACCAGTCCCTGTCCAGTCTATGGTGTCGATAGGGCTCGCAGCAGCGGACGGGGAACTGTCGGGGAAAGGTCCCCCAGATGTCGGTCGGTTTCCTACGGTTGTCCCCGTACTGGCAGTAGGTAATGGTCCTCGGCATCCCGATGTTGTCGAGGATCCATGGCCGCTCCGCCTCTGGATCGTCGTTGAACACCCTCATGGCAGCTCGTGGGTTCTCGATGTACCAGTAGTCTGGCTCGAAGTAGCTGATGATCTCCCAGGCCCGTCTCAACAGGGAGACAGCCCGTCGGGCCTCCTCCTCGAACCCGTCCTTCGGGACGAGGATGTTCTTCTTCTTCTTCCCCTCCTGGACCTCGTAGCTCTGGACCGTCTTGCTCCGCCAGCATTCGTAGTGGTTGCAGCCTGAGAACTTCTCGCAGGGGGGGCTGGCCCAGATCACGGAGAAGTAACGTGGCGGGTACTCGGTGTGGTCCCACTCCATGATGTCGATGCAGATGTCCGGCTCGAACTTCGGATCGAGATCCAGGCTCAACGTCTCGAACCCGTGCTCACGGAAAGCCTGGCAGATGCTCTTCGTCCCGCTGAAGAGGTCCAGCATCCGCCTCGGTTCGAAATCGTAGAGGGTTCTGAATATCGTCATCTCACCGGCCACACATACGGGAGGTTATCAGGTTCGTCAGGCCAGAACATCCTGTAATGATCTGGCTTCTTCCTTATGAGGTTGGAACGGTGGCTCGCATGGAACTCTCGATTCCCGAACCAGGATGGCGGACCACATGGTTCGGTGTCGATCAGCATCACCTTCTCCTCTACGGTATCCTCGAACCCCCGTCTGGTCCACTCGTCACATATCGCCAGGATGTAGAGCTTGAGTTGATGTTCGTATCCCTTCCACATCCGCACGGCTGGGTGGCGGGCCCATCCCTGCGAAGTCAGACCGAGAAGGGTCCGTAAGATGGTAAGGGCCTCGGAGCGTTGCTTCCCCAGCCGCCTGTCATCCAGGCTCCGGGCCGAATCGGGATAGCTCGGTAAAGGTAGGAAGGTTTGCAGGTAATCACCTCTCACGGCCACACCAGATACAGAAGTACCCCACAGGATGGGCCACGGGGTTGCCATGCCACAGGAACTCATGTCCGTGTGTGCTGCAGTCGTGTCCCCGTCGATCCTTCTCGCTGGGGGGCCTGACCATCAGATCACGTCTCCTCTGGCGACGCCGGCCCGTTCTTCCCTTCCCTGTTTGCACTCCAGACAGAACTTCGGGCCGTCGCCGTCCATCGGTGTCATGGTCGTACCACAGCTCTGGCATCTGGACTGGACGTGGGTCGGACAGGTCATCTCGGCGTCGGTCCAGTCCCCGGCGCACGTGTGATAGTAGGAGCAGGACCCGCACATCTCATACAGGGCCCGCTGGCGTTCGGCTTCGGCGCAGGCTTCTGGATCTGGGCACGGTCCGTCCATGCTCCAGGTCCCGCAATGGGGGCAGCGGTGGTTCCCCTGAGCTGGTCCACACGAGCTACAGTAAAGGTCTCCACACATGCACGGCATACTACTCCCTCATCACTTCCATATCCACATCCACAGGGTCGATGCCGAGCTTCTTTGACAGTCCCCCAACCATCTCAGCCAGCTCTTCCTTCGATATCTTGAATTCCTCCTCTTTTGCATAGCGTTTGATGTCATCGAGGGCACGACTGATCCACCGCTGGGAATCAGGACGTTGTAGCAGATCCCAATATTCCCCATGCCTGAGCGCCAGACGGAGATCCACCTCGTCGTGTCGGAAGGCAAAACCCTCGACCAACCTCTCCAGGACCCGATTCAGTCTGCGCATTCCCAGCACGACGGCCAGGACCAGGGCGTTCTTCCCCTCCCTGTCGGAAGAGTGCCATGCCGTCTTCACAGGATCGTTCTCGATGTACGAGCAAATCTTCTGAAGTTTCTCGTCGGCCCACTCGAAATCTTCTGGACCGACGTCCACGGGCTCATCACCCTTTTCATTTTGCATACACTTTGGAAAAGGCAGGAGAGCGATATACTTTGCGCCCGGCCGGCAGCTGCATCTGAAATCCTACAGACCCTTTCCTTTTTGTGTATTTTGCAAAGGGTGTGATCCATCCAGCTCCTCGACCTTCTCCCGCCATTCGGGATAGAACCTATCCAGCTCCTCTGGAGCGAAACCACCCCTTTCGCCCAGACGCCACATGGTCTGTTGCCTGCCGTACTTCTTCACATACCCTTTGTAGGCGGTCACGGCCACTTCCCAGGGGATGGTCTCGTTGGAGTAACCACCGCCGCTGATCTGGATGGGCCACCTACCCTTCATCATGATGGCCATGCGTTGATGGAAACTGGACCCGTCATACGGTTCCTCGGCAACGTCATCGAACTTCGGTGGCCCCGTCCCTTTGAGGGTGGCGAAGTAGCACGGGTTCTCATCGAGTAGATGTTCCTCGATCAAGCCCCGACTGAAGAGGGCGGTGACGGTGTTGTTGTAAACTGGGTCGTCCCCGATCCGCCAGGCGGGCTCCGCCCGCTGGATCTTCCGCAGGAACTCCCCCGCTTCCAGTCGCTCCAGCACATATTCCCATGCTGCCATATCAATCCTCCTACCTCGAAGATTTCCTCTTCTCTCGATACGGCTGGATGTGGAAGTGATAGAACCACTTCACCGTCATCGGGATTGCCAGAATCAAGAAGATGTACATGGAGATGTCCTCGTCAATAAACCCCATGACCATCAGGAACACATCCATGATCCAGGCTCCCAACCAGATCCCCATCAGGAAAACCCAGATGGCATCTTTCCTCTTCACCATGTGATCGCTTTCGGTTTTCGGGTTCTGCATTTCGTAATCCTCACATTCATCCACCCAGAGGTCTGGAGAATGATCCTCAGCGATACATCCAATTACTGGGTCTTTCCATCGGCAGGATTTGCAGATATTCATAGGAACTCATTCCTTCAGATACTCTGGACGGACGTGATAGAGCCCGTCCCTCTCGTAGAACAAATGGCGGCGGTCCATTGCCCAACAATCGAACCCGTTCCCTCCCCGTGCGAACTGGACCTCGACCCCGTTGATCTCGTATGTAGCGGTCTCGAAGGGGCTGCCGACTGCGAAGGTATCCAGCATCGTCTGGACCTCCTTCTCGATGTCGTCGGTCAGGAGCCTACCTCGATCATCGAACGGCTCTCCCTCGACGTACATGACGCTGGCCAGGCCCTTCTCGTGCTCCCAGACGACGATCCTGATCTCCAACCCCATGATGTCATGGATCTGGTCGAGAATGGGGTCTCCGTAGATCCTCTGGAACCGTACATGCTGGTCCCTGTTGAACGGCCAGATCCTGTATTTCTCGTGGATCTCTTGATCCTTCTCCGGGACCTTGCTCCAGTCAATCATCCATCCACCCCTGTTCCTGGGCATCACGTAGCTCGAACAGGCAGACATGACCGCAGCGGTCCCTGACCCCACAGGTGTTGCAGTCCCGCTCCATCATCTCACCCCGGCCTCGACACAATGGGCATGGACGAATGCCCAGTCGCCCGATTCCACCCAGTTCGGACCTTCCCCGTTCCAGCTACCATCGCCCACATGGAACACTCGCTGTCCGTCCTCGAACCGTTGACCACAGATGGCACAGTCCACCTCATCACCAGCAGTCAGCAACCCGAAGTCTATCACCTTCAACTCCTGATGGACTTCCCATATCATCTTCCTGATATCGGGGGTTCCATCGGCCCAGGTACGCACGAGATGGGGGGGAACCCATTCAGGAGGCTGCTCTTTGTCGAAGGCGGGTTCAGTCATCCTAATCCTCTTCCTTTGGTTTGAAGTTGTCCGTGAACACCTGCGACACCTTCGAGGCGGCTTGGGCCAGAGACTTGACCTGGTGAAGCTTCTCGGCTCCATCACGGTACAACGTCGGATCGACAATCGGTCCGACGGTCTCGGCACGGTTGATGTCCTCCAGGAACTCCTTCAGCGGGAGCCGAGCCATGAGGGAAGACAGCATCAGCAGCTCGTTCTGGACGTCCATGTACTGATCCTCGGTCAGCTTCATGGTGAAACCCATAAGTCACGGGGTTATTATAGGTTCCTTATTGAACTTCCAGTTCATAGGTGAAGTATCAGGAATAGATTTTTATCACAACCTGACAGCCTGATTCTATGTGCCTCACCTGGTTCTACCTTTGACGTTCAACAACGAAAGCCATTGTCCGTATTGCGGGAAGCAGTTCTACTGCGCTCTGCATAGATGGGCCAACAGGATCTGGTTCAATAACAACCGCCGATACTTCGAATGAGATCAGAGCAGGATCAGCGTATCACCCAGCGCCTCATAAAACGAGGGCATCAGGGCCTTGACGTCGTATCGGAGCTTGCCCACCTGGACCCTGCTCGTGGCAACGACGATAAGCATCTCTTCCTGGGTGATGGGATAGATCAGGACGGGGCCACCATCGAACTCCAAAATGATGTCCTGGGCAGCGGGCCGGTGGACGATATCGGACAGGACTTTCGTCGTGGCCATCATGGTCGTGGCCATGGGTCCGAGCTGGACCGAGCTCACGCCGGCGGATTCGATGATGAACCCGGCTCCGTCCACGACGGCGGCCTGCACGATGCCATCGGAAAGGGCCAGTTCCCGCAGGATCTGCTGCAGCAGCACCAGCGGGACATCGACACTGGCCGTTATCTATTTTGCGATTATCCAGGCCGTGCCTTTTGGAAGCTTCTCCCCGCAACCCGTGCAGACGTGTTCCTTTAGCGTCGGGCTGTGCCTCATCGTCTCCTCATCACGACAACCATAGCACCAGTATTCCTTCAAAGACCCCAGCGGGAATCGAACCCGCACCAGGCTACAAGCTTCGGGATGTCATTCATCGACTGCCTGGGGTCGCCAGACCGTTGGGGCCGTAAGGGTGACATACAGAGAACGAGACCTGAGCGTGGCAACCACGAACCAAGGAGGAAAGCGGAGCGAAGCGAAGCGATCCTTGGGGAGGTCCGAAGGACTGCCCGCTCAGGCGACTTCCGAGCGACGAAGGGGATGCCCGGTGATAACCGGGCGAGGGTGGGGCGGGAAGGGCCTTGCGTGAGGAGCGAGGCCCCCCGGAAACCACGTCGTAGCAACGCAGCGATCCATCGAGGGATTCGGGGGCTTCTCCGAGTGTCACCGGCGTAACCCATAAGTCCCGGGGTCCAAATACCTTTTGGGCAGGCTCAGTAATATGATGACAGCAGCCATAATAGGGCATAGATCACGGTGAGGAAAACAAGCATCTGAAGGACCGTGTTATCACCCACTACTCGAATCCGCATCTATGCCGGCCTGGAGCGATCCGTACTTCACGCATAGATTGTCAACGACCTTCCCATCCTCGATGATGTCTCCGAGGTAGACGTCCTTGCCGTCGGCGTCCCTGGCCCCGACATAGGGGAGCAGGTCCACCTCGTCTATGCTGGCGACGATGATCTCCGTGAACGGGTCGTCCGGGTCCATCAGCGCCATGGTGGTCGGGCCCTGGTACGGATCACAGTCCAGGCGGGTTACGAAGAGCATCTTCTTCATGTTCCGATGCCAGGCCTTGAACCGCATCTCCTGCGGGTTCACCTCCATGCCGTGCATGTCCCGTCTCATGGTGAGGTCGCTCTATAATGGTTTCCTCCTCGAACTCGCACAGACACCTGATTGGGAGGATGGTGGACCTCACGAAGTTGCCATCCAGCGGGTGGATCTCGTCCGGCCACATACACTTATCCTGGTA
>Ga0180438_10005576_pt1 | contig 17399 bp, 10 predicted proteins | sample SS_ome_12_FD_132455 | JGI IMG/M metagenome (GOLD analysis project Ga0180438, IMG submission 132455) | Hypersaline lake sediment archaeal communities from the Salton Sea, California, USA - SS_3_D_2 metaG | ecosystem: Environmental > Aquatic > Non-marine Saline and Alkaline > Hypersaline >...
AGGGAGCATCCGGACCAGCGTGTGGACGTCACGCGACCAGGCGCCGATGTTCAAGCGGAACGCATCCTCTAGGTCCTCAGCCTTGGCTTGTCGGGCCAGGCGGAGTCCCCGGGTCAACCTCAGCAGGCCCCGGGCCGTCTCGCCCTTCTCACACTCCATCAAGGCCTGCTTCAACGTAGACGTCGCCGCCTGCCGCGTTCTCTCCCTCAGCGCTTTGGTCCGCTCACTCAACGCTGCGGCGGTATGGCCTTGTTCCTCGGTCAGCCTCTTGCTGTTCTCCACTTCGCGCATCCAGAAGACAGCGGGGCCGGCGATCATGAGGGCCACCAGCACCGCGGCGAGAGCGACGGCCGTGGCCGCCACGGGGCGGCGTCGGCACCACCGCCAGAGGCGGGCCGGCCGGCTGATCGGGCGGGCGTAGATCGGCTCGCCGGCGAGGAAGCGGCGCAGCTCGGCCGCCAGGGCCTTGGCCGTGGCGTAGCGGCCGGCGGGGGGCTTCTGGAGGCACTTCAGGCAGATCGTCTCCAGGTCCTTCGGGATGCTGCTGTTGAGCTTGCGAAGGCCGGGCGCCTCGTCGTGGATCACCTGGTAGATCAGCATCCGCGTGCTGCCGCGGAACGGAAGCTCCCTCGTCAGCAACTGGAAGAGGATCACGCCCAGCGAGTAGACGTCGCTGCGGCGGTCGCAGAGGTGAGCGCGGCCGCCGGCCTGCTCCGGCGACATGTACGCCGGCGTGCCCAGCGGGACGCCGTCCATCGTCATCGTGATCTCGCCCGCCTCGCGCTTCGCCAGGCCGAAGTCCGTGATCTGCGGCTCGCCCGACGCGTCGATCATGATGTTCTGGGGCTTCAGGTCGCGATGGACCACGCCCGACTCGTGGGCGTGATGCAGCGCGTCGGCGATCTTCGCACACAGTTCGGCCGCCTCGCGGCAGGTCAGTCGACGCGTGGTCAGCCAGCCCGAGAGCGGCACGCCGCGAACCAGGTCGCTGACGATGTAGAGCGTCTCACCGTCGCGGCCGACCTCGTGGACGCTGACGATGTTCGGGTGGCGCAGTTGGGCGGCGGCGCGGGCCTCGCGCAGGAACTGCTCGGCCTCGGAGGCCGTGAGCTGGCCCTTGCGCGGGATTTTCAGCGCGACCGTCCGGTCGAGTTCGATGTCCCGCGCCTTCCACACGGCCCCGAACGCGCCGGTACCCAGGCGCTCGATCGTCTCGAAGTGGCCGATGCTCCTGACCATCGGCGTGGTGTAGGTGTTCTCATCCTCCACGAGGCTGAAGTGGCTGCCGCAGACGCTGCACGTGAGGTCCGTCAGGGGGGCGTCCATGACGATCTCGACGGGGTTGTGGCAGTGGGGGCAGCGGACGTGCAGGCCTGCAACACCGGCGGCCGCGGCGCCGGCGTCGCCGGACCCGCTCCGGTCGGCCGCGTTCATGGCCGACTCGATCATCCGCAGCTTCGCCAGTTCCTCGGCCAGCGCCGGCATCAGATCGGGATGTGCGTCGATGACCGACTGATCGGACAGCTCCTCCCCCGCCGCCCGTCGTCGAAGGCAGTCGGCCACGACCCGACGGATACGTTCAGAGCCTTCGTCGGGCAGCGTCCCGTCCTTCTGGCCTTCTTCTGCCATGGCCGGTCTCCCTTGCGAGGCGCGTCATTCCTCTATGAGTATCGCTGCGAACAGCCGGACATCCGGACGCCAGCCGATCACTTCGGGTCGCCGGTGAGGATGAAACCGGCCCAGTAGTGCGGGTGGGCGAATGGCGTCTTCTTCCTTTCCGCCGGCGAGCCCTTCGCAGAGGGCACGACATCGCCCAGGCCGCGCGCCAACTGTGCCACGACCGCGTCTTTCCTGCCAAGCTGCAGCAGGTCGTCGCGTGTGAGGCCGCAGAGCCAGGCCTTCGCCTCAGAGAGGGCCGTCGCCTTGGTCCGACCGGCCGCGAGATTCCTATAGAACCGCTGCATCAGCAGCGCCGCCGCGTCGTCGCGAACGTCCCACAGGCTCATCACCAGCGATGGCGTGCCCGCGAAGAAGAACGCCGTCGAAAGGCCCACGACGCCCTCCCCCCTCAACTGCCTGCCCAGGCCCGTCCGACAGGCCGACAGGACCACCAGGTCGGCGTCGAGCTTCAGGTGGAACACCTCCCGCATGTGCAGCACGCCGTCGTGGTTCGGGTCGGCCGGCACCCGCGCCAGCATCAGCCCCGACAGCTCCGGCCGGTCGGCGTCGGCATAGCCGTGCGTGGCCAGGTGGACGTAGCGGCACTTTCTCAGCTCCCCCGTCCTGCTGAGCTCGAACAGGCGGCGCTCGCACGCCTCCGGCCCGAGCAGCATCAGCAAGCGACCTGCTCCGAGGGCCCTGCTGACCATCCGCGCCTCGCGCCGCGTACCGGGCAGGCGCTGCGGCGTCACGTTCGGGTCGAAGCGGACGGCCTGCCGGAGCATCTGCGCCTCGCCGTCCGGCGCGGCCAGTTGCGGACCCGCAGGCACGGTCTTCTCGGCCTCCATCGCCGCCAGTTGCTCAGCGCTGAACGGCGGATCGGCCAATGCAAACAGCATCCGGGACCATCGCTTGGCCTTGCGCTTCTCCCGTTGTCGGCAGAGGCGGTCCAAGGTTGTACACGAAGGCGCGTAGCTGACCTCGTACTTCGCCCCCAGCCACGGCCAGTCGCTCATCGGCGCGTCCTTTGCCGGCTCGGCCGTCAGAAGCATCTCCACGGGAAGCTGCGCCGTCCAGCCCTGTGCAATGACCACGAGCTTCCTGACGCCTCTCAGGTGGGGCTCCAGCGGCCCGAACCGCCCTCGATAGAGCGATGACAGGTCGTCGGCCGAGAGCGCCGCTCTCCTGGACCCCCGCCCGCAGGCGAGGATTCGCCTTCGCCGCGCTCTGTCTATGGACTGGTCGAGCCCCTCCGACAGATCGACCCAATGCACGCCACCGGTGCGGATCACATACCCCCACGACCACTCCATGTACTCGACCCAGCCCACGACGGCCGTATCACTCTCGAGGGCCGGGCTCCGGGTGATCCGCTCCGAGGAGATCGCTTCGGCCGTCTCGGTGGCGACGAGTTGCTCGTGGTCCCCGCGAAGCTCGGCGATGAGGCCATCGTATTCCCTCTCCGCCCTTCGCAGCTCCTGGCGGGCGGTTTCGGTAGACTGCCCCTTCTCGAGGCGGTTTCGGATGGCTGTGTTCAAGGCGTTGATCCTGGCCAGCGCGGTCAGCACGCGCTTCCTGTCGGCCTCCCCCAGGAGGTCTGCTGCGCGGAATCTGGCCTGGTCGAGCAGCTCGTGGAGAGCCACGGCGCGCAGTTGTTCCAGGAGTCCCAAGACATCCGTCTCCCGCCCGGCCTTCAGTGCGACACAGACAGGGAGGTCGTCGTACTGCAAGCTATGCAGGAACGACGCCCTGCCCAGAGGCGAACGTCCGGCCCGAGACCTCGCTGCAACCAGGATCTCCATGGCCCTGCGGGCAAGAGGCCAGGCTCTCTCGTAGTCCCCCCGGCGCGCGTGCAGGAGGCTGAGGCAGTAGAGAGTCACCCCGACCCGCGGATGGCCCTTGCCCGCCTTGGCCTCCCAGATGGCCAGGGCGCGAAGGAGCAGCGGTTCGACCTTGGCGTACTGGCCCATGTCATGGTACAGGCCCGCGAGGTTCTTCAGCGCTACCGCGACAGAGGGATGATCCCTGCCCAGCTTGGCCTCCTTGATCGCCAGGCTGCGAAGCAACAGCGCCTCGGCCCTGGCGTGCTGGTCCATGTCGGCGTACAGCATCGCGAGGTTGTTCAGAGATATCGCTACGTAGAAATGATCCCTGCCCAGCCTGGCCTCCCGGATCGCCAACGCGCGACGCAGCCGCGGCTCGGACTTGCCGTACTCGCCCATGTCCGTATACAGGTATCCGACGTTGTTCAGGTATACGGCGACGGTAAGATGATCCCTGCCCAGCCGGGCCTCCATGATCGCCAAGGCGCGAAGGTACAACGGTTCGGCCTTGGCGTAATCGCCCATCGACTGGTACAGCAGCGCGAGGCTGTTGAGGGATTCCCCGACTTGGGGATGATCCCTGCCCAGCCTGGCCTCCCGGATCGCCAGGCTTCGAATGCACAGCGGCTCGGCCCTGGCGTACCGGCCCATGTCGCGGTACAGCCACCCAAGGTCGTTCAGGGACGCCGCGACAAGGGGATGATCCTTGCCGAGCCTGGCCTCGCGGATTGACAGGCAGCGAAGCAGTAGCGGCTCGGCCTTGGCGTACTGGCCCACGTCGTGGTACAGCCCCGCGAGGCTGTTCAGAGACGTGGCGACAGAGAGGTGATTGCCGCCAAACCTGGCCTCCCGGATCGCTAAGGCGCGACGCAGCGGCGGCTCGGCCTTGGCGTATTCGAGCATCAACGTGTACAGCAATCCGAGGTTGTTCAGGGACGTCGCGAGGTAGGGGTGATCTCCGGGCAGCTTGGCGTGCTTATAGATTGCCAGACTGCGGAGATACAGCGGCTCGGCCTTGGCGTAGTCGCGCATCGCCCTGTACAGCTCCGCGAGGTTGTTCAAAGCGGTTCCGACGGAGGGATGATCGTTCCCCAGCTTGGCCTTCTTGATTCCCAGGCTCTGGAGGTACAGCGGCTCCGCCTTGGCGAACCGGCCCATGCGGTAGCACAGCAACCCGAGGTTGTTCAGAGACATCCCGACGTGTAGATGATCCCCGGGCAGCTTGGCCTTCCGGATCTCGAGGCCACGGCGGAGCTTCGGCTCGGCCTTGGCGTACTCGCCCACGGCGGAGTACAGAGACCCGAGGTTGTCCAGGCATATCGCGACGTAGGGGTGATCCGGGCCCAGCTTGACCTCGTTGATCCGGAGGGCGCGAAGGAACAGCGGCTCGGCCTTGGCGTACTCGCCAATCTGGTTGTACTGGTAGCCCAGGTTATTCAGTGCCCTTGCTGTCTGTATGTGGTCCTCGCCGTAGATCCGCCGCGCAAGCTCCGCTGCCTTCCCGTAAGGGCGGATGGCTTCCTCGTGGCGGCCCTGCCTGAACAGGCGCCCTCCTGCCAGATCATACAACCGGAACAGATTCACCCTCGTGAGTCGTGTGCGCTCGTGGTCTCTGCCCAGCCTGGCTTCCTGAATCGCCAGGACTCGGGCGCACAGCGCGGCAGCCTTGGCGCGGTCACCGGCCTCCTTCCACTGGTATGCCGCGAGGTTGAGCATCCCCGCGGTTGTCAGATGGTCCTTGCCGTGGATCTGCTCGGACAGTCTGACGGCCTTCTCATACTCTGCGGCGGCCTCGGCGTGTTTGCCCTCCTTGGCCAGGTCCTTCCCTCGCTCATAGACGGCGCGGAGGCGGGCCTCCGTCGCCGCCCCGATGTCGGGTGCCGCCGGCGCTTCGGCGCTGTGCGCCGGCGGGCGGCAAGGGGTCGCGAAGGCCACAACGGCTGCGATCCAGAGCGATCGGGCGGGCTGGTTCATGGGTCTGCGCCTCTCGTGTCCGGCCTGTCGTTGGCGTCCTCGGCGTGCGTGAAGGAGATCGCCCGGACCACCGCCCATTCCCTCGGCACGCTGTCCAGCAGCCCCGCGAGGAGTCCCTTCTCGACCGTTACCGACCTGTCGCCGATGATCCGATACGTGGCGTCGTCGTTCACGATGAACCGAACGCCGGCCTCGTCAGCGACCAGAAGCCCGACGCCGTCAAGTGCGGGCGGCGGCCCATACGCGAGCAGTCTCTCCTTCAGGCCGGCCGCGTCATCCAGCGGCCGGCGCCGTCCCAGCAGAAGGATCGTCTCCGTCCCGCCCGGCCGGGTCAGTGGCAGCCACTGGTCCCGGCCTGGAGGAACGGAGACCGTCTGCACCTCCGCAGCCTGTTCCCCCCGGCGCGGGAAGAGGACCTTCATCTGTCCCGTGGAGCTCATCGCGAGCACGTAGGTCGCCAGCGGCTCGGAGAACGTCGAATGGACCTGGATCCTGTCCCCGTGGCGCAGGGGCAGCAGGTCCGCCGTGAGGACTTGGTAGGAGCCCCGCTGGTCGGCCCGTTGGAAGTGGATCTCCAGGCTGGCCGTTACGGAAGACGCATCCCCCTTCCTTCCGGGCAGCACCACTGCGGCCAGCACCGCTGCGGCCGCCAAGGCGATGGCAGCCGCCACACCGACGGCGAGCTTGCGCGAGATCCTGAGGCGGGCCAGCGCGCGGGACATCTCCCTCGCGTTGCGATATCTGCCCTCCGGCTCGGCTGCCAACGCGCAGTTGGCAATGCGGCCAAGCCTTCTGTGCAGGCGCGAGCCGCCGCCGGGGTCAACCGGCTCAACCAGGCCGTTCGTAGCCGCCTCGATGTACTCCTCCTGGCTGTCGCGATCGCCGTACGGCCCGGTTCCCACCAACAGGTACTTGAGGATCCCGCCGAGGGCGAAGATGTCCACGCGATGGTCGGCGTCAGGATCGCCCCGTGCCTGCTCCGGGGCCATGAACGGCGGCGTGCCGGACCGGCCGATCTGCTGTGGCGGCTCGTATGGCCCGACCAGCGTGCAGAGGCCAAAGTCGATGATGAGCGGCCTGCCCTCCACGGTCACGATGACGTTGCGGGGCTTCAGGTCACGATGAGAGACCCCTCGCTCGTGGGCGCAGGCCACGGCGTCGGTCAGTTGGGTCATCCAGTCGAGGATCTGTCCTGCGGAGGGAGAATGGCTCTTCACGTGCGCGTCCAGCGGCAGGCCCTCCACGAGCCGGGTGGCCACGTACGGAACCGCCCCGACAGATCCGGCGTCCACCACCCGCACGATGCCGGGGTGCTGGAGCTTCATCAACGGCTCCGCCTCGGTTCGGGCCCAGGCCTGGAGCTCCTTGGAGGCAACGGGCCCGAGGGCGACCTTCAGCGCCACCTGCCCGGCCGCACCGAAGCGGTCATAGGCCTGGAAGACCATCGCCTGCCCGCCCGTGCCGAGAGGCTTTTCGATAACGTACTTCCCCCACGTCTCTCCAGCCGTTGGCCGATCGGATCCCGGTTCGAGCCCCTCCCAGGCTTCCTCGACGATCCGCAACCTGCGCAGCTCCTCGGCCAGGGCCGGCATCAGGTCGGGGTGTCCGTCGATGACGGACTGATCCGAAACCGCCTCCCCCCTCGCCCGTCGGAACATACAATCCTCCACGACCCGACGGATCTGCTCGGAGCGTCCGTCTGGTAGCGTCTCGCCCAACTGGCCGTCTTCTGCCATCGTTCACCTCCCCGTATCAAGCAGGCATCCCACGGGCAGCGCTCCGCGCACACAGACACCACTGACTCCATGAGTCAGGAAGACATTTGCCGCACCAGAGCGCGCGAAAAAAGTTACAAGACTGCTCGTAGGCCAGCCCGGCCCGAAGGAACGTAGGCCGCCTCACTTCGTGCTGAGCCACAGCGTGGCCCGAACCAATGCCTCTCGAAGCGCCTCGTTGGCCCGTCGAAGCAGTCCGCGGACGGCGCCCGGCGTGCGGTCCATCATCGTGGCGGTCTCTACGACGCTCTTGCCGCTGAGATGGTGCAGCCGGACGGCCTGGCGCTGGTCGTCGGGCAGCGCGGCGATCCCGGCCTGCATCGCCGCGACGGCCTCGCGCCGAGCGGCCGACTGGCTCGGCGACCGGCGGCCGTCCGACAGCATCTCCACGAGGTTGGCCATCGAACCAAACGGGTCGGCGGCCGGCGCACGAGCTTCCACGCGATCGCCGCCGCGCTTCTTGCGGTTCAGCTTCTTCAGAGCGTCCAGCAGGCAGCGGTCGGCGATGGTGTTCAGCCACGCCGAGAACGACCTTCCGGTGCGGGCCTGGCAGCTCTCTATGGCGCGGATGGCCTGCCGGAACGTCTCCTGCACGATGTCATCGACGCCCACGCGCCCCGCGAGGCGGCCGGCCAGCTTCGGGGCGACGTGGCGCGACAGGCGGCCGTATTGATCCAGAAGCACCAGCCCCAAGGCCGTCCTGTCGCCGCGGACCGCCCGCGCGATCAAGTCCTGCTGGCTGCTGCTATCGGCCATGGCGACTCCCACCTGCCGCCGCGGCACCTTGGCATCCCCGTTTCTCAGACGCGAGCCGCCCACACTGCACGCACATCCACGCCCGAGGCGACGGAAACCACCAGGAACCGCGTTCCGTGCGATGCGCCGCTCGAACAGATGCCTTGCTCGGACGATTCTACTCCCTCCGCCAAGATGCGTCAAGAACGGCAAGCAGGGCACCGGGCAGCGCCGTTTTCCTACCACGATCCGCGCGCGTCGCCGCCCTGGATGTCGTCCAGGACCTTGAAGGCGGAAAACAGCCGAGATCGAGGCCCGGTGATCCCGCCCGGTTGTGGGGCCAAGAGAAAGGACGACACCAGATGCAGGCGACTCTATCACCACAGGCGAAGCCGCGGACCGGCGGTCTGCCGGCCCTCGAGACGTCAGCGCCCATCCTGGAGAGAACGCAAGCCTACCTGAAGGCGCTGCTGAGGCGGCAGGCGCCCGACACCGTCCTGACGGAGGCTTGGGAGCAGTTCTACCGCGTCTACAGCGAGTTGATCAGGCGGTTTATCGTCGCACGCGGCCTGCGGGGTGCGGACGTCGAGGACTGCGTCCAAGATGTCTGGACCGAGGTGGCGAAGAGACTGGCCGACTTTCGCCGTCCGCGAAACCGTCCGGGATTGCGGGCGTGGCTCTATACGCTGGTCCGCAGCAAGGCGACGGATCTGATCCGCCGGAAGATCCGGCATGCAGCCGGCAGCCTCGCCGAGGAGATCCGGGCCGGCAACGAGCCCATCGGCGATGAGCTCGACCCGGCCGACGCCTACGAGCGGCACTGGGCGAGGGCCATGCTCCAGACCGCTCTCGCCGGACTCCGCCATGACGCCTCGCCCCTCAGCTATCGCGTGCTGCACATGCGGCTGATGGAGGACCGCAGCGTGGCAGAGGTGGCCGCCGCGCTGGGTCTGACGCCCGCACGCGTCCGCTACCGTCACCATCGCATGCTTCGCAAGCTGCGCACCCGCCTGGCCGTCTTCGTCGGCAAGCCCTTCGGCGAGGATGCGCATGCCGCCTCGGTTTCTGCCGAGATTCGGCGCAACACGGAGCGGCCGTCTGCGGTTCATCTGTGAACACGGGGCCGGGGCAGATGCCACGGCCGAGCCCGCAAGCCCCCAAGCAATCGGTCGGCCAAGAAGAACGCAAGGAGAACGACATGAACGCCATGTCAAGGAACATCACCGGCAAGTGCACCGGCAGGACAAGACTCGCACCAGAGAAGTTGGCCCGAGGTCGCGCAACGGCCAGAGGCGTCGTCTGGCTGTCCTTGGCTTGTGTGTTGATCACGGCCCTGCCGCTGATGACCTATGCCACGGAGATCCGCTTCCTGGATCCGATGCCGAGGGGGGACGACGGGCTGGGCGCTATCCTCGAGGACGGAGTCTGGCGCGAGCCCAGCGCGCTGGAGGCAAATCAGTTTCCCCCGGGTTGTGGTGAGATGCCCTGCGAATGCTGTGGGAGCTACGACTGCTGCGGCTGCTGCTGCCCAGCGCCCGACGAGCCCGCTGGGCCCGAAGAGCCCGATGATCCCCCCGACCAGGAGGAGAGCCGGTTCCCCTTCGGTGGCCACGACAGGACCCACCGCCACGGCATCGGCGACGGCACGGGTGTTGACGACGGGAGCGGCTTCTTCGGGGCGGTCCAGGTAGTGCTGGCTGCCGAATCCCCCGGCTCAGCAGAGGACAGCCACGACCAGATCACGGACATCGGCGCGATCGGGTTGACGAGTCTGCCGACGGCGAGGATCCCCTCTTCGGTCAGTCTCGCCTCGGCCGGCGGGGACACGGCCACCACGCTGACTTCGCGGGACCGCCTGGCCGGCTTCGGCGCCGCAGCCGTTCCCGAGCCGGCCACGCTGGCTCTGCTGGGCTTCGGCGGGCTGGTCGCGATCTGCCGCAGAAGATGGAGGCCGAGCGGGTAGCGCTCTGTCACAGACCATCCGGTGGTCCGAATGCCGTGGTCAGGGCGAACTTGACAGGAACGGAGCAGCCACGCGGTGCGATCCGGCGTGGTTGTCCCCCTGCGCGCCGCAGGCCCGGGCATGCGTCGGTTCACCCGCAGCAGAGCACAGGCTGCACTTGCGGCTCGATCGTGCACTGTGTCCGGGGGCGATCCTCACTCCGCTCCCGCCTCCCCGGGCCGCGCGCAACGAAACGGCGTCTGCCGCGTTCCACCTGCGGAAGCGGGGCAGCCGATTGCGTTCCGCTGTGGAACGCACGAGTGCCCCGCGAAGGACCTGTACGAGAAGGAGCACAGACATGTTCACCCAGAAACACCCGAAGCCCGACAGGCCCGTGCGAATCGCCTGTCGTCCCGGACTTGTTGCCCGGGCGATGGCGGTCCTGGCGGCCTCACTACTTGCAGGTGGTGCACCCGCGGGCGGCGCCCCCGGTCAGGACCAGTGGGTGCCTCCTCCCGGGGTGCCCATTCCGCCGAAGGACTTCAAGATCGCCAGGCAGACTGACCGTTCCGTCACGCTGACCTGGCGCGACATCTCGGATAACGAGACCCGGTTCGTCATTCACCGAAGCGGCGGGCCGGGCAACGTCTACAGGAAGTACACGGTCATCAGTCGTGACCCCGAGGGCAAGGGCGGCGTGCAGAGCTTCAGCCAGACGGGCCTCGCCGACGGGCAGTACTGGTATTCCATCACGGCCCGTAACGCCAAAGGCGACTCCTTCAGGGCGGGCCACACCATGGTGGTAGTACGGGCGCAGCCGGACTGCTCCGGCGCGACCTCGGCGTCTTGTGAGGGATTCGCAGAAGGCTACCTCGAGCGTGCCTATCCGTGTGCAGGAAACGGTGTGCCCTTGCTCCGTTCCTTCTACTTCGGATACGGCGTGCGTTCGACGCCTGTCGATCATCACTTCGCTGCGATATCGGTCATGCCCGCCGGCACGGCGGAGGAGCTGATTCCCAGCGGCAGCACGCCCCCTCACGTTGTTCAGAGCGGCAAGATCGGCTTGATGTTCGCCGACAAGAACAAGGACGACGAGTACTTCTACAAAGTGTCCCACTACACGGGGCCGCTCAGCCGTGGCATCCGCCGATACCGGATGTGCGAGGTCGGATGTGTGGGGAGGAATGTGCGAACCATTCCTCGGCTCCCGAGCCGTGCCGGCCTCAAGGGAACGTTCGTCCTGGTCGGCTTCTACGTCTACTTCCCCACCGGCCGGGATCGCCACGTCCGTGAGATCGCCGTCTTTGAGAACAACGGGAAGCTCCACGTGACCCTCCAGGACAAGGAAGACACGATCAGCGACCACTTCGTGTACATCGTGGACTTCGCCTGGGTCAGCCCGCTGCGAATCCGGAGACGGGGGGAGTCCGGCGGTTCGGCGCGCGGAGGCGCCCGCGTGTCGGTGCCTCGCGGGACAAAGGTCATCCGCGGCTTCCGCTTCGACTTCGGCAAAGACAAAGACCGTCACCTACGGGAAGTCGGCGTGCTGCCGATGAATGATAAGCTCGAGGTCTACTTCGCGGACAAGAACGGAGACGACCGATTCGATTGGCGAGTGCAGTGGGCCGTCCTCGGGGATCGGCCCGCCAAACGGTAAACCGTCTCAGCCCGGAACTGGCGCCTTGCCGCAAGTGACCTGACGGGTGCCGTGGTCTATGGAGCCCTGCGGAGCAACCACGCCACATCGGCTGGCGTGGTTGCTCCGTCCCTACCGGGACTGCACAAACCACGGCACCCGCCTTCGCCCATGGTGACTGCCACCTGCTGCCGCGGCGCCCCGGCATCCTCGTACCTCAGACGGGAGCCGCCCGCGCCGCACGCACATCCACGCCCGAGTAGCTCCGTTTTCTTTCGCGGTTCGCGCGCGCTGCGGCGGCGGATGTCGTCCAGGAACTTGTGCACGCGGAAGCAGCTTTGGACGGGCCCGTCAGACGCCGATGCGTCACGTCGTTTGCCGCGGATGTCTCGCAACGGAGCCGCCTGGCTGTGCCCCGCCGTGGGGCGCAGAGGTCGTCTCCCACGAGAGTCTCTTGGTTGGAAAGGAGAGCATCATGATGAAGCGAAGCTCAGCACACGCCGTCCGGCCCCGTTGGGCCGCCTGGGCCGTCGTCCTGGCCGTGGCGGTTCTCGCCGCGATGGTGGCCCCGAGCGCCAGCGTCCTGGCCGAGAACAACGGCAACCGCAATCCGCGCGTCATCCCCCCCTGGTGCGACCGCACCTACGGCACGCTGGCGGCGGATTGGTGGACCTGGGCCCTCAACTGCCCGCCGGACCAGTGCCCGGTACTGGACGACACGGGGCAGTTCGCCCACGTGAACCAGGCCGGCCCGATCTTCTACCTGGCCGGGACGTTCGGCGGGCAGGAGGTGATCCGCACCTGCACGGTACCTACCGGCAAGAAGATCTACATTCCGCTGGTCAACTCGATGTACAACAAGACCGAGCCGGACGAGACCGAGCAGATGCTGCGGGACGGCGTCAACGACGCGCTGGACGCCGTCACGGATCTGTACTGCACCATCAACGGGCAGCCGCTGGCGGGTCTGTTCGCCTACCGCGCCGACTCGCCGCTGTTCGACTTTCCCGTGACGGAGGGCTCCTTCGCCAGCCTGTTCATGCCCGTGGGGGAGTACCCCTCCGTGGCCGGGGCGTACGCCGTCCTTCTCACGCCCCCGCCGCCGGGCGAGTACATCATCGAGTTCGGCGGGGCCAAGGAGGGCGGATGGTCGGTGTCGGTGACCTACCTCCTCACCGTCGAAGCCGGCCCGGACGACGGCGACGGCGAGTAGGACGACGACTGACCTGCACCTACGCCTCTTGTCCGCCGCGGGGTACGGTTCGCGGGCGGGCTACTGATCGGCTCGGGCGAGCCGACAGGGCCCGCCCGCTCGTTTTTCTCACGCCAGGTTGACAGAGGACTTGACAAAGCCACGGGGGATGGCGACGGCCCCAACGCGCGCCCTGCGGCTGCGGCGCGCTCTGGCCGGCACGGCTTGTGCGCGGGATTGCTTCCACGCGGCGCCGCTTCCCTGTCGTGATTCGCGCGATTCTTGCCCGACCCCGGCGGGCCGATCAGGAGTATGCTGTGATCCCCCGCCGCCGCGTCTGGTTGCCGCGGCGGACGCCGTCAGGGGGCCGGCTGGCAGGTGGGGCAGAGGTAGCAGGCGCCGCCGAGGTATTGGATCTTCTCGACGGGCGTGCCGCATTGGGGGCACGGTCTGCCCTTGGCGCGGCGGTCCATCTGGCGGACGTAGCGGCCGCCGCGGGCGAACAAGTCGAGTTCGTCGTCGCGGCCGCCCTTGGCGATCGCTTCGGTGAGGACCTTGCGGATGGCGTGGTAGAGTTTGCGCTGGCCAGCGGGCGGGACCGTGCGGACCTTCCGCCTCGGGTGGAGCCCCGCGCGGAAGAGGATGTCCTGGAGGTGCTTCTCCGGCAGGGCCGTGTCGTCTTCGTGCAGGAAGATCCGCTCGCCGCCGTCGCCGAGCTGGAGCGTCAGCCCGCCGGTCAGGCCGGTGTTGACGTGGCTGCCCTCCGCGCGGGACTGCCCGATCACCTTGCCCGGCAGGATGCGCTCGTAGTCGGCCCGCGGGCGATTGTAGAAGACCCACTTGTGCGGGCTGTTCTCCCGCTCGGCCGAGGCGATCCGCCGGCCGCGCAGCTCGGCGTTCATCTGCCCCGCGATCGTCACCGCCTCGGGCAACTCCATCATGGTCGGGATTCTCCCCGCCCCGCCGTTACAGCAGGGGGATGCCCGCCTCGCGGCAGACCTCGACGACGTCCGGTGGCCAGTAGCTGACCTGGACCTCGCCGATGTGCGCCTTTCGCAGCAGGAGCATGCACAGCCGGCTCTGGCCGATCCCGCCGCCGACGCTCTGCGGCAGCGACCCGTCCAGCAGCAGCCTGTGCCACGGCAGCTCTGCCCGGTCGGTGCAGCCGCGAATCTCCAACTGCGTTCGCATCGTCTCGGCGTCCACGCGGATGCCCATCGACGAAAGCTCGAACGGGATCTCCAGCAGCGGGTTCCACACGAAGATGTCCCCGTTGAGGCCCTTCGTCTCCGCCCCGGTCGGCGTGGTCCAATCGTCGTAGTCCGGCGCCCGGCCGTCGTGGATGCTGCCGTCGGGCAGCCGGCCGCCGATGCCGATGATGAACACCGCGCCGTGTTCCTTGCAGGCGGCGGTCTCCCTCTCCCACGGGGTCGCGGCGGGGTACCGGTCGGCCAGTTGCTCGCTGTGGACGAAGGCGATCTCGTCCGGAAGGGCGACGTCGAGCTCGTCGAACGTGTCGGCCAGTTCGGCTTCGTTGTCCCTGATCGCGGCGTAGATGTCGCCGACGACGTCCCTCAAGTAGTCGAGCCGTCGGTCATCGGCCGTGATCACCCGCTCCCAGTCCCACTGGTCGACGTAGATCGAGTGGATGTTGTCCAGGTCCTCCTCGTCCGGGCGGAGGGCGTTCATGTCGGTGTAGATGCCCTCGCCGATCCCGAAGCCGTACTTGTACAGCGCCAGCCGCTTCCACTTCGCCAGCGACTGGACGATCTCGCAGGCCTTGTCGCCGTCGGCTCCGACGGCGAAGTTCACCGGGCGCTCGATGCCGTTGAGGTTGTCCTGCACGCCCGAGCCGGCCTGCACGAACAGCGGCGCGGTGATCCGGTTGAGGTTCAGCCGCCTGGCCAGCGCCTGCTCGAAGTGGTCCTTCGTGAACTTGATCGCCCGCTCCGTCTCGCAGACGTCCATCGTCGCCCTGTAGCCTTGGGGGATGATCGTGCCCAAACTGATTCCCTTACCAATGAAACCGCCTGACCGGCCTGCGGGCGGTGACCCGGGGCCCACGGCCGTCGCGGGCTCCGCCGGCGATTCTACCCATGCGCCCTGTCGGGGCAAGGCTCCTGTAGGCTGCGACGCAGGCACGAGCGAAGGCCGGGCGGAGCGGCGTCCGGCGGCTCGTCACTTCGGCGCCGTTTGGGGCGGCCGGGCGGCCCCGGCCGGCTTGCGGACGATCTTGTGCGTTTCCACCCGCTTGCCCGGCCCGACGACGGTGGTGCGCGTGTGCTCCACGTGCAGCGGAAGCCGCGTCTTCAGGTCGACCACGAACGTGCTTCCGTCCCGGATGTCGACGTCGGGCAGTTCCTGCCGGGTCGGGGCCGGCTTGCCCGCCTTCCGGGCCATTGACCGGAAGAACGTGTGCATCGCCTCGGTCGCTTCCTTGGGGTCCATCCTGGTTCTCATCGTGACGGTCGCCCGACCTGCGGCCCGATCCAGCCTCGTCACCGTCACCACCACCTTGGCCGGGATGACCCCTCCCCCCATCGGCATGGCGAACTGGCGGTCGAACTCGACGGCGCCCTTCGCGGCCAGCTCCATCCCGGCCAGGCCGAACAACAGCGTGATGCCCTGGCCGAAGGTCGCCTCGACCACCTGGCGCGAGGCAAACGTTGCGGACATGGTCCGCCGAAGCTCCGCCTCCGCCTGGGGCGAGAGGCTGCCGATTGCGAGTATCCTGTCGATCATCTTCGTCATGAGGGCCTTGACCTGGCTGTAGTTGTTCAGGCCGACCAGCCTGTAGTCCGGCGAGAGCTCGAAGACCAACTGAGTGCCGTCCCACATCTTCGCCAGCCTGGCCGCTTGAGGAGGCATCGCTACCGGCCTGCCGTGCGCGTCGACGAGCCCGGTGTTCCGCGGCGTCCAGCCGAGCAGGTGACCCCGGCTGTCCGTCCTGATGACCTCGACCTCGACGACCTGGAGGCCCTTCACGCCCGCCGGCACGGGCCGCCCGGTCTGGGTGCGGCGCTTGGTGATCTCCAGGATGAACCGGTCGCCCTTGGCGAGGCGCGGCACGAGCTTCAGCGTCCCGGCCGGCGTTTGCCCCGCCGCGGCCTTTGCGGCTGCGGCGACCTGATCCGTCCGTGCAAGGCCTGCTGAACACACCAGCATCGCCACGCATGTGAATCGTGTCATGGACTTCTCCCTGTCGGCGGACACCATCGATGCCTCGCGGGACCGAACAGCCGGCGCGCGATACCATCGCGCACTCCCCAACGAAGATGAGGAGCATGGTATCGGCGCGTGGGCCGCCGAGCAAGGCCCTCGTCTTTCGGACGACGTCACGTCGAGGGCGTGCGGCACGAAAGCGAGAAGCCGGCCGCCGAGATCCTGCCGCTGAGCTTCTCTGCCAGGAACGCCCGGGCTTGTGCGGGGAGGCGGAGGGTCCCCGGCGGCGGCCCGAGCGGATCGCCACGTTGATCCGGCGACCGGGAGATGCCGGTCCGGCACGTGACAGGGGAGGGCTCGCCTACTATGCTCACCTGGGGGAGGAAGAACACGGACGTGCCCTGTGAGCAGTCTGTGATGACGGTCCGACAGCGGGCCCGGCCCGGCGTGCCGCGTCAAGGCAGTCGGCAGGAGCAAGAGGACAGGGCGGAAGAGATGGACGGCGGACAGCACGCGCGACGAGCGAAAGGGCAGCCGATGCGTACGAATGAGAGGACGGCCCGTCCGGTCGCCGCGGGGAGGCATCTATGCCAATCGACGCTCTGCGTGTTGCTCCTCGCTTGCGCCGCCCGGGCGTTGCCGGCGGAAGGGCCGGCCACGGCGGCCGTCCCCGCCGCGCGGGCGCGGATTCGCCTGCGCGGCCAGACCCAGGCGGACGGGGCGTTCAGCTTCTGGACCGGCGGCGTGCTGGGCGATTGGTTCGTCGCGCCGGCCGACGGGCGGGCGGAGTTGACGGTCACGGCGCGGGGCAAGGTCATTGGAGAGGCCGGCCCCGTCATCGCCGTGGAGCTCACCGGCGGCGACGGCGAGGTGAGGCAGGTCGGCAGGATCGAGGTGACCTCGTCGGCCTCGCGGCGCTACGGGCTGGGCTTGCCCGTGCGGACCGGCTGCTTCGCGTTGCGGCTGCGACACACGAACCGCGTGGCGGATGAGAAGGGCAAGCAGCTTCGTCACCTGCTGGTGAACGAGATCCGCGTGGCCGGCGCGCGGCGATCGGAGTACTCGTTGACGCAGCACGCGTTGTTCGGCGGGGCCTCGGCTTCGCGGGCCGGTGCGCGCGGCGGGAGACGGCGCGTGGTTGAGACCGATGCCCTTCGCGTGGAGATCGACCCGCGGACCGCCGTGTGGTCCGCGGCCGACAAGGGCAGCGGCTGCCGCGTCTCCGGCGTCCGGCCGGTGCTGGGCATCCGCGGGCTGGACGTGGACTTCGCGGCTTGCGAGGGCGCCATCAGCGTGGAGGACGTCGGCGGGCACAAGCTCGGCAGCTTCACGCGCGCACGGCTGACGTACCGAGGCAAAGGCGCGTTGGCCGTCACGTACACGCTGCTCATCGGCAGGCGGCGCGGCGAGATCGTCGCACGGCTGGACTTCGTCAATCGCACCGGCCGGACGCCGGAGACGCGGCAGCCGCTGCCCTTGTCGGCCGCGGACCACACGGCGG
>Ga0180438_10005577_pt1 | contig 17399 bp, 16 predicted proteins | sample SS_ome_12_FD_132455 | JGI IMG/M metagenome (GOLD analysis project Ga0180438, IMG submission 132455) | Hypersaline lake sediment archaeal communities from the Salton Sea, California, USA - SS_3_D_2 metaG | ecosystem: Environmental > Aquatic > Non-marine Saline and Alkaline > Hypersaline >...
CCTGAAAAATGAATTATGGAAACTGCTCAAGTTTCAACACCCCCCAGGGTAAATCCGCACATGGGCAATGCAATCTCTCATATTATCACAAATGAAGGTTTGAGGTCGCCCTTTATGTGCAATGGCTGTGAACAACCTGACTTCCTTAGACTGATCTTCTCAGATCTCCTTGGACATACCAGAAGTATTGAGGTGGGCTATGACCAACTTGAGGATGTCGTTGAGCATGGACTTATTATCGATGGTTCTTCTGTACCGGGCTACGCCTCAGTGAATCAGAGTGATGTTCTTCTTCTCCCTTCACGCAGTACTCCAATTGCTCAACCCTGGGACCCATCTGCAGCCTTCCTTATCTGTCGGATCCATGAAGTATCAGGAGAACCCCATCCAAGAGACCCTAGAAACATTATCAAAAGAATCGCATCAGTAGCCTCTGAAAGAGGACTAAAGCTCATGGTCGGAAGTGAACTCGAGTTTTTCACAATTGCCAACACATCCGGCGAAGGTCCGAAACCACTTGACCATGGTGGTTACTTCTCCTCACAACCACAGGACTTTGCCCTTGACTTTCGAAGGGACATCATCAGAACTTTGAAGGCAATTGGGATTGCAACAACCTCGCATCATCATGAGGTAGCAATGGGCCAACAGGAGATTGGCCTTCAGTATATTGAGGCTATGACCGCAGCAGACAACATCATGCTGTCTCGAATCGTCATCACTGAGATGGCACATAAGCGCGGGATGATTGCAACCTTCATGCCCAAACCCTTCTCAGATCAGAACGGTTCCGGAATGCACCTCCACCAGAGTGTTTGGAGCCTTGATTGTTCCCGGAATCTCTTCGCCACTCCCATAGACTGCGCCATCTCTCAGCTCGCGATGACCTATGTCGGGGGGCTTCTTGAGCATGCGGATGCTCTTGCTGCCATATTAGCTCCGACAGTCAACTCATACAAGAGACTGGTACCGGGTTTCGAGGCTCCGACAAGAGTTGCATGGGGATACAGGAACAGAAGCACAATGATCAGAGTGCCGCACTTCAATGGGTCTGAGAGGGCGGCAAGGATTGAACTCAGATGTCCGGATGCGACTTCATCGCCGCATCTTGTTATTGCGTCCATGCTTGCTGCTGGACTTGATGGAATAGAGAGGAAGACTGAACCTCCGCCATCAACTGACAAAGACCTGTACGAGTCGGGAGTATCACTAAGGTCTCTCCCATGTTCATTGGAAGGGGCACTTGAGAGTCTAGATAGGAGTTCACTACTGAGGAGCACGCTTGGTGACTCTGTTGTTGACACCCTCATAAGGCTACGAAAACGTGAATGGATGGACTATGTGGAATCCACTGGAGACCCTGGCAGTTCAGAGATCACAGACTGGGAAATCGAGAGATATATGCATGTGAATTAGAACTTTCTAGAAGCCAAAAGATTTCTATCGAGCAACAGTACAACATATGCCTTGGAGATTTGAATCATGACAGGATTCGAAAGCAAGGAGCAGTTCCTAGAGGTATTCAACAGGTTCTGGGCAAAGGCAAAAGAACAGACAGAAGTTATGGAGAAACTGGCAAAGTCACAGGTCGTTGTTCGTTTCGACATTGAGGATCCAGAGGTTCATATGACAATTAACTTCCGAGATCCTGGACCAGATGGCGAGATTGGTACATTGACCTTTGATAGCGATGTAGAACCAGAGATCTCAGTCTGGTCAAAGTCCGAAATAACAAACAAGTTCTGGCAGGGTAAGTTAAACACAACAGTGGCAATGGCAAGAGGGCAGGTCAAGCTGGACGGTTCAGTTGCAAAGGCACTGGGTCTTCTCTCAAAGATAAAGCCACTCTATGACATATACCCCACAATCCTCAAAGAGATGGGACTAGACAGTATGATGTTATAGTAACAAAAGCAAAGTATATATTCATAGAATTGAAGACTTGTTTGTTAGTGACAATTAATTATTGTTAACAAGGTGAACACAATGGCTGCAATAACGAAAGAAATGAGCATCGGTGAAGTTGTCATGAAGTGGCCCGAGTCAGCTGGCATCTTTATGGCCTATGGCCTACATTGCTATGGCTGCGCAGCTGCCAGGTATGAAACTATCGAACAGGGTGCACAGGCACACGGTATCGATCCAGACGTACTCATCAAGGCAATTAACGAGGAAATCGAGAATAAGGAGTGATTCGCTCCTTCAAGAAACAAGCCCTCTACTCAGGGGGCTTAATCCTTCCGTATAGTCTACCAGATTCTTCTTCTGTCATCTCGAAGCTATGCTCTTCATCAGGGAACACCCCATTTCTTACTTCATTCGCATAGTCTGTGACTGCAGTCTTGATGAGATCGCGGACGTTGGCATACTTCTTCACGAACTTGGGTTTGAAGTCCTCAAAGAGACCTAGCATGTCCCATAAGACAAGTACTTGCCCATCGCAATATGGACCTGCCCCAATGCCTATTGTAGGGATATCTACAGCTTCTGTGATGGCTTTCGCGGTCTCCGATGGCACTAGTTCTATCACGAGAGAGAAGGCACCTGCCTGCTCCAGCTGAGTCGCCTGTTCGATTAATTTTCCAGCCATGTCAGCAGTGCGGCCTTGAACACGATACCCACCCAGTTGATAGATCGACTGCGGTGTCAGACCAATGTGACCCATGACTGGAATTCCAGCATCAACCACAGACTGCACGATGTCTGCAACAGGACCAGCACCTTCAATCTTGACTGCCTCAGCACCACCCTCTTGCAACATCAGACCACAGTTTTCCAGTGCCTGTTCAGTACTGATCTTGTAGGACATGAAAGGCATGTCACCCACAATCAGGCAATCCGGTTTTGCCCTAGAAACTGCCGCACAGTGATGAATGACATCCTCCAAGGTGACCGGGATTGTGCTCTCATAACCCAACAGGCAGTTACCAACAGAGTCTCCGACAAGAATCATGTCAACTCCGACCTCACTGAGAATCGCAGCTGTGGGTGCGTCATATGAGGTGAGCATGACTATCTTCTTCCCCTTTTTCTTCATGAGGCGAATGCTGTGGGTTGTCTTTCGAGCCAAGTCTTTATCTCCACAGTTTTGTAGTGCAAATCCATCATTTATAGAGTTCCCTGTCAGAATATATAATGTATATACAATTCGGATATTTTCACTTTTTTAGGAGGAGCTAGAGGTCGACGTCTTTCTTCCTGAAATACCACTTGTACAGTTCTACACCAACGATTGATGGAAGAGAACCAAGGAGGACTACCGACCAATCAAAGCTGGTCAGAGGCATTAAGTAGAAATGAAGACCATAGGGGGCAAGAATTACCTGAGTCAGAGGTACATACATGAGTAGGTAATGAGCCAAATAGATCAGACCTAGCAGGAACACGAAAATCCAAGTTCCAGGTTCTCGGATACTTCTCATGATTGGCATATTGATTCTTCGAATGCTAAGGACTATCGTACTCTCCACTAATAGGATGATCGAGAGCAACATGGTAGTTGCCTTCGCTTGGTTGATTGGCACCGAGAATTCACCAATTGTGGAGTAGTAACCAGTGAGATTCTCTGGAACAACACCAACAATATTCGTGAGTGTCATTATATAGATGGCGGCAGCACCAATTGTCATCAGAATGACATTCAATGCCATGAACTTACCAAGGTTTCGTGTTATTAGTGCCTGACTATCACGTGGCTTATCTTCCATTGCATACGGCGAAGTTCGATCAAATACTAAAGCCAATCCAGGGAATGAGTGGGTTGTAACTACCAGATACAGGCTCTGCCACTGTGTCAACATTGTATTTGACACACTAGCAGGCAAGAAGAACAAGGCTCCAAAGAATATCATGCTCTCGAATAGATTGATTGCCACATAGAAGTAGATCATCATGCGTATCTTGTTGAAGAGACCCCTACCTTGGTGTACACCAGACACAATAGAGGCGAAACTGTCGTCAGTTATCACCAAGTCAGCAGCTTCTTTGGCAACATCTGTCCCTGTGATACCCATTGCTATTCCTGCATCACTCATCGCGAGAGCAAGTGCATCGTTCACACCATCTCCAGTCATCGCGACGACGCGTTGTTGCTCCTGATATCTTTCAACAATCACTTGTTTATGGTCGGGGTTCACTCTGGCAAAGACGTTGGTTCGTGCAAAGTCCTCGTCTGAAACCTCATTGACCATACTACCCTCGACCACCAATGAATTAGCGGAGAATATGCCAAGATCCTCAGCGATGGTCTTTGCAGTGGCCGCAGCATCACCCGTAATCATGATGACATTGATACCTGCACTATGACAGGCCGCAACAGCTTCTTTGACACCATCCCTTGGAGGGTCTACGATAGAGGCGAAACCGATGTAGATGAGATCGCTCTCGGTCTCTTCCCGTGCATCCTTCCCTGTGGGGACCTTATCCAGATGGCGATAGGCAAGAGAGATGACTCGATACCCCTTAGAGGCGAAGTCTGTTGTTAGTGTCCTGACACGGTCAACAAAATCAGGTGTGATCTTTGTGGGCGAATCTTTTCCATCCACCATTGAACACTTTGGTAATAGAACTTCTGTGGCACCCTTGACAAAGGCTACAAACTTCTTTCCATCCTTGCAGATCTTCGTCATGCGTTTCAGTTCAGACTCAAACGGGAACTCCTCAACAATCTCATACTTCTTTATAATAGCCCCCTCATCGATTCCACTCTTGCGGAACAATGTGAGCAAAGCCGCGTCAGTAGGGTCTCCCAGGGGTTTCCAAATGTCACCTTGGTCAGGGAGTGTTTCCTTGACGATTTCAGAGTCATTATTGATGCCTCCGCAGACGACAAGACGATACAGACCCTTCCATTTGAAGACATCATTGACCGCTTCCTCTTTCATCTCAAGTGTGACAATATCATCAGCGCCTTTGAGAAGATAGATGCCCCCAATTGGATCATAGCCATCCCCCTTGATAGAGTAGAGATTATGCGTGTCCCAACAGTATTTCACTGTCATTTGATTACGGGTCATGGTTCCAGTCTTATCGCTGCAGATGACGCTGACTCGACCGAGACTCTCCACTGCGGAGAGGTCTCTAATAATCACGCCCTTCCTAGCCATGGCAAGGACACCAGTTAGTAGGACTATTGTCGTGAGGAGTGGAATGTTGATTGGCATGATAGTCATTGCACGTGTAATCGAAATCTGCATCTGTCGAAGAACATTCACGAAATCGAGGTCAAAGGGAAGACCATTAATCCAATCATAGATAAAGACCTGCCAGAGAACCGACACGGTCATGAGAATTATAGCAGCTATTCCTAGGTACTTTGCGAGGAGGTTGACCTTTCTCCGGAGTGGGATGTCACCAGTATTTAACGCTTCAAGTTCACCTTGAATCTTGCCTATCTCTGTGCGTCCACCTGTTGCAGTGGTGACAACCGTTGCCATACCTGTTGAAACGTAGGTGCCAAAAAACACCATATTCCTCATGTCAGTGAGAGGAACATCAGGTGCAACGATGGCGGTCTCATCCTTTGCAACTGGAACACTTTCACCTGTCAGAGATGCCTCATTCGTTGTGAGATTGGATGCAGAGATGAGCCTTGCATCAGCAGGAATTCTATCACCTTGATCCAACTTGATAATGTCGCCTGGGACTATCTCGAAAGGAGGAATGCTGTCCTCGGTTCCTCCACGAATGACGCGAGCTTCGCCTGCAGAGAGCTTCTCAAGAGCTTCGAGCTTCTTCTGAGCTCGATACTGCTGAAAGATGGCAACAAGCGCATTGACTGCGACAATGCCCAACCAGACAAGTGCTTGACCCATTTCATTCTGTCCAGGAGGTAGTAATTGGGCGATGACGATTAGTCCCAGTGAGCTGATAATATAGATAGTAATCAACCAGTTCATAATTGGAGCAATGTAGACCTGCCAGAAAGGACCTCGTATCTTTGGTATCGCATTTTGCCCATATTGGTGAATTCGTGCTCGTACTTCCTCATCTGGCAAGCCCTTCTCAGGGTCCACCTTGAAGTTCTCAAAGACATCCTTCAGAGGCATTGCATGATACGTTTGAATTTCGGAGCTTTCCATTATGATGGCGTCTTCATCGGACAAGGCTGCTACCTCTCAAGGATAATCATGCTGTATCCTTTCTACAGATAAATCAAACTCGAATGTTCCTACCTAGGGTCGGATATATGCAGGTTGGTTTCTGGACCTTTTGAAGGTTTCCGGTTCAGCGTAGAAGTGTAATAATGCAGAGAATGGTCATTACCAGAGTCGATAGGTTCATGTGCCCTGAAGCTGGGATTCTCATGCCGCATGCGAATCAAAAGAGCTTGGTACAAATGATGGATGACTATTACTGGCAACGCCCCCCACCTAGAGATGAGGGATCTAGTGGTAAGAAAATTATCGCAGTCGTCATTATACTGATGATCATCATATCATCAGGACTGGTCTTCCTACTTCAGGCTGGACCATTCAGCACCGGACCTCGAACGAAGGTCAGGGTTGCGGTTCTTGATTCAGGGATTGACATTGGTTTTTCTCTCCAAGGACGAGTCGTTGCGGAGAAGAGCTTCATTGAAACTCAGTATGGATACGATACAGCAGATACTTCCACTACAGATTCTTGGCCCGAGAGTGTCCCTCATGGGACACTTGTAGCACAACTGGTCGCCGAAACACCAAATGCGGAGATAGTGAATGGAAAAGTGATGGGAGCGGACGGCTCCGCCACGTCCATCGCTCTGGTAGCAGCAATCCAGTGGGCTGTTGAGCAGAATTGCAGCGTCATCAGCATGAGTCTGGGTTCAAGTCCAGTCCTTGGAGACCCACTACAAGAGGCTATAGAATTTGCTTTTACAAGAGGTGTTGTTCTAGTGTCCTCTGCAGGAAACGAGGGTGATGGAGGTCTTGCTGGAAACAGCATTTCATCTCCAAGTATCTTCGAGAACTGTATCTCAGTGGCTGCACTAAACGAATTCGGTAATCCTGCAGACTACTCATCAACAGGACCGACGTTTGATAGATATATGAAGCCAGACATCAGCGCTGATGGATGGGTTTCATATTCATCATCACGATACTATGGTACTAGTTTTGCAGCTCCACGCGTTGCTGGAGCGGCAGCGTATCTCATCGGTCACTGCGTTGACAATGGAATCTCCTACACACCAGGTTCGATCATGACTGCACTTCTGAAGGGAGCGACACCTATCGAGGATTATCCCAGCTACGTTGTGGGAACTGGTGAGCTAAATGTCGAGAGCTCAATAGCCCTCATTGACAGTTCCTCATCCGAGGGAGATTTGCCAATGCTGAGTCTTGTCTATCCCTCAGTCCTACCAATTGACTTTGAAACGCTGTTCTTTGGAGACAACTACTCCTTCAACCTCAGATTCCTCACTTCAGGTCCAACCACATTCACGACCGTTATAGTTGGTGACCATCCAGAGATATACAACCTTCCAGCAACCATTCCTGTGAATCAGAGTCGTACCCTTGAGCTTACAATTTCTGTACCTGAATTTGGAACATCATTGATCAATAACACAATTCATTTCTCATCTATAGACTATGGGCAAACCAGCATACACATCGAATTCTACATAGAAGAACCAATCGCAAAAGTTGCCTTTGACATCAGTCACACGTCATGGTCCATTGATTCCTACTATGGTCAGTTTCGTGAGTTCTACAAGGAGCTGACTACAAACGGTATCTCTGTGACCGAGCTACGAGATAGCTCGCTCACAACATTGACCCTACTGCAGAGTTACGATTCAGTAGTCATACTTGATCCCTGTGTTTACGACGCTAATGAAACCATCCCAACGCAGGTCACTACATACTCCTTACCCTTCTCTGAAGCGGAGAAACAAGCCTACGAGCAGTATTATGAAGGAGGTGGTGGCATATTCCTCGCAACCCTTGGCTCTAGTTTTGCGAACATGACACAGGTGAACGATTTCCTGAGCTTCTCAGGCTTTGAACTTACACAGAATGAGATCGCTCCTAGTGGCGACCCTGTATACATCTTTAATCTTGAAAACCACACTATCATGAGTGGTGTGAGTGGATTCCATTACTCGGGGGCTATACTAAACGTGCCTACTGCTGGAGATGTGCTAGCAAGATACCAACCCTTAGCACCTGTGCTGGTATGTAGGGAAAGTGGAGGCGGGGGCAAGATAGTCGTGACTGGTACCAACTTCTTCATTGATAATTATGCGTTATCAGGAGAATATGGTGTAGCTGATGATGCTCTACTTGCCCTTAGGATACTTCTCTGGACTGCGGGTCTACTTGATGTCTAGTTGCAAGGTGTATCTAGATACACCATGATTGCGTGAAATCCCTGCCTTAAATATAAAAAGGGGTTTTCTTGTCGCACTAACAACCTTTCCGAGTCGAAGTCGGAACTGCTGGTGGCTAGGGTAACCTAACCATCAGCTTACCGACTCTTTTTTTTTACTATTGATGTAGATACCAGCATCCTTAACATATGGATATACATGTGCCGCTGTTGTCTGGGTGTGATTGTGAGATTTGTCCAGAGTCACAAAAGCTTCCTATGCCACGCTAGTTGCAGTTACAATGGCGCATTTTCTAAATCATATTTACACTGGAGCTTTGTCACCATTTCTACCATTGATACAATCAGATTTGGGTTTAAGCTACACCGAGATTGGCATCATCACAAGTGTAGCTGTAATAGCAATGACTATCTCACATATTATAGTAGGATATCTTGGTGACAAAGGTTCTCGTTGGCGTGATGGGTTCATCTCAATCAGTATTCTCCTTAGTGCCTTGGCAATGATCCTTGCAAGCTATTCTACTAGTTATCTAATTTTAGCGATATTCCAATTCTTCCTTGGTGTGGGTGCATCTGGATATCACCCAAGTGTGTTTCCAGCACTGGCTGAGAAGTTTCCGCAGAGAGATCTAGCCAAGGCCACAGGGATACAAGCTATGGGGGGTCTCATCGGAACTGCATTTATTCCATTTTTAGGAGTCACACTACTTGTCGCTCTTGGTGGTTGGAGGCCTTCATTGATAGTTCTCGGGCTTGCAGGTTTTTTGATCTTCATTCCTTTTATCATTCTAATGAGGTATTCCAAATCAGGATACGAAGTAGGATTCATTGACCAAGCGGAGGAATGTGAGGGTACAGATGGATGGACCAAGGCTTATTGGCTCGGTCTTATTCTCAAGGGTGTGAGGGGTATGTCTTTTAATTGTACATCTTTACTTATGCCTCTTTACCTTGTAGAGACCTATTCTGTCAATCTAGTCTGGGCAGGTTACCTAACAACAATTCTCCTAAGCGCAGGTCTTTTTGGTGAGATAGTAGCAGCTTCGCTCTCAGATAAGTTAAACAGACGAGTACCATTCCTAGTCCTCTCAACTGGCCTCGTAACTCCTGCATTACTTCTGTTAAATTACTCACTGAGTGAAGGGGCGCTTATTTTAATTCTAATAATAATAGGATTCTTCTTTTACCTTGGAGTACCACCTAGCAACGCATACCTCACAGAGGTAAGTCCACGAAGAAGTAGAGGTCTTGCTTTTGGTCTACTGTTTTCAGTTGGTGCGTTACCAGGTGCCGTATCGCCCATCATTTTTGGAGCAATTGGTGACTATTTCCAAGGAGATTTATCAGCATCAATCATCTTTTTAGTAATCACAACCGCATTAGCCACATTTGTGGCATTACTAATGAAAGATGCTAAGATTACGAGATCCGTCATCGAGTCTCCGCTATGCTTAGATTCCCCACAACCATTGGAATAAGATAAGATATTTTCTTAGGACAGCCGGATATAGTTCAAAGCTCGGGAGAGAGATCTGATGTTCGACTATCATATCCATCCAAACTACTCAATTGATGCTGAAGGAGAAGTAGACGAATTCTGTAAAGCTGCAGTAGATATAGGACTCAGCGAGATTGCATTCACAACACACTTAGATGCAGACCGGATAGCTGATGATTGTTATGTGAATGTGAAGGGGAAACGAGTAGACATATCTTCTGGCATCTGGTTTGAGGATTATGAATCTACAATTAGAGGAATAGGAGATCGATACGAGGAGCAGGATTTAAAGGTGTTATTAGGTGTGGAAGTGGATTGCTTCCCGGGCGTTGAAGCGGCACTACCGGATAGGTTCTTCAAAACTGACTTTGATATTATCCTTGGTTCGGTTCATCTGATTGATCATGTAGCAATCTCAGCAAAAGGTAGAGCAGAGCAAGCATTCAACAAGTACTCGCTGAGTGAACTGGGAGATAGGTACTATTCGTTACTCTGTGATTCAGTTGACCTTGGAATCTTTGATGTGTTGGCACATATTGATCTATATCGCCGTTATGGCGAGGTGTTCTATGGTGTGGCAATCCATGACCTTTGGAAGCCTCACCTAAAGGAACTTGCTAAGAAGATGCATTCCAAGGGAGTTGGATTTGAGGTAAATTCCTCCTCACTCAGAAGAGGAATGCCACAACCCATGCCAGAAGAACGAATCATCCTTGCCTTGCAAGAAGAAGGAATCAAGACAGTCACTGTGGGCTCTGATGCTCATAGTCCCTCAGATGTTGGGAAGGGGATCTCAAGGGCGCTTGAAATCTTGAAGCGAGTAGGATTTGATGGTCCATCATCCTATCGGAAAAGGAGAGCAAAAATCGTACCTTGGGACAACCTTGAGAAAGAGAATTAAACTGGTGTGTAATCGCCTGCTGCGGTGATATCTTGAAGAATGGTTTCTCTATAGCTCTAGCCCTTATTGGAGGGATACTGCTATTTCAAGCAAGTTGGGTTGGTAGCATCGGTTTCATTGCGGATATTGCCACCTATGCTGCCACTTACTTTCCAGCGGCAGCAGAAGCTATCACATTATTACTGACTGTCCTACTCTATATTGCATCGCTTGGTGGGATAGCAGTGATTGTTGGTGGAATCCTGTTTGCAATGAACCGAATTGGTACAGGCAAGTTTGTGATAGGTCTCGGCGCAGGGATTGGGCTCTTCGGACTCATCATCATGCTTGTGGAAGCATATCTAGCTGGTGGAGTAGCGGCATTAACAGATGTTCTCACACTGATATCACAGTCAATCGCTTGGATAGGTGTCATACTGTCCATAGTAGCACGACGCAGTGTAAAGTCGGATTAGCTCCACTGCGGAATCCTTATTCCCTTCGTATAAACTAGATATTTGGTCACTTTGAGTGGGAATGACAACAAGAAACTACAGGACGCTCTAGATCTCCTAAAGGAAGGTCTGCTTGATAGAGCAATCGAGGCCCTTAAGCAGTTGGTTGAGGAACGGCCAGACCTCATTGAGGGATGGTATAATCTGGGCTATGCCCTAGCAGAAGCAGGGAAATATGAAGAGGCAGTCAAGGCATATGATGAAGCCTTGGCAATTGACAACTTCATTTTCGAAATATGGTTTAACAAAGGTGCAGCACTTTATGCCATGAACGACTATGAAGCAGCGCGTGAGTGTTATGAAGAGGCTTTGGAAATCAATCCCGAGGATGCTGAAGCTTGGAACAACATTGGGAACTGCCACTCACGCCTCGCAGATGGGGAATCTGCTATTGAAGCATACACACGTGCAGTGGCACTCAGACCAGACTATGCTGAAGCATTCTACAACAAGGCAAATGCGCATTTCATTGAGGAGGATGACGAACGTGCAATTGCTTATGCTGAATTGGCTGTTGAGTTGAATCCAGAGCTTGACAAGATGGTGAGTCAGTGGATAAATGTTGCAAGAAACCGATTGGCATCAAAAAGGGAAGATGCAGAGTATAAGAGAAGACAGTTAGATAAGAGCAGTTCGAAAGAGCCCTGAGCTTTGAGGGGACATATTGATTGATTCGTAGAACCTAAAAGGAGTCTACACTTCCTTCAACCCATGATACCTCAGTTCCCTGATGATGACGAAGGCACGGGCATGCTCCCTTACAAATACGTTGCTGTGGCCATAGCTGTCATCTTTGTCGGAAGCACAATTGTTTCCCTTCTTGCAGGACAGGGAATCATACCAGTCAATCCAGTAACGACGATGGGAATGGCAATTTTACTAATCACACTATTAGTATGTTGTAGTGCTGTACTCACGATTGGGTCATACTCACAACGGATTCCCGAGTTTAGTGAGATGGAGATCAAGTATGATGAGGCGAAAGCAAGGTTTGATGATGGTGAGTTCGAACAAGCCCTTGAAACCTTCAAAGCTCTAGCTGGTCCAAGACTGAATCACAAACGTGCGTTATATTATGGAGCTCTTTGTTATGAGGCTCTTGAGGATTGGGAGGGGATGAAGGTTTTCTGCAAAGCATATCTTGAGTTAAAACCCAAGGACAAAGAGGTGTGGGAAATGCTCAACCGGGCTCATAAAAGACTCTTCGAGTACGAGGAAGCTGAACAAGCATTAGACAAAGCGCGAAAACTCTGAGGAGGACTTCTTTTCCATTAGTGAGTAGCGATAGGAGCATTAACCATCCCCCTGTTTTTAGTTGCAAAGTTCAAACCCTTTGATGTTTTGGCGCCCGAGGTCATTGCTGTTCATTGCCAATGCACCAAGAGTCAGAGAATAAGAACCAGATTCATGGAAACTACTGTTTCACCTTGTTGCGTAAATAACCAATCCTCGCAATATATGCCTCTACCTTGTCACCAGCCTTCAGAAACTCAGGAGGATTTCGGACAAACCCAACACCGGATGGTGTGCCTGTTGCTATTACATCGCCAGGCTCAAGAGTGAAAGAATTAGAGAGGTATGAAACAACCTGAGCCACATTGAACAGCATATTTGAAGTGGAAGACTCCTGCTTGATCACTCCATTAACCTTGGTGTGCATCTTCAGATTGGACGCATCACCCAATTCATCACGGGTCACAATACATGGACCTATAGGACAAAAACCATCGAGAGATTTGCCACGAATCCATTGTCCGTCACTCATCTGCAAATCTCGTGCAGTCACATCATTGACTATGGTGTAGCCTGCAACATAATCTAGTGCCTTCTTCTCACTCACATCACGGCAGTTTTTACCGATGACCACGCCGAGCTCAACCTCCCAATCGATCTTAGATGTGACCGATGGAATTGGAATGAAATCATCAGGACCTATGACACTTGAAGGAAATTTAGCAAAGATAACAGGGAATTCTGGCACTTCAGAGCCGGTCTCCTCGATATGGTCTAGGTAGTTCTTGCCCAGTGCCACGATCTTACCTGGGCGGGGCAGAGGAGCCTCGAAAGTCACACTACTTAAAGAATGGGTCATTATTCGCTCGCCTTTGGGTGTCTTCATGTACCTCTGGACAATCTGGCGCACTACATCGATTCCTGACTCCCAATTGAGAAGGTCCATCATTGTATTGGGGAAACTCTGTCCTCGCACATGATACTTCCTACCAAAGTGAGCAGCGGCATCAGGAATATCAAGAATCCCAAATTCGAGCTCAACACCTATCGAAGGCACACCCATCCTTGAGTATGTGACGAGTCTCATATTGTTTTCATAACAACCATCTCATTTATCCGTACTGGTGTAGAGTTCGAGTGCGGTGAGATATTTGGCTAGTGACCGTACTTTGGACGAATTGCCAGATAGAGTATATGTTGCGCTTGGCAGACGAGGGATGGAACCCTTGTTGCTTAAGGAGTGCACATATGAATGCGATGGGAAAGAGCTCACTCTCATCGAGCCTCCAGAGAAACAGAAGATTCCGAACGAAGGAAACCTAGAAATCGAGGAGGACTGGTTAGTTGAATGCACTAAGTGTAATCGTCAATTCACAATTCGATGCAAGATTCATTATTTTGAGGGCGAAAGGTTGGATACACAAGTGAATCTTATTGACGATGATGGAAAAGACCTTGGCTGGTTAGGGAGTTACTAGGTGAATCAGAGTGGATCGTAGCTATCAGATTGCTGTCCTACCTGGCGATGGTATCGGGAGAGAAGTCATATCAGAAGTCAGAAGGGTTGTCGTGGAAGCAGTTTCAATAGTCGGAAATCTGGACATTTATCTACACGAGTTCGAGTGTGGTGGGGAGTACTATCTCAGGACTGGCAGAGAATGGTCAGAGGAAGCTGAGCTGTTCACAAAGACCAAAGCAGATGCAATTTTACTTGGAGGCATTGGTGCAAAGGGTCCAGAGGGTGGTACAGTCAGAAGGCCTGATGGTAACCTTGCAGGATATAGTGTTGTTATTGGACTTAGACAGGAATTAGACCTCTATGCCAATGTTAGACCTGTGAAGCTGCTCGAGGGAGTTCCGACACCCCTCGGCTTTAAGAAACCCGGGGACATCGATATGGTCATTGTTCGAGAGAACACTGAGGGGCTCTATATTCCTGCACGAGGAAGAATCAGTGAACCTGATCGTGAATTCGCGTTCGATTTGAGAATGATCACCGCAAAAGGCTCCGAGAGAATAGCAAGGCATGCATTTGAGCTGGCAATGCAAAGAAATGGTGCGCCTAGTGATGGTACTAGGAGAGTGACCTGTGTTGACAAAAGTAACCTCCTTGCAGGCTGCCAGCTCTTCAGGGAGTCCTTTGATAAGGTTGGTCAAAACTATCATGAGGTTGAAAGGGATTACGCTTACGTTGATGCATGGACTGTACTCGCCATCAGAAAGCCAGAATATTACGATGTTGTTGTAGCACCAAATGCGTTCGGGGATATTATCAGCGACTTAGGTGCCGCAATTCAGGGAGGTCTTGGGGTAGCGCCTTCCGGAAATATTGGTAAGAAGCATGCGGTCTTTGAGCCAGTTCATGGATCAGCCCCTGACATTGCTGGGACAGGACAGGCAAATCCAATAGCTGGCGTCCTTTCTGCTGTAATGATGTTCGAGTGGTTGAGTAAGAAACATGATGATCCGCGACTCGAGCGATGCGCGGGATTAATAAGAGAGGCTGTTGAAGAGGTGCTCAGAAAGGGGGCAGTAAGGACACCAGATCTTTGTCTTGGAGATTGGGCTTTAGTGGAGCCATCGACGACACAACAGGTTACCAGCGAGGTCATCAGGGTGATGAAGAGGTGATGAAATGGGGTGGACTATAGCTGAGAAGATTCTGGCAAGCCACACAAATGATGGGAAAGCCCATGCAGGAGAAATTGTGGAGGCAAGAGTAGACCTCCTGATGGTCCACGAAGTCCTGGGATCCAGGATACTTCCAATATTGAAGGAAATGGGTTTCAAGAAGGTCTGGAATCCAAACAGAGTGCTTGTAGTGAATGACCACTGGGCTCCTGCGTCTGATATCAATAGCGCAGAGATTCATAGAAGAAATAGGAACTTCGTAAAGGAGCAGGGAATAACCAACTTCTGCGATGTGGACTGTGGTATTTCTCATCAGGTTCTTCCTGAGAGAGGGCTGGTAGTTCCAGGTGCCACTGTGATTGGTTCAGATTCACACACTACAACTTATGGTGCATTCAATGCCTTCTCAACAGGACTAGCAGCCACTGACTCAGCGTTAATCTTAGCCACTGGTGTGTGCTGGTTCAGAGTTCCTGAATCGTTGAAGATTCAGGTCACAGGTGAGTTGCCATACCGAGTGATGAGTAAGGACCTGATATTGAACATAATCAATGAACTTGGTCCAGATGGTGCCAACTATCAGTCTATGGAGTTTCATGGTTCTACCATAGATTCGATGAGTGTTGGTAGTAGGATGACAATATGTAACATGGCGGTAGAGGCTGGGGCAAAATGCTCACCTATGCCCATCAATCAGGATGTGAGGTTCTGGATGGAGGATCATGCTCCAAAGAAGAAATGGAAGGAAGTCGAGAGTGATGCTGATGCCGAGTACGTCGATGTTCTTCACTTCGATCTTGAGAAAGAACCCCTCGAACCAACAGTCGCGCCTCCTGATCTTCCTACAAATGGCAAGCCCGTAGCGGAGGTTGAAGGAGTCCCTATTGATCAGGCATTCATCGGGTCATGCACCAATGGACGTATTGGCGATCTGATTGTGGCTGCAGAGATACTCAAGGGTAAGAAAGTGCATAATGGGGTACGACTCATAATCACTCCAGCTAGTAAGGCAACATATATGGAGGCTCTTGAACGGGGAATCATCAAAATCCTCATGGAAGCAGGAGGGATCGTAACAAACTCAACCTGCGGGGCTTGCGTTGGAGGCCATCTTGGAGTTCTTGGAGCTGGCGAGGTGTGTATATCAAGCTCGAATCGAAATTTCAGAGGAAGGATGGGGCATCAAGATTCGAGGATCTATCTCGCCTCCCCTGCAACAGTTGCCGCTAGTGCCTTGAAGGGCGTCATAACGGATCCTAGGAGGGTGTGATTAATGGTGAAGGGATTGAGTGAGATTACAGGTCGCGCATGGGTCTTTGGAAACAACATCAATACAGACCAGATCATTCAGGGACAGTACCTTACCCTACTCGACTATAAAGAGATGGCAAAACACACCTTTGAGGTACCACGACCCGTATTTGCATCAAAGGTTAAGGAGAATGACATCATCATAGCTGGAAGGAATTTTGGGAGTGGTTCGTCACGCGAGGAAGCTCCAAAGGTTCTCATGCATAGCGGTATCGGTTGTGTGGTGGCTGAGTCATTTGCTCGTATCTTCTTCAGAAATTCCTTCAACATCGGACTACCACTTCTGATAATTCCGAATAGTTCTAAGCTTGTCAAGGATGGAGATATCGTGACTGTCAATCTTCTGAAAGGAACAGTGACAATCAGAGACAAGGGAGATACAATTCACGGGAAACCACTACCGGACAGGATGCTAGAGATTCTCAAGGCAGGTGGAGCAGTCCCTTGGTACAAGAAGAATAAAGCATCTTGAGGTTTCAGATTGGAAAACACTAAAAGGGGTCAATCTGAGATAGGCGCATACACCTTCTGAGAGGTTACTAGATGAACGTACTAGTCTTTCTTCTGATAAGTCTGATAGTTCATGCGATACCAATCCCATTCAGGCAGGAGATGTTGAGGCCAAACAAACTCATTAAATGGCTTCCATTTCGACTCATCTGGGGGACTGTAGCATGGGTTATCATATGTTTGCTTTTGGTTTCCACTCTTCCATGGGCAATCCTAACCCTGATTATGAGCTTTGGTGCACTATTAGTGGTTTCAAGTGGATTTCGCGGCGGTGCAATCGAGGACGTCCTTGAGGGCATACGTGTGCCACTCACCTGCATTGGTATACTCATAGTGATCATCATGCCTGTATTTGCAGGTGTTATCAGTTGGACTTCAGATGTGTCCAATGCAGAGTTCTTTGACTCTATGATCATTGTGACCGATGAACCGCTTTTCAACAACACAATCGATGATGACAAGGTGAGGCTGGTCACTGAGGAGTATGCGAAATATGTAGCCGCTCAGC
>Ga0180438_10005578_pt1 | contig 17397 bp, 11 predicted proteins | sample SS_ome_12_FD_132455 | JGI IMG/M metagenome (GOLD analysis project Ga0180438, IMG submission 132455) | Hypersaline lake sediment archaeal communities from the Salton Sea, California, USA - SS_3_D_2 metaG | ecosystem: Environmental > Aquatic > Non-marine Saline and Alkaline > Hypersaline >...
CGCCGGTCTGATGGTAGAGGTAGATCAGCGTCCTCATGACGTTGTGCGACTCGCCGCCGGTCACGGCCGGGGGCTCGAATTTCCGCGCCCAGGCCGGGTGCATATCGGCGTCATACTGCTGCGCCCAGGCAGGCTGCGGGTCCGGCATCTGGGCAAGAAGAATGAACTCGCCAGCCTTCACTGCCGCCGCTGCGTACCGCTTGTCCCCGTACACTTCGGCCGCTTCGAACATGGTCGTGACCATATCCGAGATGACGTTGTCGTTGAAGGTGTAGTACGCGCCATAGTCCCCGCGCACCCGGGTGCGTGACCAACTCTCGGGATACGCAGCCTTTTTCACTGGATACGCTGCCGGGTCCGGCGAACACGTGAAGCGTTGCGGCCACGCACCGTTCGGATACTGTGCGTCTAGCAACTTCTTGAGAGCGTACAACGCCGCCTCGTGGATGACCTCGTCTTTGAAGTCAAGCGACAGATCCACTTGCATCAGGAGCCGCAACGCGGCCTGCGTCGTGTTGTCGTCGAGCGTGGTGGTGTTGTCCTTGTCCGGGTCGTGCGGCGGCACGCGATAGGCATGTTCAAGCCGCTTGCTCGGGTCAAACCGGATCAGATAGCCCCACCCGCCTGACTCGAGTTGTCCTTTGACCAGCGCGTGCGCGGCGTCCTTCGCCATACCGAGGTAGTAGCGGTCACCGGTGAGCCTGTAGACATCAAGGAAGGCGGAACCAACGCTGGGTGTCCCGGGCGGCTGGACCCAAACCGTCGAGGCGTCTGTTTTACCTTCACCCTCGCGTCGCGCCAGGTCCGCGCTGTAACGCCAGAGGTACCCGCCCTCAGTCGAGACCTCGTTCCGATAGAAGTCGGCCGCCTTCCGAAGCGCGGCCGCGGCTTCGTCAACCGAAGGCGCGGCGTCGGAACGTGCAAGACCGCACGGCAGACAGATCGTTGCGGCAACCAAGACAGTTAAGAAACGGGATACCATGGGTTGTTCCCTCTCCTCGAAACGGCGTCTCTGCGCTTCCCTCGCGACTTGGGGCTAGATTGCCCCAGCATGTCCGTATGTTCAATTGAGCAGTGCTTCACGTCCGATCCCAGTCCGTTTTCGCCAGTATCGAGTTAAGATGCGCCTGGGTATTGATCTCCCTGATTGTGGCCGGTTCGCAGGACCAATCCAATTCGCCGAAGAACAATCGACCGCGGTCGATGTGCCATCGGAAGTAACATACAAACCACGTTCGTTCGCCTCGGGCAATCAGCTCGATCGATAGCGGCACGGGGGCGCTGACTCGGACTTCGGGACTAGGGGTCGCACCCGGCGTATCCGTCTCGAATCGAAAGGCTCGGATGGCGTCGGCGCTAAACTGGAGCGGGTTTTCAGAAATCGCGTACGCGGCACGAAACCTGGACAGATCCGGTCCGTAGTCGTTGAACCAGAGCACGAACCCGTCGTCCAGCGGGTGCAGCGATGACGATTCCGCCGCCGCCCCACCGGGAATACTAATCAAATCCGGTATCGGTTCCCATTCGACCATGTCGTCGCTCACGCAAGCGGCCACGCGGGCTCCGCCGTGGCCGGTGTACAGGAGCATGTTTCTGCCGTCGTGGCTCCACACGAAGGGATCCCTACCGACGGCGCACTGGATCGGGCCCGATTCCCAACGCTCCCAGGTCTCGAGATCCGATGAGGTGGCATACGAGATAAAGGTTTCGCCGCAGCCGCTTCCCATGTAGAACATGCAATACAGGCCGTCGCGCTTGTAGACAAACGGGGCCCAGACGTGCTCCGACTCCCACGAACGCGTGCCCACGGCCAGCGGCATCGGATGGCGAATCCAGCGGCAGAAATCCGACGTGCTTGCGTGCCCGAACGATATTTCGTTGCCGGTGATCCAGCATACCTCGCCGGGACGCCCGTCGATATGAAACAGGTGCAGGCGGCCTTCACGCACTACCACGCCGAAGTCTTTGACATATCCGCCCGGCGGCGCGTAGCCGCAGTCCAAAAAGCGTTTTCGCGGGAAATGGTAGTCCTCAGCATCCTCATGCAGCTTGCACTCCGGCGCGATGTGAAACCGCTCCGACAGGTCCCGTATCTCTTCTTCCGTCCACACCGAATCCATCAACAAAGTTTCCACCAAACTGACAGAAGATCACTTTGCTTTGCCGGCTGGGTTTCTGCTCACCACCACGGCTGCGATGCCGCGCGCCGGACGTTTATCTGGTCAACCACGGCGTTGCCTTGGCGGGTCAGCAGAAACAGCACGATCTCGGCGATCTCCTCCGGCCGCATCAATACGGACCGGTCGAGATCGGGCCGTGCTGCCGCGACCAGGCCCGTGTCCACGCCGCCGGGGCACACGGCATGTACGCGTATGCCGTCTTTCTGGACCTCCTGCGCCAGGACCTTGGTCATACCCAGCAAGGCATGCTTCGAGGCCGTGTACGCGGCCTGGTTGACGTAGCCTTTGACACCGACCACCGAACAGATGTTGATGATCCAGGTTGTGCCGTCGTTCTGTCTCAGGTGCGGGATCGCTTCCCGGCATAGGATAAACGCCCCGCGCACATTGACCGCCATCACGCGGTCCCAGTCTTCGGTTGCGGTTTCTTCGATCGGACCGAACACGCCGATTCCCGCATTGTTGATCACAATATCCAGCTTGCCGAGCCGCTCGACGGTCGTGCGCACAAGCCGTTTCACGCCCTCTTCCGAGGTCATATCGGTGCATACGGGCGTCGCCTCGCCGCCGTGCCCCGCGATGTCGTCGCAGACGGCCCGCAGGTCCGCGTCGGTGCGCGCCGCCGCCGCGACCTTCACGCCGTGGCTGCCCAACATGAGCGCAATGGCGCGGCCAATACCCCGGCTCGCCCCGGTTACGACTGCGACCCGGCCTCTGAGCGCGTCCGTTGTCATTGTGTAGTTCTCCGTAATGCGGGCGTGCTGGAATCCTCGGTTGCAGCGACGGCTCCCTCTATTCCTCGCTCTTCGGGCCTTCGGTAAAGCAGGACAACTTGCACACGCTCGCGAGCGCTGTTCCGGGGACGCGCGCAGTAATGGCGGTTTCGCCGGCTTTGCGGCCCAACAGTTGAACCCACTCGCCTTCCTGTTTCTCGATCGAGACAATCGACTCATCCTCGATGCCCCAGGAAACGGGTGTATTCCGGGCGCCCGCAGGGGCGACGCGCGCGCTCAGCCATCGGGTAGCGCCGACCGGCACGTCGAAGCTCTCCCACAGTTGCAGCGTTGCGGGCTCCGTGCGCCCGTCTTCCTCCTCGGTGCGCCATACCGAGTGGAGTTCATACGCGTCCAAACGGATCAATCGAACCGAGCCGCCTTCGCTGAACAGTTCCACGCGGTCGCTTGCCGGCTGCGGTAGGACCAGGACCGTAAACTTCTCGCGTCCATCGTTGGCGAAGAATTCGACGGACGCGGAATCCACAAAGATCCTCATTGTGATGCGGTTTTCGACGGGTTCGGCTTTTACCCTATAGATCCGGGAAAAGCTCGGGATGCGGGTCCAGCCGCAGCGTGTCCGGTCGAGCACGAGTTCCCGGGCGTCGGCATCGTAGGCGACCAACGCGTGGTCGCCGTTGCGGCCTTTGAGTACCTTGAACCCGAATCGCTTGGCATCGCGCAACTCGAACTCGGCGGCGATTTCGAGTTGCTTGCCGCGAAGCCCGTCGAGCAGGTTCTGGCCCGGAACAATTTCGACCTCCTCGAATGACCGGTGCTGTCCCCGCAGGTTCTCGATTTCCTTGACGGGCTGTTGGAACAGCCGTATGCCTTCCGGCGCGGTGCGCAGGCTGAGTTCCAGCGGCAACGACATGCCGCCGCCGGGCCGTCCGAGCCAACCCTCGGGCGGTCGGAGCCAGTTGATCATGATGCGCCGTCCGTCCGGCACGTCGCTCCATGTCTGGGAAGCGTAAACGCCGTGGTGGCCGTCGCGAGGCAGATAGCAGCTCGGCCCGAAGTCGAACTGGCCGCCGATGCCGAGCAGGGTGAAGCGGCGGCCGTCAAAATCGCCGAGCTGATAGATGACGCCGGCGTGACTGAGCACCCAGCGCGTGTCCGCTGGGTTCCCGTCGACCGGTAACTCAAACAGGTCGGGACATTCCGTTTGGATGTTCTCGTCGACACTCTCGAACCGCCAGTCTTTAAGATTCTCGGAGGACCAAATGCGCAGCTTCCCGCCCGCGACCGCCATGACCCACCGTTGCGTGGGCTCATGCCAGAAAACCTTCGGGTCGCGGAAGTCAATCTCGTCCGGATGCCCTTCGAGGTAGCGAAGCTGAGGGATGACCGGGTTGCCCTCATCGTACTTCGTGTAGTGGATGCCGTCCGTGCTGTAGGCGATCGCCTGCGAGCCGCGACGTTGGCCATCTTGGTCTTCTGGCGAGGCGCCCTTGTAGGTGAAGAAGGCGACAATTCCGGGCGAGCCGTCCTCGAAGAAGCCGCTGACGTTCTGCCGGTCCACGACCGAACTCCCAGACCAGATCGAGCCCATTTCATCGGCCATAAGGGCGCGGTCATGGTGCTGCCAGTGAAACAGGTCGTCGCTTGTGGCCAGCCCCCAACCTCCGTGCTGCAGGCACATGATCCACTTGCCATTGAAGAAGACCAGACCGTTTGGGTCGTTCATCCACTCCTCGATCGGCGTGAAATGGTACTGTGGACGCCAGAGTTCGGTGCAGCGTGCCGGGTTGGCGGCATTCCTCCCGATGCGCTCCTGGTACTCGGCGCGTTTGACTTCTTCGTCCTTCCGCCACCTCTCGCGGTCTGCGGCGCGGTAGTGCGACCGTTGCTCGGCCGCCGCCGCTGAGCCCTCAAACTCGTCACTAGACGTCGCGACAGAACCGGGTTTACCGAGTTGGCGCTTGTCATCCGGCCTTGCCGCGTCCACGCGCTCCTGTTCTTGCACTTCGGCATCCTCCGCCGCCGCAGTGACTCTTGCGGCAAGCAAAACGACTGGGATCAAGTTCAGCACGATGGTCCTTTTCCGCATTGCTTTCCCCCCGTGCATTGCACGGTTCAATCTCATGTTCTGCCACGTCGTTCTCAGTCCCTCACCCGGCGCGTTCATCTCAACTCAGACAGCGCCCCTGCGTGAGGCCGCACAAAGGCACGGTCCGCGTCCTCTTGCTCATCTCCTTCCTCCCATATGAGTGCGAGCCGCGGGCTCTCAGCGGCATCCGCCGGTCGGGATTACTCCCAGCGCAAAGGAAATCCGGAGTCTGGGTGTTCATTGTCTGCGATGGCCGCGATTTCCCTGAATAGCCCCTTCATATTCATCAAACAATGATTTAGATCTGAGTTCTCGCCTGTATGCATGATTATCGAGTTCAATCGCTCAGTCACGTTGCCCGGCATGAGGTCAAGTGAACTCAAGATCTCGATCACTCTTTTCTCAGCCGAGAACCATAATCTATTGAGTGCGAAGCTGCAAGTGATGAAGTCCTCAACAAGGTCTCGCGCGTGCCGGAAAAAGCAGAAGTAGTCTTTGCGGAACGCAGCTGTTTCGAGCCACCTGAGCACGTACATGTGGAAATGAGCATGGCCGAGGTGCTGCTTGATCCGGTAGACGGCCCTCTCCTCTGAGTACGGCGGCACTTCGGACTTGAGAGTGGCGATGACGTGTTCCGGATCGAATAGCGGCACAGTATTCAACAGACCACCGGGAAGGAATTCATCGCAGCCGAAATTGCTTTCCAGCGACCTGAGGTAGGATGTCACGAAGGGCACGTTCATCCAAATGATCTCGCACCGCGCCCCTTTAATGACTATGCTGTCGTCTATGCAGGTACCGTGATCCACGTCGAAATAGGGGAATTCTTCCACGCCATAGTTCTCGCACACCGCCTTCCGGCGTTGAGCACACGGCACTTCTTGCTCGGCGAGGATGACAAAGTCGAAATCGGAGCATTCATCGGCGTCATCCCGCGCGCGTGAACCGGACAGACCTACACCGATGACTTCGTTGAAGTGGTTAAAGACTTCGACGATTTTGTTAAGGATAGCCTTGTCGCCCGGTTCAGGCATCCGCCACGCAACTCTCGTAGTAATCAATCGCCGCGTGGAATTCAGTTTCCGCTTCGGGGTGAAAGGCGAAGGTCATCCGCCGAACCGCTCTCGGACGCTGTCGAATACGTCTTCACCAGGAACGGGCCTCACACCGCCGGATCGCAGTTCTGCGAGCCGCCGTTTGGCGGTTGCCGCCCACTTCTGATCAATCTCGGAGTCTGGCGGGTTTAGCGTGCGAAGAAGCGTATCCACGACAAGGGCTCGTTCTTCCACGGGCAGCGATTCCGCTTGCCTGATGATGTCTTGCGTGCTGGCCATGATTTACTCCTATTAAGCCGACGCCATTAAGTTACCATGTTTGCCCCTCTCCTGCAATCTCAAGGCTCGACGTGGTATTCCCCCGCATAGTTGGCAAGCCCTATTCCGCCACCCTGGTGCCGCGGAGTACCCTCGGAACGTGAGCGTGCGTCGGCAAGCCCAAGGGGGCGCGCACAGGTTCTTTGACCCTATGGGGAATCTCGCGTAGAATCTCGGGCGCATTCGGTCCATCCGGGCAAGAGGGGCAAGAATCAATAGAGGAGACGGCAGCATCATGACTCGCATGGGGACGCTAATTCTGATGGGGGTGTTGGGGAGTGCCGTGGCGGCGGCTGCGGTGGAATCGGACGGGGCTTGGGTAGAACGGGCGAGCTACGGCACATTTCACGTGGTTGTGGGCGACAACGCAGGCAACACGGAACGGTTGGCGGCGTCGGAGTTTGTGCGGCTTTGGAAAGACACAACCGGGGAGACCATTAATACGTCCATGAGCCCTACGGATGGCGTGAATGTCTGGATAGGGCGAAGCGCGGTGTCGGCGTTGCTTATCGGGCAACTCCGTCTGGACGACCTAGAGAATGACGGGATTCGTATTAGGACGTTTCGGTCCGGCGCCGAAGGGTTCGACACGGCTGCGCTTGTGCTTTCGGGCAGGACGGAACGCGGGACGCTTTACGGCGTGTACGATTTTTTCGAGCGCTATATGGGCGTGCGCTGGCTGACCCCGAAGGTCACGCATGTGCCAAAGACGCCGCCGGAGTCGCTGGCGATGATCGACTATCGGTACTCGCCGCCGTTTTGGTATCGGGAGTGCACGTATTTCAGTCGCGCGTCTTGCGGTCCGGAGTTCCGCCGGGTGCACAAGTTCGAGGATCATTGGCCCATTGCCTTCGGCGGCCACACACTGTACGACCTGCTGCCACCGGAGAAATACTTCGCCGAACACCCGGAATGGTACGCCGAGGTAGGGGGCGAGCGGGTTGCCCCAACAGAAGGCCGGGTGCGGGGTCCCATCGACCCGCTTATTGCAGAGGGCAAGGCCAAGGTAGGTCAGCTCTGCGGCAGCAATCCGGAGGTCGCCGAGCAGATCGCCGCGCGCATCATCGAGTGTACGGAACGCCGCAAGGACCCCGAATTCATCAAGGTGCGGGAAAACCAGATCGTGTTTTCGGGGGCGAGTCCCCACCCAAGCGGGAAGATCTGGAGCGTGAGCCAGATGGACTGGTTTGGGAACTGCACCTGCGACGCCTGTGCGGCGATTGATAAACGCGAAGGGTCGCCGATGGGTTCGCTGCTGACCATGATCAACCGTATCGCGGATATTGTGGGGGAGCGGTATCCCGACATCAAGATTCACACGTTCGCGTATCTGTATTCTGTGCCGGCGCCGAAACATCTCAAGCCGCGCGACAACGTGCTGGTGCAACTATGCAGCATTCAGTTTAATTTCGCGCGGCCGTTCGCGGACCCCGACTGTGCGATCAACTGGGTGTTTATGGAGAATCTTCGGAAATGGGCGAAGAAAACCGATAATCTCATTATTTACGACTACATTGTGAATTTCAGCAATTCGTTGCGGCCGCATCCAAACCTGCACGTGATTCAACCCAACCTCAAGACGTTTATGGAAAACCACGCCAAAGGCGTGTATGAGCAATCCAGCGAGGGCGCGCCGACGCCGGACATCGGCATGCATCATCTCCGGGCCTATCTCACGGCCAAGTGTTTGTGGAACCCGGACAGCGATTCGGAGGCCATCATCCGCGATTTCACGGACTTGTATTACGGCGACGCCGCGCCGTACATCCGGGAGTATATCGCCTTGATGCGCGACACGGTTCTCGAGAAAGACGCTATTATTGCGTGGTACAGCCTCGCGGAATGGATTGACTACGACCTGGTGGTTGCGGCGGAAGCCATCTTTCAGAAGGCGCTGGCGGCCGTTGCCGACGCGCCGGAGGAAATTCGCAATCGCGTGGCGGCCGCCCATGTGCCGGTGCGATTCGCCGCCATCGCATGTCGCCCGCGATTCGAGCGGCAGGGCGAGATGCTCGTCGCGTTGCGTCCCCCGTGCTTGAGGCTCGAAGAGTTTATCGACCTGGTCAAAGGATTCGGCGTAAAGGACTATCCGCCGACATTGGACGTGCCGATTTCTGGACTTCTAAAAGAGATTGACGATGTGCTCCCGGCGCGCCGCGAAGAAGTAGGGCTCGAGGTGTTGGAGAATGACCGCGTCGCTTTGTGGATTGCCCCCGAATGGCGCGGCGCGGTATTGCGGTGGCGGGTAAAAGATCACGATGCCGAGTTGCTACGAGGATACGAGCACTACGGGGCATTACCGACGATTTGGCGCGAATATACGCATACCCCGCCGATCGGCCAACCGATCGCGGATTCATTCCGCCTGATCGAACGGGCGTCCAACAGCGTCGTTCTCGAGGCCGAGATGGATAGCGGATTGGCCGTCCAGAAACACTACATTCTTGCGCCCGAGTCCAACGAGTTGACGTTTACCCTCACCTTGCACAACGGAACCGACGAGCCTATGGTTCCGCTGGTCAAGAGCGTACCGGAGTTCTATACGCAGGGGCCCGTTCACCCCGAGATTTGGACGCAAGTCGGCGGGGAATGGTCGCGACAGAATGTGCCAGCCGAGCCGTCGCGGCTCGAGATCCTCGACGAAGCGGAGTACACGGCACTGGCGGCGCGCTTCCCGAAAGCCAAGTTGACGTTGGTGAGTACGTTCACGCCGGGCGAGATGCAGCCGCTGCTCTGGGCGTACCGGAGCGAGGACCCGTTCAACCAATTGAACCTCGACGTGCTGCCGAATCAGGCGCCGCTCGAGCCCGGCGCGACACGGTCGGCGACAGTCTGTTACTACGTGACGAAAAAGAAACCCAAACGTATCCGCTGACTGATGATCAGAAGACAGCAAGAGCCTGGCAGGAGATCTCGGTGCGGCCTCGCGCGCTTTTGGTTAGATTCGGATAAGCGCAGGGAAATCAACGCAGGAGGTTACAGTATCGTGGCTCGTATTTGGACACTTTTCGTGCTGGGGTCACTAGGGCTGGTGATGGCTGCGGCCGCCGTGACAACAGAGACATCTTGGGTGGATGAGGCGACTTACGATGCATTTCATGTTGTTGTGGGCGAGAACGCCGGCGACACGGAACGGTTGGCGGCGTCGGAATTTGTGCGGCTTTGGCAATGCACAACCGGCTTCAGTCCTTCCATGTCTCATGCACCTTCCGGCGCCGTTAACGTATATATCGGCAGATCGAGTATTCCCGGCGCATTGCTGACTGCATTTGACGTCACATCGCTCGGCAAGAACGGGATTGTCATCAAGACCTATTCAGACTGCAATCCTACATCGCATGAATTGCATCTCCTTGGGAAAAGCGAACGCTGCGCACTCTACGCCGTGTATGATTTCTTTGAACGATACATGGGAATTCGGTGGTTGACACCGGCATTCACACACATACCCGAGGAACCGCCGGCATTCATTCCCGCAATCGACCGTCGTTACTCACCTCCTTTTGAGTGGCACGATTGTACGTATCTTCATACATATTTTGACGAAGGGACCAATGCCGTTCGTGATTTCCGCCGTGTCCATAAGTACGAAGACGGATTCATACATGGACCTTTTGGGGGACACTCCCTATATTCTCTGCTCCCGCCTGAGATTTGGTTTAAAGAACATCCTGAGTATTATGCAGAAGTTGATGGTGAGCGCGTTGCTCCCAGCGATCATGTGGTGCGCGGGCTTGGAGAACTCGTTGAGGGGGATAAGATCGGTCAGCTCTGTTCCAGTAATCCCGAAGTGGCAGAGATAATTGGCAACACGATCAATAAGTTGATCGAATGGGATGACCCTGATTTCATCAATGCCCCGGTGACGCCGAGTAATACATGGGTGAGGAATATTGTGGGTTGGCATCCGAGCAAGAAGATCTGGTCGGTCTGCCAGATGGACTGGCCTGGTGCATGTGAGTGTGAGGAATGTGCGGCCATTGACAAACGTGAGGGTACGCCGATGGGATCCCTCCTCACGATGGTCAATCGCGTTGCAGATATCGTAGGCGAAAAACATCCGAAGCATTTTATTCAGACACTTGCATACGGGTATTCCGTGCCTGCTCCAAAGCATTTGAAGCCTCGCGATAATGTAATCATTCAGTTCAATACGATAACGGCCAATTTCGCCGTGCCGCTGGATGATGAATCTTCGGAACACAATAGACCCATTGCGAAGAATCTGACCAAATGGTCGCGTATCTGCAATAATCTACATGTTTATCACCATGTCCCAAACTACGCCAGCTGTCTCCGCATGAATCCCAACCTGCATACGCTGCAGCCAAACCTACAGCTTTTTGCGAGGCACAACGTGTGGAGTGTGTACGAACAGGCGGCAGAATTGGCGCCTCTACCGCCAATAGGTCTGGCGCCGCTCAGAAATTATATGATCGCGAAACTGGCTTGGGATCCGAACTGCGATATAGACAAGCACAAGGACGATTTTCTAAGGCTCTACTACGGCAAAGCGGCAGCCCCTTTCATCCGCGAATACATCGAGATGCTGGAACACAAAGTAGTAGAAGAGAAGGTGTTTCAGCCCTGGTTCGCCGAACCGTACTGGGTTGACTATGACTTGATAACAAAAGCGCAGGAACTATTTAGAAAGGCCCGGGAAGCCGCGGACAGCGATCTCGAACGTCTGCATATCGCTATGGCATATGCGCAAGTCGAGTATGCCGCGCTCGTGTATTGCCCAAAACTGCAGCGCAAAGGTTCAAAGCTATTTGCTCCGCGTCCGCCGGCGCCGCCTCTGGGTGAGTATATCGAGAAGCTGAAAAGCTTCGGGCTCAAAGACTACAAAGGTTGTCTTGATACGCCTATGGAGAATCTTCAGAAGAGACTGGAGGCTACTGCGATTCCGGCGCGATGCGAGGAAGTGCCGCTCGAGGTTTTGGAGAATGACCACGTTGCCCTGTGGGTTGTTCCCGAGTGGCAGGGCGCCGTGTTGCGGTGGCGCGTGAAGGATCACGATATCGAGCTGCTGAGAGGATATGAACACTACGGGGCGTTGCCGGTGATTTGGCGCGAATATACGCATACCCCGCCGATCGGCCAACCCATCGCCGAGACTTTCCGAGTTGTCGAGCACGCGTCCGACAGCATCGTGCTCGAAGCCGAAATGGAGAACGGATTGATGGTCCGCAAACGTATCGCCATCGCCCCGGAATCCAATCAGGTAGACTTCACGCTCACCGTGCACAACGGAACCGGCGAGCCGATGGTGCCGCTGGTCAAGAGCGTGCCGGAATTCTACACGCAGGGGCCCGTGCACCCGGAGATCTGGACGCAGGTTAGCGGCGAATGGGCGCGGCAAAATGCCGAGGCCGAGCCGTCGCGGCTCGAGATCCTCGACGAGGCGGAGTACATGGCGCTGGCGGCGCGCTTCCCGAAGGCCAAGTTAACTTTGGTCAGTACATTTACGCCGGGCGAGATGCAGCCGCTGCTCTGGGCGTACCGGAGCGAGGATCCATTCAACCAACTGAACCTTGATGTGCTGCCCAACCAGGCGCCGCTCGAGCCCGGCGAGACGCGCTCGGCGACAGTCTCTTACTACGTGACGAAAAAGAAACCCAAACGTATCCGCTGACTGGACAGCCACGGCAAGAAGCGCGTCTTGGCAGAGAACACGCGGAGCTTGCCGGAAGCGGCAGGCGTCCGGCCGTGAATTGTCCCTGGACATTGTTCAAAGATAGTCTTTGCCGCAGCCACAAGCGTTGGCGCCTACGTTTCCGCGCCCGCCAGAAGTCGGATTTTGTCCCCGCCATTGGCGTCAAGAACAGGAAGGAGCGTTCCGATGAAAAAGGGCTATTCGAAGGACGGGCTTTTCGCGCTTGGGCCGCAGCGCGTTTTTGCCGGGGAAAGCCTTAAGGAGATAGTGTTCCCGCTCGGCGGGATCGGTACTGGATCCGTTGGGTTAACGGGCCTCGGGGCGTTGACGGACTGGGAGATCTTCAACCGGCCAAATTTCGGAGGGCGTTTCCCAAAGACGTTCCCGGCAATATGGGCGCGGGAGAAGGGGAAAGAGCCTGTCTGCCGTATTCTGCAAGGTCCCTTGCCCCCACCTTATATCGGCCAAGGGCTCGGCGACCCGCACCACAGCGGCGAAGGGTTTCCGCATATGGACGGCTGCACTTTCAAAGGCGAGTATCCGTTCGCATGGATCGATTTCAAGAGCAGGAAATTGCCCGTGAAGGTTCAACTCGAGGCGTATAACCCATACATACCCAGCAACCCCGATGATTCGGGATTCCCGGCGGCCATATTGAAATACACCGTAACGAACAAGACCCGCAACCCCGTTGACGTCACTGTCGCGTGGAGCCTGATGAATGCGATCGGCGATATCGGTACGGGGGCAAGCGACAAGGTCATGGGCGAAGTCGAGTTCGGCTTAGGCAAAAACCTGAATGAGTATGTCGAAGACGGCGGTCTGCGCGGTCTCTTCTACACATCGAAGAAATGGGAGAAGGCCCATGCCCGCTTCGGCTCGATGGCGCTCGTGACCCCGAACAAGAACGTCACCGTTATGAAACAGTCGAGCCGCGCGCCGGGTTTTGCGTCGCAGCACGAGTTCTGGGACACGTTTTCTGTGACCGGCAGGCTTCCTGAGCACGACTATGGCCTCAGTGATGACGGGCGGAGCGACCCCGGCGCTTTGGGTGTGCGGATCAGGCTCAAACCGGGCGAATCGAAGGTCTGCACGTTTTACATCACGTGGTATTTCCCAAACTTCGAGAAGTATTGGCACGGTCATAATGACGGCGTAGAAAACCCCTGTTCCGACCCGGAAAACAAAGTGACCTGGAAGAATTATTACGCACACCAGTTTGGCGACGCACTTGACGCGGCCAAGCAGCTTCACGCCAACCAGAAAAGGCTCTATGCGGAGACGAAACGGTTTCATGACGCGTTGTTCTCGAGCACATTCCCCCCGTTTGTCATCGATGCGGTTTCCAGCCAGATGGCCATCCTCAAGACGGCTACATGCCTCCGGCTGCCCGATGGCACATTTTACGGGTACGAAGGATGCAAACCGGGTAGTGGTTGCTGCCATGGCTCTTGTACACACGTGTGGAATTACCAGCAAGCCTTGCCATTCCTTTTCCCAAGCCTCGAACGTTCGATGCGTTCTGCCGACTATAAGTACAACTTTCAGAAAGACGGCGGCATGGGGTTTAGAATCTTATTGCCATTGGGGGTTCCACCCACGAAGTTTCAGCCGTGTACCGACGGACAGATGGGCGGCATTATCAAGACCTATCGCGACTGGAAGATAAGTGGGGACGATGGCTGGCTCAAGACGGTGTGGCCCTCGGTGAAACGCGCACTCGAATATGCCTGGGTGAAGTGGGACCCCGAGAAGCGGGGCGTCATGCACGGTATCCAGCATAACACCTATGACGTCGAGTTTCTCGGCCCGAACCCGATGATCGGGTGCTACTATCTCGGTGCGCTTGTTGCGGCCGCGGAGATGGCCCATCACCTTGGCGAGCCGCGCAAAGCTAAAGAATATCGAGACCTTTTTGACAAGGGCAGCGCGTGGATCGAAGCCAATTTGTTCAATGGTGAGTATTATGTCCAGAAGTACGACCCCAAGGAAGCGCCCCAACACCAGTTTGGCGAAGGGTGCCTCTCCGACCAAGTCGTAGGACAGTGGCTTTCAAGTCTGTCGGGCCTCGGCTATGTGCTTGACAAGAAACGCGTCACGAAGGCGCTCCGACCCATATTTAAGTACAACTGGCGTGCCGACCTCTCGGATCACGCAAACGCGCAACGCGTCTATGCCGTTAACGACGAGGCCGGCCTGCTCCTGTGTTCATGGCCCAACGGCGGCCGGCCTGCCGTGCCCTTCATTTACTCCGACGAAGTCTGGACGGGCATCGAATACCAAGTTGCCAGCCATTGCATAATGGAGGGCCTCGTAAAGGAGGGGTTGGCAATTGTAAAGGGCGTGCGCGATCGTCACGACGGCATTCGCAGGAATCCCTGGGACGAATGCGAGTGCGGCCACCACTATGCCCGTGCAATGGCCTCCTATGCGCTCGTGCCGGCGTTGTCGGGTTTCACGTTCGACATGGGACTCGGCGCCATCGGGTTTGAGCCGCGGATCAACCCAGACAATTTCAAGGCCTTCTGGACCCTCGATGGGGTCTGGGGCACATACACACAGAAGGGCAAGAAAGCCGCACTGGACGTGCTCTGGGGCAAATTCACGTTGAGCCGGCTGGACTTGCCGGGCTTTGCCAAACCGGGGCGCCTCAAGTTGACCGTCGGCAAACGCGCCATCAAGGCTGACGCCGATAGCCGCGGATCAATAATCCTGCGCAAGGCCCTAAGGCTGAAAGCGGGGCAAACGCTCACCATCAGTCTGTAAGGACAGAATTGAGCAGAAGTGCATTGCCCAAACCGTGCTCGAGGCGACCAGGGCGGCGCCCGTGTCCTCAGTAATGACCGTTACGCGCCCCTCAGCGCGTATGGCCCCGGCCATTGAGGAGGCCTTTGGATGCAACGGCGAAGGCGACTTCAGCCGATTCCCCGACGAGCACGCTGGCGTCATCTTAATCGTCAACAGTTTTAAGCTTGGATCGTAGTGCCTGCCTGTGATCCTGAGCCTCCGCATGTTCCCGCAAGGCCTACGAGGAATCCGAAATCATACCACCCGCCGCAGTTGTTCGTTTCGTAGATTCGGACGTTTGGATTGAAAAGGCTCACGATAAAGGTGATCGGCGCGATGAGGCCATGCCATAGTCCAGCCCAGAACCCGGCCGGCTCGCATCCCGCCAGCTTGTACTTGGAGTTTGGACCTGCGACCGCACATGCGTTTGCCATTGCGTGATTCCTTTGGCTCTGTATTGCTGCTGCTCGTACGTCAGGAACGACTGATTGGGCGAGGTCTTTGCTTGAGCCAGTTTGCGAACGACGTCTGGCTCTCGCCAGAGGGTTTGCCGGCGCGCGTTCTGGGCAGTGCTAACGGCGTCATTGGCGCGGAGCATGGTCGCCAGTTGGGTGACGCGCAAAACAGAGTCTGCGCAAGAAGGAGTTTGCGCGCAAGAAAGGGACACGCAAGAAAGGGACAGACACGTCTGCGCTCGGGGACTCGCTTCGGGCTCGTGGGACTCGCTTGGCGTCAGTCCCTTTGTTGCGCTTGTGCTTATCCGGAGATTGGTCATGATAGGTGTTTGGTGAGGAGGAGTGAAGCAACGGATTGAGCGAACGCTCCCAGTGGTCTGCTTGGCACTCGGTGTCGAGAACGTCGCTCTCGAGGTTGCCGAGGTAGGATACGAGGCGGAACCATTTCCCGACGCCGCCGGTGACGCGTTTGATGTGGGCTGACCGGCGGGCCGGAGACAAGGCTCAGGGCGCTTTGCTCGTGGTTCTGCTTTTCCCTTTGCAATCAGTACGTGTTTTCGAGAACGGCTTCGCGAAGTGCGAGGAAGTTCTCGAGCGGCACATCGTTGTTCAGTTCCGTGCTGCTGCCTATCATGATCCGGCCTTCTGCCGCGTCTATCGCTTGTTTGACGGCGTCACGGACGTCTTGGGGAGAGCCAAGCGGCAGTAACTGTGAAACGTCGATGCCTCCCGCCAGGAAGAGGCGGGGATACCGTTGATGAATATCGGCGATGTCCATTCCTGCAAGCACCTCGATCGGGTTGAGGCCGTCGATGCCGGCCTCGACAAGGTCGTCGAGGATGGGATTCAGATTGCCATCGGAATGGAACAAGACTCTTATTCCCTTGGCGTGCCAGGCAGCGATTGTCCTTCCGAGACGCGGGAAGTAGTGCTCTCTCAACCAGATTGGGTTTAGAAACGGGCCCGAATTGAATGCAATGTCGTCGCCGAGAAATCCGGCGGCGATCCCATGGTTTTTGGGATAGTGCTGTGCCAGGGTGACGGCCACGACCGTATTCCATTCAAGCAGCGCCACGATGATCTCGGGGCAATCGGCAAGGAAATAGCTGAACGCTTCGAGTCCTACCTCGCCGAAGATTTCCATGAGCGCCGGCCCGGGGATTCCGGGCATGAAGAACACCTCGCCCAGTTTGCGCCTCTCGTTGTCAATCTTCCGCAACGAATCCTCTAGCAAGGTGTGGCGGCTTTCGTCCCAGGCCGACGGGTCGCACGCCGCCATTTCCGCGCGCTTGGCCACGGCATAGGCTTCCGCGTCTCGGTATTCCTTATGCTGCGTCCAGGAAGTCCACCGGTGATGCTTCTGTACTCTTCCATCTTCGAGCGTGTTGCTTGTTTCCCGACCGGGCATTCGCACGGACGGTCTGGTCGCATCGATTGCCGGCGCATACGCGGCATACGCGACCTCCTCAGCGTTCTCGAACGTTAAGGATCTGCCGGCGAAGTGCTCGATCACCGCATCGTTCCGCAGTAGATCAAACATCGGGGCGCGATCCGGCATATGTCCATCGAGCACCGCTGTAACTCGGTCAATCGAACCTTCCATGTAGGCCCTTTCCTTTGGAAACTGTCCCCAGCCCTCGAACCGGCGACACGCGTCCGCTGGACAAGCCTTCCGCTCGGTCTTGCGGAACCCTATCCCGCGTTTCCGTGCTGGCCCAATAGCTGCCCTTATCCGAGGGGGCCAGCAGAGTGGCGCGGATTTGCTGCGTTGGCCGGGGCGACTGGCCAGGCGTTCCAGGTCGCTTCGCAGTGTAGTTCAAACCACGAATGAACACCAATACACACGAATGCCCGCGGTCAGGGTGGACTGAGCTCGGACGGAGCGAAGAACCTGGCCGGCTCTGTTTTGCAGATATTAGTCCTCCCTATTCGTGGTTGGCCCTCGCGTTTCCTAGTATCTCGTTGCCCAGCAGGTGTTTTCGGACAATGTCCCAGTTTCCTTCGTGCTCTTTCGCGATAATGCTGAGACAGCCTATTTCCAGATGGAGTTCGTTGTCATCCCAACGGTCGCCAATGCCCGCAAGGAAATCGAATGTCTCCCGGAGGTCTCTCGCTATCGCGAG
>Ga0180438_10005579_pt1 | contig 17396 bp, 11 predicted proteins | sample SS_ome_12_FD_132455 | JGI IMG/M metagenome (GOLD analysis project Ga0180438, IMG submission 132455) | Hypersaline lake sediment archaeal communities from the Salton Sea, California, USA - SS_3_D_2 metaG | ecosystem: Environmental > Aquatic > Non-marine Saline and Alkaline > Hypersaline >...
ATACAGAACGAAACATGATTATCTCAACGCCATCAAGTCTTATGAGAAGGCAAAGAAAGCCAATCCTGACCATTTGAGTACCTATGTTAATATGGCCAATGTGTACATGGACAGTCTCAACAACTACAAGGCGGCTGAAAAAACCCTTCAGGAAGGGCTTCAGATAGCCCCCACAAGCCAGGAGTTGTTATACAACACGGGGATTCTCTACCTAAAGACAAGGCAAAGAGAAAAAGCGCGACAGCATTTCTTAAAAACCGTGCAACTGAATGACCGTCACGCCGATGCTCACACCAAGCTGGGACAGATTCACGAAATGGAGCAAGATTACCAGAAGGCATTGACGGAGTATATCCAAGCCGCTGGGGCCAATGGGAAGTCTTATGTCCTCTACGGAAGAATCGGCAATGCCTATATGAAGATCAAAAACCTTCCCGAAGCAAGGAAAGCCTTTGAAAAGGCCCTTCAGATCAATCCTGGTTTTGCCGGCGCCCATGTGAATATCGGTGAAACCTACCTCCAGGAAGGAGACCTGGACAAGGCGATTTCCCATTACAAGAGTGCCATTCAGATTGACCCGGATGATGTCATGGCATACAATAATATTGGCTTCGCCCTGATGAAGACAGATAGGTGGGACGAGGCACTTTCCTATTACGAAAAGGCGATTCATCTCAAACCGAATTTCTACCTAGCCCTAAAGAACAAGGTTAATTTGCTGTTCTCTCGTAAGAATTATCGGGAAGCTGCGGATGGTTGCCGCAGGATCCTGGAGTTCTATCCCAGAAACACCTTTGCTTGGTATAGACTGGCCACAGCCTACGAAAAACTGGGCATGCCCGAGAAAGCTGCATCCTCCTATGCTCGTCTGTCAGAACTGGACCCGAGTTTCGTGGGCGCTCAGGAAAAGATGAAGTGAGTCTCCTCCCGAATAGGCGCCTCAGGAGGCCCCCGCCGAGGGGGCGAAATGCCCATTTTGGCGGTAGAGCACTGATTGAACCCTCCCCGTGGCAAGCCAAGGGGAATGTTCTCCCTGACGGGAGAGCTCCGCAGCACCGTAAGGTTGTTGTCTTTTTAACTATACGCTCGCTAACCCCGCAGCCCGCGCCGCGTTAGCACTGCCAACAGGCAGAACCTACGGGGAATGCGCTCGCTTATTCGGTTCAAATCCGCTGAGATCCCGGCACTGCGCCCAACGACTGATCCAAAGCTTGAGGAAAGAGCGTAATACCTGCGAGTTACCGGCCCAACGGTGTTGGAGAACACAACCCTACAAATGTAGGGGAAGCGAGCCGAGAACCAGCGGAAGTCCTGCTGAAAAAAGTGTTGCCTCTGCCCATCGACTATGGTAGAAGTTACCCAGAAGTAGCATTTTTTTTTATTTTCTGTAACCTTCTTTACCCACAGCCGTGGTGGGCAGTTTGATTCGTGCCTTACATTGACAATGACGTAACTGCCCTCAACTTATAGGGTAAGAAGTGCAGTGGCTCCACATCGTCTAAGGTTCTTTCTGTGGCATGTGTTTTGCTTTGAATGACCTAGATGTAAAAGTGTACGCCGGGGTGGCAGGTTGCTGTTTCCGGGGGGAACAAAGAAGTGTAGCATGTTACATGGATGTAACATTACGCTTGTGTAACAAGTTGCACCGCTCGCAGTAACCTGGCCATGTGTAAAGCGGCCCCATTTCTATATCATATTCCTCTATAAAAACAAAAAGTAAACCTTCTCCAGGGGAGTGTACTTGGTCCCGGGAGCTAGTGTCCTCGGCAAGAGTCCCCTCTGAGTGCCTTCGCCGTCAACTAGGTCAAGAGACGGGAAGAGGAGACCCCACGTTCTCAAAGTCGGGGCCCTCGGGGCAGAAAACCACCAAGTAGGCACCGACAGCCGAAAGGGAGACAAGATGTACTCTTTGCCCAATCGACGAGCCGGCGTTTTGATGGTTTTAGGCGTGTTGGTATGGCTGCTGAGCAGTGGAAACTCGGCCACTGGCTTTGATTTCCACGCCGATTCTGCCCACGGTAACAATGACCCGGGATACGGGGTCAATCGTTCAGGCACGCCGGACACAGGCGAGTATGACATAGGAGAATGTGTCCACTGCCATGACGCCTATGACGGTGTTATTTGCCAGGCCCCCCTGATGCTATTCAGTACCCCGCTTTACACGCAGCAGAACACCAGCTTCTGTTTCGAGTGCCACAAGCTTCCCTCCAATTCCGTGCAAGTAGGCATGCCGAACCAACGCAGCTACGCCTACAAGTTCGGCGGAGACACGGACACCTGCCCAGGCCATATCAAGCAAGCCTTTAATTTTATAAGTGAAAACGGCAATTCGAGACCGGATGTCTGTGGCTCTGATAACGGCTCTGCCCATCACCTCACATCGATCAGGGACTTCTTGCAGGGCAGGTGGGGATTTAGCGACGCATTGGCCGAGATCAACCCTTGCGAGGGGTGTCATAACCCCCATAGGGCCCAACAGCATTTTTATCCTGTAGGCAGCCAGGGCACTTCTCCGATCTCCCTTCCCAGCACCCATGACGGTGATTGGGGTGTATATGGCGGGGACACGACCGAAAGGATGGCCAGCTATGCCAGTCCCGACACTTACCTGGCCCCATACTACTTCGGGGGGACAAACCATGAACCTGAGGGGAATAGCACGGACGACGGGTCCAACATGCCGGACTACGTAACCTTTTGTACGGACTGTCACAACGAATCCAACACCATTTACAGTAATCAGCTGGATAGGGACCTCTATCAGTTTGACTGGGCTGCGGAGAAGCATGGCCGTGCAGCTGCCAGCGACGGGTCAGGCTATACCGATCTCCGCTCACCCTATGAGGATGTAGAAAGTGGCACCTATGTTATGTCCTGCACTGATTGCCATGAACCCCATGGGGCCTCAAATACTCACCTCATAAGGGGAGAGGTCAACAGGTTTCAGCCGTCCATCCCTGGAGGCAGGGGGGAATGGACCAATCTTTGCGAGGCCTGCCACGTGGAGCGTGGCCATGATGATGAGTTTAGCCCCCATTACAAAATAATTCAACAAACAGGCGCTTGCACCATCTGTCACAGTGTTCCTGATCTTAACAATGTGCCCTGCACCAATTGTCACTATCATGGAGGGAGTTTTACAACCCCTTACAATACATACAAGACGTTTTGAACGAGGTGTTAACCTTAAGAACAGCATTCAATTTGCTCCGACCAAAGTTACAGTCTTGGAATTATGGGATGACGGAGTACTGGGTTTTAACAGAATCGGATACCGGCTTACTGGCAAGACGCCCCTTGGAAGAAGGCAACCAATGCAACGATCAGGGAGAAGGATGATGCCAATTATAAGGTTGAAGATGCAAGATTTACCCACAACAATCTTGATCGTTGTGGGGCTGTTCGCCTGTGTGCTTTGCTGTGGAGATGTGGCCACTGCTAGCTTTGCTGATTCGGCCCACGGTGATGACACGTCCGGGGTTTTTCGACGACCTGTAGATGAAACCTTCACTCTGGGTGTAGACTGTACTCAGTGGCCAGGGGAAACGTGTGTCGGCACAGAGGGCTCCTGTGCCCACTGCCATGACGTTTATGACGAGTCTATTTGTGGGGTGGCGCTTATGTTGTTCGCTCCCCTTGCTTATGACAGCCAATGGGACAGCTTCTGCATTGAGTGCCATCAGGGCCCAAGTACCTCATACCAAGTTGACATGCCCAACCAATATACGTACAGCGTCAATCGTGGAGGGGCGCCCACGGGTTGCCCGGCAAATGTAAGAGGGTCCTTCAGGTTTGTAAACGAAACCGGTCAGCAGCGAGACCAATGCGGTTCAACCGTGGGATCTTCCCACTTCCTGGGTGACATTAGATCGGCCCTGGCGGATAAGTCGGCGGAGTGGGAGTTTGACAGCAACCCCGATAACGTCAATGGATGCCACGCCTGTCATAATCCGCATTTGGCCAAGGACGACTATCCCTGCTCGCTGCCCAGCGATCATGCCAGTGGCAGTGCCTGGGAGGTATGGGGTGACGACCCCGGGGAGAAGATGACTGATTATGCCACTGGCGGGTATTATCTGAACTATTATCCGCCGTACAAATATCCATTCCCTGTGGGAACAGAGCCCCCCGAACTGTACCTGGGCCTTCCTCCACCCCAAACACATGAATGGGGACCGGCAGGCGAATACTGGACACCTGACACCCCTGACTATGTGACTCTATGTCTGGAATGCCATCAGGAGCAGCAGTACAGCACCCGTCTCTCAAGGAACCTGCTGGCGATCAATTGGGAGAACGGAGACCGCCATGGGAAGAAAGGGGAACCGGGGGCGGCAGCGTGTTATTATGGCTTTAGAAAGTATCCTTATGGATCGGATTGCTTTGCTACAAGCACGGAGTACAAGGTCGTTATGTGTACCGACTGCCACGACCCCCACGGGTCTCCCAATGAGTTTCTGCTGAGGACCTGTGTCAATGGAACAGATGGTCTTACCGTACCAGGCCCTGGTGAGTGGTGGAACTTCTGTAGGGCCTGCCATTACTTGGAATACAATCCCGGCTACCATTCCAGTTCTCTTACTTGCCCCAACTGCCACGGTCACGGGAATAATACCCCTTTTGGCGAGGGCTTTTGAGTCGAGAGCGGGGTGGCTGGCTGGGACAGGAGAGTTGTATAAGTATGAACAACAACTTTGGGGGGTGTGTGATAATGACTAAAGCTACTAAATCCTGGATGGAATACCAGGCCACAACTGCTGTCTTCGCCGTAGTGTTATTGGTGTTGAGTTCTGGGGGAGTGGCCGGGGCCGGGATCTATGACGATTCAGCCCATGGCAACGATTCGTATGGCGTGAACCGGTCAGGCACAGGGTATGAGATTGGCAGCTGTGCCCACTGCCATGACGTTCATGACGAGGATATTTGTGGCAATAACACGTACGGTCTTTTTCTCTTCGCCTCTAATGACAGTCCCGGCAGCCAGACCGACAATTTCTGCTTTCAGTGCCATAAGGGGACCGGCTCTGTGCAGGTTGGAGGTATTGCCAACAACACGTACAGCGCGAACTTTGGCGGTGGCACGACTACATCCACTACCATCTATGATGCCTTTAACCCAACAACCGGCGTTACCCCGTCGTCCCACAACCTTGCCGATGTGCTAGATCATGCCGTGGGAAGGGGGCTCGGCTTCGCGAGCGACACGAATGCATGTCTCGTATGCCACGATCAGCATCTCTCCCATCAGAATTACCCTGTTACCCTTAGTGGATTGGGAGGGGTTAAGACGGCAATTAGACGGCTCGCCGACTATGCAGCCTACCCGGGCAATCTCTGGGGAGATGAGGATGCCACGTCCGGGTTCAACGAACGGATGCTGGACTACACGAGCAAGTATCAAGCGCCTTACTATGTGGGTGGGACCAATTATGAACCAGCAAATGACGGGACAGCAGATGGCAGCAATTTGCCAAATTATAAAAACTTCTGCTCAGGCCAGTGCCATGGCCGCAGTGACGTTTACAGTACGGAACGTGGTCGCTACCTTAGGAAGATTGATTGGTCAGATGGCACATATAATGACGAGCACGGGAAAACGAATGACTATACAAACACGGGAGTTGGCACCACCAAGGCACCTTTCTCGGATCAAGCCGGGAATTATGTCCTTGCCTGCACCGACTGCCATGAAACCCATGGTTCTGAGAATGAGTGGCTCTTGCGGACCACCATCAATGGCGCTGATGGCCTCGGCGTAACAGGAGACGGCGAGTGGTCTCAAGTCTGCGCGGCGTGCCATACTTGGAACACCCATGCCCCGGGAATAAGCACCTGTTGGGGTGACGGTGTCTGGAATTGCCATCACCACGGAGCAGGCGGTGGAATGTTTTAGATTGTTGAAATCTCTATACTATCGTTCACAGGCTAACCACCAGGGGGGAGAAATGCTGCAAATGACACAATCAAAGGCGTTATCTGTGGTCACCGCAATCTTCGTCGTTGGGGCAGTATTGGTGTGGCTGCTGCATTTCGGTGGCGTGGCTGTTGCAGGCCCCTATGCGGATTCGGGCCATGGTGACACCATAGACGGGGTCAATCGCTCAACAGGAACCTGTGAGAATTGGCCGGGCGGGGTCTGTTCAACAGGCTTCTGCGCCCACTGCCACGATACTTTTGATCCCACCATTTGTGGCAATAACACCCATGGACTCATGCTTTTCGCCCCCAATGACAGCCCTTCCAGCCAGACGGACAATTTCTGCTTTCAGTGTCATAAGGGAGCAGGTTCTGTCCAGGTTGGAGGCATCACCAATGAGACTTACAGCACGAACTTTGGCGGTGGGACATCCACCTTTGACACCATCTATGATGCCTTTAATCCAACCACTGGGGACACCCCTTCGTCCCATAACCTGGCCGATGTGCTGAATCATGCCGTTGGCAGAGGCATCGGGTTCACCAGTGATACCAATGCCTGTCTTGTGTGCCACGATCAGCATCTCGCCCAGCAGAATTACCCGGTTACGCTTAGTGGCTTGGGAGGGGTTAAGACGGCAGTCAGGCGGCCCCTGGACTATCCCAGCCCTGGCAGCCCCAGCAATCTGTGGGGAGATGAGGACTACGCCACGTCCGGCAGTAACGAACGGATGCTGGACTTCACGGCGAAGTATCAAGCGCCTTACTATGTGGGCGGCACCACTTACGAGCCGGCGAATGACAGCACTATTAATGGCAGCAACCTGCCGAACTTCAAGAACTTCTGCCTTAGTCAGTGCCATGAACGCACTGACGTCTACAGCACGGAGCGCAGTGTCAACCTGACACAAATTGACTGGGGCCCAACGGGAGACCACCGGCATGGGAAATACCACAGCGATGACGGTGGTATGGGGTACACCATCGCCCCTTATACGAATGGTGAAACGTACAACTATGTCCTTTCCTGCACGGATTGCCACGAAACCCACGGTTCAGAAAATGAATGGTTGTTGCGGACCTGTGTCAATGGGAAAGACAATATTATCGTGCCGACCGTCGAGGAGGTAAACGGGAACTGGTATGATTTTTGTACGGCCTGCCATGTGTTGACAGGATCTACGACGACTTTTCACCGGAAGTATAGCAGCCCTGCCCCGCCTTGTCCTGACTGCCATCGCCACGGCCAAACTCTGCCCCAAGGGCTGTGATTCTTTGCGAGGCTGCGTAGGGGTGAAAAGAGGGAAAAGGAGAGAGGCGTTTCATAAATATTTGGCAACAAGCCTGACGTTTCTTGATGGCTCTTGCTGCCATTCAATGGAGGATGAGAAACGGACCGGGCTTCCCCAGAAGCGAAGTGAGGAGGACCGTCACGGAGGGTGGATAACCAATGATAAGGTTCAAGACGCTACACTGTTTGGCCGTTGCGATTCTGATTGTTACAGGAGTGTTGATGTCAATGCTGGTCTGCGGAGGAGTGGCTACGGCTGAGACTTACAGCGATTCGGCCCATGGCAGCGACTCAATCGGGGTCAATCGCCCCAGCAAACCGGAGCCAACAGGGGCTTGTGCCCACTGCCATGAGACTGCAGACACCGCCGTTTGTAGTGCCAATGCCCATATGCTCTTTTATGGCACCCAGCAACCATGCGACATGGTTTGCTTTGAGTGCCATGGGGCGAGTTATGCCGCTGAACAGCAGGTCATTAACTATCCTTATAGTGTTCTTTTTGGTGGATCGGCTACGTTGTATTTTGAAAGCATATTGCATCAATTTTGTGCCACCGAGACATACTTCAGCAATTGTGGGTCACGGCACAGTCTGGCTCAGATCTGGAATATCCTCAAGAACAATGGCGGCGGCTGGGGCTTTGGTCCCAACCCTAATCCCTGTTCGGGCTGCCACGACCCTCATTTGGCTCAAAGGCTCGGCAGTGAACGGACCTCGGATTATGATCCAAGTAAGTCTTCCCTGACCCGTCCCAGCGAACGTTACAACAACCCGGGTAACCTCTGGGGTGATGACCCTTCTGAACGTATGGACCAGTATGTCACCCAATTCACCGATGGGATCTATCAGGCGCCATATTATGGGACCGGTCCATGGGATCCTGTTAGCGGACCTTTCGAGCCTGCAGGCGATGGGACTTCCGGGGGTTCTAATCTTCCAGACTACGTTACCTTCTGCCTGGATTGCCATCAGTATCAACTAACGGACCCTGAGAGCGGCGAAACCATCCAGGCCATAGACTATGCCTCGGAAAGACACGGTGGATATCCCTCGAACGACTGCACCAATGCCGGCATTGAAGAAGGATCTCTGAAGGCCCCTTACAACGATTTTCCGGACTCAAACTACGTGCTTTCCTGCTTGGACTGCCACGAACCGCACGGAACCCCGAATAGGCGGCACCTTATCAGGCGACTCATCAACGGCCAGGAGGTGGCTGCCGATGCTGATAGTTGCGATCAGTGGGACGACCAAGGCGACATTTGCGGAAAGTGCCACGAGTTTCCTGAGTTCAATGACCACCTGAGTTGGAGCGGATGTAACAACGGATGCCATGGGTATTCAACGGGAGTGGACAATAACTGGCACGGAAGTCAATTTGTGTTTGGCAGCGGCATCGATAACTGCCAGGGTAAACCCAGTTTTTAGGCTGTCATGGGTTTGAGGACATATGTTGCACATCGATATTGGCAAGCATTCTTGGTTGAAGCTGTCAGCCTCTTCGGCTGATGATCGGTTCCGTTCTGGAGGCTGTCTTGGATAATTTGAATCGTCTCTATAGCGCTGACGGAGGTTCACTGAGCCTCAGTGCTGGCAAACCTAAGAGGGATAGCTTATGAAGCACACGGCTTGTGAAAGACGATTTCTGTTTTGCGGCTTTCCGCTGCTTGCCGGTTTGTTAATGTCGGTGGCATGCTTTGGGAATATGGCAAGTGCCGACGTCTACGGCGACTCGGCCCACGGTGACACTTCAACAGGGGTAAAGCGCGAAGGAATTTCCTATCCCCAAGGAAACTGCACGCACTGCCACGACGCCTTTGACAACTCTATTTGTGGTGTGAATGCGCTTATGCTATTTGCCGCGAATAATCCTACCAGCCAGACCGACAACTTCTGCTTTCAGTGCCATAAAACAGAGCCTGATTCTATGCAGGATAGTATGGTTGCCAACAATGAATACAGTGCCACATTTGGCGGGGGAACTGTTATGTTCGAGAGTATCTACGATGCCTTGAATCCTGCTTCCACTGCCGACTTCCCTTTTCCTTCATCACACGGCCTCTCGGCTGTGCAGAGTTATGCCAGAAGCAGAAGCTGGGGGGACTGGATGACAGCCGATACAAATGCATGCCTTGTGTGCCACGATCAGCATCTCTCCCAGAAAAACTTTCCGGTTGAGATCTATGACCCTGTCGACGGTGGGGTTAAGACGGCGGTCAGAAGGGGCAATGATGCTGTCGACCACCCAGGGGACCTTTGGGGTGATGAACCTGCGGCTGTTTCTGGCCGCAATGAAATGATGTCTGATTTGGTGGGGATAACTTATGTTTATCAGGCCCCTTTACGGGGAGATTCTGGCTATGAACCCGGACCCGCAGGTTCGACTGTCCAGAACGGTTCCAACCTCCCCAATTTCGTGGACGCCTGTGCTGAAACATGCCACAGCCAAGATATTGACGTTGATAACGGTCCCATAGCAGTAGACTGGACAACCAGCATGCACGGGTTGGCAGCTGCGGATAATGCAGCAGGAGATTGGGGCTGGCTAAGGCCGCCATACGACGACGCCAATCGAGGTGAGTACGTCTTATCCTGTACGGACTGTCATGAGCCTCATGGCTCGCCCAACGCAACGACTTTGAGAAGAACGGTTAACGGGGTAACAATACCTCCGACAACCTTCCCGGACCCGCGACCACAAGGGTACGAGGACGTAGACATAGGGGATTCAACCGGGGCTGAAGGGTGGGTCTGGCCTGACGGGGCTTTTTGGTACAATTGGTGTTCTGCCTGTCATGACCTTACATTCAATCCCCAGACAATGGAGGGACATATAGCCGCTTGGGAGTATGCACGTTGTGGCGATAACGTAGGCTGCCACCTGTTCCATACGCCAGATGAAGGTATGCCCCCTCCTCCCGGGGGTGTAGGTCCCAGCGGCGATCACGGCTATTGGTTTTAGGTTCACTGCAACTGACGAATGATCTTCGACCCCGCCAACGTTCAGGGAACGCTGGCCCATTAAGAGGCGAAAAACACCGGGTTTACCCCCACGGTCCACATCAGATTCTATGAGACTGCCAGGCTGTGGATCGGCACGGTTCTTGCTACCATTTTAGACAAATGAGAGCTGTCCGTCGTGCCCGCAGAGGAGTTCTCTGAAGTAAGGTGGGGACCCCTGCGAAAGGGGTAAGCCATGAAAATTAAGCGGCTTAGGACACTATCTTGGGCTGCCGCCATTTCCATGCTCGCCGCCGTGATCCTGTCCGTGGCGAGCGTCGGGGATGTGGCAATGGCTGATATTTACGGTGATTCTGCCCATGGTGACGGGTCAACCGGTGTAAATCGCGAGGGAACAACCCATGCTCAAGGAGACTGTGGGCACTGCCATGATGTTTTTGATGATTCCATTTGCGGGGTAAATGCGCTTATGCTCTTTGCTGTGGATAATCCCACTAGCCATACCGACAATTTCTGCTTTCAGTGCCACAAGGCAGAGCCTGATTCTGTGCAGGATAATATGATCGCCAACAATGATTTTGGTTGCACCTTTGGCGGAGGGCCCGCCATGTTTGACAGCATCTATGAGGCCTTTAATCCCTCCGGGTCCTATGCCTCATCCCACGACCTTTTAACCATACACGATTATTCCAACGCCAGGGACTGGGGAAGCTGGATGAGCGATGATACCAACGCGTGCCTTGTCTGCCACGATCAGCATGTGTCCCAGAAGAACTTTCCGGTGGCCTTTAACCTTAATGAAGGGGTTAACACCGCCATCAGGAGAGGCGATGACGTCAATGATTATCCAGGCAACTTATGGGGTGATGAGCCGGACGCTGTCTCTGGTCGCCCGGAACTGATGTCTGATTGGACGTCAGGATATCAGGCCCCTTACCGTGTGGGAGGGGGCTATGAGCCGGACGGTTCGTTGTCTGAACCGACCAATGGATGGGGCTCCAATCGCCCGAGTTTTGTAAAGATGTGTGCCTCCACATGCCACAGGAAAGTCAATGTCCCCGGCGTTCTGGAAGTCAACTGGCTCAGCAGTTCATCGAGCACATGGCCCGGAGACCCCAGCGCACACGGGAAGAAATCTGCCGATGGCGGAAGCTTTGGTGTCCTGAAGGCCCCATACAGCGAGGCGTTACGGGGGACTTATGTCTTGGATTGTACCGACTGCCACGAACCTCATGGGTCCACGAACCCAACGTTGTTGAGAACAACAGTAAACGGCGTATCAGGGCTGACGACCGGGGCCAGAGGCTCTTCCTCCGCAGGCGGTTATTGGCTGGATTTCTGCGAAGCCTGTCATGACATTTATAATGAAGAAGATCCCGGATCTTCCAACCATCCGGTCGTTTATCCTGGAGCACGTTGTGGTGACTATATAGGTTGCCATCTGAGGTCAGATGGTGATGGCGGCAATCATGGCTATCAGTTTTGAGTGCATTCCATCAAAGAGGAGGTCTTTACATGGGAAGAACCACCTTGGCTAAACGCTACTTGAAGTTGTCTCTGTTCCTCTCTCTGCTGCTCTTGGTCATGTTGATCCTGACTCCTTTCTATGGTACGTTTGCCTCAGGGGAAGGTAACGTAGACAGGGGAAAAGCTACGTTGACCCAGCACATGGATCTCATGGTGCAGCAGTTCCCGGAGATGGACGGGAAGAAGGCCGAAGTACAGGAGCAACTTTCAAAGGGGAAGATGCCCCATGAGGCCTGCTCCCATTGTCACATCAAAGGACAGGGCAGCGGGTCGGCGGGGGAATGATAGTATGGCCAGTCACACTGGTTCTACGACAGTAAAGGCCGGCTTTTTCCTTAGGCAAAATGGGAATTAGTTAGCAAACAAATATATTGGCGAAAACAGAGTCAAATAGGAGGTCCCAAATGAAGGCAAGAGCTATTAATTTCAAAGGGCTGCGAATGTTGGTTGCTATCTTCACCATCTTTCTCAGCTGGGGAGTCGCTTCGGCCGACTTTCACAATGGGTATGATTGTGCGGACTGCCATGACATGACCGCCTCGACTGGCAACGCATCCCTCGTAGCGGAGTGTGCCCCCTGGAGTCCCCCCGATTCTCCACCTTGCACCACGGGTAGACCAGTGACGTTTTTGGGAGATGAGGATCCGTGGGACTATGATTATGGGGCCCCGGACTACGAAGGGATTTGCGAGGCGTGTCATACCACTGCCAAGTATTACAGGAACGACGGGTCGGGCCAGCCCCATCCACCGGTTCCGTGTCCTGACGAAACAGATCCTGTGACGGTTTGCCCCGACGGGACGCCGCCGGGAACAGGGGGCGAACCCGGTTCCGACTGTATGCTATGTCATTCCCACTGTCAGCAGTTCTCCCATTGTGGGGACCCCCAGTTGGGCTGTCATGAAAGCGTAAGCCACGACATCCACACCAAGGTTTCTGCCAAGGGGCCCGATCCACTGGTGTGTGTCGACTGCCATGCCCTTGGCATTGCTGGTGACCGTTATAACGCCGACAACATGGCCGCTTTCGGCGTCTGCGACCCCTGCCACAGCCCGGGTGGTGCCTATGATGGTGTGAATGACGCAACCATCGGCGCCAAAAATTGCTGGAACGAGGTGTATGAATTAGACGGCGTGACCCTCAAGGCCGGCAAAGAAAAGTGGTGCGCCGGATGCCATGACGGTGTTATTCTGGACGCTACTATAGTGGATACCCCAGATGCCACCTTTGACCCGGATATTGACTGGACTTACATCGCAGATCATCCGGACGGATATGGGGGTGATCTTCGGTACAAGGCCGGAGGCACAGGAAGCGCAACTGCCGTCTGGGTACCTGATGTGGCGACGGCTGCCAAATACGACGTCTTTGCCTGGTGGATTGGTGGGGGTTCAAGAGCCACCAATGCGCCCTATACGATCTATTACGATGGCGGTTCTGAGACCGTCAGGGTAAACCAGAAGGAAGATGGAACAGCCGGGAAGTGGAACCTGTTGGGGACCTATGATTTTGCTGCGGGCACAGATGGTTACGTGGTGCTGAGCGACGGACCTGGCGCAGGCGGCACCGTTGCGGCCGATGCCATTCAGTTGCTACCGGCCGATTACAGCGAGGTCATTGTAGATGATCCAGATGGTACCTTTGACCCGAATGGTGACTGGTCTACCCTCTTAGGATATGGATACAAGTCGCAGCTTCGGTACAAGGCGGGAGGCAGCGGAAGCGCAACAGGCACCTGGACGCCCGAAGTTGTGGAGCCGGGCAGATATAATGTCTATGCCTGGTGGATTGGAGGCGGTTCAAGAGCCACCAATGCCCCCTACACCATTTACTATGATGGCGGCACTGAGACCGTCAGGGCAAACCAGAAGCAAGACGGAACTTCTAATAGGTGGAACCTGTTGGGAGCCTATGAGTTTGCTGCCGGCACCTCGGGCTATGTGGTGCTGAGCGATGGTCCTGATGCGGGCGGCGTAGTCGTTGGTGATGCCATTCGGCTGGAACTAACGGATCCCAGTGAAGTGATTGTAGATAATCCAGCTGGTACCTTTGACCCGAATGGTGACTGGTCTACCCTCGTAGGATATGGATACGGGTATGATCTTCGGTACAAGGTGGGAGGCACCGGAGGCGGAACAGCCACCTGGACACCTGAGGTCGCCGAGGCTGGTGAGTACAGCGTCTTCGCCTGGTGGATTGGAGGCGGTTCAAGGGCCACCAATGCCCCCTATACCATTTATTATGATGGCGGTTCTGAGACCGTCAGGGTAAACCAGAAGGCATTAGGAACGGCCGATAAGTGGAACCTGTTGGGAAAGTATCCATTTGCTGCCGGCACCTCGGGCTATGTGGTGCTGAGCGATGGTCCTGATTCGGACGGCGTAGTCGTCGGTGATGCCATTCGGCTATTAGGTGGCGAAGGAATGGGTATAGACGCTCCCAACGTGATTGGTGATGATATGGATTACGGCTTCTACAAGACTGGCCACAAGATTGAGTGCGTCAACTGCCATGATGCTGGTAGTGAGCATATTGACGGTGATCACAGGACCTATGGTAACTTGTCTGGAAACTATCAGGCCGGCTATAGGTTGAAGCCTGTCAATGACGAAGAGCCCATGGTACTGCCAAGACCCAGTAGAGGGGATCTCTATGCATACTTGAACGACTTTGCCCTCTGCGGCGATTGCCATAATCTCTATGAGGTTCTGGGAACGACAGAAGATGATGTGAGTCACACCAACTTCTGGGAGGATGATGGGTCCCCACGCAACGGTCACAATCGCCACATTGCAATGGGCGGCGTGCACTTTGACTCCGACTGGGATTGGGTAGTCGACTCATCTGAAAGCTGTATCACCTGCCACAACGTACATGGCCCACCCAACCAGGCCATGATCAGGCATGGGGAGTTAATGAGTAGCTATGGTACCACCGATAAGGTACCGGGCCTGAACTTTTGCTACCTGACCGCGTACCCTGATGGTTGTGACACTGAAGTAGAGGTAAAAGACAGTGATGGCAGCAAGATGGCCTGGAAGGGAACTTCGGTCACAGTCAATGGTATGTGCAACGCCGGATGCCACGGTACGAAAAAGTTGAGCAGGGCTCCGTACAAAGGTACCAGTGTGGAGAGTTGGCCTAAGATGGCTCCAGCCCCTAACGACGGGAGTGAAGTGGTGTTGACGGCTTTCGTCATTGACCGCAATACCGCTACCGTTCCTAGTGTTAGCATTGACGTCTCAGACATAAATAGCGGGTCTGAGACGATGTACGACGATGGTGATACGCTAAATCACGGCGACGCGGCCAGTGGTGACGGGATCTATAGCTGTAAAACAACCGTCATTGCTGACACGCCTCCGGAGGTGTATGCCCTCGAGGTGACAGCCACAGATACTGACGGCACCGGTACGAACGACGTGATGTTAGAGGTGTATGATCCCGATGAGGTCATTGTGGACAATAAGAATGCCACTGTTGACCCTGAGGGTGACTGGGGTACTCTGCCAGGATACGGATACGGAGATGATCTTCGGTACAAGGCGGAGGGCACTGGAAGCGCTACCGTCACCTGGACGCCTGAGGTAATTGATGCTGGCAATTATAACGTCTATGCCTGGTGGATCGAGGGCGGCTCAAGGGCCACCAATGCCCCATATACCATTTACTACAATGGCGGCACTGAGACCATTCGGGCAAACCAGAAGGAATCAGAAACGGGTGGTGTTTGGAATCTATTGGGCGGCCCCTACAATTTTGTTGCCGGCACATCAGGCTACGTGGTGCTAAGCGATGGGCCTGGTGCTGATGGGGTAGTCGTTGGTGATGCCATCAAGTTGGAAAAGGAATAGTTATGCATAACACATAGCCACCCCTTCTGTAAGGGGGGGGTGAGGCAAAACAGAAAGCCGGATTACCTCTGGTGGAATTCCCAGGGTAATCCGGCTTTTTTGTGTCCTTGGATGTGGGGCTTTGGCCCAGCCCAACATGGAAAGCCCGTTTATGGCTTTGCCCATATCGGTGACGCCGCAGCAAGATACCCCTTCGGCCCTAAATGAATCATGGCATCGCCATCAGGTTCAAACCGTACAAGGGCGCCTATATCAAACAGCGGACAAGATAATATGGCACGGGAAATAGATTTTTCTGAAAATAGGGCCAAGCCTCCGTGCGTTCTTTGCCGCTACTCGTTTGAGGATATGGGAATGTGCCAACGTGTAGGGCCCCATATAATTTCAGGTACTTAGTTCGTGCCAAGGTATGTACAAAACCGACCGAAAGTGAGCAAAAAGCCACCAGCCAAGGGATTTCCATAAACGGGGACGAAAAACTGGCGCCACTGCTTACCTATAAGCGGTTTTTGTAAACCCAAAACCCAAAATCCATCGATTTCCCTAAATCGTTGTCGGGTTTTGGGACTTGACAGAGCCTTGACGTTCATATAGGGCTCTTTTAAGGGGGAGTAGAATTAATCCGAATCAAGGTCTTTTCCTGCTGTAACCCAGACCCAGTACTCGCCATTTCTACCCCGCAAGTGAAGATCGCCTTATTGAACTGTGATGGCATCCGAAAGCCAACATATGGCTTTTGGAAATGGATAGGTCTCCAGAACTCATTTCAAGAGCGCGAAGAACAAACTGGCTTGAAATAGGAAGGGAAAAGAGAGGGAACTCAATTATTCAAGGAGGTTTCTCATGAAAAAGGAGATTTCAGTGAACCGTCTTTTCAAACTCCTCAAATGCTTTACGCCCCTTTTGTTGTTGATCCTTCTGGCGATGAATACGGTATCAGCTGATTTAGATTGCGGTGACGTTCAGCCTATGTCGGGGGATGCGCTTGATTCTGTGATGGAAGACGACTTGATATGCCAGTTAGAGACGCATTTTTCTTATCTCCAGCAGGACGAGCCTGACAAGTACGAAACTTCTATTTCTATGCTGCCAGATCTCCTGAAGATGGAGAAGGACCAATGGTGTACCCACTGCCATGCAGCAAAAAGCGGGAATCCATAGGTTTTTTTGATTTCCTTGCAGCAAGCACTGCGAGTGATCTGATCTATAAACCGACACTGTCCTGTCTTAGCCTGGTAGGAGGATGTATGAAGACAATAGGCGCCACCTTAAAGGTAATGGCCATTTCCATTGTCGTGTCTTTGATACTAACGACCCATTGGGGCACCGCTTTGAGTGAGTTTCACCATGTTGATGGTGATTTTGGGGGGTGTGAGGTCTGCCATGATATGTTCAATCTAGACCCTGATTGCGATAACTTGCACTTCATTGAGTGCATAATATCCACACCATTCAGCGGGGACAAGGATGTAGAGTTTCTGGTTATTCCGGACGACTATGCGGACGGGGACTCAACCTATGACGGTGTTTGCGAGGTGTGTCATACCGATACAACTTATTATAGGAATGACGGCAATGAGCCTGAGGCACATCCTATCTATGACGTCTTTCAGGGAACGGGCGGTGACCCAGGCTCGGACTGTATGCTGTGTCATCCCCATGACAACCAGTTCTCACATTATTGTGGAGACCCTGGGGCTGGCTGCCATGCCGAGAGCGCAAGCCACACCGCCCACGTCGAGGGTACTGCCCAGGGGCCGGACCCGCTGGAATGCGAGGAGTGCCATGACCCTGGTATTACAGGTAACCGTTATGACGCCGACGACATGGCCGCTTTCGGCGTC
>Ga0180438_10005580_pt1 | contig 17395 bp, 23 predicted proteins | sample SS_ome_12_FD_132455 | JGI IMG/M metagenome (GOLD analysis project Ga0180438, IMG submission 132455) | Hypersaline lake sediment archaeal communities from the Salton Sea, California, USA - SS_3_D_2 metaG | ecosystem: Environmental > Aquatic > Non-marine Saline and Alkaline > Hypersaline >...
AGCGCCTTCCCGGCCTTCTCCAGCTCGCCGCGGCTGCGGCCGCAGATTGCAACGTCCGCGCCGTTCTCCGCAAGGTGGCGCGCAATCGCGTTGCCTATCCCACGGTCGCCTCCGGTAACCACTGCAGCTTTCCCATCCAGGAATCCCATGCACGGGAATGGGAAGGAAAAGGATAAAAGGGGTTTAGATTTCGCAGCCGGTGAGGCCCGCAAGGGTTTCCAGCGGCTTCGTGCCGGGGTAGCTCTCGCCGCCAATTATCCAGGTTGGGTAGCCGCGGACTCCGTTCGCATCGCAGAGCCCCCGGTTGTAGTCGCAGTTTACGTATTCCACCAATTCGAAATATTCGCCGAACAGCTCCTTCTGCTCCCTGCAGTGCGAGCACCAGTCCGTGCCGAACATCACCGCGCCGCTTTCGGAAACGCACTGCGCGAATTCGGCAGTTGGCTCCGCAGCAGGGGAAGGGCCGGAGTGCGCCGCCAGCGCGGGGAGCGCCGCCCACAGCAGGAAAGCGAATGCCGCTGCAGCGGCGGCAAGCAGAAGCTGGTTCATCTACTCTTCTTCCGCAAGCAGGTAGTAGCCGAACAGCGAGTCCCTTGTCCACACGCCCTTTACTGTTATCTCCTTGCCCTCCGCAGGCAGGGACTGGCTGGAGACGGTTATGGACTGGTTGCCCTGCGTAAGCTTGTAGCCCGAGAGCTTGCCGAGCTTTATTGTGTTCTCGACCGTGCCGGATACGGTAATCGCCTTCCCGGTATATTCGTCCGGGTTGTCATTCAGGTCCTTGAGGGAGGTCCCCCCGAATCCCGCGCATCCCAGGAGCAGGAGCGCAACTGCAAACAGCCCTATGAGCCTCTTCATGGGATGGGATTGTGAAAATAGGTTTATAGCGGTTGCGCTCACATCATGTCGAAAACAGAAGTTGGCCTCCGCATCCCGTAGCCCTGCTTAAGCACTTCCAGGTCGGAATGGGAAAGGAATGGTATTGACTCGGCCGGGCCTGCGGAATCCCCGGAACGGAGGAGCATTTCCCGCAGCCCTTCCTCGGACATGAACATCCCCGCAGTGGCCAGGAACTCCTTCAGGGCGGGCTCCCTGCCGTCCTCCACCCTGAACCTGCAGCCGGACTCGGACATCTGCACCAGCTCTGAGATGAATGCGTATGTGCGGTCGAATTTTGCGGCGATGGTGTGCGGGGAAGCGTGGAGCCTGCACATTCCGGCCACCTGCCTGAGCATGCCCATGCGCTCTGCCTTCCCGTTGCCCATTTCCCTAAGATAGCCGTCTGCGCTGCTTATGCAGTATGCAAAATCAGCCTTTGCGCTCGCGGAGCGGCTTCCGTGGAATGCAAAGTTCACCAGGTCGCTTATGTAAGAATCTCCGTGCAGCACAAGGTCCGCGGCGCACGGCTTCCGGCTGAGGTGCGGGCCTCCGGGCACTGCCCTGTACTGCGGCGCGGCCGCTTCCGCATAGTTGCACGGGAGCGGAAGCCGGAATGAGGAAACGCTGCCGTCATGCTGCTGCGCGGCGAGCTCCCACAGGCGCGCAAGGCCCCGGAGCCGCACCAGGAACCTGAGCACATGGACGTTGTCGCTCACCCTGCCGTCTTTCCTCCTGCTGGCGCATGAGAGCATCCCGTATGTGGAGAGGAAACCGCCAAGGGCTTCGCCCGGGGCCGGGTACATTGAGGAGATTTCCGAAATCCTCTCAAGCATCATGGCCCGGACTTCCCGGTCCTCCTGTTTCCCCGGGAGCAGCCCGCTTATCTTCGCCAGCATGGGCCGGATCCTGCCTTCCTGCCCGAAAGCGGAGGGCTGGGCGGAGCATACGAATGCGGCGAGCTGCGCCATGTTTGCGCCGGAAGGGGCGAGCGGGGGCCCAAAGCTTTCCTTCAGGCGGAACCTGCGGACGCATGCCTCATCATATCCCCTGAAGAACCTGTTATTCACGAGCAACGCCATTCAAAAACCGTGTTTCAATTTGTGCGCAAGCGCTTAAAAATACTCTCTGCCACAGATTGGAAACGCCGCCCCCATATTCTAGCCTGGATAGGAAGCGGGCTTCCGGAGCCTGAAACAGGGGTTCGAATCCCCTTGGGGGCGAAGAATGCCTGAAGGGGTTCGATCGCCAGTTTGCTGGCGAGTTGGAGGCCCGAAAGGGCCGACTGAATCCCAGTGGGGGCGTTGAAAACCTAGGGGTTCGATCGCCAGCTAAGGACAGCTCCGCTGTCCTGTTGGAGCTGCGCAGCAGCGACTGATGCTGGCGAGTTGGAGCGAGTGAAACGAGCGACTGAATCCCAGTGGGGGCGAAACTTTTTGTCTACTGTATCCTTAGGGCACCGCCACCTCAGGCGGCGAGTTGGAGCCGCGGAACGGCGACTGAAAAACTTTCATGACCAACAGCGCAAGCTGTTGGGTTGGAGCACCGCAGGTGCGAGTGAAAATCCTTAGGTTCAATCATACCAACGGAAATGGAGATAATTTAGGCGTAATTTGGGGGTTATTCCGGTAAAACTATTTATAAGCGGGCCGCGCGCTCCATGCAGGTGATTTGCAATGGGAAGCAAAGCGAAAGCGGGCTTTCTTGCCATGCTCTGCCTGCTTGGGATGGGCTTTGCATGGGACGGGGAGGCCATGAAGATGGGAATGGGTAAAGAGGAGATACCTCTTGAGGTGAAGGCACGGTTCCTTCAAGCGAACGTGGAAGGCGACTACGAAACCGCAATGGCGCTGCATGAGGAGTACGGGCTCGGCGGCCGCAGGATGAAGCTCGCGGACGAGGAAATCTTCTCGCTCAGGGCTGACATGTTCGGGGAAATAATCGCCGGCAACTACGAGCAGGCGGTACTGCTGCGGGAGCAGCTGCACGGGCTCATCCACGAGAAGATGCAGGAGCTTATGGGCGAACGGCCGGAAGGGATGGAACCCCCGGAAAGGCCCGCATGCGGCGGGAACTGCTCGGAAATGAGGCTCATGCCCGGAGGCAGGCCCTTCGGGATGGGGATGGGGCACGCATGGGATGGAATTGGCTCTCAGGGCGCCGAAACGGAATAGGCGCCCTGCCCCATCAGTTTCACCTTGCTTTTTTCACTTTTTTCTTTTCGCGCAGATGCGCGGAGTTTTTAACCTTGCGAAAAATAAGCTGGTTGGATGGACTCGAAAACCCGGCTCCTGTACTGGCTGCTGGACGCCACGAAAGGGGGCCCAACGAGGGTGAGGATTCTGAGGGCCATCAGCGGCAGGCCCATGAACCTGCGGAAGCTTGCGCTTGCGGTGGGCATGGACTACAAGACCGTGCAGGGGCACACGAAGCTGCTTATCGAGAACGGGATTATTTACACCCCGAAGAGGGGGTATGGCTCTGTTTATTTCGTCAGCCCGGAATGGGAAGACAACGAGTACCTGAAGGAGATTTTTGGAGGTAGTTCGGATGAAGGAGAAGGCAAAAGGAAAGGAAAAAGGAAAAGGAAATAACCTTGCGCTCAAGGCGGGGGCGGGCACCGTGCTGCTTGTGCTGGCAGCAGTTGCAATTTACATGGTTGCGGATGTTGCGCTCTCCTTCCGGCACATAGACAGCAGAGCGGAAGCCAGGATGATAATGGAGCAGCAGTTCGTGCTCATGGGCATGATTTCGCTGCTGATGTTCCTGTTCTCCATATACCTGATATACATATACCTCAAAGATTACCTTGCGCTAAAGAGCGGTTTCACGCTCGGGCTGCTGCTGATGATGTTCTCCTTCATGATGTTCTCAATCGGCATCAACCCGTGGCTGCAGCTGTTTTTTGGGGTGTACGGACAGAAGGGGATTTTCTCGCTAATCCCAATAGGGCTCGCGACGCTTTCGCTCGCGATACTCGCATGGATAAGCTCGAAATAGCGGATTTGGGTAAAAATACTTAAACCATAACTGGCGATAACCGGGCATGGGCGGAAAGGAAGAATTCTCGATCATTACCAACGGGCTCGTGAAAACCTTCGGGAAGCTGAGGGCGGTGGACGGCATTTCCCTAAAGGTAGGGAAGGGGGAAGTGTTCGGCCTCCTCGGCCCGAACGGCGCGGGGAAGACCACGCTCATTTCAATGCTCAATACGCTGAGGAGGCCCACTGAGGGCCATGCGGAGGTGAACGGCTTCGGGATACTGGAAAGCCCGGGCGGGGTGAGGGAAAGCATAGGCGCCGTTTTCCAGGACTCCACGCTTGACGATGAGCTCACCGCGCGCGAAAACCTCGAGCTCCATGCCGCGATGTACGGCATGGGGGAGAAGGAAAGGCGGGAGCGGATTGCGGAGACCGCAAAGATGGTCGGGCTGGAGAGCCGGCTCGGCAGCGCGGTGAAAACATATTCGGGCGGGATGCGCAGGCGGCTCGAGATTGCGCGCGGGCTGATGCACACCCCGAAGGTGCTGTTCCTGGACGAGCCCACGCTCGGGCTGGACCCGCAGACAAGGAACCACATCTGGGAATACATCCGGAAAATGAAAAGCGGGGGGAAAGTCACGGTGGTGCTTACAACGCACTACATGGACGAGGCGGATTCGCTGTGCGACCGCATCGCGATAGTGGACCGGGGGAAGGTAATTGCGCTCGGGACCGGGAAGGAGCTGAAGGAATCGCTCGGGGGCGACGTAATCACGGTGGAATGCAGAAAGCCCGCCGCGCTGATTGCAGCGGTGAAGGGGCTGAAGTGGGTTAAGGGCGCGAAGCAGCACAACGGAAAGGCCACGCTTAGCGTGGACTCCGGGGAAAAGAGGATGGCCGCGGTGATGGCGGCCGCGGAGAAGGCGAAGGCGGGCGTGGAGTCGGTGACGCTGAGCAAGCCCACCCTCGACGACGTGTTCCTGCACTACACAGGAAGGACGATAAGGGAGGAAGAGGGCTCGCCAAATTACCGGATGAGGGCGATAGTGGCTGCGAGGAGGCGATGAGCATGGGGAACCTGGGCGCAGTCTACGCGATGTGGAAAAGGGAGATGATAAGGTTCACCCGCTCAAAGAGCAGGATAATAGGCAGCATAGGCATGCCATTCTTCTTCCTTGCAATAGTCGGCAGCGGGCTCGGCGGGGCGTTCAGCATGCCCGGCATGGAAGGCGGCTACATGGAGTTCATCGCGCCGGGCATGGTTGCGATGACCGTGCTTTTCGGCTCCATATTCTCAGGCGTAACGGTGATAATGGATAGGCAGTTCGGCTTCCTCAAGGAAACGCTCGTCGCGCCGGTGAGCCGGCTCAGCATAGTTGCCGGCAGGGCGCTGGGCGGCGCGACCACCGCGACCCTGCAGGGGCTGCTCATGGTCGCGATTGCGGCGCTGCTCGGCGTGCCGCTCGAAATCGCGGGGCTGCCGCTTGCAATGGCATTCATGTTCTTTTCCGCAACCGCGTTCGTATTCCTGGGGATTGCAATTGCGTCGCTCATGGAGGACATGCACGGGTTCCAGCTGGTGATGAACCTGCTCGTGATGCCGATGTTCTTCCTCTCCGGGGCGATATTCCCCCTGGAGAGCGCGCCTGAAATAGTTAGGTATATAGGGTACGTCGACCCGATGACCTATTCCGTGGAGGCGCTGCGCACCCTGCTCACGGGGCAGGCGGGCATGCCGCTCGCGGTTTGCGCGGGCGTGCTCGCCGCGCTCCTTGCCGCCTTCGGGCTCACGGCGTCCTACCTTTTCGGGAGGATAGAGGGCTGAAGGCGGAAGGCGGCTGGTTGCCCTGGCAACCGCGGGAAGGCAAAGCGGGTACGGAAAAGGGAAGAATTACGGCGTAATTTGGGGGTTATTTCGGTAAAACTATTTATAAAGGCCCGGCCACCGCTTTCTCATGGCAAAGGCGCCAGGCAGCCCGGTGCTGCAACTGGAAGGCATATGGAAAACCTACACCATGGGAGGGGCCGAGGTGCACGCGCTCAGGGACTTCTCGATGGAGGTCCGCGCAGGTGAATACATCTCGGTCCTCGGCCCCAGCGGCAGCGGCAAGAGCACCCTCCTGCACATGATGGGCCTCCTGGACGTGCCCACCAAAGGCCAGGTCCTCATAGACGGGATTGACGTTTCGGAAATGGGGGAGGACAGGCGGGCCGGGCTGAGGGGCAAGAAAATCGGTTTCGTGTTCCAGGTGTTCAACCTGGTGCCCTCGCTTACCGCGCTCGAGAACGTCGCGCTTCCGCTCATGATTGCGGGCGTGCGCAGGGACGCGCGCGAGGCGAAGGCGGCGAAAGCACTGCGGGAGCTGGGGATGGGCGACAGGCTTTCTCACCTTCCGGGCGAACTCAGCGGAGGGCAGAGGCAGCGCGTAGCGATTGCGCGTGCGCTCGTGAACGACCCGGAGCTCGTGCTCGCGGACGAGCCCACCGGCAACCTCGACACCAAGACCGGGGACGAGGTGGTGCGGATTTTCAACGAATTGAACGCGGAGGGAAAGACGCTCATAGTGGTTACGCATGACGAGGACATCGCGGAGCATGCGGGACGGACGGTCCGCATAAGGGACGGCATGCTCTCGAGTTCCCATGGGAAAACGAAAAAAAGAGGATGAAAAATGAGGATGTTGAATGCGCTTCTTGCGCTTCTGGCGATTGGGTTTGTGTTTGCGGGGCTCTCGATTTCGGACTATTCCATCAGCCCGGAAACGGTGGAGCCCGGGGATTACGGGGTGCTGGAGATAACGGTATCCAACCCCTCCGGCACGGGCGCGGTGGAATCCGTGGTGCTGGACGTTTCCTCGGCAACCCAGCTTGGGATTGACCGGCAGTACGTGGTGGGCGACCTGGAAGCGGGCGCCTCCACCATAATCACGGTGCCCTTCGAAGCAGAGGAGGGCATCCCCAGCAGGATATACACCGTGAACATAATCGCGCGCGGGATTTCGGAAATAGAATACTACAGCGAAACCAGCGGCACGTTCAGGACGAGCACTGAAACCGTGGAGAAGATGGCCTCGGTGCCCATAGAAGTCGTGGAGAAGCCGATACTCGGCGTGGGGCTCACTACCGAAAACCTCGGGGACCTTACCGAATGCACCTTTGTTATCACCAACTCGGGAGGCCCCGCGGAAAAGGTCAGGATAAGCATTGACGGCGGGTTCGGCTTCCTCCACTCCGACCAGCTCTACGTGGGGGACGCGGGAGAATACGCGGAGGCCGCGGCGACCATAGATGCCCGGAGCGCGGAGGAGGGCGCGGGCACGATTGCCGCAACGGTAACCTACACGGACGAGCTGGGGAATGGATATTCCGAAACCAGGAGCATACCTGTCACGGTCACGAAGGACGAGGGGAACTTCGCCTTCGTGCAGGATGGCGCGGTGGTGACCGGGCGGGAGGAGACGCTCGTGCTTACCATAACGAACGAGGGCAAGGCGGCGAAGGACGTGAAGTTCCACTTCTCCGATGACGACGTGCTGCTGCGCGGCATGAACGAGGTGCGCGTGGGAGACCTCGCGGAGGGCGAGAGCATGCAGCTCTCCGTGCCCCTCGTCGCGGACCTCGAGCCGGGAACGAACAACGTGGACATGATAGTGGAGTGGATGGAGAACGGCGAGGACAAGGTGGGGACGATAACGTTCCCGCTCAAGGTTAACTCCGACGCGGAGGTGGGGGTGTACTTCGAGGCGAGCCCCTCCCCGCTTTCATCCGGCTCGGAGCACACCCTTTCGGTCACGGTTTCCAATCTGGGCTCCTACAGCATAGAGGGGGTGACGGTCCACATCTCGAGCGACGCGTTCAGGCTGCTCACCGTGCAGCCCGAGCAGTACATCGGCGGCCTGCAGACCGACGACTTCAGCTCGGTGCAGTACGGCATAATGGTGAACCGGGTGGAAGCGGGCGAGCACCCCGTGGACGTCACGGTGAAGTACAAGGACCCGTCCGGCAACTGGGTGACCGAGGAGAAGCAGCTCACCGTGCTCGTCGAAGGAGGCGGCATGATGGAGGCTGACGAGGAGCAGGATTCCGGCTTCAGCATAAGCCCGGTCTCGGTGGCAATAGTGCTCGTGGTCGCAGGGATAACGTACTGGGGGCTCAAAAGATTCAGAAAGAAGCCCGCGGCAAGGTGAGCGGGCATGGCATGCGGATTTGCGCCACCGTGCGAAGCGAAACCGCGTTCTGCCCTGCTGCAGGGCAGCGGAACCGGGTTCGTGATGCCGGGCGCAATGGGGCTGCTTTCCGCCCTTCAGGAAACAGGGAAGCACCCGGAAAGCAGCCCCTCCGAGATATTGTTCACCGTGGTAATCGTGCTGCTTGCGGCGGCCGCGGTATATTGGGGGCTGAAGAGGCTGAAGAAGTAAGGTGTTGTGATGGATGATGCGATGAAGGAAATCAGGGTTTACGGGAAGGCGGCGCTTTTCGCGCTGATTGCAATGGGGGCGTCCTTCGCCATGGTCGGGCCGGGCATGATGCCCCGGTCCGGAGGCATGGGCGGGGGCGGCTTCGGCCTCCCGCTGCTCGAGATAGCGGTGGGGGTCGTGCTCGGCGGAGCGCTCTACTGGTGGCGCGAAGTGCGCGGGAAGGAGAAGAAATGAGGTTCCCGGACGCATTCACGTACGCCTTCAGCCACCTGAGGCACAGGGGCCTGCGCACGTGGCTTACCCTGCTCGGCATAGTGATAGGCATCTCCTCAGTGATACTGCTGGTGGGGATTGCGGACGGCATGAGCCAGCAGGTGAGCGAAAGGCTGGACGAATTCGGGACGGACATAATGACTATAAGCGGGGGGAGCACCGCGATGCGCGGGCCGCCCGGCGCGACGGATTCCACCACGAGCTCGGGCAAGCTCACCTACGATGATTTGGAGGTGGTGGAGAGGGTGGACGGGGTGGAAGTGGCCTCCCCGAGCCTCAGCGTGAAAGTCGAGGTGGGATACAAGAAGGACCTGGGCGACAAGACGATTACCGGAGTGGACACTGCCACCTACCTGGAAACCAGCTCGCTGGACGAGGTTGCGGAAGGGAGGTACCTTGAGAAGGGCGACACGCGCGTGGCGCTCATCAGCTCCCGCACCGCGGAAAGCGGCTTCAGCAAGCCGGTGGGCGTGAACTCCGTGCTGGAGCTCGACGGCCAGAAGTACCGCGTGGTGGGCGTGCTGGACAGCGGCATGGGGGGGATGGGCGGAGGCGGCTCCATAATGGTTCCGCTGGAGGATGCGGAGGACCTCGCGGGCGACAGCATAGCGGACGGGGAAATCAGCAGCATAAGCGTGAAAGTTGCGGAGGGCTACAACGTTTCCGCGGTGGAAGACAAGATTGAATGGGCGCTCATGAAGAGCAGGCGCGTAACCGAGGACGACAGGGACTTCAGCATAATGAGCTCGCAGGCGATGGAGGAATCCATAACCGAGATGCTGGGCACGCTCACGCTTTTCCTGGGGGTGGTTTCCGGCGTCTCGCTGCTCGTGGGCGGAATAGGGATTTCCAATACCATGTTCATGAGCGTGCTCGAGCGCACGCGGGAAATCGGGGTGCTGAAGTCGCTGGGCGCGACTTCGGGCCAGATACAGGGGCTGTTCCTGATGGAGGCGGCGATGATAGGGATTGCGGGCGGAGTGCTCGGGCTTGCGCTGGGCTGGGCGCTCATCCAGCTCGTTGCGGTGTTCGGGTACCCGGGGGTGATTTCGCCGTTCATGACCGCGTTCGCGGTAATCTTTTCAGCCGGAGTGGGGATAGTCGCGGGGACGTACCCCGCAAAGGAGGCGGCGAAGGTGCCGGCAATGGTGGCATTGAGGTATGAGTGAAATGAGGGCCGAGGATTTGATTGGGTACGGAGTGCAGAACCTCAGGCGCAGGAAGCTGCGCTCGTGGCTTACGATACTCGGAATAGTGCTCGGAATAGCAACAATAGTGATACTTGTTTCGATAGGCGACGGCGTGAAGAGCGACATGGGCAGCCGCATGAGCTCCTTCGGCACCGACATGATAACGATTACCCCGGGAGGGGGAAGGGGCGGCATGTGGCCCATGGGAGAGGGCGGCTCCAGCGAGGACGGCAAGCTCTACGAGGCGGACGCGCGCATAGTGAAGGGCGTTGCGGGGATTGATGAGATTGCGCTCTCCGCGTCGGAAAGGGCGGACGTGGAATTCAAGGGGAAGGAAATCAGCACCACGGTTACCGCGACAACTGCAAATGTATTTGAGATGTTTCCGGATTCGTACAAGGTTTCTGAGGGCCGGCTGTTCGGGGACAACGAGCAGCGGGTGGCGTTCATAGGCAGCGAGGCCGCGAGCAGCATGTTCGGGAACAACAAGGTGGACGTGAACAGCAGGATAACCATAAACGGCGAATTGTACCGCGTGGTTGGGATAGCGCAGAAGACCGGGCAGAACGACCGCTCCATATACGTGCCCTACGACGACAAGAACCTGCTCTTCGCGGACTCGCTCGCGGAAAAGGAGGTCGGGCAGATTACCGTGAAGGTGATTTCCGGCGCGGAGCCGGATGACGTGGGCGAGAAGGTTGAGTCCGCGCTCATGCTCTCCCGCAGGGTGATGGAAGACGAGCTCGACTTCACCGTGACTACCCCCGGCTCGACTGCGGGCAATGCGGAGGAGGTGACGGACACCCTTGGCACCGCCCTGCTCATGATAGGGATGATTTCCGCGGTGGTCGGGGCAATCGGCATCTCCAACACCATGTTCATGAGCGTGCTCGAGCGCACTAAGGAGATCGGGGTGCTCAAGTCGCTGGGCGCGACCTCCCGGCAGATATTGGGGCTTTTCGTCGCGGAGGCCGCGATGCTCGGGGCGGCCGGCGGGCTGCTCGGGCTCGCGATAGGCGTGGCGGGCACGGTGCTCGTTTCGCAGATGGGGATTTCGCTCGTGCTCACCGCCTCGACCATGGCCGGCTCGGTGCTCTTTGCAATAGCCGTGGGCGTGGTCGCGGGGCTGGTGCCCGCGAGGAATGCGTCCAAGGTGCCGGCGATAGAGGCGCTTGTTTACGGCTGAGCGCTTGCTTCGGGGAAAGCCGAAGCATTTCTGCAAGGGTTTTTATTGTTCGCGGAAATAGGCAAAGCAGGTGATGCTATGGCAAAGAAGGAAGAAACGTACTCATGCGGCCCGGGCGGGGGCGGCACCATGATGGTTGTCGCTGCCGTGCTGATTGCCGCAGGCATACTCGGGTATGCGATAATAGTTGCGGGCGGCGCGATGGGCGCCGGGGGCGGCGCGACGGAGCCCCAGCAGATTGAGGTGAGCATCGGCGACGTGCTTGCGCAGCCGGACGAGCACACCATCTCTGTGCAGGGGGAGGCGGAAAGGAAGGTGGCGCCGGACCTGCTCATAATCGGGATTACGGTTGAGACCGAGGAGGATACTGCGGACCTCGCGCAGGGCGAGAATGCGCGCATTGCGGACGACGTGCGCGCGGCAGTGCTTGCGCTCGGGGTGAAAGAGGAGAAGGTGAAGACGTCCTCCTACTACGTATATCCGCTGGAAAAGGGAAGGTGGATATGCCCGGCCGGCTACCCGGACTGCGAGGACTGGGAAAAGGAGTACGTGAGCGACATCTACGGGTGGAAAGTCGTGCACTCGCTTACTGTGGAAACCGAGGACCTTGATTCGGGCGGCGACATCGTGGACGCTGCGGTGGATGCGGGCGCGAGCGACATAGACTCCGTCTCGTTCACGCTTACGGATGCGACCAAGGAGGAGCTCAGGAAGGAGCTGCTTGGGGAAGCGGGGGCGAATGCGGGCGAGAAGGCGCAGGCAATCGCGGGCGGCGTTGGCGTAACGCTTGGCTCCGCAATCTATGCGGACGAGGGCTACATGTCCTACCCGAGCGCGAGGAGCTATGACTACATGGCCGAGGCAATGGCGGGCGCAGCTCCGGCGCCGAGCACGGACTTCTCCGCGGGCGAGCTCACCGTGAGCGCGCAGGTTTCAGTGAAGTACCTCATTGAGTGAGCCCCGGCCCACTCCCTTTTTTCTTCTTTTCGGGGGAACTATTATTTTCAATATGGCTGGCGATTCGGATAAACGGGCGCAGATATTCCGCGGGCTGCAGGAACGGGTATGCAGAAGGAGGAAGGACCGCGCAACCGTCATCGGCATTACGGGCATAGACTGCTGCGGGAAAACTCAGTTCTCAAAGGCGTTCGGCAGGTTCCTGAAATCCGAGAGGTGGAAGGTGCAGCACATCCGCCTTGACGACTTCCACAACCCGAAGCGCATCCGCCATGCGGAATATGAGGGGGAGGGCGAAGCGGACAGGTATTTCAGGAGGAGCTTCGACATTGCGAAGGTGGTGGACAGGCTGCTTCTCCCCATACACGAGCACGTGGGGAGGCCTTTCCTTGTGAGGGTGCCGCTGTTCGACCTTGGGCGGGATGCGGCGGGGGAAACCAGGGCTTTCGAGTTCGACCGGGAAACGATGGTGCTTTTCGAGGGAGTCTTCCTCTTCAGGGAGGAATTCAGGCAGTTTATAGACTATAAGGTGTTCCTGGACATTTCCTTTGCAGAGGGAAAGGAAAGGGCAGTGGCAAGGGACGGGGAGGAAGCATGGGCGAAGTACAGGGCCAAATATTATCCTGCGCAGTCGAAATACCTGAAGAATTACCCGCCCGGGGAAACCGCAGACATCGTGATAGACAATGCTGATTGGGAAAGGCCGCGCATCGCATGGGCGCGGGATGGGTAGTTATTAAAAGCTGATTTTCCCTATTCAGGGCAATGGTCGTGCTGAAAAGGCTAGCGGCAGTCATGTTCTATGCGGCAATCCCGCTGCTCGTGCCCACCGCCTATGGGTACTGCCTCGGGGAGGAGATATGGAAAATCCTCGGGATTACGGTTGCTGTGCTCATGCTGCCCGCGCTCCCCGGCCTGCTTGCCGGGAGCTTCAGGGCGATAAAGGAATTTTTCAAGGGGATAGTGGAATGGATTTTCAGGAGGGGCGAAACCCCTTGGAACTATGCGGCATTTGTCGACCTTGCGGGGATACGGAAGAAGCTGGACGAGCTTACGCTGGGGGAGGCGCTTGCGCTCACCTCCCTCGCGTGGATTGTGATACCCGCAATCTGCGCAATCCCATACATTTACTACGGGATGGAGCCCATAGATGCGTTCTTTGAGAGCATGAGCGGCTGGACCTCCACCGGGCTGAGCATGATGGAATTCCCGGAAAATGCGCCGCAGAGCCTAATCCTGTTCCGCTCGGTTACCCAGTGGGTTGGCGGCCTGGGGATAATCATTTTGATGCTCGCGGTGCTCAGGGGCAGGGAGGCGAAAACCCTCCTCAAGGCGGAGGGCAGGGAGAGCCTTGACGTGGGCATTGCGAAAACCGTGCACAGCTACTGGAAAATCTACTTCGTGCTGAGCGTGCTGGGCGTGGCGCTGCTGTTCTGGCTCGGGCTGGACGGGTTCAACTCGGTGAACCTAATGATGTCGGGCATAAGCAACGGAGGCTTCTTCCCGTTCTCGCATTACGAATTTACGGACGCGCAGAAGTTTGCGCTTGCGGGGCTGGTGTTCGCGGGCGCGACCAGCTTCGTGTTTTTCCGCAGGCTGGGGAAGCTCCAGTTCAGGAAGGCGCTGGGGGACGAGGAATTCCTGCTGTACGTGCTGGTGACCGTGGCGGCGATTGCGCTCATTGCGTACGTGGGGCAGGAGGAAATATACAATACCATCCTCAACAGCGTTTCCGCGGTTGCATGCGGCGGCTTTGCAATAGGGGACGTCGCGGTGATGCATTCCTTTTCCAAATACATGATAATACTGCTGATGATTTCCGGGGGGATGTACGGAAGCACCACGGGCGCGGTGAAATTGTGGAGGATACTCGTGGTGGGCAAGTCGATGCTGCTCAGGATTAAGGGCGCGTTCCTCCCCGCGGGAGCGGTGCAGGTGGTGAAGGTTAATGAGGTGGCTATAGGCATGGACGCAGTGGTGGAGAGCGCAATCTTCATCTTCGCATACGGCGCGCTGCTTCTGTTCGGCGCGGGCGTGTTCATCGCGACGGGCGAGGGCATGGTGGATTCTCTTTTCATAGGCGCTTCCGCGCTTGGCAACGTGGGGCTTTCTACGTTCCCGATGTGGTCGCTCGGGGGTGCGCACAAGGCATTTTTAATATTCCTGATGTATCTTGGCCGTATAGAAATATTCCCCTGCCTCGCGCTTGCGAGGCTGGTAATCGAGATGATAAAGAGGTGAATGAATGACGAAGGTTGTCATACTTGGAGCGGGAAGGGTCGGCAGGGCCCTGCTGAAGATACTGGAGAAGCAGAAGCACAACGTTACCGTTATCGAGGAAAACAAGGAAATCTGCGACGAGCTGGCGGCGGAGAGCAATTCGACTGTAATCAACGGGGACGCGACCGAGCCGGAGCTGCTGGACGAGCTCAAGCTCAAGGAGGTGCTCTACGTTTTCGCGGTGACCGGGAACGAGGAAACGAATTTCCTCGCCTCGATTTACGCAAAGCAGGCGGGCGCGGAGAAGGTGATTTCCCGCGTGGGGGAAGCGAAGCACTCCCTGCTCCTCGAGAGGCTGGGCGTGGAGACGGTAATCCCGGAATTCACCCTCGCGATGGAGCTTGCGAACAGGGTTTCCAGCCCAACGATATTCAAGCTGCTCAATCCGCTGGAGAGCAACGTGGAGCTCTTTGAAAAGAAGGTTGACAAGGGCATGGCCGGGAAGAAAATCGCAAAGGTGAACAAGGACCAGCGGTACAACGTGATTGCGACCTTCCACGAGGGGAAGTTCCATGTGGCGAAGCCGGACAACGTGCTCAGGGAGGGGATGAAGGTAATCATCGTGCGCGAACGGTAGCCTTAAAAATCATGCATGGTAGCGCTTAACAGGTGTCTTTTATGGCGAGAAAAAAGGGCAGGAAAGGGAAGAAGACCGCTTCTGAAATGCTCGAGAGTGAGAGGAAGCGCGTGGCGAAGGCCGTGGGCAGGGATACGCAGCGCGCATCCGAGATAATGGCGGAGCTCAAGAACGAGTTCAGGAAGAACGTGAAGAAGGGGGGCAAAACCCTTGCCGAAGAAGCGGAGATGGGGAAGGAGTTCCTCATGAAAGAGGAAAAGGAGATAGAGGAATACATAAAGAAGAACCCGTTCAAGGCGGTCGGCATTGCGTTCATAGTCGGCCTCCTGATGGGGAAGATGAGGTGAGGAAATGATGGGTCTTGTAGGGTATTTGCTCAAGGAGTTTGCGGACATGGAATTCCAGAAATACTCCGCGATGGCGGAGGACGAGGTCCAGAGGCTCGGGGACATACTCCGGTGCTCGATAGAGGACGGGATGCACAATGCGACATCCAAGGCGATACCAGCGATGATGGCTGCCGGGTTCACGCTCTTCGGCGCGGTGTTCCTGTTTTTCGGGATTTCAACCATTATCGACGTGTTTTCCCCGGTTGCGGGCGTGGGCTTCGCCGTGATGGGCATAATAGCGCTCATAGTCGCCGCTTTCATGGGAAGCAGGGCCGGGAGATAGGTTTAAATATGGGTTGATGCGTTTTATATATCACTGGACCACCAGGTTCAGGAGTATAAGAAGTGAGAAAATGGATGACAGAGGAGATAGGGAAATGTACGATGCAGTCTGCAGCGATTGCGGGCAGCCGTGCAAGGTCCCTTTCAAACCGACTGAGGGCAGGCCTGTGTATTGCAGGGACTGCTTCAAGAAGCGAAGAGGATTCTAGATTCTTTAGTTTATAGCTAGAGAAGAAAGAATGGTCGTTTTTGTTTTTCTTTTTGTTTTTTAAGCATTAGCCCCTAATTTTCCCTCATGAAAAGGATGTTGATTGTTGCACTGCTGATTGCAGGCGTGCTTTCAGCGAAGGTGGTTAGCGTGGGCGAGACGTTCGTGCCGAACGAGCCGGACGAGCCCTCAACGCCCCCTGCGCCGGAGCCTGAGCCCGAACCGGAGCCCGAGGATAGCGTCTCGCCCTCCATAGGGCCTTTCGGGAGCAGCGAGGTGGGCATGGAGCCCGCGGGGAGCGATGCGGAGCCGGAAACTTATTCAGAAGGCAGTTCGGGGAGCCCGTCGGGCAGCCCTGCGGCTTCGGAGGAAACGCCCGCACCCTGCATTGCAGGGTTCGCGCTGCTTGCGCTTGCCGCGTTTGCGCTGAAGGGATGATTCGGCTGTGCCCGAAAAAAATCCTCAATGCTATATTTATATAGAGCCAACAGCATGACATGAACGAGCTGCTGAGGTTGCTTGTGGTTGCGATACTTGTGAGCGCCGCGTACGCGCTCCTCGGGTGAACGCCCATGGATGAAGTGGTAAGGCTCGACCGGAAAAGCTTCGAGGCCCTTGCGGGCAGGACAAGGGTGAGGGTGCTCAAGGCATTGCTCGAGCGCAGGAAGACGCTCACCGAGCTTTCCGCGCAATTGAAGTTCTCCCCGTCCACGATGAAGGAGCACATGAGGGTGCTCGAGGACGCGGGGCTCGTGGTGCAGGTGGACGAGGGCAGGAAGTGGAAATACTACGAATTGACGAAGATGGGGGAGCGGGTTGCGCGGCCCGTAGAAATACGCGCAATTGTCATGCTTGCGGCATCGCTGTTCCTGCTCGGGGCGGCGCTGCTCAACATGTTTTCCGCAGTGGGCCCTGCCGCGATGGTGCAGGGAGAGGTGCAGCTCATGGCTGCTCCTTCCGATAGCGCGGCTGCCGGAGGGGCGGCTGCCCCCGCAGCGTACGAAAGCGATGCGGAGGCGGAAAAACTGGGAACCTCGGAGGGGGCCGCTTATGCGGCGCCTGGAGAGATGCAGGAAACTGGGGACCGGGGACTGGAAACACACGGCGGGGAACTGGAAACAGGAAGCTGGGGACAGGAAACTGCCGGGCTGCCGCTTCTCGAGATTGCGATGGTGCTGGCCGCGGCAGTGCTGGCGGGGCTGGCGCTGCTGAATGCAAGGGAAAGGAAAGCGCTCTAGCGCACGGGGCGGGCGCCCAGATACCCTTTTAAGTTTCGTCTTCCCATTCCCGGCAGGTGGGAAAATGAAAGTTGCTGTAAGCTCTGCAGGGGAAGGGAAGGGAAGCAGGCTGAGCCCTGTTTTCGGGAGGTGCCCGTTTTTCGTCATCGTGGACACTGAAAGCGGGGAGGAAAAAAGCGTCAAGAACACTGCGGCGGGCCAGATGGGCGGGGCAGGAATGACCGCGGGCCAGCTGGTCGGGAACGAAGGGGCGAATGCGGTGGTCACCATGGCCATGGGGCCAAGGGCGTTTGCGGTATTGGGGCAGCTCGGGATAGAGGTCTACGAAGGCAAGGAAGGGACCGTAGAGGAGAACCTGGAGCTGCTCAATAAGAAGATGCTCAGGAAGATGGATGAGGCAAGCGGCCCGCTCGCGCCGGGAGCGGGGGGGCGCCCCATGGGCCCCGGAAAGCAGCGCGGGGGAAGGGCGTGAGCCCTCCTCTTGGGCAGGAAAGCGCCGGGCGGCAGTGCTTCGGGTGTGAAAGGTGAGAATTGCGGTAA
>Ga0180438_10005581_pt1 | contig 17393 bp, 12 predicted proteins | sample SS_ome_12_FD_132455 | JGI IMG/M metagenome (GOLD analysis project Ga0180438, IMG submission 132455) | Hypersaline lake sediment archaeal communities from the Salton Sea, California, USA - SS_3_D_2 metaG | ecosystem: Environmental > Aquatic > Non-marine Saline and Alkaline > Hypersaline >...
AACATGGAAATAATTTTGTCCCAATCCGGATTGAGGCAAAGTTTCCATTTCAACGTATGCTCGATCGTCGGCATTGTTTTGACGATCGGCGCGGTTTGGTCGCGGTTGGCGGTTTTGGCCCCTTCGGTGTCGCCGATGCCGCCTTCGGAAACGTACGTATTTGTCGGCGGGACCGACAAAAATTCGCCGCCGACCGTGACCGAATGTTCCAAAAACGTCGTCGGGTCCGCCGGGTCTTGTTCGTTGTCGGCTGATTCGAATTCAGTCGCGTAATTGATCGTCGCTTCGTAAAAATCGCAATACGTCCCGGCGGTCGCCCCGGCATCATACCCCAACGGGTCGCCCGGTTTGCCGACGTTCGATTGCGGGGCGAACGCGATGTCCTGGGTTACCAATATCCCCGACCCCGGCATGCGACGCCGGGGCGGAACATAAAACCCGCCGAAAATGATCGTTGGCGCCGGTAACGATTCGGCGAAAAATCCGTCGACGTCCGACGCGCGGATCAAATATTTTTCGACCGCTTTTGCCCCGTCGCGCGACCCGGAAATTTGCGGGTATCCGTCCATCAACTTATACGGAATTCCGCCGTACGTTGAACGGTCCCACGTCGATGTATCGCTCGAACAACCCATGTCGTCCCCCGGTTTATGTGTCGGCCGTTTCGACCGGCGGTTTGGCCGTATTTTCCTCGATGCTTTTCAATGCCGCTTCCTGGCGGTCGCGGGATTGTTGGGCGATGTCGCCTTGTTTCAACAATTGGTCGTCTTTGGTTTCCGCCTTCATTACGTTTTCTTGCATTTGGCGGCCCAATTGATCCAACGCCGAAAACCCGGTTACGACCTCCAATTTTTTCGCGATGATTTTGTCGGGCGTCGATGGCGGCGGCGGACCGGTCGTTTGTTCCGCTTCCTTTTTTTTGCCGACGCGTTCCGCAATCATTCCGGCCGATTCGATTTCGGCTTCCCGCTTGGCGTCCTTTAGTTGGTTCAATAATTCCGTTTGTTTGTCCAACGCGGCTTGCATGGCGGGTGATGGTTTGTAATCGGCGAACGGGTTTCGTTTCGCGAACCCGGACGCGAACCCTTCTTGGACTTTGTTCACCTCGGATTGCATTCGGTTGAAAACGTCCTGGAATACCTCGCCGAACGATTTTCCTTTGAATAGATTTTTGATCCCTTGCCACACGCGTTTGAAAACGTCGGCCATGAATTTGCCAATTTTGATAATGACCTTGACGACGAAATCCAAAATCGTCGTCCAAACGTCCAACCATAGGCGCAACATGCGACCGGCGGCCCACGCCAAATAGCGCGGGAATTCGCCGAATTGATCCCGGACAAATTGAATCGCGATTCGAACCGAATTTTTTATCAATTCCCAAACGATGTCCCATTTGTCGACCAATACCAACAGCCATTCGGCGATGTTCAAAACCATCTCCGAAATCCAAGTGATCGCTTGCGATACGAACCCGCCGACGGTCCCTTCCAAATCGCCGAATGCGGTTCCGAACCGTTCGTTGATCGCGTCGATTATGGCATTCCACGCGGCAAGGATTCGTTCGCCGATGATCGACAACGCCTCCTTCAAACGTTCCCATGCGACGCTGATTCGGGCGACCGATTGTTCCCACGCGTCGTTTTGTTTGGCCAAAGCGACCATGTATCCAATCAATTTAATAATGCCCGCCAATACGCCGCCAATGATGACCAAAACCGCCCCCGCCCCGGTCATAAACAACGCCGTCGCCAACGCTTTGCCTAATGACAAACCGGCCATTCGCGCGGCGATCATCGCGGCGCGTAATGTCATCAACGCGGCGGTCGCGGCCCCGGCTTGAACGACAAACCCGTCGGTCGCTTTGTTCAACGCGACTAGTTTGTCAATCCATGAAATGGTCGTCGCCAAAACCCATTTGAACGCGGGCAATAATTTTTTGCCCATGGCTTCGCCTAGCGCGATGACCGCACCCTTTAGGGTCGACAACAAACCGGCGGCGGTCGTCGATTGTAATTTCATCGCGTTGAAAAACGTTCCGCCCGCCGACGTCGCGTCCATCAACATTTTTTGGATAAATTCGAACGTCAGTTCGCCCTTGCGGCGCATTTCGACCCATTGGGCCCCGGTAATCCCGGCTTGCTCGGCCAACCCCCGCAACATAACCCGCTGCGTTTGGAATCGTTCCTCGACCTCGCCGGTCATTTTGCCCTCGCCTTTTAGTTTGACGAACGCCCCGATTAGTTCGTTAATATCCCCGCCCGCCCCGGCGGCCAAATCCCCCATCATTTTGACATTCGGCAAAACTTCCTCGATCGCCATATTGGATTGAACCAATTGTTGACCGGCCCGGCGAATTTCGGTTGGTTCAAATGGCGTTACGACCGAAAATTGATTGAGTTCCCCCAACAATTTTTTCGTTTTTTCCATGTCCTTGATTATGACGTTGAACGCGACTTCGGATTGTTCGGCGGCCGTTGCGATTTGCAACGCCCCGCCCAACATGGCGCCGCCGCCGACGCCCAACCCCAATTGGCCCAACAACCCGGACATCGATTGCACGTTCGATTGGATTTCCGAACGTACCCCGGACATTTGCCGTCGAAACGGATTCATGCGGGCGCCGATTTCAACAAATGCGGTCGCCAATTTCCACGCCATGTTACAACTCCCCCGCTTCAAGGCGGGCGATCATATCGGCCCGTCGTTGGGCCCGACGTTCCCGCCGTGCGCGACGATCGCCTTGTTTCGCGCGTTGTTTTTCGGCCCGGATTCGCTGGACTAACGACCCGCCGGGTACGCGGGGCATCAACCCCTCGCTTTGCAACCGTCCGGCCGACGCCCGCCGCCGACCGGCCAATTTCGCCAAATCGTCCGTATCGACGATCAACAGCGTAATTTGGTCCAATGTCAAATTTTCAACGTCCGACGGTAAGCATTTGTAATGGTCGCAAATCGAACGAACGATCAACGGCCAGTTCGACGACGACGGTTCCGACGTTCCTTGCGTTTCGCCTCGGCCGTCGTCGTCGGGCCCGCGTCCGAGGTCGGCGAGTTTCCCGCCAATGTTGGTTCGCTAATTTCCCCGACGCGGTCGACAATCGTTTCCAAATCCTCCATCGCATCGCGGAACACTTCGTCCGCATCGTCCAACGTCAACGACGGGTCGCCGCGTTTCATCGACAACCATGTCATAAACAATTGCCCTTCGGGCGTTTTGGACATCCACCACGCGGCGTATTCGACCGGTTCGATTTTCGTTTGGATGTTGCCGTGGCGATCCCGGACGAATTGCCCTTGGCGATCGCGGACCGGCATTTCCATTTCGCGGGACGGCAAATCTTCGCATGATATTTGCTCGATTTTTTCGAACGCGTCGCGCATCAATTCGCGGCGTATTTCCGGGTCGTCGACCAAATCGGCGTTTCCCGTATACGTTTCCAACCGTTGGCGTTTGTAACGCCGCAACGCTTCGTCGCGGGCCGCCGTATAATCGGCCAAACCCAACGAATGGATTTCGACCGATTTTCCATTTTTCAATTTATGGACCGCCCGCCGTCGGGTGGTCGATTCCAAATGATCCGACATGATTTCGCGTCCCTCATGCAATACCGAATTCGAAAAACGGTCGCGAACCGGGAGGATCGACCGATCCGCGACCGATTATTACCATTCGCCGGGATGATTACAGCGAATGGACTGGTGCCCCCGCCTCGCCGGGGTAGTAATATTGGCCGTCGGCCCCGAAATCGGCCGACCATTCAACGACTTCTTTCGAATCGTTGTCGTACGTAACCGTGAACGATGAAATCAACGCACACGGCAACGCCCAATAATCGGCCGCCGTTTCCCAAAGGATCAATTCGACGACGTCGCCGGGCATAAACAAATCGTATACCTTGGTTCCGGTATCGAATTTCCCGGCAATCGAACCGGTCCCGTCTTTCCGGGCGGCGACGCGGTTCGTAAACCCGCCGGAATCCGAATCGCCCCATGCCGATTCGCCGACCGTCGGGTTGAACGTCCATTGAGTCAAACGCGCGACCAACGTCGAATCGACGACCGCTTTTCCCAACGATCCGGTTCGCGCTGTGGTATTCGAACAAGCCATTTTTTTACCTCCAAAAATTGGATTGCGTATAAATTAAAAATTTCCGCCGCCGGGTTATGTCGTCGACGACGACGAGGACGACGACAACGAAGACGACGAACTAGATTGCGACGAGGACGACGAACTAGACAACGACGACGACGTCGACGACGATGTTTCGTCGTCGTCATGGCGGGCCAAAATCCACATGTCCCATTCGACGTCGCCACCGTTGGCGGTCAATCGTACGGTATGCGAAACGCCGTCCTGGATGTCGAACGCGTCCGTATCCGGTTGGTGCATGATGAATATGCCGCCGTTTTTCAACGCCGCGCCGTTCGCGACCGTCAACGACGGAATCCATGTTGCTTTGCCGGTCGGGTTCGTTACGTTGATTTCCAACCGACCGGTCGAACCGCTCGATTGTTTAATCATCAACGTGACGATTTCCTCGATCGCCATCGCTTGCCCCAACGCGTCGACGCCGTTTCCGGCCCCGATATCGAACGACGCGAAATCGTACAAATCGATATCGATGGACGCCCCCGACGACAACGATTCGCCGACGGTTTTCCACGCCCGGTTGGCTTGGGACGCCGAAACGCCGTTGTTCAATTTCCCCGAAATTACCGTCGCGGAAAGGGACGCCGACGTAATGTCGCCATCGTCCAACGTATTTTTTATGGTTGATTGAAACGAAATTTTGATTTCGCTTTCCGCCGATCTGGTACCCATGAAAACAACCTCCGTTTTTTATGCGGGCAAATCATACACCGCGTCAATTTTGACTGTAAACGTTAACGACCAACCCCATTCCTCGTCGCCCAACCGTTGCGAAACATCCGGCCCGCGTTCGGTCGAAATCCACGCGTCGTTGCAAACCGGCAACGCGTTTTTCGGGTCGAACGCTTCGGCAATTTTTTTCGCCAAATCTTTGCACCGTCGTTTGCCGGACGATACCGAATCCGATTTGGCATGGACGACAAACGTCAGCGTATATTCCAAATATTGCCGTTCGGTTTCCGCGTCCGTCCCGGACGAATGGCCGATCGTATTTGGTTCCGAAATTGTATAAACGCAATACGGCCCGGGCGGTTCGGGGCGGGCTTCCGTATCGTTCAACGGTTCATAGGTCGCATCGGTCCCGTCGATCCATTCGTCCCGGAACCGATCGTCCAAACCGGAATCGACCCAATGCGAAACAACCGCTTCGTGTAGTTCCCAACTGCCGCGCGTTTCCGTTGTCATTAGTTCGGCCCCTGTACCCCGTCGTTCGTTTGCCCGACCGTCAATATGCGCGTTATTTGCGGCCGCATTTCGCGCAACGTCCGCCGCAAAAATTCCCGATCGCGGAACAATTCCAAAATCAAACCGTAATCCAACGTCGTACCGACCCGGGCTTCGTCGCCTTGGACCTCATAAAAAATATCCTTCATTAATCGGGTTGTGTCCGCTTTTGGGAATTCGCCACGATTCGATCGCGATTCGGGCCGGACCCCTGTTCGCCCCGTCCGCGTCCGGTATTTAGTAACCGGCCGCGAAATGTTTATTACGACTTTGTCCCGCAACAATTGGGCGGCCAACCGCAGCCGCGCCGACATCGACATGCGCAAACCACGTTCGACCTGTTCGCCGAACCAACGGATGCGTTCATCGAACCGTTGTTGCCGACGCCGCATCGCTGCTTCTTGTTGTTCGCGGGTTGCCATGTCAAAAAACCTCGATTTTTCCGCGCCGCATTTGCAAACCGTATTGTTCGCAAACGGCCCGGATTTCCCCGATCCATTCCCGGGCCAATTTCGACCCGGATTCGTCCCCGCCGTCGTCGACGCCGGACGGTTCCCCGAATTCCAAAACGTATTGCCCGCCGTCGGCAACGTTAACCAACGCCGTAGCCCACAAACCGATATCGAACGAAATTCCTTCCGATTGTTGCGGCGTAATATCGACCCGCGTTCGGACGATCCGGTCGGCAATGTTGGCCGCTTCGGCGGTCAATTCCGAACAAAAATCGTCGATTGTTGTAACGGTTACTCGCATCGCGTCCCTCGTTTGTTACGTCCGGCGCGGGTTGTTTTCCTCTTGGAACGCCGCCCCGTACAAAACCCCCAATCCGGCCGAATAATCGGTCCCGGCGACGTATTCCATTTCGACCCCGACGAAGGATGGTCCGGCCGAAACAATGATCGAATCCCCCGGGCGTAATCCGGGGTCGGATTCAAAATAAACCGTATGCGAAATCAATTGGTCCCGTTTGGCGAATTCGCTGATTTGGTTCGCACTTGCCATTTGGACCCACGCGGAAACGCCGGTCGCAACGTTGGTCGTCGTTTCCAAATTGCCCCCGTATTCGTCGCGGGCATACGACGGGCGCCGATGCGTTACCGTATGCGGCAAATTATCAATCAGGGACATGTTCCAACCTCAAACTTTCGTATATCCGGACCAACCGGTCGGCAATTTCGGTCAAATCCAAAAACGGATAATCGTTCGCCATCTCCTGCAATTGTTCGATCGACCGTACAAATTCCTCCGCGTCGATTTCGTTACAAACAACAACCCGGAACGTTACGTATGCGCCGCCGACTTTCGCCATCGATCCGCCCTCCATGTTGGGGCGTATTGTGCCACGGCGGCGGCCCCCATTACAACCGCATTTGTCCCCAATGGACGTACGGTTCCAATTCGTCGATCGCTTCGCCGCACAATGCAACCGTCAAACCCGCAATATCCGCCCCGCCGGACCCGCCCAACGAATACGAATACGACCCCAACGTTTCCGATTGTTTCGCGCCGGGAACGTATCCGACCCGGGCCGATTTTTTCAAATTTGCCCAAGTTTGCATCGCCTTCGTAATTTGAACCAAAAACGCCCGTTTGATTCCGGACCCGTCCAACCGGGCCGTCGTAATCGTCCCGTCGGCCGCCGTAGCGTCCGTCTCAGCGCGTCCGGCCAACTCATCCGGCGAATATCCCGCCCGGTACGTAACGCGCACAGTGCCCGGTTCTGTTGGCCAGGCGCTGGAACCGAAAACGCATCCGGACATACAAACATTTGATTCGTCAAATTCTTCCCAATAATCGGTCCCCCGGGTTTTTTGGGACGCGGTCGCAAACGAATTCGTCCCCCGCCCGAATTTGCCGTCGTAATCGATCCGCAAATCCGTAATTTCCCGGACCGGCAACCGGGCCAATTGCAATGTCGGGTATTGCGGGGCCCCGCCGCCCCGATAGTACATTTCGGCCCGCCGATGCGACGAATCGACCCCCCAACCGACATCGACCCGCGTATACCCCCCCGCCGGATCGGCCCGGGGGTAGTATTCGGTCGCTGACCGTTGTTCGGGGTCGTAACCGATATGCTTGACGATCCGGTTTTGGACCGCTGGCAGCAACAACGTCAAAACGGCCCGTTCCTCGTCCGTTATGGACGACAACAACCCCAAAACGGCCCGGGCTTCGGCTTCCGTACAAATCATTAGGTCAACCCCGTATCGCCCCCAGGCGTATCGTGAATGATGAACGTTCCCGATTCGGCATGTTTGATCCGGCCCGACCCATCGGACGCGTCGACGATCGCGACTTCGATGTCGTATATGCCGGGCGTCAAATCCGAATCCTCCGCGACTAACAACAACGTCGACGGATTCGCGGCCGTTAACGACGACCCGTTCGCCGTCGCCGCCGCCGAATCCAAATCCAACAACGGGGTCGCATTGCCGCGACCGATTTTGACCCGGACGACATCGCCCGACGCCAAAACCACATTGTCCCCGTCCGCGTCCGTAACCGTAATCAAAAACCGCGCGGTACGGTTTCGATAATGCGTAAACGACAACCCCATTTTCCGACCCCCGATTATGTTGGTTTCGTAACCGTCGCGCCCGCCAATCCCAAACCGGTAACGACAATCGACGCCGCGTCCGGAAACATGCCGTACGTCGACGCGGACGACGACGATTCGGACGACGACGAGGACGACGAGGACGACCCAGACGACGACGATTGCGTTGACGTAGAAGATGACGACAGCGACGACAATTGCGTACTGGACGACGACAGGGACGTCGACGACGACGAAACCGATGTCGCCGACGTTGTCATCGATGACAATGTCGAAAACGACGAACCGGATTGCGACGTACTGGACCGGGACGTCCATGAACGGGTCGACGATTGCGATGTCGCGGAAATCGACGACGGCGACGTTGACGTTGACGACGAAGAAGATGTCGCGGACGACGTTAACGACGACGACGACGAAATGGACGTCGATGTCGATTGCAATTCGCTACTCGACGCTGACGACGCCGTCACGCCTAGGAAATCCCAACCAATATTCCCGCCGTTGTCGACGTTCGCCGGGTCGGTCGCGTCGATATCCCAGCCTGTTCCGGTGCGAATTGAATCCGTAACGTGCACGTCGAACGCATAGTTGGACGAACCGGCCGTATTTATGAAATCCAAATCCTTGATTTTCAACAACGCAACCGGGCCGTAAATCCAAAGGTCGCCGTCATAATCAAATCGGCCGTTCGACATCGACGGCCCGGACCCGTCCCAAAAACGAAACCCCGTATCGCCGTTGATCGTAACGTTGCCGGTCGTTTCGATCCGTTGCCCGTTCGCGTCGAAATCGCCATCGTCGCCCGTAAACGATTGCGATTCGAGTTTGCCGTCCAACGTCAAACGGCCGGACGCTTTGTCGACCACGACGTCCTCGATTTCCCCGACGTCCTCGAAATCGATCGACTGATCGCTGGTCCCGCTAAAAGTAACCGTTCCGGTGCCCGCGTTCCAAGCGACCGAACCAGCCGCCGCCCCGTCCCACGAGACGTCCCCCGTAATCGCGATATCCGGGTTATTTGTCGCCCCGTCGGCTGTGTAGGTATTACTGAGCGGGTCGAAATACAGGTCCTTGATCGTATAGGAACCCGCACCCCAGCGCATCCCCCGCCCGCTTTGGTTCGTGTAGAGTTCGAGTTGCGTGTCGTACGTTGCCGCCGGGAGGACGACCGTCGTCGGGCTGTTCTGGTCGAGCCATATCCCCGCGCAGGTAATCGAACCCGCCATCGCTGACAGGTACGCCCCCGTTCCCTCGAGTCTGATTTTTCCCGCCCCGGTAATCGACGCCCCGGCACCGACCGATCCGACCGCGTTGCTGATACCCAGGAAAAGGCCGGATGCAACCGAAAGCGACGCCCCGGCCGAAAAATTGACCGCTGTCCGCCCTTCCCAGATCGTCCCGCCTGAAATCGAATTAAGCGAATGCGAACCGGAAAACGTCAGCGTCGAGTTGTATCGGGTCGCGTTGTTCGTGTCGATCGTCGTACCGGCGCCCGTGAACTCGATCGTCGAGGTTTCCCGGGTCCAGGTCCCGGTCAGACTTGTCGAATCCCAATTTCCGCTGCAGGTTAACGTCCCGGCACCGAGCGAAATATCACCCGATCCGGCAATCGTAACGTCGCCCGTCGTCAGGTCGTAATCGTTCAAATCGACGTCGCCCGCGTTCGTCGCCTCGACCGTGAACGATTCGCATTCGAAATCGTTTGTTAACGTTAACGAACCGCCCGATTTGTCGACCGAAACATCCTCGATCGTCTCGTTTTTGAATTCAACATCCTGGTTTGCCGCCCCGTTGAACGTTACCGTTCCCGATCCCGCGTTCCATGTAATCGCGCCGGACTCATTCCAATTGACATCGCTGCCAAAATAAATATCCGGATTGTTCGAGTTGTTGTTGAACGTCAGCGTACCGCCGGAATTCGTCGAAATGACCACGCGCGAATTGAAATAATAGTCGCCCGCGTCGAATGTAAATTGCTGCGATGCCGCAACGCCGCGCAAGTTGACCGTAACGCCGGAAAATACCCCGTCGGGTACCGGTTCCAAATGGGTCGACCCGTAAAAGTAAACATTGCGGCTCGATGTCCCAGTTACCGACGCGGTCGCCCCAAACGTAACCGTTCCGCCGTTGAATGAAATATATGTCGTATCCGAAAACGTAATCGCCCCATCGACCGAATGCGTACCGCTGCCAATAATGACCCGTTCGGCTAAATCCAACGAACCGGCCGCCGTTAACGTGAAATCATCGTTGACGTAGAAAATATTTGAATCGCCCGACCGGGTATAGTTGCCGGAAATTGTAACCGCCCCCAACGCGCTTGCTGCCGATGCAACCGACAACGTCCCGGTCCCGTTGAAAATCAACGACGACGACGCGCGAACCCATGTCCCGCCGAAACCAGTCGTATCCCAATTGCCGCCGACCGTATGCGTTCCCGACCCGAAATCCATTTCCCCGCCGGACCCATTTGAAAACGTCGCATTGCCCGCGATCGAAACATTGGCCGACGCGAAATCCAATTTTTTCGTATACGTCGTATCGATCGTCAGGGATGCGCAAACCGCGTTTGCCGTTACGTTGCACGGTCGGTTGCCGTTACCGTCGAAAACGACCGGGTTCGTTACGGCCGGAACTGACGCCCCGCCGGGGCCGCCCGACCATTGCGACCAGTTGCCAGATACATGCCAATCGTCGTTGACCGATCCGACCCAATACCGCGTCGGATCGCCGGTCGACGAACTAATGGACGACCACGAACGGGTCGATGTCATGGACGACGACGCGGACATCGATGTCCATGATTGGGTCGACGATGCGGACGACAATGTCGTCGACGACCAGGATGTTACCGAGGACGACGAGAACGACGACCCGGACGCCGATGTCGTCGACAATGATGTCCACGACCGGGTCGACGCTTCGGACGTACTGGACGAACTGGACGACGTTGACGCGGACGTCCACGACCGGGTCGAACTAACGGACGACGACGACGACGTTACTTCCGTAAATTCCCAACCGGCGTTCCCGCCGTTGTCGATATTGCCCGGGCCCGTTGCCGCGTCGATATCGTTTCCGGTTCCGGTTCGAATTGAATCCGTGACCGTTGCGTATTCGACGTACGAACTTGAACCCGCGTAATTGATAAAGTCGAGCCCCTTCACCGCGAACTGCGTCGGGTGTTGGCCCCGGATATCAATGTCCCCGCCGAAATCGATCAGCGCGTTGCTTTGGTCCGCGTCTACCCCATTCCAAAGCCTGAACCCCGTGTCGCCGTTGAAATCAACGTTCCCGCCAACCGTAACCACTTGCCCGTTAAGATCGCAATCGCCGTCGTCGCCCGTTAGCGACGCGCAACCCATATCATCGTCAACCGTCAATAGACCAGAGGGCTTGTCGATAACCGCGTCATCGATCGTATTGTGACCGCCGAAAATTATGCTTTGGTTCGCGCTGCCGTTGAACGTGACCGTCCCGCTTCCGGCGGTCCAGTTCATTACGCCCGTCGTATTGTATTCCGTATCGACCGAGCCCTTGAATTCAATGTCCGGGTTATTGACGCACGAAATATTCAGGTCGGTCGCCGCGTCCGTTTTCCATTTGACCGTGCAGTCGAAAACGTAGGTCCCGCTTTGGAATTCGAACGTTTTAGCGCCGCCGCCGCCATCCCAAAAATAGAACGTGCCCGGCTCGTACGTTCCCGGTTCCAGAACCGAATCGAAATCGCCGCAGCGGAAGTAAACGTAATCCGGTGCAACCGAACCGGACGCCCCGACCGAAAGCGACGAGGTCGCGTCGCCGTAATAGTAGAGTTTGCCCGTCCCGTCAAGCGTTCCGTTGATCGCCGCGTATTTCGAACAAATGACGATATTACTGCCCGACAACGTATGCGTCGCCCCGACGTCGACCTGCAACGATTGTGAAACCGTAAACGTTGAGTTTTGGGTCGTCGAACCTTGAATCGTTAACCGGTAGAACGACGAACCGCCCGCGAGCGAGATCGTTTTGGTTGCCCCGGTGAACACGAACGTCGACGTCTCGGGCAGGAAGGATGCCCAATAGGTTGACGCGTCCATACTGCCCGCAACCGTGACCGTCCCGCTGCCGCACGATAGGTTTCCGCTTCCGTTAACCAGATCGAAATCGCCGCCGACGTCGACGTCCTGGTCGCTGAAATCGACCGGCCCCGCGTTCCCCGCTGGCATCGCGAACGAATCAACGTCAAGCGTATTCGAAAACGTAACCGTCCCGCCCGATTTGTGAACCGAAAAATTTTCGAGCGGTTGCCCGCCGAAATCGATATCCTGCGAGTCGCCCCCGTCAAGCGTGATCGTTCCGGTACCCTTCGACCAAGACAACGAACCCGAACCGGCTACGGTAACGTCGCCCGTGATTTCAATATCCGGGTCGTTCGTTGCCGCGTCAATTTCGACAACGTCGCCCGCCCCATCAGGTTGAAATTTCAGGTCGCCCACGAACTTCGTCGTGCCCGCCGCGAACCGCGTCCCCTGCCCTGTTGCCGCGCTCGAAAAAATCCGCGTCTCGGGCGCCGTATATTCCGCCGGGGCCAACGATTCGACCGTTGAGGTTGTCGTTGAAAGGTACAAAAAACCGACCGAAAACGAACCGGTCATCGATGTGATTCGGCCCGTTGTTGAAATACGGAACAAGCCCGACCCGGTTGATTGCAATGTTCCCGAAACTTGGCAAGTCCCGCCCGGCATGATCGTGAGGTATTGGTTCGACGAATGGGTCAGCGTGCCTTGAACGTCTAGGTCGCCGTAAATATTCACCCCGTACGACGCCAATGCCAACGTAATCGTTCCCGAAATTGTAACGTTCCAGAACTTGTAGCCTTGGTTTGACGTCGTGATAGTTTTCGACGTCCCGGTCATATTCAACGTCCCGGTGTCATGGTTCCAGTTTCCGTTGAAAGACGCGGTTGTAAAGTCGCCGCCGCAAGCAATCCCGCCGGATTCCCAGTACGCGTTACCGGTCCCAAACCAAGTCACATCCCCCGAAACCGTGAGCGTGTTCGTGTTCAGGTAAACCGACCCGGCGTTCGACGGGTGAACATAGAACGATTTACAATTCCAATCGCCGAACATTTTGATGTAACCGGCCGAACGGTTAATCACCACGTCTTCGACTTCGTTCACGCTATCGAAAACAAAGAACTTGTCGCCGGTCCCGGTCATCGTGATGGTGCCTGAACCTTTCGTCCAGACTAACTTGCCGGTTGAACTATAGTCCAGGACGACCCCGCCCGTAAATTGAATGTCCGGATTATTCACCGAAGCGTCAACTTTGACGTCGTAAGTTCCGTCGCACTTCCATCGAACGTCGCAATCGAAAACGTAGGTCCCCGCTTGAAGCGTTGCCGTCTTTTCGGCCGAATCGTTGGAATTCCAAAAGTAAAAATTGTCGGTCGGCGAATAAGTACCGGCGTTCAGCGTTCCATCGTAATTGCCGGACCGATAGTAAATATTGCCCGGGGAAAACGAACCGCTGCCGCCAACGGTGCAGGAATACGCCGTGCCCATGTAAAGGTACACGCCGTTTGTGCTGACCGCGTCATAGGTCCCGTTGACCGTGACGTTTTGGTAATGAATCGCCGACCGGCTCCCGGAAAGCGTCGCCGAACCGGCAAGATCAACTGTGAAATGGCTATACGTGACGAAGTAATCAACCGCCCCGGTCACCGTATACGTTCCAGAAACCTGCACCTCGTAAAACCGGGTTTTATTCGAGTTGCTTGTCGCCATCGTTAGCGTTTTTGCGGTCCCGGTCAAAATTATTTTGGAGGTCTCATAGTTCCAGGTCCCCAAATTGTTGGCAAGATTCATGTCGCCGGAAATCGTGAACGTTGTCCCGGTCCCGCAATCAAAAACCCCCGTACCGGCAAGCGTAAAGTCCCCGCAGGTTAAATCGTAAACGTTGAAATCGATATCCGCCGCGTTGGTCGCCGCAACCGTTAGCGAGTTGCATTGGAACCCCGAATTAATAACGTCGAAATTACCGGCCGACTTGTCGATCGTGACGTCCTCAAGCGCCACGTTTTCCATATCGACGTCGTCGCTGTTCGGCCCGTCCCAGGTGATCGTTCCGGTCCCCTTGGTCCACGTTAATCCGCCGCCGCCAGAACCGATCCGGGTAACGTCCGACTTGAATACAAAATCCGGGTTGGCCGAATTGTCGACCGCGATATCGCCCGAACCGGTAATATAAAAATATACGGCCGAATTGAACGTATACGTTCCCGCCAACATGGTCGCGGTTCGCGTTGAGCCGTTGTTGTAAAACCGGACAGCAGCATTCCAATTCCCGGGGCCGATAGAAAAACCGTCGGGGCGGTAGTATGTCTCGATGTTCATGTCGGACGAACCGCCAAGCGTAAAATTGCCGCCCGACAAATACAGGTAGATTTTGTTTGTACCCTCGATCGTCCCGTTGCAAGCGCCGCCGCCGTAAACAACCAAGTACTTTGACGACAAGGTAAGCGTTGCGCCTAGGTTGACCGTCAGCGTACCCAGGACACTCGTGTCGCTTCCGGCTTTAATGGCAATCATTCCGTCGATGACCAAATTGCGGAACGCGTCGCCGCCTCCGTGCGCGAATGTGTTGTTGGTTCCGTCAAGCGTAACGGTCGACGCCCCGTCCTCGTACGTCCCGGATAAATTGACCGAATTAAGGTCGCCCGAAATGGTATGCGAACCTGAACCGTAGTCCCAATCGCCCGACCCGTCGAGAATCAGGTCGTTGCACGTTAGGTCGAACGTTGCGAGGTCAACGTTTCCGGAATTGCCGCTCAGCGTTTCGAACGATTCGCAAGTGAGGTTTCCCGTCAGCGTTAACGTCCCAGCCGACTTGTCAACGACAACGTTTTCCAGCGTTTGGCTATCGAATTCGACATTTTGGTCGGTCGCCCCGGCGAACGTAATCGTCCCGGTTCCTTTGTTCCAAACCAACGACCCGCCGCCGCCGAATGTTTCGTAAACATCCTCCCGAAATTCGATGTTGGGGTTGTTCGTCGCGCAATCGACCGTAAGTTCCGCGTCGGCGTCCCAATACACGTCAAGGTTGAAAACGAAATCGCCCGCCCCGAAAACGCAGGTCGCCGGGCTTCCGGTTTGCGTATACAACAGCATCCGGCAGTTGTACGTCCCCGGTTGCAAAATGCCGCCGATCGACGCTCGCCAAAGCGCCGTATGCGGCGCAAAATTGCAATTCGGGCCCAACGTAACCAATTCGCCCGGGCTGTTGTAAAGGTAATAAGCCTCGCTAGAATCCGACGTCAACGTCCCGTTAACGTCCGCCGAACCGTAGCCAAGCCAAAGTGCGCCGCCGCCCATTCCTAACGTCAACGTCGCACCTTCGTCGATCGTTAGATGGCCGTAATGCCGGATCTGAGAAACGCCCGCAACGGTCAACGAACCCGAAACCGTGAACGTGCTCAAATAATTCGTTTTCGAGTTGGCTGTCCACGTCTTTCCGGTCCCGGTAAACGTAACCGTTCCGCCGTCGTTATATACCCATGTTTCGCCGTCGTAATCCGAACAATCCAAATCGCCGCCGATCGTACATTCGGCGCCGGTGTCGCCCCAATCCCAATAACCGCCCGGGCTAAACGAAAGCGTTACATCCCCCGCAACCGTTAGGTCAAAAACGTTCAGGTCGACGTACGAACGAAAACCCCGACAAACCGTCAGGCTTGCGCAGGTCGCGTTCCCCGAAAGGACGCAGTTCTGGTTTCCGTTCCCATCGAAATACACGTCGTCCAAAACCGTGGGCACCGGCGCCCCGCCTGCCCCGCCGGATTCGTACGCCCAGTTTTCCTTGACGTTCCAGTCGGTATTCGTCCCGCCGATCCAATACCGATCGGTTGCCGACGACGTCCACGACCGGGTCGATGACAGGGATGTGACACTCGACCAACTCGACCATGAACGGGTCGAGGTAAGCGAGGTAAGCGAAATGCTAGAAAACGATGATTGCGACGATGTCGCGGTCGACGATAGAAAATCCGAATACCCGAACCCGATCATCCAGCAAGCGCGCGGCGTCGCCGACACTGACCCGTCGTACGTTACCCGGACGCCTTTCGAATGGAAGTGGTCGAGCGTTGCTTCGAAAAACCAAGCCGCCGAATATTCGGAATAGTACCCGCCGATTTGCGAACGGATTGACGAGCAGGCGTGGGAATCGGCCGTATTATGAACGTCATAAAATCCGGTCGCGACTTGTCGGCGTTCGCTTGCCGCGAACAGACCCCAGGTTGACGCGTACGACGACGAATCTTTCAGTACGTTATGCTCGTCAAACGACGACTGCGTACCAAAAACGAACTGCGGCAACATCCCCAAATGCCGGTCGTACGTTCCGGTTGCCGTCGGCGTTTCGAACGTCCCGAACTTGACCGGGGCGTTGCCGATTTCAATCGCCAACATTGCGAGTTCGTCGCCGGTTGGCGACGCGTTTTCGGCAGTCGCCGTAAACTTGAACCCCCGGGCGTTGAATTCATCGACAACCATTGACCAATAGTCGGCCGACGGAAACGCTTGCCCATAGATTTTTTCAGTCGAACTAACGCCCGCCTTTAAGGATTCCGAGGAACCATCATTTGACCCCATTGCGATCGAGGCCATTTCGATCGAGCCGTTTTTGTCCGTTGCAACGCCGAACGTCGCAATGTTCTGCGTCGCCTGATTGTTGTCAAATGCTTTACCGTGACCGCTGAAAAACAAAACGTCCGGGCGGAAGTTGCAGCCGGTATATTGCGACTGCGTTGTTTTCGGGTCGATAACATCGCATTTGGCGTTGACTTCGGCGCCGCCGATTAAAATCAGCATCGCCTCGTACGCGTTCCCACTTGCGTGCGTGGTAATATTGACCCGGATGCCGTTCGCAATCATCGACGTTAGCGACGCCGTAACGTCTGTACCGCCGCCGACAGCCGGAACCCGAATAATCTGCCCGTCGCTTCCCAGGCGGTCCGTTACCATTGTGGTAACGCCATCCTGTGACGTTGCCCCGTGCGCCGCCGCGTCGGTTCCGTCCGTGAAGCCGATCGAATGCTTTTCGTCGATCGCCGACTGATCGCCCGAACCGACCGCCCCGGTAACGACCAAAATCGCCGCTTTGGGCGTCATGCCGAAACCGGAAATTGTCAGATCTTGCGAACCGGTTGTCGTGTTTAACGTAACCCGCGCGACGTCGATCTTAAAATTGTGCATCAACGTCGACGAAAACGACGACGACGGTTCGGTCCACGAGCGTGTGGATGAAATGGACGTCGGCGACGACGACGAATACGTCGCCGAGGATGTCGAAAGCGACGACGTAACGGACGTCGACGTCGAATGGGACGTCCACGATTGGGTCGAACTGAGCGACGAACTGGACAACATGGGGCGGGCTTCCTATCGCGCGACGAACATCGCGCCCCGCCCCGAC
>Ga0180438_10005582_pt1 | contig 17392 bp, 17 predicted proteins | sample SS_ome_12_FD_132455 | JGI IMG/M metagenome (GOLD analysis project Ga0180438, IMG submission 132455) | Hypersaline lake sediment archaeal communities from the Salton Sea, California, USA - SS_3_D_2 metaG | ecosystem: Environmental > Aquatic > Non-marine Saline and Alkaline > Hypersaline >...
CCCGCCAGCAGCGTTGGGAGCAGCTCGACGAGGACCTGGACTATGCGCCCAACCAGCTCGACCGCGACGTGGTTTCCGTGGACCAGATCCGCACCGTGGTGCGCACCTTGCGCGACCGGCTCCCGACCGAGATTTTCCCCGGCCGCAACGAGGTGCCCAAGACGCTGGTCTTTGCCAAGGACGACAGCCACGCCGAGGACATAGTCCGGATCGTCCGCGAAGAATTCGGCAAGGGCAACGAGTTCTGCCAAAAGGTGACCTACAAGGCGGCCGGCAAGCCGGAGGACATTATCGCCGCCTTTCGCAACAGCTTCAACCCGCGCATCGCCGTGACGGTAGACATGATCGCCACCGGTACCGACGTCAAGCCCATCGAGATCCTGCTCTTTATGCGGCAGGTGCAGTCGGCCAACTATTTCGAGCAGATGCTGGGGCGCGGCACCCGCGTCATCAGCCAGACCGACCTCCAGGCGGCGACGCCCGACGCGGCGCACAAGACCCATTTCGTCATCGTGGACGCCGTGGGCGTGGTCGAGCATCCCAAGGTGGACGTGGGCACCCTGGACCGCAAGCACTCGCTGCCCCTCGACAAGCTGCTGGAGGCGGCGGCCTTTCGCGCGGTGGACGAGGAAATGCTCTCCTCGCTGGCGGTGCGCCTGGCGCGGCTGGCGGGCCAACTGACCGACGACGAGCGCGACGCGGTGGCCGGGGCCAGCGGGGGCCAATCGCTGCGCGAGCTGTCCCACGGCCTGCTGGACGCCCTCGACCCCGACCAGGCCCACGGCCGGGCGCGGGAACTGGCCGGAGGCGCTGACCCCACACCGGAGCAGGTCGCCACCGCGCGGGCCGAGCTGCTGGAAGCGGCCGTCGCGCCCTTTGACAACCCCGACCTGCGCCATCTGCTCACGACCATCAAGGCGCGCACCGAGCAGGTGGTTGACCGGGTGACGCGGGACCGCCTCATCGGGGCGGGCTACAGCGTGGAGGACACGGAGCGGGCGCGGCAGATGGTAGCCTCTTTCTACGCCTTCCTGCAGGAGCACCGCGACGAGATCGCCGCGCTGCAGATCATCTTTGGCCAGCCCTACGGCCAGCAGCGCCTCACCTACGAGCAGGTCAAGGATCTGGCAGCGCGCATCGAGATGCCGCCCCACGTCTGGACCACGGAGGCGCTGTGGCGGGCCTACGCCCAGTTGGAGCGCGACAAGGTGCGCGGCGTGGGTGCCAGGCGGGTGCTCACCGACCTGGTCTCCCTGGTGCGCCACGCCGTACAATTGGAGGACGAGCTGGTCCCCTACCCCGACCTGGTGCAGCGGCGCTACCGCGACTGGTTGGAGATGCAAGAGGCCTGCCCTGAGCCCTGCCCTGAGCGAAGTCGAAGGGAAAGTCGAAGGGCCAGTGGGCGGGTCTTTACTGAGGAGCAGCGCTGGTGGCTGGACCGCATCGCCGAGACCATTGGCGTCAACCTGAGCGTGACCAGCGATGACTTTCAGGTAGGCGAGCTGTTCAGCCGGGGCGGCTGGATCGCGGCCAGGCGGCTCTTCGGGACAGACCTGCCTGCCCTGCTGGAGGAACTGAACGAAACACTGGTGGTGTAAGGGCGAGGCATGGCCTCGCTCATCCAAATCAACCAGCAGAGAGCCTGGACTGGGCAGCTAAAAGGGTCTTTCGTCTGTACCCGTATTAGCGTTTTTGCGCAAAATCCTTATAATAAGTATAAGGTTTTTGCCGATGGGACGACATTCAAGAGAAAACGCACGGACACTATACGATATTGCCTCTGCCCAGGGCGGCTACTTCACAGCCGCCCAGGCCAGGCAGGCTGGGTATGCCTACAGCCAGCAGCACTTTCACGTCACGCGCGGCAACTGGCTGAGGATTGACCGCGGCATTTTCCGGCTACGCGATTTCCCCCCCGCCGAACGCGAGGACCTCATTCGCTGGTCGCTGTGGAGTCGTGATCGCCGGGGAATCCCCCAGGCGGTTGTCTCTCACGAGACGGCCCTGGCCATCCACGAGTTGAGCGACGTGATGCCAGCGTGGATCCACCTGACTGTGCCGCCGGGGTTTCGCAAAGAGACGCCTCATGGCGTGCTACTGCACACGGCCAAGCTCGCCCCTGGTGACACCCAGGCCCGCGCCGGGTACCAGGTGACCACCCCGCTCCGCACCCTGCTCGATGTGGCCGCGAGCGCGCTCAGCCAGGAGCACCTCAACCAGGCGGTGCGTCAGGCGTTGGAGCGGGGGCTGGTGCGCCGCAGCCTGTTGCAGAATGCGGCTTGCCAGCCGGAGGCACGCCGCCGCCTGGACCGGGCGCTGGTGGCTGCGCAAGAGGAGTGGGCAAAGTGATCGGACGTTACGCCACTCCCCAAGCCTTCCGAGTCGCCTTGGAGACCCGGCTGCGCGACATCGCTCTGAGCCGCGGCGCTGATTTGCAACGCCTACAGCGCCGCGTGGCTTTCGAGCGGCTGCTGGCGCGCTTTTTTACGCAGCCCGATCCGCCCTGGTTGCTCAAAGGCGGGTACGCGCTGGAACTGCGTCTGGAGGACCGGGCACGCTCGACGCTCGACCTGGACATCTCCGTGCCCGCTCCCGACCGCTTGACGACCGAGGCAGATAGCACCTCGTGCATAGAGGCGGCTTATGAACGTTTACAGGAAGCCGCAGAGTGCGATCTGAACGACGGATTCGAGTTCCTGATCGGCAGGCCGGTGCAAATGCGCGCCGGAGCACCGCAGGGGAGCATCCGCTGTCACGTCGAGGCCCGTCTGGCCGGGCGTGTCTTCGCCAAGTTTCACCTGGACGTGGGCCTGGGAGATGTGGTCTTGGGCCAGCCGGATTGGGTGGAAGGAAGCATCCGGCTCGACTTTGCGGACATCCCCACGGCCAGGCTGGCGTTATACCCCGCGAACCAACAGTTCGCTGAGAAGATCCACGCTTACACTTTCCCCTGGCGTGACCGGGACAATACGCGGGTCAAGGACCTGGTTGACCTGGTGCTGTTGGCCCATTCGGGGCTGCTCGACCCCGCTAATCTCAAGCGGGCGCTGTGGGCGACGTTCGAGGCCAGAAACACCCATCCGCTCCCGGTCCGGCTGCCGGAACCGCCGCCGGACTGGGCCGAGCCTTACGCTGCCCTGGCCCGCGAGATTGGCCTGCCTGTCCCTACGTTACAGGAGGCTTATGCTTGCCTGGATACTTACTGGTGCAGTTGGGAATATGCAAACAGGGGGCGAGATTCACCTGAGTGGGAGTGAAAATGGAGGAGGCATGAGATGTCTGTTCAATCGGGTGCTGTACAGGCCAGAGCGTCCAGGCCAGACTGGTACCAGGACGTCTCGAGATATCAACAGCCTGACCTCGGCAAAGCGATCTGGCAAATTGTGAACACTTTTGTCCCTTACATCGCCCTCTGGGTTCTGATGGTCCGCACCGTCCAACTGAGGGTTTCCTACTGGATTACCCTGGCCTTGGCCGTGGTGGCGGCGGGCTTTCTGGTGCGCATCTTTATCATCTTTCACGACTGCGGTCACAGCTCTTTCTTCGCCTCGCGGCGGGCGAACACTGTCCTGGGCTACATCACCGGGATTCTGACCTTCACACCCTACGAGGACTGGCGGCGGAGCCATGGGGTGCATCACGCCACGGTCGGTGACCTGGACCGCCGGGGCACGGGGGACGTCTATACCATGACTGTAGACGAGTACCGGGCGGCTCCCCTGTTGAAGCGGATCGCCTATCGGCTTTACCGGCATCCCCTCGTCACCTTTGGCCTGGGGCCCGCGTTTGTATTCCTGATCACCCAGCGATTTCCTCACAAAGGGACCGGCAAGCGCCAGCGCTACAGCGTGTACCTCACCGATCTTGCGATCCTGGCCATCATCGCGGTGGCGAGCTTGACCATTGGATTCCGGACGTACGTCCTGGTTCAGTTGCCGATCATGTTGATTGCCGGTGCGGCGGGTGTGTGGTTGTTTTACATCCAGCACCAGTTCGAGGGCGTGTACTGGGCGCGCCACGAGGAGTGGGACCCTTGGCGGGCCGCGTTGGAGGGATCCTCTTACTACAAACTGCCCCGGGTCTTGCAGTGGTTCACAGGTAACATCGGCCTGCATCACATCCACCACGTGCGGCCGCGGATTCCCAACTACAATCTGCAGCGATGTTACGATGAGGTCCCCGCGATGCAAGCCGTCAAGCCGCTCACCATTCGCCCAAGCCTGAAGGCCCTCCGGTTTGACCTGTACGACGAGAAACAGAAAAAGCTGGTCAGTTTTGGGTCGCTGAAGGCGCTTCCGCAGCAGGGATGATGGAGGAGTAAGGAGCGGACGTTGGCTGAGAACGAGGCACAGGGCGAGTGGACGCTGCCCGATGGGCAACGGGTAAGGAGTGAACATTGAGCAAGAAACGGAAGCAAAAACGCGGATCCCGATCCATTCCCAAAGGCTGGCGCGCCAGCCGACAGCAGGTAGAAACCTGGTTGGGCATGGCAGAGCAGCACTTGATAGGGAATGATTACAAGGCTGTCGTGCAGATTACCCAGCGCATTCTAAGGCATGTGCCCGAGGGTTCGAAACCGGCGGGTGAAGCCTATAACCATCTGGGCGTAGCCTACTCGATGCTTCAGGATTTTGACAGAGCTTACGAGGCTTTCACCAAAGCGTTGGCAGTGTTCCCCGAGGACGCTACGATTTGGTACAACCGTTCCGGTGCTGCGCGTTACACCATGCGATTCGGCCAATCGGTGCGCGACTTGGAGCGGGCGTTGGAACTGGGAAGCAAACCCGAGCTGCGCAAGGATTATGAAGAGGCCTTGGCTTTCATCCGTGAGATTGCCTATGAGGAGATGGCGCTGCGTGGACCGGACTTTACTCTGGACGATCTTATCGAGCAACAAGAGTTGTTCCAGTCCGCTCTCCGGTTGATGGAGAAGAAGCAGTGGGCCAAGGCCGAAGAAGCCTTGCGCCAGATAATCGAAATGGGGGATGCGGTCCCCCAGCCGTGGGGCAACCTGGCAGGATGTTTGATCATGCAAGAGCGTTACGACGAAGCCGAGGAGGCCCTGCACCGGGCCTTGGAGATTGAACCAGACTATGATCTCGCGCAGCGCAACCTGGCGCTGTTGCCCGTCATTCGTCAAACTGGAGTGCCGGACTTGAACTGCGACAGCCGTTTAAGGAACAAAAGTTGAAGCAAAGCATCACGTTTGTCCGTGAGTAGGTGTAGCAAGCGTGGCACTGGTGATGAGGCGTGACGTGAACGGGCAAGGAGTAGACGTTGGCTGAGAATGATGTACAGGGCGAGTGGACGCTGCCCGATGGGCGGCATAGGTTGGAGAAGCGTCATTTCGAGCGCCTGTCCCGAGCTTGTCCTGAGCCAAGTCGAAGGGCGCAGCCGAGGGAAGCGCAGCGAGTCGAGGGACGTCATTTCGAGCGAGCAAAGCGAGTCGAGAAATCTCATCCCAAACAGGCGCAAGAGATTCCTCGACTCCACTCCGCTTCCCTTCGACTGCGCTCAGGACAGGCAGCTCCGTTTCGCTCGGAATGACGGGTAAGTGAGAGGAGCTAACGTGCGAAGAAAAGGCGGCTACGTCTACATCGCCACCAACAAATCCAAAACACTGTACATCGGCGTCACCAACGACCTGGAACGCCGGATGGGCGAGCACAAGTGCAAAGTTGGCTCCAAATTCGCCGTCAAGTATAATATCACCCGATTGGTCTACTACAAGGCTTTTGACGACATCCGCGAGGCCATCGCCCGCGAGAAGCAACTGAAGACGTGGCGCCGTGAGAAGAAGGTTTGGCTGATTGAGCGCGAGAACCCGGACTGGAAGGACTTGAGCGCGGACTGGTATGATTACACCGTTATTCCGAGCGAGCCGAAGGAGCGCAGCGACTGAGGCGAGTCGAGGAATCTCATCCCCCGGAGAGCCCCAGAGATTCCTCGACTCCACTCCGCTTCGCTCCGTTCCGCTCGGAATGACGAGATGGGCAATGGGTAAGGAGTGGACGTTGGCTGAGAATGAGGCACAGGGCGAGGGTATGCTGCCCGATGGGCGGCATAGGTTGGAGAAGCGTCATTTCGAGCGAGCGCAGCGAGTCGAGAAATCTCATACCCCAATTGCAAGAGGTTCCTCGACTCCGCTCCGCTCCGTTTCGCTCGGAATGACGGAATGGGTAATAGGCAAGGAGTGGACGTTGGCTGAGAATGAGGCACAGGGCGAGGGTATGCTGCCCGATGGGCGGCATAGGTTGGAGAAGCGTCATTTCGAGCGAGCGGAAGGAGCGCAGCGACTGAAGCGAGTCGAGAAATCTCCCCCCGCAGCCGCAAGAGATTCCTCGACTTCACTCCGCTTCGCTCCGTTTCGCTCGGAATGACGGAATGGGTAATGGGCAAGGGGTGGACGTTGGCTGAGAACGACGCACAGGGCAAGTGGACGCTGCCCGATGGGCGGCATAGGTTAGAGAAGCGTCATTTCGAGCGACCGAAGCGAGTGGAGGGACGTCATTTCAAGCGAGCGGAAGGAGCGCAGCGACTGAAGCGAGTCGAGAAATCTCCCCCCGCAGCCGCAAGAGATTCCTCGACTTCACTCCGCTTCGCTCGGAATGACGAGGAAGGCGTTGACATTGGCTGAGAACGAGGCACAGGGCAAATGGGCGCTGCCCGATGGGTGGGTGTGGACGACACTTGGCGAATGTGCTCAAGTGATTACAGGCACGACCCCATCAAAGAAGGATCCCAGCAATTACGGCGATTATCTCCCACTCGTAAAACCGCCTCAGTTAAACGACGACCTGATCTACGATGCTGAAGATAAGCTATCTGAGAAAGGTGTAAAGCTGGCCAGAGTTCTTCCACCTCAATCTGTGCTTGTCTCGTGCATAGGGATTCTTGGAAAAACAGGCATCAATGGCGTATCTGTTGCATTCAATCAGCAGATCAACGCCGTTGTGTTTCCGTCAGAGATCATGCCGAGATATGGTTTCTATTACTTACAGAGCGCTGAGGTCAAGAGATGGTTATATAGCATTGCATCTGCAACGACTGTTACCATAGTCAACAAGTCAAAGTTCCAAAGAACTTGTTTACCCCTCGCTCCCCTCCCCGAACAGCGCCGCATCGTGGCCGAGATCGAGACGCAGTTCACGCGGCTGGATGCGGCGGTGGTGGCGCTGAAGCGGGTGCAGGCCAACATCCGACGCTACAAGGCCGCCGTGCTCAAAGCCGCCTGTGAGGGGCGGCTCGTCCCCACGGAGGCGGAACTGGCCCGCGCTGAGGGCCGCGACTACGAGCCCGCCTGCCAACTCCTGGCCCGCATCCTGGCCGAGCGCCGCGCCCGCTGGGAGGCGGAGCATCCCGGCAAGCGGTACAAGGAACCCGCCCCGCCGGATACGGAGAGCCTGCCGGATCTGCCGGAGGGATGGGTATGGGCAAGTCTTGAGCAGCTTTCCTGGAATTCGAGATACGGGACATCCCAAAAATGCACGTATGATGTTGCGGGGCCACCAGTCCTACGTATCCCTAATATTTCGAATGGGCGCTTCGATCTCGGTGATGTCAAATTGGGAACCAAACCCGATGAACTCGAACGAATAGACCCTCTTGCACCAAATGATCTGCTTATCATCCGTACCAACGGAAGTCGTGATTTAATCGGTCGTAGTGCACTTGTTCGAAATCCCTTTGACCGCCCCACATATTTTGCGTCATACCTGATACGGTTTCGACTCGTTGACACAGATAGCCTATCCCTTTTGGTGGCTGCAATTTGGGATGCTCCTATGATGCGAGAATGGATTGAACGAGTTGCCGCAACATCGGCGGGGCAGTACAACATCAACATTGGATCCTTGAATCATCTCCCAATTCCTCTGTCTCCCACTGCTGAGCAACACCGCCTCGTCGCCGAGGTCGAGCGGCGGCTGTCGGTGGTGGCGGCGCTGGAGGCGTCGGTGGTCGCAGCGCTGGCCCGCGCCGGGCGGCTGCGGCAGGCGGTGCTCAAGCAGGCATTTGAGGGCCGGTTGGTGGCCCAGGACCCGGACGACGAGCCGGCATCGGTGCTGCTGGAGCGTATTCGCGCACAGCGGGCAGCCCGGACGCCCGCTAAGGGAAAGCATAAAGGGAAACAGATGCGGTTGCCGACTGTGTAAGGAGCCGATCACAATAGCCATCCCCAGGAGGCTTATGGTGAAAGACGAGTTCGTAAATGTCAGAATTCTAGATAATTTCTATCAAACGTCGAGTTTCTTCCCGATGCCAGTGGTGCTTGTGAGCACGGTTGCAGAGACGGGGCAGACGAACCTCGGTCCATATTCGCTCTGCTTCCCGTACATCGTTACGGGAGAGCATTCCATGCTCCTGATCACCCGGGAGGACAGCAACACCAGCCTCAATATCCAGCGCACCAGCGTGTGTGCCATCAATTTCATCCCAGATGACCGAAAATACACCCGCAACTGCGTCATGCTGGGTTATCCAGGCGAGACGACGGAAGAAAAGATGAAGAACAGCATCTTCACGCTGCTGCCTTCCACCCGGACTGCAGAAGAACGCCAGCCCGGCGTCCAGTATCCCGAAATCGTGCAAGAGGCCATTCAGGTCTTTGAATGCACCTGGGATCAGCGCTATCCCCTGAAACACGCCCCAGGGAGCCCCGAATCCCGCTTTGTGTTGCGCGTGGACAAGATCGTGATGAAGAAACGATGGCGTGACTGCTTGTTTAAAGGGAAAGGCTTTCCCCGCTTGCCCATTGACTATGGGTTCCGCGACAATGCTCACTTCTGGTTCACCAAAGGGACGCGCCCCTATAGGGTGACAATTCCTGAGGAAAAGGGGGTGACGGCGGACGCGGTCAAGTTCGCCGTGGAGCGGTTCGATCCAGATATAAAATGGCAAGAGGAAGCCTGCGCCCAGTTAGTCAAAGTGCCTCGTATCTTTCTGACAAGAGTCATCGCAGGGTGTGTCGAAGCAGCGAGAGAGCAAGGCATCACCGAGATCACGCCCGAATTCCTGGACACGGTTCGGGATAAAAGGGGTGGGGACAAGAAGTGACCTTGCCCGAATCGCTTCAATAAGGGGAGATAACACCATGTCAACTGAATCCACCATCGTCCAACATCTCCCGTCATTCCGAGCGCCTGTCCCGAGCCTGTCCTGAGCCAAGTCGAAGGGCGCAGCCGAGGGAAGTCGAGGAATCTCTTGCTGTCGAGGGAGGGAGATTCCTCGACTCCACTCCGTTTCGCTCGGAATGACACACCACCCACAAGGAGCCTGAGTAATAACAGTGGAGGATACCAGAGACAGATGAGGTACAGACGATCGCCCGAAGAGTTCAAATTCACACCGAAGCACGAACGCGTGCTACGGGACCTGACCATCAATGAAAGCGGCCCCGGCACCATTCTCCACGATTTTGAGGCGTTCCTGGCCTTCCTTGTAGAGAGGGAAATGCCAGCCACAGGTACGCATCAACTGCCACTGCGCGTGCTGCCCGAGATCAACGCCCGCCTGGCGCACCCCCTCCAACTGGGATTGAAGCGCCCCCGGCAAAAGTCATACCCCCACATCCACGGGCTCTACCTGCTGGTGCGGGCTTCGGGGCTGACCTACATTGAGGAGACGTCCAGAAAGCCGCAGCTCGTCCTTGACGACGCGGTCTACCTGGTATGGAAGAGCCTGAACCCCACCGAGCGATATTGCACCCTGCTGGAGACCTGGCTGCTGCGGGGGCATCCAGAGATCATTGGGGAAAGGGGACAATCTTGGCTTCTTATTCCTGAAACCTTTAGGGAATGGCAATGGTTCTTCTTCCTCATTCCTGACGAAGGATTGCCGATCGCTGGGAACAAAGAGGCCGAGAACTTGCCGCGCTACAGGCCCGGCTGGCATAACCTGGGCTTGCTGGAACTGTTCGGCCTGGTATCGGTCCGGCACGGCCGGCCCGAGCCGGGGAAAGGCTGGCGCATCGAACAGATCAACCGCACGCCGCTGGGGGATGCGCTGCTGGCCTTGCTGCAGGCCGAGTTCTTTGGCGACATGGACACTATCTGGCAGCTCGAATCCGAGGACAGAATACCCTTCGGCGTGCTCCAGCCAGCGCTCCAGCCCTACTTCCCCGCATGGGAGAACAACCTGTCTGTACCCGGATGGGCTTTCCGGGAGGGGACGCACATCTTCAAGGTCTCGCTGGGGCAGATATGGCGCCGGATCGCCATTCCGGCCGATCAAACCCTGGACGCGTTGGCGTACACTATCCTGGACGCCGTCCAATTCGACCACGATCACCTGCACGAGTTTCAGTACCAGAACCGCTTTGGCCTCTTGGAGCGAGTCCATCACCCCTACATGGAGGACGAGGGACCGTGGACGGACGAGGTGCTGGTCGGCGACGTGCCGCTCCGGGTCGGGCAGACAATGACCTATGTGTTCGATTTTGGGGATTGGTGGGAATTCGGCGTCACCCTGGAGCGTATTGACCCGGACATGGTGATCGAGGAACCCGTTGTCCTTGAGAAACACGGTGAGCCGCCGGACCAGTATGGCTGGTATTAGTTGGGGTAGGGACCCCCATGCGTTGCCCCATCAGCCCAAGTCGAAAATTAACCCGATTCTATCACGAAACAAGGAGGCGTCTATGTTCATCCTATTCCTTGCGCTAACCGGTCTGAGTGTGGTGGCTTTGATCGTCGGCACGATCTGGACTGCGGTCGTCTTTGGCCAGACTCGCCGTCGCAGTGGGCCCGAGGTGGGGGCAGAGGTCATGGCTGACCGGATGGCCAGACACTCGGAGGGGCACACCAGACCGCAGCACGTTTTCTTCAAGGGCAAAGCGGTGGCGGTTGACAGGAAAGCCAGCTTTAGTTTTGCCGAGATCAAGCAACAGCTCAGGGCGGGCCAATGGCTGCAGATGTTCCCCATCTTGCTGGCTATAGGGGGCTTTTTGGGCCTGTTCCTTTTCGGGGCGGTGGCTGCCTGGCTGGGCATAGGGAACAAGCTGTTGGCAGGGTTGATTGTCATCGTGGCGCTCTATGCCCTCATCCGTATGGTGAGCGCCTTTGCCCGCGCTTGACGGGTAGGGGGGGCGTTCGCGAATGACTCCTCCAGCGCAACCAGTTTTGTCAAACGTCCAACACTACCTCGTCATTCCGAGCGAGCGGAAGGAGCAAAGCGACTGGAGCGAGTCGAGGAATCTCTCGCTGTCGAGGGGGTGAGATTCCTCGACTCCACTCCGTTCCGCTCGGAATGACGCTCGACTCCACTCTGTTTCGCTCAGAATGACGCCCGACTCTGCGTTTTGCTCGGAATGACGATTAAGGGAGGAGAGAAAACAGCGTGACCAACGAATCCGCCACCATCGTCCAACGCCTGTGGAACTATTGCAACGTCCTGCGCGACGACGGCGTGTCCTACGGCGACTATGTCGAACAGCTCACCTACCTGCTCTTCCTCAAGATGGCCGACGAGCAGGAGCGCGAATTCGGCAAGCAGAGCGCCATCCCATCGGAATACCGTTGGGCCAGCCTGCGCGGCCTGGAAGGCGCCGAACTGGAGCGCCACTACCGCACCATCCTGGCCGAGCTGGGCAAGGGATCGGGCCTCATCCCCGTCATCTTTCGCAAGGCGCAGAACCGCATCCAGGACCCGGCCAAGCTGCGCCGCCTGATCAACCTGATTGACGGCGAGACCTGGACCGGGCTGGGCATAGACGTCAAGGGCGAGATCTATGAGGGGCTGCTGGAAAAGAACGCCCAGGACATCAAGTCGGGCGCGGGGCAGTACTTTACGCCGCGCCCCCTCATCCAGGCCATGGTGGACGTGATGGCCCCCCGCCCCGGCCAGACCTTATGCGACCCGGGCTGCGGGACGGGCGGTTTCCTCATCGCCGCCCACGACTATATCGCTGCCCATCACGGTCCCCTCGACCGCGACCAGTGGCATCACCTCAACCACGAGGCGCTGCACGGCTGGGAGATCGTGGATAATGCCGCGCGGCTGTGCGTGATGAACCTCTACCTGCGCGGCATCGGTTCGACTGCGCTCACCGCAGGCGGCGCCGACGGCGACCGCAGCCCCATCCACGTGGGCGACTCCCTGGCCGCCGACCCCGGCGACCGCTTTGACATGGTGCTCACCAATCCGCCCTTTGGCAAGAAGAGCAGCGTCACCTATGTCACCGAGGAGGGTGAGATCCGCCGCGAGTCGCAGACCGTCGTCCGAGACGATTTCTGGACCTCGACCAGCAACAAGCAGCTCAATTTTTTGCAGCACGTCAAGACCATCCTCAAGATCAACGGCCGCGCGGCCATCGTCGTACCCGACAACGTCCTCTTTGAAGGCGGCGCGGGGGAGACGGTGCGGCGCAGGCTGCTCCACGAGTGCGACGTCCACACCCTGCTGCGGCTGCCCACCGGCGTCTTTTACGCCCAGGGCGTCAAGGCCAACGTGCTCTTTTTCGACCGCAAGCCGGCCAGCGCCACCCCCTGGACCAAGACGCTATGGATCTATGACCTGCGGACCAACGTGAATTTCACCCTCAAGCAGAACCCCCTCACTCGCGCCGACCTGGACGAGTTCGTGGCCTGCTACAACCCGGCCAACCGCCACCAGCGCACGCCCACCTGGTCGGAAGATGCCCCTGAAGGCCGCTGGCGCGCCTTCTCCTACGAAGAGTTGATGGCGCGCGACAAGGTCAACCTCGACATCTTCTGGCTGCGGGACGAGTCGCTGGAAGAGACGGCCAACCTGCCCGACCCCGACGTGCTGGCGGCGGAAATTGTGGACGATCTGGAGGCCGCCCTGGAGCAGTTCCGCGTGATTGCGGAGGATTTGGGGGAGTGAACGGGCGATGAGAATTCTGCAGAGTCGCTTTTTCTACTCGCCTCGAACTTGATTTTGACCAAAAAACGTGATAAAATGACCAAGATTTGTGGTCATGGGAGGCGAGAGATGTTACAGGCTCTTTTTTCGTCGCGAGTACGGATAAAACTGCTCACCCACTTTTTCAGCCGTCCTGAGGAACAGTTCTATGCTCGAGCGCTGTCCAGACAGATCGAAGAACACTACAACGCTGTGTGGCAGGAGTTGAACAACCTGGAGCAGATCGACCTGCTCCTCAGCGAGCAAGATGCCAACGTCAAGTACTACCGTCTCAACCCTGATTTCCCTATCTACGAAGAGCTGAAGCGCATCATCCTCAAAACCTCTGGCCTGGGCCAGGTTTTGCGGGAAGCCCTTGGCCATCTAGGCACGGTGGAATGGGCCTTTATCTACGGCTCCGTGGCCGCTGGCGAGGAGGATTTCCTTTCGGATATAGACTTGATGTTGGGGGGGGAAGTGAAGATTCTGGCGCTGTCGGAGGTGGTCTCCCGCCTGGAGGAGCAGTTGGGGCGGGAGATCAACTACCTGGTTCTAACGCGGGCGGAGCTGGTGCAAAGGCTGATGAACGGCGACCCTTTCATCAGAAATGTCCTGGCTGGTCCGAAGATTATGCTGATCGGAGACGAAGATGCCTTACGAAAAGCTACTGGAACAGAGGCGGATCAAGCCCTATCAGGCTAGACCCCGGGAAGTGGAACAGTTACTCCAGGTGGCGGCCCGAGACCTGGCCACGGCAGAGAGGATTTTGCCTGAGGATCTGGACTGGGCTTTCAATATTATCTACAACGCCGTACTTCAGGCTACGCGGGCGCTGATGCTACACGAGGGCTTTCGCCCCCGGGGCGCGGAGCAGCACCGCACCATCGTCCAGTTCTGTGAACTCGCCCTCGGTCCCGAGTACAAGCGCCAGATCGCCCTCTTCGATCAGATGCGGCGCAAGCGACATCGTCTTGTCTATGAGGCGGTGGGCCTGGTCTCGCGCCAGGAGGTAGAACAGGTCCTGGCCTTTGCCAAAACCCTTGTGGAAGAGATTCGATTGCTGGTCACCAGGCAGCCTCGTTTGGAACTTGGAGATGGATAGGGGGCTGCCACCATAGCCCTCAACGTGACCGCCGTCTGGCGCATGAGCAAATTGGCTCTGCCCCACATGCGCGCCCAGGGAGGCGGCGTGATCGTCAACAATGCTTCCGATTGGGGGCTGGTGGGCGCTCCGAACGCGGTGGCCTACTGCGCCAGCAAGGGCGCTGTGGTCCAGATGACCAGGGCCATGGCCCTCGATCACGCCCGCGAGAACATCCGCATCAACGCGGTCTGTCCGGGAGACACCTTTGTAGAACGCTGGCTACAAGAGGGTTACTTCAAAGAGACGGGGGCAAGCCTGGAAAAGGGCCTCATGGAGATGGGTGACGCCCTGCCCCTCGGTCGCGTCGGCCAGCCAGAAGAGATCGCGCAAGCCGTCCTCTTCCTGGCCAGCGATGAATCCGCCTTCATGACCGGTGCCACTCTGGTGGTAGACGGCGGCAATACAGCCCGCTAATTGAGCGATGTAACACATAGTTCCAAGAGGGGGGTAGCATCCAATGTACTACATCGTCTTTCTCGTTCTCAGCATCGCCACGGGAGGGTTCCTCTACATCTTTATCTACAGCAACACAGAATGGAACCCTTACGCCGTATGGGTGGTTGCCCTGACGGTCACCACCTTTGTCATGTATGGCCTCGATAAGATGCTTTCCAAGATAGGGAAGGCCCGCGCACCCGAGATCATCCTGCACCTTCTGGCCATACTGGGCGGTTTCCCCGGCGGGTGGCTGGGCATGGTGTTCTTCAGGCACAAAAGCAATTTCCGCCGGCACCCTTTGTTCGTGCCCGTCCTTCTCGTCAGCACCCTCGGCCATGGCCTGCTGACCTACTACTGGTTTCTCAAGGGTTCCTAACAGTCTTGCTTGTCAAAAGCGAGATTCTTTCCTTCGGCCTCGCTTGTCCTGAGTGAAATCGAAGGGCTCAGGACAGGCTCTGCTTCGCTCCTCAGAATGACGCCATCAAAACCAGTGCGGCAAAATGACAGTGGCAAAAGTGCTGACTGTCAACCGCCGACGCCAAAGATGGTGGGGGCATAGATGAGCAGGCTGAGCGAGGCATCGGTCGCGACAAAAATCAAAAAGGCTGGGAAAAGGGTCACCCTTTCGGCGCGGCGTGTATAAGCGTACACGGCCGCAAGGGCCAGGGCAAAGATGATCAACGGCACCCCGAATACCAATGCCGAAGAGAGCAGAGGCGGCACTTGGTCCAAGAGGACGTAGAGGAGAGAGCTGGGCAGGGTCACCAACTTGGCGCCCGTATAGAGGACTATGGCCACCCCCAAAGCCACCTTGACACGCTTCAGCGCCAGTTCATCCTCACCTACAAAGGTGTAAAAGAGCACGGTCCAGAGCAAAGGGAAAAAGATCCAGAGCACCACAAAGGGGAGGAGAGCTACCCCGGAAAGCATCCCCAAAGCCAAACCGGCCGTCTTTAACAGCACATCTTTGGGGCTCGTTCTGTCGAGCCAGGCCCTGGCCTGAGGTGAGGTGCTGGCGTAGTATACATCATATCGCCCAAAGCCAGCCGTGTCAAGCCAGGTCAGATGCAAGTTGGAGGCAGAGTCAGCCAGCAAGTTGGGCCGTAGGGAAGCGGAGCCAGTCTTTGCTGCGAGTTGATAGCTCTCCATCTCGCCTTCAGTGAAAACAGCCATAGCAACTTGCATTTCGGGGCTAAATCTCATGTTCACGGGCCCCATCTCTACCATTTGGGGTTGCTCAAAGTCTGCCTTGAACCCAGAGCTTACATATACATTGAACGTCGCGGTCACTTCGTTTCGTTGTCCCCCTGCCACAGATGGCATGGTCACAAGGTCGCTGTTCTCTATGTTGACCTGTCTGGGGGTAAGGCGAGAGGGTTGCCCTGAAGGAAAGCTCACATAATACGCTCGAGCGGTTCCCGCCTCCAGGCCAGCCCTGTGCTCGAGTGACCAGAAGATGTAGATGTTGTCTATATCGAGTCCTAACGAAGGACCGAAAAGGGCTGCCTCTGGCACCACACCCAGCCGAGCCAGTCTGGTCCCTTCAATCGGTTCCGAGGCTTGAAAAGCAGCGTAGTAAAGCGCTGGACCTTGAGAGGAAGTCGCCTGTACCCACGCCAGATGGATAGTCCCTGAGCTATCTACTTGGGCAGAGGGATTGGTCCCCTGGGGTACGATCAAGGTAGGAGGAGAAAGGACGTCCCCTCGCTCGTTGAGGCCAAGGTAGTATATGCCCTCCCTGTCCGACCAAAAGGCTTCGACTCGCCCTTCCTGGCCCAGACATATTTGGTAGCTTTCCACGTCTTTTCCCTGTAGGGAGAGGCGGATGGGCTCGGAGAGCGCCTCACCATCGTGGCCCAGGAGGAAGTGGAACAAGCTCTTCACGCCATCCTCGCGGGCCAGCAGGGCCAGGTGCATGTTCCCTTGCTCATCCAAAAGAAGTTGGGGCCTATGAGGATCAGACGAGGGAATGTCGAGGTCCTTTTCCATCACGACCCTGGCCTGATCGTCTAACTGGGCGTAGTGTAGCTTGCTTATCTCTTCTGTCTTGGTGTACCAAACCAGATGGGCATGCCCCCGTCCGTCAACTTGCAGAGCCACGGGCTGGTTGAGGGAGGCCACGCCAATCCGCAACCCCCGGCTCCAGTCGGACGAAGGCTTATCGCTTCGGTCGGAGACGACATCGCACCCCACGAGGACAAGCAGCACAGCCAATAGGATAGTGTACCGTACAAGCTTTTTGATCATGTTGACTCTCCTTCTAGCGTCACTACAACATATACCCCCTATTGGCTATTACGGTTCAAAAACGTCTCGACTGACCAACTGGTGGACATTTATCGGCCACTTTGACCAGGCCATGGCGAGCGGGCTGGGGTCGGTTCTGTGACTACTCGTCCTTCTTCGATAGGCGGGCTTTACGTGCGGCCAGGTCCGGGCTGTCGGTGCTTTCCTTCCTTGCAGGGGGCGACGCTGCCAGGCGGCCCTCTGGCTTCGCTGGCCTGGGGGCCGAATCACCCTGGGCCTGTTTTGCAGCTTCCGCTGTCGCCTGTTGCCGGATCTCAGCAAGCTCTGCTTCCAACATCTCCAGCCGGGATTCCAGGCGGTCGGCTTCTTCCAGTTGCCTTTCCAGGCGGGCACGCAACTTCTCAGCCTCACGCTCCTGCTTCTGCTGTTGGGCCAGGGCCTCCCGTGCCGTGGTCTCGTCCCCGGCTTGCAGTGCCGCCTCGGCCTTTTGCGCCCAGGCCTGCGCCTGTCCGTCGGCGGCTGCAACCTGGTCGGCCAATGCCTGCTGGTGCTCCGCCGCCTCCGCCAGGGCCTCTCTGGCCCGGGCCAGCTCGCGCTCCCCATCGCTGACCAGACGAGCGCGGTCGGTGGGACCACCAGCCGGACGACCCAACAGGCTGCCGACGTTGGCCCGGACGATGAGGCTGACGCGGTCTATCAGTTTCA
>Ga0180438_10005583_pt1 | contig 17392 bp, 13 predicted proteins | sample SS_ome_12_FD_132455 | JGI IMG/M metagenome (GOLD analysis project Ga0180438, IMG submission 132455) | Hypersaline lake sediment archaeal communities from the Salton Sea, California, USA - SS_3_D_2 metaG | ecosystem: Environmental > Aquatic > Non-marine Saline and Alkaline > Hypersaline >...
CGCAGCAAACTGTGGGACGACAACATCAACAGCATGGAACAAGGCTCACGAAACCGCCGAGTAGGAAAGAAACTAAAGGAACTCATCCTGCTCGACACGTGATAGCGTTTTCAGTTTGAGTTACCTACGTCGCCGACAGAACAAGCCAAGGGCTGCGAAGAGGGACCAGATCAGGAAGGTGGAGGGTTCGGGAATTAGCGTGAAGGCCGCGGAGAAAGCCGGATTTCCTATCTGGATTTCCTCCTCATTTCCATCAGCAAAGCCGCCGACATAAACGAGGCGTGCTTGAAAGTTGGTCGATCCCGTCAGGCCCGTAACACTAAGCGTTTCCAAGGTGTCGCCGACTGTAAAGCCGCTATCATCAGCTAGCGTCAGTGAATCAAGCACCACACTGTTGTCAACGTCGAAGATTTCAAAGCGGAGCGAATCATTCGCTTCCAGGGTTCCTTCCCTGTCTTGAGTGAACGACAGGAGGAGATCGATATCCGTGGCTAGAGACGGTAGCGCAAGGTCCATCGTCGCCAGGACAGTTTCCGAGATAGGCCAGCTTACGCTGCTAGCGTTGCCTTCGAGCACAAAGTCGCCCACGGCCCAGGCGATCGAGTCGTCGCCAGAGTTGTTGGTATGGTCCCCGTCACCGTTGAAGTTATTCCCGTTGATAGTTCCGGCGTCGCCGGCACCGACCGCATCCAGGACGCCATAGAAGTCGCCGCCGCTTGCGGCTTCCGTTACCCCCGTCCAACCGGAGGTAAGCAGCGTTTCGCCGGCAAAGTCATCGGCCGAAAGGAGTTGATTGGAGATCTGGATTTCCTCGCCATCTTGGCCGCCCGTGTCAAACCCCGAATCGTACACGATGCGAGCCTGGAGTGAAGTCGCACCACTGGCATCGACGCTGAGGCTGTCCGGTTTGTCTGGAGGACTGTTGTTTTGATCGTCCCCGATGATTTTGCTTCCCAAGACCGCCCCGCTCCCCACGTCGACGATTTCCATAATCAGGTCGTCATTCCCTTCGTGGTCGCCCTCCTCATCATAATCCCAGCTAAACGTCGCTAGGCCCTTGAACTTGTCGGGCGTGGCGACGTTCAGCGTCGTCATCACCGTCCCGCTAGATAACGTATTGCCGATGTCGCTCTGCAACAGCCAATCACCAATGCCAGGGGAAGTGTCGACGGCTGCGATAGTTGTGCCCCCGATGGTGAAGGGCCCCGTTCCGTCGATCACGCCGTAGAAGTCGTCGGAATCGCCCGGCCGAACATAGTCACCCGCCCCCCCTGAAAAGGTGGTGTCTGATTGCACGGCGGCAAACAGATTACTGCCCGCGAGACACACAACTGCGATGAGAATCGCTCGTGGAAAAGTGCCGGTCATCTTCCATCTCCTTGATTCTAGGGGTCGTGTTGCATTGGGCGGCCCGCTGAAGCCGACCCGGCCGGACGGCCATGACGGTCTTGGTTCTCCCTCTTGCCCCCCGGCTCTCCGCCTACACTTGCCCGGACACACCCCATTCCTGACACTGAATTCCAAAAAATCCAAAATTACCTCTGAAGTGGGGAGTTAAGTGCGAGATTATGACACAAATGGGGGGTAGCAGGGCGGCGAACCCACACAGGAGGCGGGACAGTGGCGGCGTTCCCGGCCGCCAGAACGAAAAAAGGGACCAGGTTTATTCTGTCGGAACGGCCCGAAGGGTGCTCCGCACGAAAGAGACCTGGTCCCTTTTTCGTTGCCGAGGCTACTGCCCGTCTTCCTCGGCCTTCTCCGGCAAGTCCGCGTTGTGGGACGCCGGAACGACGCCGTCGTCTGTGGCGGCGGGCTCCTTCTTCTTCGGCTGCTCTTTGGCCACTTCGGGCTTGGGCTCGGCCTTCTTGGGCGCGCTCTTGGGCACCGGCTTGGCGGTCCGCTTGGCCAACTGGGCCGCGGTAAGCGGCTCCGGCCCCGGCGCCTCGTCCGGCTCGACCGGCTCGGCGAAGTAGGCCTCGTCGGAAACGGCCAGTTCGGCGCGGTCCTCGTCGTCGTCCCTTCCCGGAGCGATCAGGGGTATCTCGATTTCCCGGCCGACGAACTCGGTTCCCTCGTAGATCGTGCCCCGCTGAAACGGCCCGGCGCCGAGCAGCCAGAGGTTCTTGGCCGTGCTCTCGATCGGCACGGTGCCCGACTGCCACACCGGCCTGCCCGTTTTGCGGTTGTACGCGAACAGGGCGATTTTCACCACGGCCCGCTGTTCGGTCTTGTTGGCCAGCGGCATCTCGGGGATGGCGGGCACCACGGTCGACATGGGCAGGGAGCTGATCGCCTGGGTGGCGGGCACGCCGAACGTCACCTCGCGGCGGTCGGTGCCCACCGCCCCGGCTCGAACCTCGACCACGTAGTCGGCCTCGTCGCGCTTCTCCATCAAGCGGCAGCCGTTGGCGAGCATGTGCTGGCGGAGCAAGCTGACGAGGTACTCGGCATCGGTCACGTTGATGAGCGGCCCGTCTTCGAGGTAGACCTTCTTCCCGGCCACGGCCCGGAAGTCGAAACGGCTGACGGCGCGGTCCATGGCGTCGGAGATCAGCAGTTGCTCGGTGGCGGTGCGCTTGGTGTCGGACCACTTCGTGGTGCCGCACCCCAGCGGCAGCGTCGAACTGAGCAGGACCGCCAGCAGGGCCCAACGGGTTCGTGGAACCATGGAATCGGCGCGTGCGCGGGGAACGTGGTGGGAGTCGCGCAAGGGAGGAGAGGTCGGAAAGGGGGGCGGGAGTATAGCGAAACCCGGCCCACGGCGGAAGCTCCGTTTTTTCGTCCTCAGCGCGGCGGGCGGCCGAAGTTTCCTTCCCGCTTGACGCAGTTCGCCCATTTCGGGCAAACTGTGGCGTGTATTTCTCATGAACCCCGTGGCGCCGGGGCGAGGAAGGAGGGGACGGGGCTGGTGCGTGTGAAGCACGATCGGGCCGTTGACGGTAGATTTGTCCCGTCCGCTTTTCCCAGGCCCCCCCAATGGTCACGGGTAGGTGCACCAGAAGGGTGGCAAAACCGATGCATCGCAGCCTGCTGATAGCCTTGGCCGTGGTCGTGGGCGTGGCACTGGTGGTGGTCGCGTGGTGGTTCTTTACCCGCCCGAGTCTGCTCAGTCCCGAAGAGCTGGCCGAGATCGCGCTCAACGACGAATCCCCCCAGGAGAGGGAGCGAGCGGCGGCCCAGTTGCTCCGTCACGGCGACGAGTCACTCGACGAGCTGCGCGAGGTTTTCGCCAAAACCGACACGCCCGAAGTCCGCGCGATCTGCGTGCAGGCCTTGGCAGCGTTGCGGGATTACGATAGTATGGAGGAGATGCTGGAGGCGATGGAGGACCCCGCTGCGGTGGTGCGCTCCCGCGCCGGTCGGGCGGTGATGCAATTGCTCGGGGCGAAGTACGAATTCGACGCCGAGGCGGAGCCCGAAATACGCCAAGAGACCATCGATTACTTTCGGGGCATGTGGGAGAAGTACAAGGGCTCCGAGGGATTCAGAGAGTACGTCGAGCGGATGCAGCGGCGAGGGGACCGGTCAGAGGCCCCGTGAGTTGCTTCCGTCGTGATCCACGTGGCGACGTTGGGCGAACACAGTTCTGTGTCGCATTCCCAGGATAAAGGAGGCACGGCATGACACCTCGCACACCCAAGGGCTTTACCCTGGTCGAGCTGCTGGTGGTCGTCACGATCATCGGCATTCTGATTGCGCTGTTGATGCCGGCGGTCCAGACGGCTCGGGAATCGGCCCGGAAGGCGCAGTGCGGCAACAACCTGCACCAGCTCGGCGTCGCGTACAACAACTTCCTCTCGAAGAATCCGGACGCGGTGATCGGCACTTCGGGGGGCACTTGGGTGCGGACGCTCAAGCCGTACGTGGAGCGGATCGGCTCGATCTACATCTGCCCGAACGATGACGAGGACCACGGCAGGAATTCGCTTTCCGAGTATATCTTCTGGGTCAGAAACTACACGGTTCCCGAGTACAACAACGGCCACGGCATCCCGTTCGAGGAAGGACCACGTTGCCGCGTTTGCAGCGCGTCGAACACGACCGGCCGCAGTGCCGGTCAGGGTGCCGCTTTCTGGGAAAACGCCGTGGGCGCGCACCTCATGTTTCCCGAAAGCTACATCTTGGAGTTCGAGGACTGGACCGACTTCGACTGGACCGACTGCGTCGTGGTCGTCGATCCCTACCCCGACGGACGCGTCCACTGCCAGTGCGTCGCGACCTGGGCCGGCTTCACCTTCGACCTGATCGGTCCCGACGGGAACATCATCCACAGCAATTTCCAGGAACCCGACGAGTGGTGGGTCGAGTCGACTGAGAGAACCAGCTACGGAATCAACAACCGGGCCAGCCGCTTCACCCAGGACGGAAACAAGATCCTCCTGGTTGAGTACTTCCAGAACACCGCCCGCGTGGTCGCGCCGGATCAGGACGACTTCACCAGCGTGGTGCCGGCCGAGCAGCCGCCCGAGTGGACCGGTTGGGGATTCGGCCGCGCGCGGCACCTGGGCACGCTCAACGTCCTGTTCGCCGACGGCCGGGTCGAGTCGTTCATGCCCACCGACATCGACCCCCAGGTCTCCGACCTGCACGACTTCTACTGGCTGCCGGTTAGCGAGCAGCCGTAGGATGGGTGCTTGCAGCCACGCGACCTTCCGGGTGCGCTCGCATCTGGACGAAAGGTGCTTTCACACCTGTGCGGGGACCCCGGCTCCTCCCCGTGCGTGCGAGCACGCACCCTGCGGGGCTACTCCCGGCCGCCGCGGGCGACGCCCTGGGTGTATGCCTTGAAGAACTCGGCCCAGCCGCGGGGCGGGTCGACGCGGGTCGACTCCCGTTCGCTCTGGGCGTCGGCGCCCCGTTCGGTGGAGCGGACGCCGGCACGCCGCGGCCTCAGGCCCAGGCTCTTGAACGCCTCGCGTGCGGGCTGCCCCTCGCGCCCCGGGCGCTGGGCCTGCCGGCCGAGCTTCTCCCAGTCCTCGAGGAACCGCCGGGCCTGGTCCTCGGTCCAGCCCAGGCGGTTGAGCAGCTCGTCGTCGCCCCGGTCGAGCTGGTCGCGGAGGTGCTCCAGCGACAGGCCCACGGCCTTGCGCGCGTACTCGAGGTTGGGGTCATCGCCCCCGGGCTCCGTGGTGTCAACAGCTCCGTCGGGCGGCGGGATGGGACGGGGACGCCCGCCGGCCGTGGGGTCGCCGTAGCCGTGGGCACCAGGACCTTCCGAGACCCGCTCGCCCGGCTGGCCGCCGTCGGTCGGGTTTTCCATCGGCGTGCCCTGCGGCGAGTCGGAATCGCCCGGCCGCTCCCGGGGCGCTAATCCCTGGCCCTCTCCGCCCGGGCGCTGCTCCGTGCGGCCCGAGCCGCCCTGGCCCGGCCGGCGCTCGGAATGGCCCGTGGGACGATCGGATTCGACCCGGTCGCCGGGCCGCGTGCCGGTCTCGCCGTCGCCCGGCTGCTGCGAAGTTTCCCCCCCGCGCTCGGCTTCGGTCTGGGAGCCGGCCCTTCCGGTGCCCTGCTGATTGGCGCCCTGCCCACCGCCTTCGCTGCCCGGGCCGCTGCGATCGCCTTCCTCTTCGCCGGGGGGCCGGTTCGACTGTTTCGGGCTGGTCGATGGTGACTGGGGGGAGTCCTCTTGACCCGTGGGGCTCTCACCCCCGCTGCCCGGCTGCTTGGGGCGTTCCTGAGTGCTCTCCTGCGGGGCAGGCGAGCCGCTGCTGCCCGGCTGCGGCCGGCTGCCGCCACCGGGTGATTGCTGGGCTTCGTCGCCCTGCTGAGTGCTCTGGCTGGGCTCCCCGCCGGGCTGTTGCTGACCGCCGGGTTGCTGCTGGCCACCGGGCTGCTGCTGACCGCCGGGTTGCTGTTGGCCACCGGGCTGCTGCTGACCGCCGGGTTGCTGCTGGCCGCCGGGCTGCTGCTGACCGCCGGGTTGCTGTTGACCGCCGGGTTGCTGTTGACCGCCGGGTTGCTGCTGGCCGCCGGGTTGCTGCTGGCCACCCGGTTGCTGCTCGCCGCCGGGTTGCTGTTGACCACCGGGTTGCTGTTGACCACCGGGCTGCTGTTGACCACCGGGCTGTTGCTGACCGCCAGGCTGTTGCTGACCGCCAGGTTGCTGCTGACTACCCGGTTGCTGCTGACTACCCGGTTGCTGCTGACCACCCGGTTGCTCCTGGCCACCGGGTTGCTGCTGACCGCCGGGCTGCTGCTGACCGCCGGGCTGCTGCTGACCGCCGGGCTGCTGCTCGCCCGCGGGTTGCTGCTCGCCCGGCTGTTGCGGATCGCTCTGCTGCTCCTGAGCGTGCTCCTGGATCTTCTCGAAAGCGTCGCCGGGGTTGCTCTCGCCGTCGATGGGCTGGTTCGGCTGGTCGGCCGGCTGCTCTTGGGCACCTTCGGCGCCGCCGGGCTCGCCCTCGGGTGCGCCCTCGGCGCCGGGGGTGCCGCCGCCGTTCTGCTGCGGCTGATCCTCGGGCGGCTCCTGGTCGGCGGGGGGCTCGGTGTCCGACTGCGGGGCGGCCGGCGGCTCGGACGGCTCGGTCCCGGGCGGGGGCTCGGGTGTCGGCTCCTCGGGCGGCAGCGGCTCCTCGGGCGGCAACTCCTCGGGATTGTGCAGGCCGGGGAAAGGCGCCTGCCCGGCGCCGCGCTGCTGCAACTCGGCCGGTCCGCCGGGGGCCGGCTGGATTACCTCGGGTCCGACGATGGTGATCCACCGCGGCTCGGTTTCGGCCCGGCCAGGGGCGGGCTGGCCGAGCTCGTCTTCCTTGTTGTCCTGGGCCTCGGCGAAGTAGCGGACCCGATCGCCCGCCTTCAGCCCCCACTCCTCGTGCGCCTGCGGCTCGAAGAGATATTCGCCGATGAACTCGCCCTGATGGGCCCCGTCCAACAGCGGCGGTATCTCCAGCTCGCGGCCGTTCCGCTCGGCCCGCAGCACCACGGTCGATAGCGCGAAATCGGGGTCCTCGGCCCGCACCCGGATCAGCAGCTTCCCGTCCTCGGCAAGCTGCACCTCCTCCTTCTCCGGCTCGATGAGCTCGATCGTCGGCGGCACGTCGGGGATCACCTCGATGCGGTGGCGGACGGGCCGCGGGTTGATGGGCCTGCCCTGGTCGGTCAGGCGCAACTGGTAGCAGTCGTGCTCGGGCAGGAGCGGATCGTCCGGATTGAGCCGCAGCGTGAACCGCCCGCTGGCCCGGGTCCCCTCGGACTGCATCCTCAGATAGCGCCGGTCGTCGCAGTCCAGGTCGATCTCGGCCCGGTCGATGGGCCGGTTGGCCGTGGCGCGGACGATCACGCGCGTGCCCTCGATGCCCCGCACGTCGCCCTGCTTCTCGACCCGTCGGTCGCTGAGCCCCGTGTAGGCCGGGTAGTCGTATTCGATGCTGTCGATCACGATGGCCGGCGCGGTCTCGACGCGCACGTGGAACCGCTCGGTCGTGCAGTCGCCGGCGGACAGGTAATAGACCACGTCCTGCTGGAACCCGTCGGGGTCGGCCGGGATCGTACACGCATGGCGACGGAAGCCCTCCTCGGGCGCCGTCATGGTCACCGCCCGGTCGATGACCTGGCCGTCGGTCGTGGAATAGTAGAGGGTCGGTATCTCGTCGTCGGCCTGCCCGTGGACCTCGGCCGAAACGGTGAGCGTCTCGCCGTGGTACTTGGTCGTGTCGCCCGGAGGATCGACGCGGTCGATCGTCACGCGCGTGGGCGGGGCGATCTGGGCCCAGGGCCAGATCACCCGGGCGGCCGACACGAACGGGTTCTTCGGCGAAAGGACCAGGTAGAAGGCGCAAATCGCCATCAGCCCGGCCAGCACGTAGCCCAGGCGGAAGACCCGGGTGCGGTCGACCGCCACTTCGAGCTCGACCTGGCTCAGGTCGCTGGCAGCCCGCTGCTCGAGCGCGCGAAAGATCGCCCGGTGGACCTCGCGGCGGTGCCCTCGCAAGAGCAGAAAGTTGATCAGGCTGTTTTTGAGCGACGGCCGGCTTTTTTCCAGCGTCTCGGCGGCGAACAGCGGGTTGATCCGGTACCGCAGCGGCGGCAGGACCACGCGGGCGAAGTACCATCCCGCCGCGGCGAGCAATCCCAGCAGCAACAGCAGCCTCCCCCCGAACCCCAGCCCGCCGGGCACGAGCCACTGGTCGACCACCGCGGCGGCCAGCAGGTACGCCAGAGAGCCGATCGAGAGGACCAGCAGCCCCGAGGCCAGATCGACCCCCTTGACGTGGCGACGGGTGTCGCGGATCCGCTCCTCGATAAACGTTCCGTAGGGGTCGGCCCGGCTGACCGGCGGCGGGGCCGGCGGCAATGGGGGGGTCTGCGTTCCGCTCGACATGGGGGGTCTCCCGCGCGTTGCCTCTTCCACTTCCATTATAGACGCAACCGCGGGCCGGGGGATTCCCCAAAACGTCCTTTCGCGGAGCGAAAGGCGACTATTCAGTCGGTCGGGACCGCCTCCCACTTCAGCCGCGCGATCTGGATGCCCGCCAGCGACGGCAGCAGGGCGGCGATGTAGTCCCGGCCCTCGTGCCGGACGATCTCCGGGGCGGCTACCGGCAGCCGGCCGAGGAAGTGGCGGTCGTGGTCGATGCCGAAATCGAGGGGGTCCTTCGAGCGGTAGACGCTCGTCTGGGCGTCTTGCCCGTAGCGCTGCGTGCGGAACAGGTAGTACCACTCGTGGCGAAAGACCACGTGCGGACACTCGGCCGAGTAGGGGTTCGTGCCGGCCTGGCCGCCGAAGGCCACCGTGATCGGCTCGCTCCACTTGCGCAGGTCCTTCGACGTGCGGCAGTAGACGGCCCCCTTTCGCTCGGGGAAGGCCGTGTAGTAGCAGTGGAACGTCTCGCCCACGCTGAGGACCATGGGGTCGCGGGCATTGACCCATTCGTCGGGCCTATCGTCGCCGAAGAGCTGCGGCCGGCCGTCCTTGCCCGCGAACCGCTCGAACTGCTTCCCGTCGCGGCTGGTGGCCAGGCAGATGTTGCGCCAGTCGCCGTAGAACATGTGGTAGACGTCGTCGATGACAATCACGTGCGGTGCCTGCAACCCCCCGGGCGATTCCCCCAGCTTCTCATCGGCCGTCATGGCCACGCCCATCGGCTTCCAGCCCGTCTCCGTCAGGCGCCGGCCTTCCCAGCGATGGAAGAGCCGCGTGTTGCCGCCCACCTTCGTCTTGCGGATGCACGACCAGAGTTGCCACGTGCCGTCGGCGGCCTGCCACACGCCGAAGTCGACCGGCTGCTGGGCGTCGCTCGTCCACTCGCCGAGGTCCGGATTGCCGGTCACTTGCCACCACGGGCCGTCGATCGCCGGGCGGAGCACCGGCTCCTCGGCCCGCGCGGTGCCGGGCGCAACCGCGGCGAGCCCTGCCGTGAGCATGAGTCCGAAACACGCTGCCGTTGTTCTCATGGGCTGTCCTCCGAAGCGGGTGGAACGGGGGCGGCGCCACATTGTACCCGTCGCGTTCCACGTGGCGAAGGCGCGTCACGCGAAGCGAGGCGGCTGCTTGCCGCCCGTTGACGGCCACCGCCGACTCTGGTAGCTTGGGCGGTTCGCAATCGAGCCGGAACCAGTAAACAGGGAGATTTCGAGGTGGCACACGAGGTAACGTTGATCACCGGCGACGGCGTGGGACCCGAGCTGGCCGAGGCCGCGCGGCGGTGTGTGGACGCGACGGGGGTGGAGATCGACTGGGACGTGCAGGAGGCGGGCGTCGACGTGATGGAGCGCGTCGGCACGCCGCTGCCCGACGCGGTGATGGAGAGCATCGGCCGGACCCGATGTGCCCTGAAGGCCCCGATCACCACGCCGGTGGGCACGGGCTTCCGCTCGATCAACGTCCACTTGCGCCAGGAGCTGGGCCTGTTCGCCTGCATCCGGCCGTGCAAGTTCTACCCGGGCGTGCGCACGTTCTTCACCGACCACGACGTCGACTTGGTCATCGTGCGCGAGAACACCGAGGACCTCTACGCCGGCATCGAGTTCGAGGCGGGCAAGCCGGCCACCGCCGAGCTGGTCGACCACATCAACCGCGTGGCGACCGACAAGCGGATCAAGTCGGGGCGCGAGGAGACCGGCGTGTCGATCAAGCCGATCAGCGTCTCGGGCACCCGGCGGATCGTGCGTTGCGCGTTCGACTACGCCATCGAGAACAACCGCAGCAAGGTGACCGCGGTCCACAAGGCCAACATCATGAAGTACAGCGACGGCCTGTTCCTGCACACCGCGCGCGAGGTCGCCGCCGAATACGCCGACAGCGGCGTCGAGTTCGAGGACCGGATCGTCGACAACATGTGCATGCAACTGGTGCAAAAGCCCGAGCTGTACGACGTGCTGGTGCTGACGAACCTCTACGGCGACATCGTCAGCGACTTAGCGGCGGGGCTGGTCGGCGGGCTGGGGGTGGCCCCGGGCATGAACGTCGGCCCCAGCGGCGCCGTGTTCGAGGCCACCCACGGCTCGGCGCCGAAGTACAAAGGCCAGAACAAGGTGAACCCCACGGCGCTGATCCTCTCCGGGATGCTCATGCTCCGGTATCTCAAAGAGCGGGAAGCCGCCGACCGGCTCGAGGCCGCCGTGGCCGCGGTCATCCAGGAAGGCAAGGACGTGACCTACGACATGAAGCCCTCGCGCGACGACCCCACCGCCGTGGGCACCCGGGAGATGGCCGAGGCGATTTGCCGGAAGATGGGCGGGTAAGACCGCCGGCGTGTTTCTCCACCGCCCCTTTGGGGCTCGTCTACGACAGCGATGACACCCGCCACACGGCAGGCCGACACGCGGCTTTCCGGGAACGTGAGCGGGATCATCCGTCCGTCGGCGTCGAAGGCGACGAGCGAACCGGGAACGCCGAAGTGCCGGTTTCGGCCGACGGCCTGTTCGACGCGCGAACGCATTCGATCGCCTGCTCCACGGGCGTGCGCCCGGCGCTGGTCAGCCGTGATAGGAGCTGCGCGGCCCGATAGAGCCGGTGGCGCCCGACCCGCTCGTACGGCAGCCGGGCAAGGTCCACGTGCCGGGACGCCCGATCTACGCGGCGCTCGGGCAGCACGACCGTGGCCCCGGGATCCACCTCATCGAGCTCGAAAACACGCACCGCCGCGAGGCGCCCGGGGCCCAGTCGCCGCCGGAGCCGTTCGTCAAGGTAGAACACCAACGAGCCGACCCGCTCCTCGGCGAACACGAGCTTCGGCGGCACCCGGCCCGCGTGGTTGAAATGGGCGGCCAGCTCCCGGGCGGAGTTCTGCTCGGCCACCGGGGGCAAGACGGCGGTCATCACCACGGCGAACTGCACGGCGGTGGAGAGCGTGGCCGCTGCCAACGTCGCCCGGTACCGCCGGCCAAGCCAGAAGAAGAGCGGCACCAACGAGCAGGCTGCCGCCGCGCACGTCAAAAGCCAAACGGGCCATGAAAACGCCAGGGCGAACTCGGCTTGGGCCACCAGCAGGGCGATCGGCAACACGGCCGGCCCGGCGATGCACGAGGGGATGAGCGTCCGGGCCGCCAGCTTCCGTGCCGCGGGGCTCAGCACGCCCTCGATCAGCCGCCCCCACGCCACCGCCGCCAGCACGGCCACGGCCGGCAACAGCGGCCAGACGTACGTGACCAGCTTCGAGCTGGCCGCCGAGAAAAGGAGCAGCCCGCCGAGCAGCCAGCACCAGAGCAGCACGCCGGCACCGGGTGCCATGGGCGGGTCATCCGCCCTTGGAGCGGGTGGCATGGGCGGCTCGTCCGCCCTTGCCGGCTCGGCACTTGCAGCGGCAGGCAAGCTGCCGCTGGCACCCGGCGTGGAATGTGCCCGCCCCCAGGCGTCGCAGACGGTCACCGGCAGGTACGCGATCCACGGCAGGCCACCGCCTGCGAGGATCGGCAGGTAGTACCACCAGGGCTCCGCGCCGTGGCTCTGCGTGCCGGTCGCGAAGCCCAAGAGGTGGCGCTCGACGAAGTAGTAGTGGAGGAACCCGGGCTGCCGGGCCTCGACCGCCAGGTACCAGACCGAGGCGACGCCCGCGCCTACGACGAGCGCCGCCGCCCCGCGCAGGCAAGCCGCGCCGGTGAGCCGCCGCGTCACCAGCAGATACCCCCCATACGCCACCCCCACCACGGCCACGCCGGCCAGCCCTTTGGAGAGCATGGCCAGCCCCAGCAGTAGCCCGACGGCGAGCGTCCAGCGGGCCGCGGCCCGGCGCGTTTTTGCCCGCTCGGCCTCCCAGAACCCGAGCACGGCGAGGCAGACCCAGGGGACCAGGGCCACGTCGTGTGCGGCGGCCTGGGCCAGGGCCGTGGGCAGGATCGTGGTGGTGTAGAGCACCGCGGCGACCTGCCCGATCGAGCGTCCGAACAGGCGCCAGGCCACGATGCCCGTGGTCACCGCCCCCAGAAGCCCGAACAAGAGCCCCGGCAGGCGCACCGCCGCCTCGTGCAGCCCGAACAGCGAAAGCGACGCGGCCTGGGCCCAGAAGTAGAGGATCGGCTTGTCCAGAAACGGCTCGCCCAGGAACCGCGGCACCAGCCAGTCGCCCGACTCGACCATTTCCCGGGCAATCGCGGAATGGAGCCCCTCGTCCGGGTCCAAGAGCGGGGTGCCCAGCGTCAACGGGTAGACGAATACCACCCCCGCCAGCACCGCCGCCAATGCCAGCAGGCCGGGCCACGGCTGGCTCGCCCGGGCCGTACCGCCGCCCCCGTTGTTCTCCATCGAGCCGACCACGCCGCCGCCTCCCCGTTTTCGCGAACCACGAAACGGACGAAAAGCGGCGGTATCGTATCGGGAAGGGTCCCGGCGGGGAACAGCAATCGAGACGAGCCGGAAGAGTCGTGTCAGAGGCCGCGTTCTTCGGGAAGCTCGGGCGGCAAGAGGCGTGCCCCGTGAATCACGGCGAGGACAACCGCCGCATCCGACCGCACCCGATAGATCACGCGGTACGGCCCTTCGAGCACCTCGCGAACGGTCGGGTCTCCATATTCGGTGACAACCGGGGCGGACTCCGGAAAGTCGGAAATCTGCTTCGAGCGCGCGGTGATTCGATCGACCATCCGTTTGGCATAGCGCTCCGAATCGCGAGCGATATACTCGTAGACGTCGGTCAGATGGCCGAGGGCCGTTTGAGACCAGAGGGCTTTCATGGCGCCAACCCGAACCGCCGGCGGACTTCCTCGACGTCCAGCACGCGTCCGGCGTCGGCGTCCTCGATGCCCGCGTCGATGCACTGACGCACGTACACGCGATACATGAGGTCGTCCCACGTCGCGTCGTCTGGAAGCGCGTCGATCAGGCGATGCGCCTCGGAACGAATATCACCGGACGTTGTTTCTGACATGCTACGGGCCCTCTGGCAAACGACTCGCGAACCTCAGCTCGACCTGGGTCAATCAAGCCGCCAGGTCCTTACACTCAGCCTGCGCGAATCGCTGCGTACTGTCAAGCTAGGGCGCAGTCCCACATGGCAAATGGTGCTGCAACGGGCGGCGGGCCTGCGTCAGCCCATGGTCATGTACATCTGAATCACCGCAAAATGCGCCCCCTGCGGGTCGGCGAGCACGGCGAACCGGCCGACGTCTTGGATGTCCATGGGGGGCATTTCGGCCTTGGCCCCCAGCGACTTGGCTTTTTCGAGCGAGCCGTCGCAGTCTTCCACGGCGAAGTAGATACCCCAGTTCGGCGGCACCGGGCCCCATTCCTCTTGGATTTCGAGCATCCCGCCTACGGACCGGTCGCCCAGCTTGAACTCGGTGTACGGCTGGCCCGTTGCGCCGGTCATCTTGTTTACGCTCCAGCCGAACAGCTCGCCGTAGAACTTCGCGGCGGCGTCGAGGTCCTTGGTCTGAAGCTCGTTCCAGCACAGCGCGTTCGGCTCGCGCAGGACCTCGGCCCCGACGTGCTGCCCGGGCTGCCACAGGGCGAACGCCGCCCCGGTTGGGTCCTGGACCACCGCCATCCGGCCGGCGTCGGTCACGTCGAAGGGCGGAGCGATCAGCGTGCCGCCGAGCTCGAGCGCCCGGGCGGCCGACAAGACGATGTTCTCGACCGAGACGTAGCTCTGCCAGTGCGGCGGGACGCCCTGCTGGAGCATCTCCGGCATCATCGCAAACAGCCCGCAGACGGCCTTGCCGTCCCTTGTGAGGATCGTGTAAGAACCCTCGCCGCCGGTGGGCATGTCGCGGGCGTCCCAGCCGAACAGGCCGGTGTAGAAACGCTTGGCCGCCTCGGCCTCGCGCGCGGCCAGATCGACCCAGCAGAATGTGCCCGGGGCATGGGAGGTGAGTTGCGGCATGGTTGGGTCTCCGGGAATTGGGGGAGTATGGAAGTCGGCCGGGGCGTGCGGCGCGACAGTTTCGCCCCACTCTAACAGTTTCGGCCGGGATCGCGTAGCCCCCGCGACGCAGTGGCGGGGTTGGCGGTGGTGGTTGACGGCGGGTCGTCGTGGAGCCGAGCAGCGGGCAAGCAAGAGCGGCGGGCAAGCCCGCCCGCTACACATTTCCGCCCTACTTCCCCCACGGCAGCACGTCGCAGCGCTGGGCCCACTTTTCGTACGACTCGGCGAGGTCCTTGACGATGACGGGGAACTTCTCGGCGAGGTCGTTCAGCTCGGTGCGGTCGGCCGTGATGTCGTAGAGCTCCCAGGGCCCCGGGTGGCGGGAGACGAGCTTCCACTTGCCGTCGCGCACGGCGCGGTTCCCCTCGTGCTCCCAGAAGAGGACGCGGGGGGCAAGCGTTCGCCCCTGCAAGGCCGGCAGCAGGCTCTGCCCCTCGATCGGCTTGATCGTACGCCCGGCGTAGATGCTCGGATAGGTGATCTTGGCCAGCTCGAGGCAGGTGGGCATCACGTCGATCACGTGGCCCACTTCGTGGACCAGCCGATTGCCCTGGGGGATCGCGGCCGGAAAGCGCACGATGAAAGGGGTGGCGATGCCCCCCTCGTGCGCGTAGTGCTTGAAGAGCCGAAACGGCGTGTTGCTCGCCGTGGCCCAGCCCGACCCGTAGCTCTGGTAGGTGCTGTCCGGTCCGGGCGTGACGTTGGGGTTATTGCCCAGGACCACGGTGCGGCCGTCGTGGGTTTTCTTGGGGATGTGTGGGCCCTGCCAGTGCGCGCCGACCTCCTCGGCCGACGCCCCGTTGTCCGAGAGGAACATGACCAGGGTGTTTTGCTCCAGGCCCAGCGCGCGGAGCTTTTCGAGCACCCGGCCGATGCCCCGGTCCATCACGTCGACCTGGGCGGCGTAGACGGCCATCCGCTCCTGCTGCCACCGCAGATGCTGCGTCTTCACCCAGGCCGGCACGCCCGGCTCGCGCGGCGAGAGCGGCCACTTCGACTCGATCACCCCCAGGGCGAGCTGGCGCCGGTATCGGGCCACGCGCAGCTCGTCCCAGCCCACGCCGTACTGTGCCCGGTAGCGGGCCACCACGTGCTCCGGTGCGTGCAGCGGCCAGTGCGGGGCGCTGTAGGCGACGTAGAGGAAGAACGGCTTTCGCGAGCGGGCCGCCTGCTCGAGGTACTCGGCCGCGCGGTCGCTGATGGCGTCGGTATAGTAGTATTCCCCCTGCTCGGGTCGGCCCACGAAGTGGTCGTCGCGGCAGAGCGTGACCGGGTCGAAGTAGCTGCCCGCCCCGTGGATCGTGCCCAAGAAGCTGTCGAACCCCCGCTGCAAGGGCCAGTTGTGCTTGGGCCCGCGGGAGTCGATGAAACGGCTGACGTGCCATTTGCCGCAGGCGTAAGTCTGGTACCCGGCCGTTTGCAGTAGCTCGGCGATGGTGGCGCACTCCTTGTTGAGGTTCCCCCGATAGCCCGGCCGGCGGTAGTCGTTCATCATGTGCCCCAGGCCGGCCTGATGGGGGTAAAGTCCGGTCAACAGCGCCGCCCGCGTGGGGCATCCCCGCCCGCAGTTGTAGAAGTGCGTGAAGCGAAGTCCTCCTTTGGCGAGCTTGTCGAGGTTCGGCGTGAGGATTTCGCCGCCGTAGCAGCCCAGGTCGGAGAAGCCGAGGTCGTCGGCGAGTATTAGTACGATATTTGGCACACTGCCTTTGTTTGGGTACTCCTCGCATGATGCGGGAGGGATTGACAAACATATTGGGACGCTGGCGACTAGGAGCGTAGCAATTCTGCGTAGCAATGGCACCAGCAAATAAGCGGGGCATGAACCGGTACTTTTGGGCACGGTTCGCATCGTGATACCTCCATCGGAATTGGCCATTTCCTGGACCGTGGATTCGCGCCGCCGGGCTACGGCTTCAGTATCGGTGACCAGCCACTACGGGTCAACGCGCCGCGGGTGGGCGGCCAGCCGTTCTCGTCGGTCCAGATCAACCAATCCCCCTCTCCCCACCAGGCCGTCTGAGGCCAGACGACGTGGAGCATCTCGATGCGATGCTGGGAGCGGTTCTCCAGTTGCAGCAAGGCTCCCCTGGCGAAGGGCATCGGGAAGCGGCCGTGTGCTTCGGCCTCCGTCACGCCCGGCAGCAGGCTGTTGAAGTCGGCGCGATAGCGGTGGGCTACCGCCCATGGCCGGTTAGTGCCACCAGCGCGCCGGTAGGAGTCGCGGCCAGTGCGGTGTCCGGGGCGAGCTTGGCCAGGTTCACGGCGGGCGTTGGGCAGAAGCCCACGGGCTCGAGGTTCTTCGAGAGAACTGTGACGCCGCCACCGGAACCGACAAGCAAGTGTGGTTTGTCGTGAATGCGAATGTGTGCGACGGTGCTCAGTGCAGGTGGCAGAAGTTGTCGGCCGATGACCTTACCGTTGAAGTCGATGGTCAGTACGACGCCGTCACCTTTGGCGACAGCGATTCGGTACCCCTCGTCGTCAGAGACGAAGTCGTAGTCGACGGCGGGCGTATCGAAACGGATGCGCCACAGCTCCTTGGCGCCGTCCGTCGAATAGAGGCCCAGGTGTAGCTCAGTGGCGGCGAGCACCAATCTCGTCTCGCCGAGGCGGACCACCTCCAAACCAAGCGGGCGGCTCGATGGGATGACGTACTCGGCCAGGGCGTCGTGACGGGCTCCGTCGAAGAACATTACCGACGGCTCGGTGGCCCAACCGCGACCGATGAAAGCCTGATCCTGGACCCCATCGCCATTGAAGTCGAGACCTTCGGGCAAGGTCTTCTCCCAATAGATGAGCCCTCGCCATACATAGCCGGAGCGATATGGTTTTTCGTCGCTGTCCGGAGGCCAGGAGACGATCTGATCCTTTGGCGTGATCCAGGGAACGCTTTGATACGTACCGAGGATCAGGTTGGGTGGCTGCCCGGACCGCGGGCGCCAAAGGCCCATCGTGTAGGCTCGATTCGAACGGAAGAAGTCCTCGTAGATGCTGTCAGACGTGCGGAGGACGATGGTCTTGGCGGCCGATCCGTCCGGCCGAATGATTTGGAGGTCTCGGTTGGCTTCGCAGACCAGGATTTCCTGCCGGTC
>Ga0180438_10005585_pt1 | contig 17390 bp, 13 predicted proteins | sample SS_ome_12_FD_132455 | JGI IMG/M metagenome (GOLD analysis project Ga0180438, IMG submission 132455) | Hypersaline lake sediment archaeal communities from the Salton Sea, California, USA - SS_3_D_2 metaG | ecosystem: Environmental > Aquatic > Non-marine Saline and Alkaline > Hypersaline >...
CTCTCGGTACGGATGTGGTTCGCGGTAGGAACCTCCCGCCGGCATTTTTCGAGGGGCGCCCGCGCTTCGTATTGCTTGAGCCCAACATGCTGCGGCTCAAGACCGAGCGGGGATATCTGGATCAGACGGCGGCGTTCGTCCGCGACGGCGGCGAACTCGTGCTCGTACTCGAGAAACCCGACTGGGAACGGGATGTGTTCCGGCAACCGATGATGGACCCGAAGGCGCTCGAGCACGTTCTTGGCGAGGAGCCGCCGCTGTCCGTCTTGGGGCTGCCCGCTCTCGAGATCCGCAGCCTCGAAGAGACGAATGACAAGACGCGCCCATATAGACCACCCGCGTGGCCCGGCGACATTGATCGGGAAGACCTCTATATCGATCTGATGGCCGGGCTCCGCCGTCCTGAGGCCGAATACGCCGTTCACGCGACGGGGTCGCTGGAATACCTCGACGGCGCGGTTGGGCGTCTCAAGTTGCCCAAGGCGCTTAATTATCTTGCCGGCGGCGGCGTAGCCGAGGCGATCGGGGCCGTCGCCGTAGTCGGGCCGTCCGGAGAAGAGCGTCCCATTGCCTGCGAGTATGCCCTTGGGCAGGGCCGGCTGGTCGTGGCGGCCGAGCCCGCCGTGTTTAACAACCTCGGCATCGGCGAGGCGGATAATTCGGTGCTCGCCTACCGTCTTGCCGCCGGGAAGGAACGGCGACAAGTCGTGATCGATGAGTACTACCACGGCGCCGTCGTTCAAGGCAACGCCTTCGCACTCGCGGCCGTCTATCCGTTCAACGTGATTGGCCTAGGCGTGCTCGCGGCGGCATTGGTGTGGGCATGGTCCGTCGGCGTCCGGTTCGGCCCGCCCGTCGCCGACTCGGGGCCGTCGCGGCGCAGTATCGTCGAGTACATTGACGCAGTGGCCCGCCTGTTCCGCCGGGCGCGGCAACACCGGTTCATTTTGCGCACGTGCCGCGACGGCCTACTCGAGGAAATACGCGCCGAGTTCTACCTACCCCATGGTACGAAACAGGACGTTGTGATTGAGCGGCTCGGGCGCCGCGACCCCGGACGCGCCAGCCGCCTGCGCGACGTCCTCGAGGAGATCGATCAAACGCTTAGTTCTCCTGACTGGCTCCCGACCCGATCACTGACCCAATGTCAAGAAAGGCTGGAATCATGTCGCAATCCGATTCAACATCCGGCTTCAGACCCACTGAAAACGCCGAACGCGCGGCCGAACACGGAGCCGCAGTTCCTGCAACCGACGTCGCCCCCGAAACTGCGGCAATAGACGTCGCCGGGCTGTACCGCAAAACGCTCGAAGAGGTGCAGAAGGTCATATACGGACAGGAGGAGGCGATTTCCTTTTGTCTGGCCGCGCTGCTCTCAAACGGCCACGTGTTGCTCGAGGGAATGCCCGGCACGGCCAAGACGCTGCTCGTGCGGACGGTTGCGGCCACCCTGTCGATGCGCTTCAGCCGAATACAGTTTACGCCCGATCTCTTGCCGAACGACGTAACCGGGGCGTACGTGTATCGGGCAAACACGGGGGAGTTCGCGTTCCGGGAAGGCCCGATATTCGCCCATTTCGTTCTGGCGGACGAAATTAACCGCGCCCCCGCAAAAACGCAGTCCGCGTTACTCGAGGCGATGCAGGAACGCACCGTCAGCCAAGAGCGAACTACGCACGCATTGCCGACGCCTTTCATCGTGTTCGCCACGCAGAACCCCGTCGAGCACGAGGGAACGTACCCGCTGCCCTTGGCGCAACTCGATCGGTTCATGTTCAAGGTGCTTGTGGGCTACCCGGACGCCGAGGCCGAGGAGCGCGTCCTCATCAAGCATCACGCAACGCCCGGACAAGACTACTTCAGCACGTTCGATGTGCGCCAGGTCGCCACGCCCGAAAACGTCGTCCTGGCCAAAGAGGTCATCCGAAACACGTTTGTCCGGCCGGAGGTCGTCTGTTACATCCGCGCCCTTGTAACGGCCACCCGCAACGCCCCCAACCTTTTTGTCGGGGCAAGCCCGCGCGCCGGACTGACGTTGCTCATGGGCGCCAAAGGGTTCGCCCGATTCGAGGGCCGCGATTTCGTCACGCCTGACGATGTGAAGGCCGCGGCCCTGCCGTCGTTGCGCCATCGCGTGATCCTGAGTCCGTCGGCCGAACTCGAGGGCATGACGGCCGACGACGCCTTGCGCGAGATACTCAACGCCGTCGAGGTGCCACGGTGACCATCTTCCCCGCGAAAGGCCTGGTTGGAGGCGTCGTGGCTTTGGCGCTCGTGTCCGGCGGACTCATTTTCAACGGCGCGTTAATAGCCGTTGTGTTGGTGGGCTGGTGCCTCCTCGTAATTCTGGCCGTTCGCGACCACGCATGGCTCCGTGCAAACGCACGAGGCGTGGCCGCGACGATAACCGTGCCGAAGTCGACGATCCGCGGCGACCGCATCGAGGCGGTGTTGGCAGTATCCAATGACGGCGACAAACGGCTGGCGTTGGACATCCGACCCGTGTTGCCCGAGCAAGGCCGGCCGAATCGCTGGGAAGGATCGGGTTTATTCGAGCCGGGGACGCGCGCGGAAGTCACGATTCCCATTGCACTCGAGAAGCGGGGCCTCTACGAGTTCGGCGATGTCTATGTGCGGCTCGCAGGCCCGCACCGGATGCTGCAGGCGCAGCGGCGGCTCGAGGCGTCGGCCGCCTGCCGGGCGTATCCCGACATAAACAAAGTGAAAGAGTATCTCATTGCGCGGCGCACCCACAGTGCGCTCGCGCCACACGTTCGCACCACCCGGCTCCGCGGCATCGGCAGCGAGTTCGAGAGCCTGCGCGACTACGAAGACGGGGATGACGTGCGCCGGATCGATTGGAAAGCCACGGCCAAACACGAGAAACTGATCACCCGAAACTTCGAGATCGAGCATTTCCGCAACGTAGTCGTGGTAGTCGATCGCGGCCGCCTCATGGCGGGGCGCGTCGGTGCCGGCGCCAAGCTGGACTGCGCCATTGACGCCGCGCTTATGGTCGCGGGCGTGGCGCTCGACAGCGGCGATCGGGCCGGGCTAATGGTGTTCGACAATGACGTGATTGCGTACCTGCCGCCCAAAGGCGGCACGGCCCAACTCCAGGTGTTCCTCGAGGTGCTCCACGACGTGCAACCCAACCTTGTCGAGAGTCACTTCCGCCGCGCATTCATCTATCTCCAGAACCGCCTCACCAAACGGAGCCTGGTCATTGTCCTGTCCGACGTTATCGACGTGGACTCATCGAGAAGCATGATCGCCGGCATGCTGTCGCTGCGGCGTCGCCACCTCGTCATACTCGCCGCGTTGCGCACGCCCGAGGTCGAAGACGTGATCTACCAGTCGAGCGCGGACGACAACGCCCCGTTCCGCAAAGCGGCCGCGTACCGGCTCCTGAAAGAACGCACCGAGGTCATGACCCGCCTGCAGAAAGGCGGCGTCCACGTCCTCGATGTCCGCCCCGAGGACTTCACGGTGCCGCTCATCAACAAATACATCCAAATCCGCGAGCAAAACCTGCTATGATGCCCGTCGAATAGCTGCGCCGCAGGGGCCGGTTTTAAGGGGATGCGTTCTATGCGTATCGAGCTTCAGAAAGGGCGCCGTGGATTACTTCGGTTTGGGGAGAAGGCGCTCGAGATTGAGATCTTGGCGGTTGCACAAGACACGATAGGCGTGCGTTTCGCCGGGTCTGGGCATCCCGCCGAGGGAACGGGCGGCGACCTCGAGTTCGGCAGCGACGCGAGCGCGCTCGCGTATCACGTCCAGGTCGCGGTGGGCGCGCGGGACGGCAGCGATACGTTGATTCTTCAACGCGTGCCCGGCGCGCCGCACGACAACTACCGCAGGGCTTGGCGCGTGCCCATGAACGTCAAAACCAACGTGCGCGGACACAACGACCCGCGCGCCGCGAAGGCCGTTATCATTAACCTGAGCGCCGACGGCGCCCTCATCGAGAGCGCCGCCATGTTTGATATCGAGGAACTCGTTGACCTACGACTGCCGCTGCCGGGTGAATCGCCCCAGGTCGTCCACGCCCGCGTCATCCGCACCGAACCCAGCGAGCCGCCGAGCGACGCCGTTCAACGCTACGGCGTTCGGTTCCTCGAGCTTACTACCGAGGCCACCCATTCACTGACGTTCTTCATTTGGAAACGGCTCTGGGAACTCTATCCCAAAGAAATCGCTCAACTGCTGCCTCGCCGTAGCCGGCGGCCGCGAAGCCCCGGTGCGCCCCGGGCCCAAACCGAAGGAGACCCCGAACAGCAAGACCCGCCTTAGGCCAATGCCGCGCCTTTTCCCTATATGGCGACCGCCCTGGTGAGGAGTGGCCTGCGCCAGTCAGTGGCCGGTGACAAGGTTTCGGGTTTGCTCAAGGGCATAGAAGAAGATGCGGGTTGCGACCGGTTGTTTGGTGTGGTACCCGGAGTTTTTGGTGGTTCTTTGGCGGATGACGACGATGTCGACGTCGTCTTGGCGTTTGGGCTCGATGATGACGTTGCGCGGGGGCGGGCTGAACGGGTTTCCGTTCATGCCATCGAGGCCGGGCCGGGCGACGAGCACGCAATAGAAGTACGGGAAATCATTCCCCTGAACGCTGTTGATCGAGACCTGGATTTGCATGCCGAGGAATTCAGGCGGGCCTTCGTGGAACGCGAGGACGGCCTTGGCGTCGCCAGGCACCTCGCCTGAACCGTCTTTGGCCTTGGCGGTCTGAAGCTGGTACTGGAATTCCTCGTCGCTCTGTCTCCCGAACCGTTCGAACGCCTTCTCGATTTCGAGCAGCATCTTGGCCTTGATGATGAGTTTGTCGTTCTTGAGTATCGAGCGGACGCCCGTCACCCAGAACGGCAGCACCATCACGGCCGCGTTGCCGATGACGACGGGTAGCATGCGCTGCGACACGGTTTGCGAAAGGAACAGCGCGGTAAGCCCGGCCACCACCGCGATAGCGACGAGCGTTAACAGTCCTCGTGTACACGTGATATCGACCGTCGCCTTGTCCCAATCCCGCTGTTTCTTGTCGAGCGCAATAATGCGTTCGACCTCGGCGCGGGTAGCGGGCCGCCAGTCTTTTGAAGCCCGCCTTCGCTGAACGGTATTGTCGTATCCTTTTGTCAGCAACATGATCACGCCCGCCAAGACTATGGGCAAACCTACCCAAAAGGCGGAGTCGAGGAGGATAGCTTCGACAACGAGGCCCGCGATCATCAGCAGGAACGCGATGATCAAGCGGGCGTTGTAAGGCAAGCTTTTGGCAACGTAAAAGTGGATCTCGCCGCGTCGTTCAGCAATGGGCAGCAACATAGGACGCTCCGTATTTTTCAAGTTCGTCGTGACCAAAATATTCCCAATAGAGAGGACATCCTCCCTGGCATAGCGCAAGATCGGCGCAGTCCCGGCAGACGAGCGGCGCGAACGCCTTGTCCCGCATCCAGCGCGCCCGCGCCGAGTCCCAAACGTCGCGGAATCGTTCGTGCAACAGGTTGCCGACGGATTCCGGCCAGCTCGAACAGGGCAACACGTCCCCGGTGGGCGACACCGACAGCAACCCGTCGCAGGCGGCGCACCCCTTGTTGCCGAGTCGGTATTGGATGGGATTGAATATGCAGATTGGCGTCGGCGAATACCACATGAATTCGACCTCGCAGCGCGCAGCCTCTTCCTGGATGCGGAGGAGCAGATCCGGGATCTCGCTGTACTGCAGATTGAGGTCTCCGGGGCAAATCAGGGACAGTCCCTGCTCGGGGACTGGCGAGTACAGTACCTTCGGTGGGACAGTCGCTGATTTGCCCACGGGTATCACTAGATTCATCGAGAAACGCTCGAGACCTAACGAGCGAACAAAAGCCGGCATCGCAATTGCCGAGTCGATGTTTCGTCGATTGATCGTGGTGTTTGTGTGGACGATGATGCCGTTTTCCTGAAGATGTTTGATTCCCTGCACGGCGCGTCGGTGCGCACCAGGCACCTGCGTGAGGGCGTCGTGGACGGCGTCATCGGGCGATTCAAGGCTTACCTGGGCGCTGTTGAGCCCGGCCGCTTTGAGCCGTTTCGCCAAGGTGCCGTCTATCAGCGTGCCGTTGGTGATAAGATTCACGCGCAAGCCCAGCTCGCGGCGGGCGTAACGCACCAGGTCCGCAAGATCGTCGCGCAACGTCGGTTCGCCACCGGTGAAACTCACGCTCGGGACCTCGGCTTCCTCCCGGATGATCCGTAGTACTTCGCGCACCTCGGCGGATGTCATTTCTTTTGCTGGCGGAACCACGGCGGGCGCCTTTGTCCCATCCCTTCGGCACGAGCAACCCGCATAGCAAAACCCGCAATCGAGGTTACAGCGGTAGGTCAGCGCCACTTCACTCAAGACGGGCAGCGTGTTGAATCCGAGTGCAAACGGCCTGTTCACCACGACTTCAGGGAGGTCGTGCTCATTGAGACAGCCTTGCAGCACCTGCTTCAATCCTACGAAGAAGTGATACAGGTCGCGGCGCACCCGGGCCGAGCTGCCGTACGAGCCCCACAGATTGAGGATGCCTTCGCCGCCCAACAGCCGTTTCATGATCCGTATGCCCGAAGGATTTAGTTTGTGCGCCTCGTTCGGCACCTTAATGAGCAGACAGTCCTCCTCACGCACGAACACGTAGTCCCGTAATCGCACCACGTATTCGTCAATCCACTCGAGGGGATACGCTTCCTCTCCTTTCATTCAAGCACCTTTCGAAAAGTGAAACGCTCATCTAATGCGACCCTCCGCTGACGCAGGCCGAGTGACACGCCGAATGACACGCCGAGTGGCACGCCGAATGACACGCCGAGTGGCACGCCGAATGACACGCGTCGTGGCAGGCCGAATGCGTGAAACAGCCTTCGTAACAGTAGCTCGAGTCGAGAAACGTCGAATAGGTCATTTGGTGCACCGGTTGGTGGAAATGGTCGCGATAGTATCCGGGGTGGCGGCGCCAATAATAGGTGTCATGGCGATACCGTTGTCCGGATTCGTCGATTTCGTCCGACACGCCTTCCGGGAACAGGCTGGCCACCATCTCGCGATAGTGTGCGCGGCTCGCCTCGAGGTCGCAATCCCACGCTTCCCGCTGAAGGTTGTCGCACAGGTTGCGGAATATCTCGCTCATCTCGCTTTTGTCGAGGTCGCCGTCATTCACAATGAACGTGAAGAACATTTTCTCATACGGGTTATCGAGCCTGGGCTGTTGCTCGAGAATCCGGCCGCGAAACGGGTCGATTTGCGTCACCTCGATGACGCCCAGCGTTTCGAGACGGCCCACAATGGCGCTCAGGATCATGCCGAACGGGACCTCGCACAACAGGCAGGCCTCGTAGATATCGAGTTCGGCGACTTTACCCTCTTTGCGGAACGACGACACCTCGATCCGAGGCGGAATCCAGTCGTCGCGCGCCCACTGGATTGCGTCGAGCCCGTCACTGGCCCGCAACATCGACCGATGCTTTGTCCCGGCGATGAGGAACACGAACACCAACAAAACAACGCCAGCGCCGATTGGCGCGAGATAGCGAGACCACCTAATGCGGACTTCCGCCGAAGGTCTAAGCGTCGGGACCTCGAATTTCGGGGCATCCATATCGCGTACCCCTTCGGAAGCTTGGAATTCCGGGGCCTGGAAATACGCGGCGTCAACATACTGCTGAATTCTGAAGTGATACTGCCTCGGGATATCGTCACGATGCAGCCGCACCGCAAGCCAGTTGCCGCCCTCATATTCCTGGCCGTAGTAGGAAATGAGATAGTTCTCGTTCATGAACCGCTCTGTCTTGAACTGATACGCGTCCATATCCGCCATGGAAAGTTCGGCACGGGCAACCTCAATCGGGTAGTAGATGCGAACCGTGTAGTGGTCCATGGGCTCGTCCCATTGGATGGGCGCCCAACTGAAATAGACGAGATCGCCGAACTCGGATTCCGTAACGCCCAAGTGGCCGGACTGCGCCAAGTCGGCTGCGTAACTAAATTTGTATATCACCTCCCCAGAATCAATCGCCTTGCCACCAGCGAGCACGATGTCCCACATTCTGCCTTTCTCGCGCTTGATCGAGAGTGGCAGACTCTGGGTATTGCTGTCGTACCATGCGCGGGCGTTCGCCGTGTCGAAGACGGGGGTCTCTTCGACGCCCTCGAAATAGAATCCGTGGAGATTGCCTAGCGAACGGTAGCAGACGCTGTAGGTTACCGCGGCCTTATAGTCCGGCCTCAGCGCGACGTCTACCTCGACCCACTCGAGTGTCCCTGCCGCGTGCGCCCAGGATGGCGCAAGCAAAGGGATCGCAAGAAGCACAATGATCAACGAAAGCAGGTTTTTCACGGCATTGCCCTTTCGATCTGCGCCGTTTACTTTTCGGGCGGCTCGCCGGGAGGCGCCCCTTTCTCATGGGTGATGGCCCTTCTCATGCGCGTATACGGCACGGCCGCAAGATGACGGAGTCCCGAAACGCTTGACACGCTTCGGGCCGCACGGCGCATTTCGCTGTAAAACTCTTTCCTGACCATGACGTCTTCGGCCTCGCCTTCTTCCTTTATGTTACCCAGGCGATGCAGCGCCAACACGCCGAGTAGAAACGCTATCACGAAGACGAAATCCAGCCCTTCCAGACTCATTGCAGGAAGCCTAACGGTTTCTCCTTCGGGCTCTCTGAAAATGACGGGGCCGCGACGCGCCCGCGCGGCGGCTTCCCATTCCGCTAATCTGCGGAGCGTCTGTTCCGCGTGTACGTCCTGGATAATGCCGAGGTCGGCGTCTGGTTCTTGCACTACGGGCGGCTGCGAGACATCCCTGTCGGGAACGGGCGTTCGCGGCTCGGCGGCCGGGGGCGCGGGAGACGACACGGCCTCCGGTCCCTGGACGGCGTCTTCTTCCTTTTTCTCGGCCTTGTCGGTAGCGCTCAACACAATTGACAGTTCCTTGTTCTCAAAGAAGTCCGCCGCAACGCCCGCGGCAATCGGCGCCAGCATCGCCGCAGCGCCGATCACGAGCCCGTTGACGGCAAGATAGGACGTCGCTTTGCCGCGTGGCGCGGAACGGAACGCAAGATTGCTCGAGCAGATGCCAAACCCGGCCGTCGTAATGCCGCCCAGAATGTGGATTGCGAAAAGGATCGGAATGGTGAATGCGTGGCGTTCGGGCATCGTCGTGAGCGGCCAGAGCATGAAACAAGCGAGGAACAGCGGCGAGGTGACGCTGATGACGCTTTTGTTGCTGAACCGATCGGCCAGTCTGCCCCAAACGCCGAAAAACGCGATATTGAGCAGTTGGCTTACCACGGACAAACCGAGAATCCATGTCATGCTCAGCCCCAGCCGTTTGATCATATACACCGCGAAGAAGGGCGCGGCGAAATTCATCGCAACGCTCCACATCGCAACATAGATGAGAAAATGCCGAAAGTTGAGGTCTTTAAACGGCTGGGCCAACGTGCGAAACATCGGTTCCCTGGCTTCATCGGGCATCTTCGGTTCGGGTACAAAGCTCAAAAAGAACAATGCCACCAGGCCGGACAAACCCGCCGAGGCAAACAGGACGCTATACGCCCCCAGCGGCGTCCCGAAGTGCTTCTCCCACATGTCCACGCCGACGCCCCCGCTGAAACTCAAGACGGCGCCCAGCGACGTCGCGATGGCCATCCGTTTCCCGAAGAAACGGCCCATTCGCTTCTCGGGCACAAGATCGCGCATCCACGAGTTCCACGAGCAACCGGAAACCGCGCCAAAAGAGAAGAAGAGAAGGAGACAGCCCAGAAACGCGGGAATACGCGCCGGCCCGGGAACAAACCAAGGAATCAGCGCCGCCAACAACCACACGCTCCGCGCAATCACGGCAGTCGTGATGCTTAGTGCTTTCCGTTGCCGCCGCCGCTCGATAAGATAAATGGCCGGAATATGGAGAATCTGCGAGATCGGGGCCGCCGCCGCCAGAAACCCGATAACCTTGTTGGACGCCCCCAGCAACAATGCAAACGCCACCAAAAAGGCGCCCCCCGTGAGCACGTTCATACTGTGGGCGAATGCCGCGTCAAACAGCAGCATCTTCATCCCGCGATCCACGTCCTGATCGCTTACCGTGTCCTTCGGGAGAAGCCAACGCGTCACAGGCATACCTCACCCTTTCATACAGGCGCTCGAGAACTGCCATCCGCCTGGCTACGGAACCGCGTCCGCAAAAGGCCGATTCCCCTGCCCCAAGAAGTTCCATCTAAAATACATCATCCGCCCCGCTCCTGAAAAGAGAAAATCCAGTGGTGAGATAGGCGACAGAAATGCGGTACAATGCCGCAAGACTCGAGTTGCGGCGAGTCGCAAGTATCGGGTTCATGATCGCGCGGCGGCAGCTGGAAAACGCCCCGCGCAGCGCAATTTGGGAGATTCAACCAATGAAGAGAGCATTTCTCATGATTTCAGTCTCACTCTTTCCACGATTGTTGGGCGCCCAGGGCCTCGAGGTCTCAGACCTTGTCGGCGAGCATTGGTATGGGCTGTATTTCGGTGGCGAGAAGGTTGGCTACGCGATGAGTTCCGTCGAGGTGGCGGAATCCGGCGAAGTTACCGTAAGGGAAAACGCCCAGTTCAAGATTACCATGTTCGGCGTCCAACAGGAGATGCGGACGGCCGGAAGACGGGTCTATGCCCCGAATGGGGACCTGAAGGCGTTCGAGCAGGAAGTCGTCGATCCGCTCGGGCCGAAACAATTCAACGGACGCGTCGTAGGCGACGCGCTTGTGCTGAATAGCAGCGTGGGCGGGCTCGAATCCGAGGAAACGTTTCCGAAACCGAAAGAGTCCCTCGCAGACGCGCTGGAGCAAATCGAGTTGCTCGGCGACGGCGCGGACGTGGGCGACGAGGTCTCGTTTGCACTGTTTGATGCGGTGATGAAAAGAGAAATCAGCGGCGTAAGCCGCATCATGCACATCGAGACGCGCGTTTTCGAGGGTGTGGCGACCAAGGTGTTTAGGATAGAGACGAGTCTCGACCTGGGGATCAATACCGTCTCATACGTCGCGGAGGACGGCACGACGCTCGAGGACGTAATCGCCGGCATGCTCACCATGCGGCTCGAACCGGAAGCGATTGCAAAAGACATCGACTATGGCAACGATGTGATCATATCCAGCGCCGTGCGACTCGACGCGCCGATCGAGGACCCGCGAGAGCGCGGCGAACTCAGACTACTGCTAAAAGGCCCGTTGAACGAAGACCATCTATTCAACGACGAACGTCAAGTCATACGGCCCGCACCGGAAGGGTACGAGTTCGTCGGGAAGAAGATCTCGTTAGAAGGGTTCGAGGCCACCCAACTGCCCATCCAAGACGAGGACGTAACCGAGTGGCTCAAACCGAGTACCTTCGTCCAAAGCGACCGGCCGGAACTCATCGAAAAAGCCAAAGAAATCGTCGGGGAGGAACGGGACGCCGCGGCCGTGTCGCAACGCCTCTGCACCTGGGTCAGGGACAACATGCGCACCTCGTACTCGGCGCAGTTGAGCAATGCCCTCGAGGTGCTGAATAACATGGAAGGGGATTGCACGGAACACAGCATCCTTTTCATAGGGCTCGCACGCGCCGCAGGGTTGCCCGCGCGCGAAGTAGCCGGCCTCGTTTACACCGGCGGCCCGGATGCAGCGTTCTACTACCACCAATGGGCAAAGGTCTGGATCGGGAAATGGATCGATGTAGACCCCACCTTCGGCGAGCCCTTGGCCGATGCCACCCATATCAAGCTCGCCGAGGGCGACCTATACGAGATGGCCAAACTCATACCCATTATCGGCCAAATCAAGATCGAGGCGGCCGAGTAACGGCGCACGCGGGCGCCGGCTCGACGGCTCCCAAACGTTATCCACACAATCCTAAAGCCTATGGACTCATAGAAGTAGATTGCCGCGGCGCTCGGGGACTCGCTCCTCGCAGCAATGACGGTTAGGCCGACTTTTTGGCGGGCCAATCCGTGTAAAGAACGCGGCAAGATGCGCGTGCTGAAACATGGTTAAGCCGTGTAGGTGGCGCAGCATGTGCTGGCCTTGGCCAGCGCAAGTTAGCAAGCAACGGCAAAGCGCCTTACGCGCGGATTTGGGACTGTATAACCCGACTTGATTTCGGACACCAGAAATGCTCCTATTCTCGTCAGACTATGAACAGGCAAAAGCGCCCGCTGACAGGAATCAAATGAAGAAAGTCGGCGTTCAGAAGTCATCCGCCGTGAAGATCAGAGCGTTTACTGTAGGACAATGGACCCAAAGGACATAGTGCGGCAGGGGTACGACAAAGTCTCCCGCGCGTATCGTGGTGACACGTTCGATTCTGAAGAGGACCCTTATTACCGTCGGTGCATGGATCTCTTGCTTCCGCATCTAACGGCTGGGAGTCGCATTCTTGACCTTGGTTGTGGCTGCGGGATTCCCGCGGTGCAGGATCTCTCGGTAGAGCACGACGTCACTGGCGTCGACATCTCGCCAGTTCAAATCGAAAGAGCCCGATCACTCGTTCCTTCAGCCGAGTTTATCTGTGAAGACATGACAGCGATCGGCTTTCCTCCTGGCGGATTCGATGCAATCATCTCGCTTTATGCGATCATTCACGTTCCTCTCAAAGAACAACCTGGTCTCTTTCGGAACATATCAACATGGTTGAAACAGGACGGGTGGTTCCTTTGCACCGTAGGGCATCGCAACTGGACGGGAACGGAAGAGAACTGGTTGGGCGTGTCTGGCGTAACGATGTTCTGGAGTCACGCCGCTCAAGAGACGTACGAAATATGGCTTACCGACCTTCACTTCCGGATTGAAGGGGCGATGTTCATTCCTGAGGGAAACGGCGGGCATACGGCACTCCTCGCACAGAAGACCGCCGACAATGCCACGAAGAAACCTCCTATGTAGAGGTTAGCTGAGGGAAATGAAGATATGAGGTTGCAGGATGTCGCCGCGGCAATGTCGGACTATGAGGTAGTTCTCGAACCGGATGAGAATACGCCGGAATGGTGGGCAGGAGGGCCATCCGTCACCGTATCTGATGACGGAACGTTCTATCTGGCTGCGCGCATGCGGGAGGGGAAATCACCGCGGGGTAGGCGCGGGTACGAAATCCGGATTCTGAAAAGCGCTGACGGTCGTCGCTTCACCGCAATAAGGAGCATCCTGCGCGAGGACGCAGGCGTTGCTGGTTTTGAGCGCCCCTCGATAGTGAAGGACCCGAACACCCGCAAGTACAAGCTCTACGGATGCGCTGGGTTCGAGAAGGGGTGGGCTATCCTGAAGTTCCAGGACGTTGACGACCCTGCAGAGTTCGATGCGAGAACTGCAAGGCCGATCCTAGTAGCCGAGTACCCAGATGACGGTTTCGTGCATGTTACCGGATATAAGGATCCCGTGCTTCTGTGGGACGGCGGCCGCTGGCATATGTTCGTCATCGCCTCGGACGTGGTCGAGCGCATTCGACATTTCACAAGTGATGATGGCGAGACGTGGCGAGCGGTCAAAGCAACGCCAGTTATGGAGAATTCCGGCTGGCATAATTTCTGCACCCGGCCGGCGAGTGTAGTAGCGCTGCCCGTCGGCTACTTATTCGTGTACGAGGGGGCGAACGTCAACTGGCGAGATCCTGTTTACAATATCGCCACGGGCCTGGCCTATTCGCCGGACCTCGAGACGTTTCTCGACCTGACCCCGCGTGAACCTCTTCTCAAGAGCACTACGCCGGGCGACTATGCCACCTGGCGATATTCAGACTGGATCTGGTTCAAAGACAACTTGTACGTATACTTCGAGGCCGCGCGCCCCAATAACACCAACGAGATTCGGGTTGCCGTCCTCGATGCCGGAGTTTGCGGGAAGGTTGTCGGTTCGATAGAAAGGGGTACACGTGGTTGACAAAACGGAATGGTTTGCCGACTGTGGGTGGGGCGTGTTGTGCCATTGGCTGGGGGCGGCGCCGAGTTCGGACGGGGGTGCGGATGTGACCGCCGAGATGTGGAACCGGTGGGTTGATGCGTTCGACGCGGACGGGCTGGCCAGTCAACTTGAAGCCGTCGGCGCGCCGTACTTCTTCATCACCATCGGGCAGAACTCCGGCCACTACATTGCGCCCAACGAAGTCTATGATAAGCTGGTCGGCATTCAGCCCAGCAAATGCTCGCGGCGCGACCTCGTCGCCGACCTGTATGACGTTCTGCATCCGCGCGGCATCGCGTTGCTTGTCTACCTGCCCAGCGGAGCGCCGGCCGCGGATCCCGTTGCCGTCTCCCGGCTCGGATGGGACTGGGGCTTCGAGGGCGGATGGCCAAACGGCGGTACGCACCGCACAGGCAAGCGACTCGTGGAATTCCAGCAGCGGTGGGAGAACATCATACGGGAGTGGTCGATACGATGGGGACCAAAGGTCCGCGGCTGGTGGATTGACGGATGCTATTTTGCTGACGAGATGTACCGCCACAGCGACGAGCCCAATTTCGGCAGTCTTGCTGCCGCTCTAAAGGCCGGGAACCCTGACGCGCTCGTCGCGTTCAATCCCGGCGTCCTGACCCCCGTCATTTGCCATGCCGAGCACGAAGACTACACCGCCGGCGAGATCTCCACTGCCCTACCGGAGTGCCCCGGACCCTGGGTCGAGCGGAACGGCCACAAGGCGAGGTACCATGTCCTGAGTTATCTCGGCGAAACCTGGTGCAAAGGCGCCCCTCGGTTCCCGGATGAGTTGGTTGTGGGGTACACAAAACACGTCACCGGCAAGGGCGGCGTGATGACATGGGACGTCCCGATCGAGCGCACCGGCCTGATACCAACGGCATTTGTCGATCAACTGACGGCGATCGGCAGAAGCGTGTAGAGATCATAAAGAAAACCCCGGACGAGCCGGACTCTGGTGACGGCTTGTAGCCGGGTGTCGTGCGCGGCGGACGGCCGTATCGAGGGGATTCTGAAATGAAGAAGAATGCCATTGCGGCGGTTGCTATTGCCATGGCGCTAATAGTACTTGCTGCGATTCTTGCACAAGTCTTGGCTGCAAGGAAGGCGAAAGAAAGGGAGCCCTTTAGCATCATTGTGCTACCGGATACTCAGAAATATTCACGGCAACATCCAGAGATTTTTGTCGAGCAAACGAAGTGGATAAAGGAGCAAAGGGACGCATTCAATATTGCTTGTGTGATTCATGAAGGTGACATTACTGACCATCACACGGAAAAGGAGTGGGAGGTTGCCGATGAAGCCATGGGTATTCTGGACGGTATTGTCCCTTATGCCATGGTGTTGGGTAATCATGATCTCGGACCTGAGGGGACTTTGTTTAACAAATACTTCGGTCCCGAGCGTTTTGAGAATGAACCATGGTATGGCGGGCATTTCGAAGACGGCAACGAAAACGCGTTCTATCTTATTCGCGCAGGCGGAATGGATTTCCTGATACTGTGTCTGGAATTCGGGCCTCGAGACGAAGTTCTTGAGTGGGCCAATACGCTCGTGGCAGAGCACAAGCATCGCAGGATAATTGTGGTCACTCATTGCTATATGTATTCGGATGACACCAGGGTCGGCGAAGGGGATGAGTGGAATCCGCATGGCTACGGCCGCGAAAACGATGGCGAGGAAATGTGGCAGAAGTTCGTCAAGAAGCATAAGAACATATTTCTGGTATTAAGTGGGCATATTCTCAACGATGGGCTGGGGCGACTCACGAGCACAGGCGACAAGGAAAACAAAGTACACCAGATACTGGCGAACTACCAAATGCAGGAGAATGGCGGCAATGGCTGGTTAAGAATCATGACGTTTCTGCCTACAGAGAACAAGATTGACATCACTACCTATTCTCCCGTGCTGAAAGAATACGCAAGCGACGACCAGAACCAGTTTCAAGTGGAGTACTCGATGGGACGGGGTGGTTTCTTCGATTGCAGAAGCACCGGACGCACCTGCCAAGAAACAGCCGCGCTTTTTTGAAGGAGATCTGCACGTTAGCCGCTCTGCGCGGTGGCGCGAGGTAGAAAGGGGGCGGGATGCTACCAGGAACCGTGAGCCGAACGGCGCTTGGCACGGCGGCCGGTAGGGCGATTGAGTCGTATCGCCCGGAGAAGGATCGGCTATTCGAGGATCGTTTCGCAATGGCATTCCTGCCGCTCGCATATCGTGCCATCGTGCGCCTAATGCGCGTTCCGGTTCTTGGCGCGGCCTTACTTGCGAAGCGGGAGCGGCAGTTCCCGGGAATCACGGGAAATCTGCTCTGCAGAACGCGGTTCATTGACGATGCGTTCCGGGAGGCCGTGGCGAGAGGATTCCAACAGGCCGCGATCCTCGGAGCGGGGTTTGACAGTCGTGCGTATCGTATTCCCGGGGCAGACCGAATCCCGGTTTTCGAGATTGACCATCCCTCCACGCAGGTCTGGAAACGGGCCCGGCTCGAGCGTATGCACGGCGAGCTTCCGGCGCACGTGACCTTTGTGCCGATAGATTTCGAGCGCCAGGAGCTTGGAGAAGAGATGGCGGCAGCGGGTTTCCAAACAGGCGCGAAGACATTTGTCATCTGGGAAGGCGTAACGCAATACATCCCAGCGGAAGCCGTCGACGCCACCTTTAGGTATATTTCGCGAGTTGTTGCACCAGGAAGCAGGATCGTGTTTACATACATCCACCGCGGACTCATCGACGGTTCCGTACGAATGGAAGGCGCCCAAAAACTTCTGTCGGCACTAAAACGGTTAGGAGAACCTTGGGTTTTCGGCATCGATCCGGCTGACCTTTCTCACTATCTTGCCGCGCGCGGGCTCATGCTGGTGGAGGATGTTGGCGCAGTGGACTACCAGGCGCGCTACCTGGATCCGACAGGCCGCACGATGCGCCTATTCGAGGGCGAACGGGTCGCTCTGGCCGAGGTCCCGGCCGCGGTCGCCGGCTGAGTTCTGGACGAATGCTCAATCTAGCTGCGACTTGGCCACGCACCGTATAGACGGCCACGTAAAACGCCTGGTGGGAGCAGGATGAGGAGCGCGTCGAACGCCGGGCTCCGCCCTGTTCCTTGATGGAGCACCGGGCCGATGTTATGCTAGTTTCATGAAGCCAAAGGTCTATGTAGAAACCAGCGTCGTGAGCTATTACACGGGGCGCGCGAGCCGCGACGTTGTCATTGCCGGTCACCAGCAGTCTACGCAGGACTTCTGGCCGCTGCTCTCCGGGGAACTCTTGCCCCACGTCTCGGCGCTGGTTGTCAGGGAGGCCGGCGAGGGTGATCCCGTGGAGGCTCAGAAGCGGCTGGACGCCATCGACTCCTTTTCCGTGCTGCGCACAACTTCTGAGGCCGAGCGGCTGGCACAAGACATCATGGACGGCCACGGCGTACCCGCAGAGTATCCCGAAGATGC
>Ga0180438_10005586_pt1 | contig 17390 bp, 16 predicted proteins | sample SS_ome_12_FD_132455 | JGI IMG/M metagenome (GOLD analysis project Ga0180438, IMG submission 132455) | Hypersaline lake sediment archaeal communities from the Salton Sea, California, USA - SS_3_D_2 metaG | ecosystem: Environmental > Aquatic > Non-marine Saline and Alkaline > Hypersaline >...
CGAGCTGCCTCGCGATGAGATACTAGCCGCTTTTCACCTGACTCCGGGGTAAGGTCGACGGGGGCTGGGACATCAGTCACTAGGACAATCACGTATGGATATGCTCAATTCGGAACAGATCAAAAAGCTCGTTAGGGACGTTCTCGACAGTCGTCCTGACGACATCGACTGCGAGGAATGCCTCTCTCAGGTAGATCGCTTTGTCGAGATGAAGCTGGCAGGACAGGATGCATCTGCGTCCCTACCTCTAGTCCAGTACCACCTGGATCACTGCCGGGCATGCCGCGAGGAGTTTGAGGCACTCTTGACCGTACTCACAGAGCTAAGGTAGCACACCTCTCCTCCGACCCCAGATCCACTCCACGCCACCCCCGGTTCTGATCCCTCAGCACCCGTGCCTGAGAACCACCACCGCCCGACGTAAGAGATGCCTTGTCAAGGCCATCTGACAGGCAGAGACTGCCGTAAGCTGGGCACGGCCTTGACGGCCAGAACTGGCAGACCTGCGGCAGTGCTCGCAGTCCGCTCACGTCGCGACGCCCGTTGTACCTGAAAGGAGTTTGGCATGTTGAGGACAATGGCCATGGTGGCTGCCTTAGCCTTGCTTGTAGCAGCATGTTCAACGGCCGCTCACCTGCCACGAATGGCTCAAAATAACTCTGCTGAGTCTGCACCGTCCGATGCAGGTTCGGCGGCTGCAAGGGAGACGGCACAGGCCCTGCCGCGCAGCTTTCTACTGCCCACCGAGGACGGTCAGTGGACTCCTCCGCAAGGGGCCCACAGCAGTGACAAGGCAAGCGGCCTCGGCACCATTGACATCGTAGGCGTTGGTCGATTCCAATTTGAGACCAGCGAAGTGGAGACACTGCGCCCCGACATCTTTCGTCCGGGCCACTTTTCTCTGTTCGATGCGCTTGCCCACGTTGCACAACAAGGCAATATCGAGCTCGAGTACCATTTCAGCGATGCCCTGGACACGCATCTTGTGGACCGCATCAATGGGCAGAGTGCCTGGTGGTATTCCGCCTTCTATTCTGGCGGCTGGGGTGAAGCCAACGTCTTTCGCATGGACATGTTCCCGTACAAGGATGGCACCACAATCCGGCTCCAACAAAGAACGCCAGATGAACTGACTGCCATCTATGCGACATTCGAGGCAGAGACTCAACGTCGGCAGGCAGCAAACGGCCGGGTGGTGATCCCGTCCGTCTCCATCCGCTCCCCGGCCGGGACCTTCAACTTTGAGGACGTCGTGGTCACAGCACACAATGTGAGAAGCGATGCCCTGCAGCCGGGCGTTGTGACGGCACTAGACGCCATCATCAGCCTCGCTGAGCAGGGAGAGCTTTCAGCCCTGAAGCTGACGTGGTACGACACTATTGCCTCAGCAGATCCCGTGCAGCACTACTTCGTGGAGCGCATAGGAGATGCCGAGGCCTTTGGCACATGTGGGTTCGTATACGAAACCGGCCCCCAGGCTTTCGCGGGTTTCAGCGGCACGCATATTCACATCCCTTCAGACATGCGCGTGACGGTCTCACCGGACTACGCCCTCTGGTTCTGGATCTGCCTCTAGAGGCATCGAGCCATGTCCAAGTCGCTGCGCCACTATGCGCTCTTCCTGGTTCTCGCCGTCCTGTCGATCACTCTCGGCCTTTCTTCCACGCTGCTGTGGTTGGTGCTGCCCCGTGGCTTTCATCCTGCCAGGCGCCTGTGGGTCGACATCCATAAGTGGGGCGGCCTCGCGCTTGCCCTGTCGGTTGTCTTGCACATACTGATGCATCGCGCGTGGCTGTTGCGCATGACCAGGCGCTATCTCGGCCTCGACCGGCATTGGCCCCTTGAGAATGGGCCACGGCACCGTGCCCCCTAGAGCCAAGATCTCCTGTGCTGCCGTATAACGAAGGAGCCCACCCTATTTGGGTGGGCTCCCGCGTGTTCGTGTGGGGGGGGCGCCACGCTAGCCAGCCCCGCTCCGCTGCTTTCTCAGCTCCGGAGCCCCTGCCCTTCGCGCAGCACCTCCACCAGAATGCGCGCCGCACGTTCAACCACCATGGCGCAGGATCCCAGCCCTGAAGCGGAATGCACCTCGTCATACAGGCTCTGGCAGTGCGTTGTGCCCAACTCCGCCAGGAAGCGTTCTCGATAGCGCGCCGCGAGCTCGAGAGCCAGCTGATCGTCTTCGCCAACGTGGTTTCGCCCAAACAGCGCTCCGATCAGCAACACCCCTGAGCTCAGTGCGCCGCACATCTCCTGCTTCGTGCTGCCCAAACCGCCCGACAACCCCGTCGTCAGCCTGACCAGTTGCTGCTCAGCGCCCCCTAGAACGTGCCCGCCCACGGCGAGCATCATCGCCTCGGCTCAATGATATCCTCGTTGAACGAGATCAGCAGCCTTGCACGCCACAGCATGTCGCTCGTCCTGCATGCAGTTCTCCTTTCCAGTAGCCATACAATGCCATGTCCTCACTCCAGCCACCCGGCGCCAAACGAATCATGGAATGGGTGCAGTCGATGCCACCACGTCAAACGTGACCTGCGCCTTTTCTACGCCGTTCACGATGATGGCCAGCGAGTGTTCGCCCGGAGAGTGCTTGCGCGTGGATTGGTCAGCCAGTGACAGACGCCTTGAGATCGCATGCTGCCCAGGCTCAAACTCGCCCTCCTTGATGCTGAACACCTTGCTGCCCATCTTGCCGCTGGGCCTGCAATACAGCACGCGCAAATCCAGCCGCACCTTGCAGCGCTGGGGTGTGCTGACCAAAAGCTGGAATTGGTACTCGAGGGTGGCACCGATGGGCAGTTGCCGCGAGCTCAAGCGCAGCTCTTGCACGCTTAGGTGCCTGGCATCGCCAAAGCCAAAGAGCCTCAGCGCCCTGCTGTCCCCCGCCTTTAGCAGGGTGCGGCAGGCATGCTTCACTATCCAATCTGTCCTCGCCGAATGACCGTACCAGCGCTCACACAGATCAAGGACCAGTCCGGGATGCCCCTTGGAGATGTCGTTCAGATTGTTGGCCACGCTCTTGCGCACATACTCGGACTCGTCTTCCTTGAGCTTCTCCAGAACAGGCAGAATGGGGGCTGGATCACGCTTGAAAACTTCCAGGGCCATGCCCCACGGCAGCCGGGGGCGGCACCCCTCACTGGCCAAACGCCTGACGTGTTCGTTCCCGTCTTCGGCCCAAGCCTCCAGATAGGCCATCGCTCGCCCGGGGTCGCGTGCGATAAAGGGCCGCACCGCAAACTCGGAACTGGCCAATGGAGTGAATTCTGCCAGTACCGGCATTGACAGATCCCAGTAGTCTTGACCGTACTGCTCGACAAAGTCGGCAAAGATCATAGCATTGAATCCGTGAAATGCCGGCGCAACAGCGCGCAAGATCTCCAGCGCCTGAGGGAACTCAGGCGGCAGTGTCTGTCCCAGGCAGTGCGCGACGTGCTGCATCCTCGCCTTCAGCTCTCGCTGCCCCCATAGTTCGTCAAAAACCAGTCCAGCAAAGCGTGCTGGGTCAAAGGCCGGGTGCTCCCTCGCGATACTCTGGCCAAGCTCGTCAACAAACGCGGGGGTGAAGAACAATTCCTTCAGCTTTTCCGGCATGCCACTCCTCCTCTCTCAGCCGCTGAACCCTTTCCTTGCCAGGCCTATGTGGACCCTTTCAGCTACAGCGGGATAAAGCTCAAGGGCAAACGAGCACCACGGCCGTCCACATACTACAGCGTGTGCGGCACCGGTCAAGCGCAGAGACCTCCGTTCTGCGGGGCCCAAGTAGGGTTGCCCCCCAGATTGGCCAACGCTATAATCAGCCCACTGTGAAAGGGCACCGGGGGGCATCCACCGTGATCAGGCCATGTCGTGAAGACGAACTGGACACACTCTACGTCATCATCAACGACGCCGCTGAGGCATATCGCGATGTGATCCCCGCAGATCGCTGGCACGAGCCCTACATGCCGCTGCAGGAACTGCGGCACGAGATCGAGTCGGGCGTCGCTTTCTGGGGGTTTGAAGAACACGGCGAGCTGCTGGGAATCATGGGATTGCAGCGCGTTCGAGATGTGGCGCTGATCCGCCATGCCTACGTGCGCACCAGCCGGCAGCATCAGGGCATCGGATCCGCCCTGCTAGCTCACTTGAGAGCGCAGACCGATAGACCGCTGCTGGTCGGCACCTGGGCGGATGCGGGGTGGGCCATTCGCTTCTACCAAAGGCATGGCTTCCGGGTGGTTTCACCCTTGGAGAAGGACCGCTTGTTGCGCGCCTACTGGGCTATCCCCAGCCGGCAGGTCGAGACATCCGTTGTGCTGGCCGATCCAACATGGTGTGCCCAACAAGCAGAACGAACTATCAAAGGAGAGGCCCAAACACCATGATCCCCGTAATCAATCTGCAGGAAAGCATGGATGCCATCGCGCAGCCTTGGTCTCCCGTGGACGTTGCCAGCGTCAACGACCAAGTGGTGCGCTTGGCGCTCATTGAGGGCGAATACCACTGGCACAAACACAGCAAAGAGGATGAGCTCTTCTACGTGCTGGAGGGAGAGATCGCCATACAGGTGCGGGGCCAGCCGGACATCGTTCTCCACAGCGGAGAGCTGGCGGTGATTCCAAAGGGAGTCGAGCATCGCCCCACAAGTGCTGGTCCCTCCTACATTCTGATGTTCGAGCCTGCTGTTCTCAAGAGCGTAGGCGACTAGGCGCTGCTGCAAAAAGGAACCGAGCGCCATGGAGGAGCAACGCTCCAAGGCGCTCGGCTGGTACTCTGGATTGTCTGGCTATGTGCGCTGCACCGCGATCAACACCAGGCCCAGGTCACGGATCCTGTCCAAAAGCCCATGTAGTGCAGCCTGGTCCTCCACCACGCCGCGCAGCATCGTAGTCCCATCCTCCTCGGGCACCACCTGCAGCCCGCCAAACCAGCGTGTCCAGCGTGATCCACTGATCTGGCCTGCCACACGTATTTCATAGTGCGCCCGAGTCGTCCACCTAACCGTATGCATAGCCTGCCACGCCGCCCCTTCCGTTCCAGGATAGAGCCCACGCCGAGGCACTATGGCCTCGCCGTCGCCTCGCCAAGCTGGGCCAGGAAGGCCTCCAGCTGCGGCTGAAAAGCGCCTTGTCGCACCTCTGGTGCGTGGAATGGGAAGGCCGTCAGGGGCTCCAGGCCACACACCCCCTGCATCTGTACAAACACCTTCTCGTTCGCCGGATCGTCACCTGTGCAGAAAAAGGCCACCGCCTTCATCTTCCCGCACTCCTGGTGCAGAAAAGCCCGCACCGGTGAGGACACCGAACCAGCATAGACTGGCGTACCGATCACCACCAGCTCATAGTCCGCAACATCGCGCTGCAAGCTCTGGATACCAACCGGGCGGTCCGTTATCGCCCGGAATGCCGTCTTGCCCATGCTCAGGAAGTTGTCCAGCCCCTTACCGTGCAGGTCCACTTGCGTCGGCTTGACCTCCTGGATGCCCTCGATATGCGCACCGAGCGCCTCAGCTATCGTCTGCGCCACACGCTCTGTGTTGCCGGATGAGGTGTAGTACACAACCAGAGTCTTCTTGTCGTTCATTCAAACCCTCCTTAGAGAATTCAGTATCGCGGATCGAGTGATGGCACGGCATGACACCACAATCACCGCAAGCATCTGCTACCTAGCCACCTCGGGTTTAGGCTCGGACCACTCGCGAGTAGTCTGCCGGGAGACCGTGCGTCCGAAGCGGTAGTGGATGACCTCTTTGGGGCAGGTATCCACGCAGCTGCCGCACAGCACACACTCATCCTCGCCCATATCCCCCCGCAGAACCATGTCTTGCACATTCAGGCTCATCGGACACTCACGCGTACACTTGCCGCACTCGATGCAGGCATCGGATTCCGCCGCAAGGTGCAGTGCGGGCAGGCGAAGAAGGCTTCCGATGCGGCGCCCGATGATCGTGAATGGGGCCATCCAGCAGATGGAGTGGCAGGCTGCACGCCGGCCAAATGCCAGTGGCAGCGCTACGAATACAGCCAGCACGATGTAGTAGGTGAGATACCACAGTCCTTGGTTGACGGTCAGGCCGCCCTCAAGCATGTGAAACGGGTTGATGGTGCGATAGCCACCCGCCGACACGGCCAGAACAGCGATCAGGCTCACCCAAGGAATCCAGATCAGCCATTTGCCCAGGTCCAGACGACGGCTCTTTAGCGGCGCAGCGTTGATTGTGAAAGCCAGATCCTGGACAGCGCCTGCCGGGCAGAACCAGCCGCACCATAGGCGCCCAACGAACACCGCGGACACCAGCAGCAAAGTAAAGACCATCCAGCTGGCATTGATGATGCCCTCCGCAGCGCTGGCGATGATGATGTACGGCGACAGGTAGTACAGTATCATTGGAAAGAGCAGCAGCGAGATCAGCAGAATTGCCTTGCGGATGCGCTGCCGCCTGGGCAGTTGCTTGGCCTTTGTCATGATCAATCCCTCCTACTGATGTCGATTCTGACAACAGTGTACGGCATCAGTAGTTGGATTGTCATCGGCCAAAGGTTGGATCAGAGGTTGGATTTGCAGGCCCGGCCCGCTATCAACTACAAGAGCCCCAGCTCGCGGGCTTTTGCCACCGCCTCTGTACGGCTCCTCGTGTTGAGCTTGCCAAAGATGTGGTTGGTGTGCGACTTGACAGTGCTGACGGTGACGAACAGCCGCTCGGCGATCTCACGATTCGACAAGCCCTGCGCAACCAGTCCCAGTACCTCCAGCTCACGATCGCTCAGCGGATCCAACAAGGGCTGTGCAGGGGCAGCCGGCCCGGGCCCCGGCTCTTCACGCCTAGCAAAAGCCGCCAGCAGCCGGGCGACGTACTGCACACTGATCCCGTGCCTGGCAGCCAGACGCAGCAATGCTGCCAAGGGCGGGCCCAAGTCCACGAAACGCCGGAACAAGCCCCCAGCCTCTCCAAGCTGCAGGGCCTCACCCAGCATCTCCAGTGCCATGGGCTCCTTCCCGCTGGTCGCATTGGCCTGGGCCTGCAAGGCGAGCGCCTCGACCAGCACCGCCACCAGCGACTGAGCGCGCGCCATAGCCACCAGCGGGCCCAGCACTTCCGCCGCAGCATCGACCCTTGCGAGAGTGAGCTGAACTCGCGCCAACGCCAGCAGCTCAGCCACTCGCATCGGGTGAACCGGCTCAGGCGCTGTCGCCGCTGCCCAGCGCTCGACGGCGGCTCGACGACCGAGAGCCAACCATTGTCTGCACCGAGTGGCACGAAGCGAGGAGCTGACCATCGGATTGGTCACCACCGAGCGAGAAAGCCGCTCGGCATGGCCGATGGACTCCTCGGCTTCCCCGAACGAACCCATACCCTGCAGGACCTGCGCCACCGTCAGATAGCCACTGATCAGTGCATCCTTGTTGCCCCACCGCTCACCCAAGGTGGTACTCTCCCTGGCATGGCTTAGGGCCTCCTCTAGTTCATCTCTCTCGTAGGCCAGGTCAGCTAACGAGGAGAGGGCTCCCGAAGCAACGGGCAGAAGCTGACCGGAGGGAAGGGTTGCCAGTTCTATAGCCTGCCGCGCCGTCTGCTCGGATTGCTCCAGGCGCCCCTGCAAGAGTTGAAAGGCGGCCAGCGAGTTCAGGGCGGGCACGGCAAGATGTATGTTCCCTGCCCCCGTCGCCATGGCGCTGGCGTCGGCCATTGCCTGGCCGGCTGCCGCCACACTGCCTTGCAGTAGGTGCGCCCCTCCAAGCGTGAATAGCACCACGCTCCGTATCTCTTCGTTGCCTTCGGAAAGCAGCCTCAGGGCGGACTGCGCCAACCCAATCGAGCCATCAACATCACCCACTTGTGCGGCCTGGTACGCCCGGATCGCCGCAATCTGACCTGCGACGTCATCGGCGACGGTCTGTTCAAGAACCGACTCCAGCTGGAGCAGGCGCTTCTCGAGCGGTTGCATCTGCCCTGTTAGCAGCAGTGCCCAGGCATGCAACGTACCGATCCTCGCACTGTTGGCTACCACCTCCACCGGCAGCTGTGAGACCCACGTCAAGAGCGTGCCCAACTCTCCGTGCATCAGTAGCGGCATGCCGTTCGTTTCAAACAGCTGCCGCATCCGCTGCACATCGCCCGCATCAACGGCGTGCGAGAAGGCGTCGTGTATGGCGTGATGCTCCTCGTACCACAGGCTCGCTCTGCGATGCAACTCAGCGACCGTGCCAGCTTCACCGTCTTCGAGCCGGGCCCGCAAAAGGTCCGCAAACAGCCGATGATACCGGTACCACTTCCGCTCATCGTCCAGCGGCAAGACGAACAGATTCGCTCCCTCCAGCCACTCCAGCATCTGTTGGCCATCGGATCGTCCGGTCACCGCATCGCAGAGCGGGCCGTTCAGTCGCTGCAGGATCGAAGTCTGCAGCAGGAACTCCCGCACCCGCTGGGTTTGGCGATTCAGTACCTCCTCGGCAAGATAGTCCAGGATGTAGCGGTGGCTTCCGGTGAAGGACTCCACGAAGCTGGCCAGGTCGTCTCTGCCCTGCATGGAGAGAGCAGCCAACTGCAGGCCTGCAATCCACCCTTCCGTGCGCGCCTCAAGCCGCTCCACAGCCTCCGGAGACAACCTCAACCCCATCGTTTCCCCGAGAAAGGCAGACGTCTCCTGCGCACTGAATCGCAGCTCGGCCAGACGGAGCTCTGTGAGCTGGCCCCTGGCGCGCAGCGTCGCAAGAGGCAATGCCGGGTCGCTTCGAGTAGCGATGACCAGATGCAGTTGCCGCGGTAGGTTCTCCACCAGAAAGCTCAGCGCCTCGTGGATGCGGGGCGAGGTGATCAGATGGTAGTCATCCACGACCAGCAGCAGCGACTCGGAGCGCTCCGCGATCTCGTTGATCAGCCCGGTCAGAAGGGGCTCAAACGCGGGAGGCTGCGGTGCCTGCAGCGCTGCCATCGCCAACTCACCGAGTCCAGGGACGCTTCGTTGCAGCGCCGCGATAGTGTACATCCAGAAACGGACCGCTTCGTTGTCACGCTCGTCCAGCGAGAGCCAACCGCAGAGGCGATCGGACAGGGTCAACCACTCGACCAGTAGGGTGGTCTTGCCGTATCCAGCAGGGGCGGACAACACTGTCAACCGGCGACCCTCACGCAGGCCGGCGAGCAGCTTGTCCGTGAGCCGCGGGCGGCTCACTACGCTGGCCGGAACGCGGGGCATCTGCAGCTTCGTTGCCAGCAATGGTGTGCTCACAGACCTGATTCCTTTCTAGGCCTACCAGCGTCGCGGGTTGCTTGGCACACGCCCGGGCTTGGCTCCAGAGCTTGGCCAGTGCCGCCTTCGCCCGGTCGGCCAGTGGCCCGCCTCAGGCACCTTCCCCCGGTAACAGACCCAGCTGCCGGCGCCACTGCACACGGTTCACCCAGCTCAACAATGCTACATCCCAAACGACGACGAACGTGGCAGAGAACTGGTTGAAGTAGAAGGCAAGCAGATCGACGACCACAATGGCCAACACCAGCGCCCGTCGCGCCAGGTCCCATCCGCTCTCCTGACGCCGAAAGACCCTGTAGGCCGAAAGCACTAGAAGCACGGCCAGGGCGATACGGGCGGCATTGACCGTGACGAACAACGCCATATTGGGGCTGGAGGTGAACGGGCTAACGTCCAGATCGCGGTGCAGTGCGGGTGCCAGCTCCGGCAACGCCAGTGGCAGAAGGTGCACAGCCGCATCCGCTAGGCGCCCTAGAGCACTTGCCGCCAGCAGCAGTGGGAAGACGCAGTTGGCCGCACGGGGTGACAGGAATAGCGAGTCCACAGCCTGCTGCACCTTCTGAAGCCATACCGCAAGAGGGGAATGGCGTGCTTCTTGGGTCTCGATCTCTTCGTGCTGCACAAAGGTCAGAAGCGCGTGCGCCAGCTCGTCGGTGATGCCATCGGTGTGCTTGGCGCTTAGCCGCCGTAGCTGCTCCTGCATGGCTGCCAACTCATCGGGATCCACGCTAGCCTCAAGCACCTCCTCCAGATCATCGAGGATGCCATAGATCTCGTCGCTCTCTCGCTGTGGTAGATGGCGGCGCGCGCGCAGCGCAAACCACCACAGCAGCAGGAAACTGGTGTAGATGATCGGCGCCGCAGGCCGAAAGAAGTAGTCATTCTCGGCACTGATGAACTTGCCCACCTCATCGATGAAAAGCCCCCAGCCAGCACCCGTCAGCACTGAACTGAGAAAGAGAAGTGGGCGGTTTCGGTAGGTCAAGGCAATCAGCGAGCCCAGAAGTAGCAGCAGCCCTCCCCAAAGCACATGCGCGATGTGCAGTCCCCCGGAAGCGATCTGAGGGTAGCCGGTGAGCTGTAGGAAGAGGCGCACGCCTAGCAGCGTGATGGCGGAGGAAACGATCACGTTCTCATAGTACTGAGTAGCATCCTTCCGCCTGATCAGGCGAAACCTCATGGCACAGAACCTCCCCGAGGAGCCACTGCGCAGCGCGTCAATCGGCTGCCGACGATCTGCCAGCGATCAGGTGCCTAGGAGGCACCAGGCACCGTTCACCAAGGCTGGAGTCCTATGATACCACGTGCGGAGAGCCTTCACAAGTAGGGGCTGCACCGTCTTCGTGCGAGGGCGTCGTTCTGACGAGTACCACCCTGGAGGCAGTGCAGGAGGCATTGGGACCAGCATGGGTGGAGACGAAACGGCAAGCAGAAAGGGGACGACCAGGAACGCGGGGGTCGTGCGTTCCTGGTCGTCCCCGTACTACGTGACCGTGGGAAATGCGAGCGCTACTAGTATTCGGTTATGTCCGCTCCATTCTGCAGAAGAGCCACCGGCCGCTCAATGCGCTTTGATCTTCCACTTTTCCCAGTGTTGCCCACCCACAAGCTGGTACGTCCGCTCAACGTAGGGCTTGTTGCAGACCACAAAGGTGTAGTAGTAGATCGGTGCCATGACAGCCTCATCGACGCAGAGGATCTTTTCGGCCTCGAAGTAGAGCTCCTTCCGTGCCTCAGGTTCTGCCTCTATAGCTGCCTGCTTCACCAGGCGAGCGAACTCATCGGCGGCCGGGCCCGACCACTTGGAACGGTTGGCGCTCTTGGTAGGGTGGAACACTTCAAGCAGCCAATTGTTCTGGTCGGGATAGTCGGTGCACCAGCCATGGCGGTACACCTGCGGCGCATCTTCGATCAAAGTGTTCAGATAGACGCCGAACTCCTGATTGGTCAGCTTGAGGTCGATACCAAGGTGCTCCTTCCATTGCGCCTGCACGAACTCGGCGATCTTCTGGTGCGCCTCGTGGGTGTTGAACATCACCGTGATCTCGGGGAATCCCTGGCCATCGGGATAGCCGGCATCAGCGAGCAGTGCGCGTGCCTGGTCGGGGTCAAAGACAATCCCCGGAAAGTCCGGATTGTCAGCCACGTTTCCAAAGATGCCCGGGCAAGCAAAGCTCCATGCAGGGATCTGGCCACCCTTGGTGACGGTGTCCACGAGCTTCTGGCGGTCGATGGCATATGACAGTGCTTTGCGCACCTCCACGCTGTCGAGAGGGGGCTTGGTAACGTTAAAGCCGTAGTAGTAGCTGCACAGCCTGGGTCCGATGTACAGCTCCTTGCTCAGCACCGGATCAGCCTTGATGCGGTCCATGTCCTCCAAAGGTGGATTCTGCACGTCCAGCTCGCCTGCTTCATACATCGCAAAGGCGGTCGAGTCCTCAACCACCATTACACAGTTGATGCGCTCGATGCTGACACCGCCGGCCCCGTAGTAGTGTGGGTTCTTCACAAAGACCATGCGGTTTTCGTGCTCCCAGGTGTCAAGACAGTAGGGACCATTGGTCCAGATGTTGCCCGGTTCAGTCCACAGGTCGCCGAACTCCTCGATGGGCTCCTTGGGCACCGGGCGGTGAATCCACATGCTCGCGATAGCGGGGAAGTAGCCGGCCGGCTGCTCCAGCGTGAACTCGACCGTGTAGTCATCGAGGGCGCGAACGCCGATGGATTCGAGGTCAAGGCTCTCTCCGGTATTGACGGCCTCTGCGTTCTTGATGATGTAGCTCATGTAGGCATAGTCCGATGCCGTATCCGGATTCACAGTCCGCCGCACCCCGTAGACCACATCGTGGGCATCCACCAGGCGCTTCTTCTCCGCCGTCTGAGTCTGCGGGTCATAGTGGACCCACCAGACGTCCTTGCGCATCTCAAAGGTCCAGGCCAACCCATCGTCGGACACGCTCCACTTGGTCGCGACCTCGGGCACAACCGCTGCATCGGTGGTATCCTCAAAGTCGGTCAGGCCCAAGAACAGCGCTTCGTCACACTGCACCGAGACGGTGTCAGTCGCCAGAGCAGGGTCCAGAGTAGGCGGTTCGTTCGCCAGGTTCCAGTTCATCTCCTTGGCAAGCGGCTCACCTGACTGACAGGACGCCATTAACAGACAACACATAGACAGCATCACAACGGCCAGCCTGAGTCTTCTCTCGTACATCAGATACGCCCCCTTTCTGGTTTGCGCTAGATCGATATCAAGCCTTTTGGCGCTGGTCACGGTCGTCAAGCCCTGTGCCTGCTCCAACCTGGGCTGCCACGAAGGGCGCTAGGGCAAAGGCGATGGCCTAGCCGGGCAGCGTTGCTTCTTGGATCATGCCCCCAACGCGATAGGGCTGCTCCTCCCCGGTGGTCGAAAGCACGCTTCCTACCAGCCGCTCTTCCGGCTGCTCACCCTGGATGCGCCTCTCAGTCGCTGGGGCGGTGGACGCCGCCAGGTTGCTCCGCGCGATGATGGCATCACGACGCACGCCCAGCCCCAAAGTCATAACCACGCAGCCTATCAGCGCTGTCTGAACCAGAGCTGTCAGTGGCGCAGTGGAGCGCCGCGAGGTGTGCTGCGCAGACCCGGACGCGCGCCGCTCTCCCACGCGCTCCAGAATAGCACGCCACACCTCGGGCGACGGCTCCGCATTGCCAATCGAGGTTGCCAGACTCCATCGAAGCAGCTGCCCGAGCTCCTCGTCGTCGGCCCACAGCTCGTTCAGTTGCTTCCCAGCATTAGAGCGTTGCATAAGCGAGCTCACTTGCCAACCTCCTATCTTCAAGCAGCTGACTGCGCAGTGCCTGAGAAGCGCGATGCAGGCGAGACTTGACCGTCCCGACTGGGCAATCCAGGATGTAGGCCGTCTCCGCCAGCGTAAAGCCCTGGAAGTAGAACAGCACCACGACCGAACGTTGCTTGAGGCTGAGCGATCCAACCGCGTCGCGCACGATGCTCCGAAGCTCGTCGGCTTCCGCACAGTGCTCCGGGCAACTCGCTGGGCCGCAAAGCAGCCGGTCCACAAAGGCGTCAAGCGACAGCGGCCACCGCTGAGTGCGGCCAATCCAGTTGTAGCTGAGATTGACGATGATGCGGTGCAACCATGGAGCCAGCGGATGGGACGCATCCACCCGCTCGATGGCCGCGTAGGCCCTGACAAAGCAGTCCTGCAGCGCTTCCTCCGCGGCCCCTGCGTTGCCGGTTATGGCCAGAGCGGTGTGATAGAGTGAACGCTTGTACTTGTGGTAGAGGGCCTCGAAGGCATCCAGGTCGCCACCACGAATCTGCGTCACAAGCTGTGCGTCTTCGCCCATCTACCCCTCCCTTGCCTCAGCACCCTTATCCTTTACACCAGGGACTTGAGGCAAAGGTTCCATGTCGTGCACCATACCAATCAGATGTGAGATTCGGAAGCTGCTGGAGCCGAGTTGGGATGGAGGCTGTGTCGCTAGAAGCAGCCGCGGCCTGGCCGCGACGCTGGAGGCGGTGGTAGGTCAGATCGAAGTAAGGAAAGAGGGCCAGCCCACTGTGGCTGGCCCTCGACGTGGCTGCCCGGGAAACCTCGAATGGCACAGGGGATCTGCTGGAACCTCGCCCCCCGAGGAATCTGCCCCAGGGTGGCTACTGAAAGCGTATCCGCGGGTCCAGGAAGGCATATGTGATGTCGACCACGAGATTGGCCAGCACCAGGAAAAAGGCGTAGAGCAGGATGGTGCCCATCACCACCGGATAGTCTCGCTGCGTCACGCTGGTCACAAAGTAGCGCCCCATGCCCGGAACAGCGAATATCTGCTCCACCACGAAGGTGCCGGTCACCAATGCTGCGAACATGGGTCCAAGCACGGTGGCCACCGGAATGAAGGCGTTCTTGAGCGCGTGACGAATCATCACCCCGCGCTCGGTGAGACCCTTCGCTCGTGCTGTCCGGATATAGTCCTCACGGATGACTTGCAGCATGCTGGCGCGAGTCAGGCGCGCAATACGCGCCGCATAGGCCGAACCGAGGGCCAAAGCAGGCATGATCATCTGCGCTGGCGTGCCCCAGCCGGCGACCGGCAGCCAGCCAAGACCGAGAGCAAACACTAGGATCAGCAGCGGACCGAGCACGATGTTGGGCACCGACACGCCAAAGATCGCCACGCCGATCCCCACATAGTCCCACATTGTGTTCTGTTTGAGGGCCGAGACGATGCCCAGCGGCACCCCAATGCCCACGGCAATGAGCAAGGCCACGACACCCAACTGTGCCGAAACAGGCAGATGATCGGCAAAGATGTCGTTGACACGCCGGCTGCGTGAGGAGTAGACCGGACCAAAGTCAAACCGCGTGATGATACCCCCGATATAGTCGGCGTACTGCCTCCACACCGGCTTGTCCAAGCCATAGTGGCGCTCCAGGTTGGCAATGATCTCAGGCGGCAGGGTATGCTCGCGGTCAAAGGGCCCTCCCGGCACCGCATGCGCCAGAGCGAAAGTGATCACAGAGATGAAGAACAGCACCGGAATCATCCACAGCACTTGACGGATCACATAGCGCGACATGACCTCACCCTCCGAGTGTGATGGCTATGAGAACTCACCTACCAGCCCGCTGCGCAAGGGCCTGTGGCACAAGACGCGCCCGGCGGTCCAATAGCGCCGCGCCGTGTGGGCGTGCTGTGCGGCCATCACCGGCATGCCTCAGGCTCGCGGCCGCCCAGGCAAAGGTGCGCCAGGCAGTGCCTGCCCGGCACGTGAGCACCAATTGTCACCGCAAGGCAGAGGACGCAACAGATTTCGGTTCCAGTTGCACTCTACACCACCCTGCAGGGGAAAAGGTTCAGGCGGGATGGATCAAGCTTGCTGCCCACAGAGCGCTGCAGTATACTGAGTGCAATATGTACCTGAGACGTCTCGAACTCCAGGGTTTCAAAACGTTTGCGCCGTATACGGAATTCCAGTTCGACGAGGGCATTACGGCCATCGTTGGCCCCAACGGCAGCGGCAAGTCCAACATCGCCGATGCAGTGAGATGGGTGCTGGGCGAACAGAGTTATGTCGCTCTGAGGGGCAAGCGCACCGTCGACATGATTTTCGCCGGCACCAGCCGCCGCGCCAGGCTGGGCATGGCGGAGGCCGTGATGACCTTTGACAACAGCAGTCAGTGGCTGCCGCTGGACTTTTCTGAGGTCACGGTCGCCCGCCGTGCTTACCGCTCTGGGGAGAACCGCTATTTCATCAACGGTAGCCGTGTGCGACTCCGAGATGTGCTCGAGATGCTCGGCGGCGCCAGCCTGGGCCGGAGTGGCTTTGTTGTCATCGGCCAGGGGCTTGTCGACGCCGCTCTCAGCCTGCGCGCTGACGAGCGGCGCACCCTCTTCGAAGAGGCTGCCGGCATTCACATCTACAAGGACAAGCGCACCGACGCGCTGCGCAGACTGGAAGAGACGCAACAGAACATGTTGCGCGTCAATGACATCCTCAATGAGATCCAACCCCGCATGCGCGATCTTGAGCGCCAATCCAAGAGGACCGAGGAGTACGAGCTGTTGAGCCACGACCTGGAGCAGCTGCTTCGCCTCTGGTACGGCTACAAGTGGCATTCCGCGCAGGCCGCCTTGAATGAAGCCGAGGCCCTGCTTCAGCGCCGTCAGGACGAGTTAGACCTGGGTCGAGCGCGCATGCACGAAGTCGAAGCGCTGATCACCCACTCTCAGCAACGTCAGGCGGAGCTGCGCCGAACCCTGAGCGCCTGGCACACTGAGAGTGGGGAGCTTCATGCCAGGGCTGAAGTAACAGGCCGTGAGCTGGCTGTGAGTCGCGAGCGGCTCAGCCTCCTGCGGCAGCATCGCCAGGAACTCGATGACGAGCTGGCGCGGCTGCAGGAACAACAAGCACAGGAAAACGACGGTGTGCAGACAGCCCGCGCAGCGCAAGAAGCCCTTCTGCAGCAGCTAGACACTCGGGCGAGTGAAGTGGCACAGGCTCGCAATCGCTGGGAGTCAGCTGTGGCAGAACGCGAGGCCTTTGAGCAACGTGCTGAAGACGCTCGTGCTCATACCTACGAGCTTGCCACTGCCCTCTCGGACGTGCGAAACCGCCGCCTGCGACTGGAAGAGGAACGTGCTGTCCTCCTGGCAGAACGCGAACGGCAGGCCGTGGAACTCAAGGAACTGGAGAGCCGTAGCACGCGGAACGAGGAGCAGTTGGCCCTTGAGCGAACGCGCCTCGAACAGACACTCCACCAGAAGGAGATCGCGGCTGAACGCGAGATCGAACTCCAGCAGCAGGTGCTGGATCTTCAGAACAAGGTACATCAGCAGCAAGCTGTCGTATCCACTGTGTCCGGCAGGCTGCAGCGCTTGACCGACCGACGTGAACTGTTGGCTGGAATGCGCCAAAGCTTGGGCGGCTTTGTCCCAGCGGTCAGGATTCTCATGCAGTCCCAAGCCCACCTGCCCGGGATTGTCGGGCCTGTCGTGAGCGTGATGCGTGTGCCGCAGCGCCTGGAGGCGGCCATTGATGCGGCTTTGGGCCACTATGCCCAAGCGCTTGTGGTTGAATCCTTGCACGACGCACAACAAGCCATTGCCTACCTCCGTGACAAGGCGGCCGGATGGGCGGCCTTTCTCCCGCTGGACACTGTCAAGGCACCGCAGGCCCAGAATCCACCTGCAATCAAAGGCGTCCTCGGAATGGCGGACCAGCTGGTGGAGTTCGAAGCCCGCTACTCCGAGGTGGTCAGGCTGCTTCTGGGAAACACGGTCGTGGTTGAGAGTTGGGAAACTGCCAGGCGTCTCCTCGGCACGCTGCCCCATGTCCAAACAGTAGTCACCCTGGCAGGCGACAGCCTGTCCGGCGCCGGCGTGACCGGTGGTGGTTCGGCTAGCACAGCCAGTCTGCTAGCACAGGAGCGGGAATGGCGCGAACTACCCGACATGGTCTCTGCGGCCCAGAGCGAAGAGTCCACTGCCCACGAGACGCTTGACCTGCTGGAACAGCAACTGCAGGCTGCCCAAGCAGAACTCAAGGCAGCACAGACCGAAACCCAGCGCTGGGCAGCCGAGCACCAAGGTGTTCAGCAGTCGCTGGCCGAGCTGCAGCAGCTAGCCCAAAGCCTGAAACAGGAGGCACAGTGGCAC